>Ga0307374_10008763_pt1 | contig 15037 bp, 14 predicted proteins | sample OX3MG_FD_202532 | JGI IMG/M metagenome (GOLD analysis project Ga0307374, IMG submission 202532) | Soil microbial communities from Risofladan, Vaasa, Finland - OX-3 | ecosystem: Environmental > Terrestrial > Soil > Coastal area > Acid sulfate soil | place: Finland: Risofladan, Vaasa | collected... | reverse complement strand
AATCGCCGTCTCGGTCAAAGGGCGAGGGCCGGTGTCTAGGCGCGACGGTCTCAAGCCGGATAGCCATATGCCGGTCTCCCCGCAGAGGTCAGATCTATCCTGACCCCTACAACGAGCTATATCAGCCATGGGCGACATCCTCCTGAAGAACGAAGCCTCCATCGAACCCAGTGACCGGTCCACGGGCGAAATCGAGTTCAAAAGTGGGCGGCCACGGCGGGTCAAAGGGCCAAAACTGAGATTTGGTCGGCCATTCTGGACGTTAGAAGAACTCGGCTACTTGAACTAGCCGAACTGCCCGACGCCTGGTGCGGCTGCGTCAAATCGCATTAACCCGCACCACGCCCTCGAGGCCCGCGAAGTCGCTGGGATTGCGGGTGTAGAGGTCGAGTTGGCTTGCGTGAGCGACGGCAGCGATCATCGCGTCCGCGAACCTGCCGCGGTGCTTGCGTCCGACGCCGGCCATGGCCGCTACAACCAGACCGAAGCTGCGGGCAGCGTCTCTATCAAAGTCGATCGGGTCGAATAATGACTCAGCCTCCTGGAGCCTGGTCTGACGACGCGCTCGCTCGCGCGGGTCCAGGGAAAGGTGTGGCCCGGCGGCCAATTCCGCCATGGTCACGGTCGACACCCCGACCTCGTCTGGCAGGGCCGCGACCACAGCCGGATCGTCCCAATCAATGATCACAGACGTATCAGCCAGGCCAGCGCTCATCGATCGATTTCAGGGTTCAGGACGCCGTCAAGGTCGGCGCGAAATGCTGTCGAATCGACGTGTTCCGATCGCGCCGCCACTGCTGCGAGGTCAGCGCGCGCAACCAGGCGGCCCCTGCCTCGACCGACCGGCCGAAGCTCCGCCACCGGCCTGCCGTGGCGAGTGACGACGAACGTCTGCCCCTGGGCAACACGGTCGACAATCGCTGCGTTGTTGTTGCGCAACTCCCTCTGGGGGATGATCTCCGCCATGTCGCCAACTGTAGCGCTATACGCTACGCTCGGTCACCCTCGCGTCCGTGGCCACGCGTCAACCCAACGAACCTGGGTGCTCTCGGACCACCGCATCGCGGGCAAGAGTTGGCTCCTCACCACCAGAGCGGCTAAGTGGGCCACGGTCCAGGTGGGCACCGGGAGGACGGTGCTGGAGGTGGCGGGCGAGCTCGACTGCGACTGGCACACGATCAACGACGCGGTGACGACCTACGCAAGCGCGCTGCTGAAGGCGGATCGCAAGAGGCTGAACAAGACCACGGCCATCGGCCTGGACGAGACCAACTTCATCAGGCTCGGTTCGAAGGGATGCAGCGACTACGCAACCACCGTGGCCGAGGTTGAGAACCACCAGATCATCGAGATCCTGCCCAGCCGCAAGTTCACCGACGTGGCCAGGTGGCTCGACAAACAGCCCCCGGCTTGGAAGCAGCGAATTGCCTACGGGGCCCTGGACATGTCCGATGCCTACGCGTCGGTGTTCACGGTGGTCTTGCCCGAGGCCAAACAGGTGGTCGACTCCTTTCACGCCATCGCGCTCGCCAACCGCTGCCTCGACGCCATCCGCCGCCGAGTGCAGACCCAGCAGCTGGGCCATCGAGGTCGAAGGGATGATCCGCTGTATCGGGCTCGCCGCCTTCTGCGCAGGGGCGAGGAACACCTCAATGCCGACCGGGCCGAGCGTCTTCGTTCGCTCTTAGAGCTGGGCGACCCCAACGCGGAGGTGGCCATCGCCTACCGAATCAAAGAGCGCCTGCGGGACTTCTATCGAACCAGCGATCAGGACCAGGCTCGCCTCCTTCTCGATGACTTGGTCTCGCATTGCTCGAAACAGGCGCTGCCACCGGAGCTGCAGCGGCTCGGGCGAACCCTGCGGCGCTGGTTCGACAAGATCTGCAACTACCACCTCGCCAAGGTGACCAACGCGCCGACCGAGGCCCTCAACAACCTGGTCAAACGCATCAAGCGGATTGGCTTCGGGTGCCGCAACTTCGAGAACTACCGAATCCGGGCTCTGCCCTACGCCGGCCGGCCGAATTGGCGCGTTCTGGGATCGATGGTGGTCCGGTAATACAGCTGACCCCCCGCCAGAATCCGATGAGCCCCCAATGGTTCAAATCCCATGGCCACCGCGCATCCGATGCCCGGCGCCCACAACATATAGGGGGCGGGCGTCTGAGGCGGACATGGATTTGTGGGTCGCGATTGGTGAGAAGTGGTCGGGGAGCCGGGATTCGAACCCGGGACCTCCCGCTCCCAAAGCGGGCGCGCTGCCGGACTGCGCCACTCCCCGTGGGGGCCGATTGTAAAGCGGAGCCTATTGCCCGCCCCGCATCGCCAGCGCTGCACGGCGGCGACCTATCCTCGATTCAAAAGTTAGGGAACCCCGCCCGATGGCAGGGTTCCCAGGCTGGGGTGGGAGCGAAATGAATTTGAATCTATGCCACTTAACCCTCATATTGTACCATGCGGATCAGCGGGGTACCGCATATAGTTCAAAACACCGGCGCCACAATTGGCGTGGTGGAGTTCTAACGCCATGACAGAAGCTTTGCCGCTGGACCTCGAACCCATGCTCGCGGCACCAGCCGCGGACCTCCCGGCCGGGCCGGACTGGTCGTACGAACCGAAATGGGACGGATTCCGGATCATCGCTCACCTTTCGCCCGCCGGGCCGCAGTTGATCAGCAGGGGCGCCAAGCCCATGAATCGTTACTTCCCGGAGGTCGTGGCCGCGATGGAGCCGCTCGGGTCACTGGGCGTGGTGCTGGATGGAGAGCTCATCATCATCGGCTCGGCCGGGCTGGACTTCGATGCACTCCAGCAGCGCGTGCACCCTGCCTCGTCACGCGTCGAGCGCCTTAGCCGCGAAACGCCGGCCGAGTACGTAGCGTTCGACCTCCTGCAGTTAAACGGGGAGGATCTGCGTGGGCGCCCCCTGTCAGAGCGGCGATCCTTGCTTGAGGACGTGCTGAAGTTGGCACCGGCCTCGATCTATCTGACTCCGTACACGCGGGATCCGGCGCTGGGGCGGAGGTGGTTTCAAGAATTCGAGGGTGCCGGACTGGACGGCATCATCGCCAAGCGTTGGTCGCACCCATACCTGGCGGGCAGGAGAGGATGGGTAAAGATCAAACACGAACGAACAGCTGACTGCGTGGTCATCGGCTACCGATTGTCCGTGGCACAGGACGGGGTGGCCTCGATCCTCCTTGGACTGTACGACCAGGAGGGCCGTATGCAATTCGTAGGCCACACCTCGGGCCTTGATTCGGTAGCCCGACACACCCTCCTGGGAGAACTGAAGGGCTTAGAGGCTCCCAGGGACCCTGAAATGGGGAGAAGTCCGGGCGCTCCCAGTCGCTGGTCTCAGGACCGCAGCGCCGATTGGGTCAGCGTCCGCCCCGATCTCGTGTGTGAGGTTTCATTTGACAAACTCCAGTCGGGGGAACGTTTTCGTCACGCTGCGCGCCTGATTCGATGGCGGCCGGACCGTGATCCAAAATCGTGCACTTTTGATCAGATTCGGCCGCCGAGTGAGTTCCAAATCGCAGACATCTTGGCGACGCGGGTCCGACCCCCGACTGAATAGCCTCTAGAACCGCAGCCGGTGGCCGGGCCGCCCTCTAAGCCGGCTCACGGCTCCGGATCCGCCCCCGTCAGGCGGCCGAGAAGTGCTCCAGCAGCAACTTGGCCTTTCCCTCGTGGCGCAGGCGGGCCAGAGCGCGCCGTTCAGTCTGCCGGATCGCCTCCCTGCCAACGCCCATCCGCTTGGCCACCTCGTCGAGCGTGCGCTGCTGGTCATCCAGCAGGCCGAAACGCAGTTGGACGACGCGCCTCTCCCTGGGCGTGAGGGACTGGAGTGCCTGGTCGAGCTCCTCATGCAACATGGTCTTGGAGGCCGCCTCTTCGGGCGACATGACCTCAGAATCCTCTACCAAATGCCCAAGCTCGGTGTCACCGTCTTCGCCGATCGGCGTCTGAAGGGATACCGGTTCCTGGGCCACCTGCATGAGCCAACTCACCTTGTCGGATTCCAAACCCATTTCCAGTCCGATCTCCTCCGGTCGGGGATTGCGGGCCAGCTCCTGACGCAGGCGGTCGGCCACCCTTACCAGTTTGTTGATCACGTCCGCGTTGTGGGTGGGCACGCGTATGGCGCGACCTCGATCGGCGACCGCGCGCTGTACGGCCTGGCGAATCCACCACGTCGCATAGGTCGAGAACTTGAATCCGCGCCGGTAGTCGAACTTCTCGACCGCGCGCATCAACCCGATGTTGCCCTCTTGAATCAGGTCCAGGAGGGGGAGTCCCCGATTGGCGTACTTTTTGGCCACCGACACCACCAATCGAAGGTTGGCTTCGATCAGATGGGCGCGGTCAATCTCCGAGCCGGCTTCTATGGCCTTGGCCAGGCGCACCTCGTCTGCGGCGGTCAGCAGTTTGACACGGCTGATCTCCTGCAAGTAGGCGCGAACCGAGTCATCGAGGTTGGCCGATGTGTCGGCTTCGGCCTCGACCTCGTGGAACGACTCCTCGGCGGGGATCGCGTAGCGCGTGAGGGCGTGATCTTCGGTGATCAATGTTTATATACATACCGTCCTAATAGCCGATCTAATCCAGGTTGCGAACTTCCGATTCTGCCTCAAACGCGGCCCTCGAAACGGTGGTGGCGAACATTTCACCTATTCCGTGAGGATCAGACTCACGGATTCAGTTAGGTCAGAGCACTCGCAGTCCGATTCACCGCGGCAGCGCGCAGCCTCCCCGGGCCAATATGGGCACAAGTGCAACAGGACTTCGGCGCCGCGCATTCCGGTCCCGGTTCGGCCTTCTGGCGAATCAACGGTGACGTGGCGGTGCTGTTGGGCGGCGGCCGGGCCTTGCTGATGCAGTTGGCGCATCCGTTGGTGGCCCGCGGGGTTGCCCAACATTCCGATTTTCGCCGCCGTCCAGTGCGGCGCCTCTACCGGACGCTGATGCTGACGGGTCGGATCGCCTTTGCCACGGGCGAGCGTCGTCGAAACGCGGTGGGTGCGATCAACCGCGCCCATGCCTCGGTGCGCGGGCCGGGGTACTCTGCCCTCAACCCGCAGCTTCTACTTTGGGTCCACGCCACGCTGGTCGACAGCGCTCTGTCAGCCTATCGAACCTTCGTCGCCCCGATCTCGGAGCCCGACGCCGAAGCCTTTTACCAAGATTCAATCGAGGCTGGTTTGGCCCTGGGCATTCCAAGACAGCTCTTTCCAGTGGACCTGGCAGCCTTCGAGGGCTATGTCGCAGCGATGCTTCAAAACGAGGTGGTGCCCACCATCGAGGCCGAGGAATTGGCCGCCTCAGTTCTTTGCCCGCTGCGTTGGCTGCCGCGTCCGATCTTTGCACCGATTAATCAGGTCACGGCAGGCCTCCTGCCAGACGTCCTGCGGCGATCCTACGGATTGCCTCCGGCCGGCTTTTGGTTCCGCCTCCTGCGGTGGTGTCTTCCCCGTCTCCACCACTGGCTGCCAGGACCAATCTGGGAGTTGCCCGAAGCGCGTCGAGCGCGTCGGGCCCGTCCTCCAATCCCGCCTCGTCCGCGAGGTGGGTAGGAGTAGGGGAGTGCTGGAGGGTCTCCAGGTGGATTTGAGCCGCATCGAGACCCCCACATTGGGGCCGGTGGAGCGGCAGTCATTGGGCAGGCGAAGGGCGGCCGGGATCTCGTTCTCGGTGCCCGGTTTTGACCCGCGGCGGGCGGTGCCACCGCAAGTCGGCCCGGACCCGGTTCGGATCCTTTCCCTCCTCTTTCCCGGTCGACCGGCGAAGCCACCCCGGCTGCTCGGTGGCGAGGCCACATGGGTCCCCACGGGTCATGGCTAAGGGACCAGGAAAGCCTTTGCTGGCCTTGACCTGGCCGGATATAATGCCGATCATGTCGGATCAGATCCTTGGTCCGCCAACTGCCGCCGCCGACGTCACCGTCGGTGAAGGGGTGCCTCGGCCTCGCCTTCAGATAGTCCCGGTCAAGGGCCTGCCAATCGTCGGCGTCGTGCTGCTTGGACTCGTATGGTCCATCGCCACCAATTCACGCTGGGGGCTGGACTTTTATCACGTCGCCGGTGGTGCTCTTTGGACGGGGATCGATCTTTTCGTTGGCTTGGTGATCGGTCCCATCTTGGGTCGGCTCTCCCTCCCCTCGCGGGCCGAGTTCGCGGCCAAGTTCATGCCGATGATGGTGATCATCATGCCCACCCTGGTGATCATGACGCTGGCCAGCGGCTTTCAACTGGCCGTCGAGATTGGCAACATGGCTCCCGCCAGCCCCAACCACGCCTGGCTGGTGGCGTCATACGTGGTCGTGGGGGTGATGGCCACGATCGCACTTGGCATCTTGGAGCCGGCCAACATAGCGGTCCTGTTCGAGATGCGCCGGCCGCATCCCGATGGTGCCATCATCGGCCGACTGATGCGGCGATTCGTCTACACGGCCGGTGTGACCGGACTGATGCAGGTGGCGACCCTCGTGATCATGACCCGGGTGGCAACCCAGTGACGAACGGCCAGCTGAGAACTTCGAGCGAGATCAGCGCACTCCGATTCCCGCCCGTCGCGGAGCTGGGGACTCTTTCGCTGGCCCTTGTCATCACCGGCGGCATTGTCATGGTGTCGACCATGTACCCATCGCCGACGCTCGCCCTGCCGGTGGCGTTGCTGGTGGTGAGCGCCGCACTCCTGATAACCAACATCGTGCTGATGTCAAGGGTGAAGGTGTTCAACTGGCAGACCTTTTCGTTGGTCGGGCGGTGGGCTCTTCTCTCGTACGCGATCAGCGCCGGCATGATCGAGTTCGCCTTTCTCCACAATCACGTTGGTGGCAGCGCGCTGGTCGTGCTGACGTTGATGCTGATGATGTTCATGCTCAACGTGCCGCTCATCATCGGCTTCACGGCGGCGCGCTACCAGACACGCATTTAACACCAAGCCATGGTGCCGGCGCCCGCATCTCAAACGCCCGCCTCCGCGTCACCTGCTGCTGGTTCGGCCCGGGTACCCGGCGTGACCTCTTTGGCGAAGCCGGGGTGGGGAGTTGGTCGATCGACCCCGATCGATTTCGCCGCATTCCGCTTCCTGCTCCGCGATCCAATGTCCGGCCCAGGCTGGGTCGGGGCACGCTGATGGCGGCCGGGCGTCGCTGGCGCCGGGTCGCCGCCGTCGAGCAATGACCAATCTGCCCCAGGTCGCCTGGCTCGACGGGGCGCTGGTGCCGTGGAAGGATGCTGTGCTGCACGTGGACACCCAAGGCGTTCTGGGCGGACTCAATGTCTATGAGGTTGTGCGAGCGACCTGGTCTGACCAGGATCAAGAGCTATACGTCTTCCGGAGCGACGCTCATTTTCGCCGCCTTCGCAGGTCCGCCCAAGCCATGCGAATGGAAATCCCATTTGCCGAGTCGCAACTGAGCCAGGTCGTTGTCGATCTACTCAGGTCCAATGCTGCACGTGAGACCACCGGCATCCGGATCGTGGCCTACCTTGGCTCCGGTCCCTTGTTTTGGGCCGTGGACGAGCCCGTTCCGACGGGCATGTTCATGGTTGCCAAACCTGCCTCCGGAGACGCGCGTCCGCAAGGGATAAATGTCGCCATCTCCTCCTGGCGGCGATTGTCAGATGACAGCGCTCCGCCCCGAATCAAGTCGGGAGCGAACTACCAGAATGCCCGGCTCGCTCAGGTCCAAGCCCGCCGCGACGGCTACGACGACGCGATCCTCCTCAACTCGGCCGGCAAGGTGAGCGAGTTCCCACTGGCCAACGTATTTGGCGTGGTGGGTGGGACCCTCGTCACGCCTGACGTCACCAGCGGCATTTTGGAGGGCGTAACCAGGTCGACGGTACTTGAGCTGGCCAGAGAGTTGGGCATCCGGGCGATCGAACGAACTGTCGACCGCACCGAGCTGTACACATGCGAGGAGGCTTTCGCGACCGGAAGTCTACTCGGCGTGGCCCCGATCCTCAGCATCGACAGGTACCGAATTGGCGACGGCGCCGAAGGTCCAATCACCGCCACTCTGCGGACGGCGCTGGAGTTTGCGACCAAGGACAAGGCCTCAGGCCGCGGCTGGGTCCGAGCGGTTTACGGGGGAGGATGAGGCGTTGGTGGGGGCGAAGCCAGGCAGGGGCGGTTGGAACGACACGAGGTCGGGCGATTGTATTGGTCAGCCTCGGAGTCTCAACCCTGCCGCTGCCGACTCCCGATTCAAGCCCTTGGCGCCGGTGGTGAGGAGCGGAGCCCCGACTGGTGCCAGGCGACCACGATGTTGAATTGATGGGTGGTGGCTCGGAAAAGGAGGGTCTGCGCCAGCCCCCAACGGGGATGCGGGAGATACGTTTGGTCCATTTCGGGCTGGGCCCGATCGGACTCCGCGTGGCGCGGTTGGCGAGGTCCAGATCAGGACTGCGGTCGGTGTTGGCGGTGGATATCGATCCCAGTCTGGAGGGGCGTCTCCTGGACGATTTGCTCGATGAGGAGATACAGGACGGTGACGGTGTTCGTATCACTGCCGACCTGGAGGCGCTGCCAGCCTCCATTGCTGCAGCACAGGTGGTCATTCACTGCACCAGTTCCAGCCTGCTTGACGTATTGCCGGAGCTGCTGACTTGCGTCGGCCTGGGCCTCAACGTGGTCACCACCTGCGAGGAACTGTCCTACCCTTGGTCGGAAGCGCCGACGGAGGCCAGCAGGCTTCATCGCGCATGCCTGGAGGCCGGGGTGACCGTACTGAGCGCAGGAGTCAATCCGGGCTTCGCGATGGACTATTTGCCGATCGTTCTGTCGGCGGCGTCAGGGCAAGTTGATTCGGTGCGGGTGTATCGGCGTCAAGATGCCGGTTCCCGGAGAATTCCATTGCAGAGGAAGGTCGGGGTTGGCCTCGAGGTGTCTGAATTCAACATCCTGACTGCTCAGGGTCGCTTGGGGCACATAGGACTCCGCCAATCAGCCCAAGCGCTAGCTGCAACCTTCGGGTGGCCAATTTCGGACATCGAAGAGTCGATTAAACCGGTGGTCGCCACGGAGGAGACGGCGACCGCGCTCGGTCCGGTGAACGCGGGACAGGTTTTGGGTTTGAAACAGGTTCTTGGCGTCGGACCTCCTGGTGCGGAGTACATCATGTTGGACCTGGAAATGGCGGTTGGACTCTCGGAACCGAAGGACGAGATTTACCTGCGCGGGGAACCCGATCTGCAACTGATTGTTCCGGGAGGGTTGCATGGAGACTCCGCCACCGCCGCCTTGGTGGTCAATGCTCTGCCTTACATCGTGGACGCCCTCCCGGGAGTGATAACGATGGCCGATATCGCGTCCATCCACCCCTGGTAAGGCGCTCGCAAATGTCTTCGGGCCAAAGCCTGGAGAGTCTTTTACCCGGACTGAGGAGATCTTCATGCGCGTATCTGGGCCGCGAAACTGACCGCTGGTCGAATCGCCCTGCCACGGCTTGGTCAGTCAGCCCCGAGGCCGGAGCCGGAATCACAAACCAACTCATAACCGGTCCAGGACGGATGAAATCACACATTCGTCCTGGACCTTCCGGACAGCGGCTACCCGGATGCGAGACTCGTGCGCAATTGACCGGATGCCTCAGTTCAGGCTTCGTGCGTAACCAACCGGACTCGACGACTCAGGTGATTGATTTGTGTCATACATTGCATATCTGCAAAGAGCTTAATCGCGTCGGGGACAGCCAACTACCCGGAGGTACTGCTGAGGGCCTGGAGCGTCGAAACGGGCCAACCCCACTGTCGCCAAACATGTCGGTGTGGAGGGACCGCTCCAGGTTGTGTGTTATTCGTCATCGGACTATGTAGGAACTGGCGGGCACGGCGAACGCGGTCGGGCTAGAAGGCGGCTCATTTGCACATGTTGGGTATGTCGAGGCGTACGACCTCTCCCGCGTACACCGTGGTGCTAACGAAAGGAACCACATTGGCGGGCGGAGCGAAGTGGGCATCCAGAACGTAGTGGCCTGGCTGCACAGCGAAGCGATAAGTCGCATCGGTCGCAATGGTCTGCTGCGCTACGACCGTCTTCGGAAAGACAGTAGCCGAAACACCATAGCCCGTCCTCTGCCTGCTTAGCTGGCCCCTGAGGACTGTGACCGTGCCGGCTGCGTAGTGCGGCCCATTAGGGACGGGCATGCCTGCACAGGGGATGACCCCGCCGGTAATGACGGCCGAGTCGTTGGTGGTACGGGAGCCTGTCCCGCCGCACCCTACTGCTGCAAGCAGCAGAGCTATAGCAAGAACGAAAGCTTTCATCTCCCTATGACGTCCTCGTGCAAGAAGGTAACACCCGCCGCGCGATTACTCCTGAGCAAAATCGGACTCGATAATCACCAGGCACAAAGCTGGGCTCCAGTCGCTTCGCGTCAGAGTTGGGGCAAGGACCGGTCCCCAGACCCCCGAGAATTGGGCCCGGTCACCCGGTGGGCCCCATTTGAGATCCGTGCGTAATTTCTTGGACGTTCTAGTGCAGCGTTTTCTGGACGTGACAAATCAACTGCAGCCGGTGGTGGCCCCGCAGTTCATGCACTTGTAGCAGGCACCACTGCGAACCGTGATGGAACCGCATTCAGAGCAACTGGGGGCGTCCGAGTTGACCACAAAGGTCAGCATCTGGCTTCCGGTTGGGAGGTTGTTCTTGGGACCGGCGGAGGGTGGCTGCGAGGCAAGGACTCGGAACTCACCCCCACGCTCGGGGTCCTCTCGCGAAATGATTCCCAGCGCGGCGCGTCCCTCCTCGTCGAAAAACCGGCTGCCAAGCCAGCGGAACACATAGTCGAGGATGGACTTTGCGATCGGGATTTCCGGATTCTTGGTGAATCCGCTGGGCTCAAATCTCATGTGGCTGAACTTGTTGACCATCACCTCCAGCGGCACTCCGTACTGCAATGCAACCGAGGTCTGGGTGGCGAAGGCGTCCATCAACCCAGAGATGGTCGAACCCTCCTTGGCCATGGTTATGAAGACCTCTCCGGGCTTTCCGTCCTCGTACATGCCGACGGTTATGTATCCCTCGTGTCCCTGGATGTCGAACTTGTGAGTGAGCGCCCGCCGCTCATCCGCGAGGCGGCGCCGAGCCGGTCGCGCAGCCGCCACATCGATCGGGCTGGTGCTCTCCTTGAGTGAGGTGGAGAGCGGCTGGGAGCGCTTGCATCCATCCCGATAGATGGCCACGCACTTGAGGCCCAGCTTCCAGGAGTCGATGTAGCACTGGGCGATGTCATCGACCGTGGCCTCGGTCGGGAGGTTGACGGTCTTGGACTGAGAGCCAGAGATGAACGGCTGCACGGCGGACATCATTCGGATGTGTCCCATGGGTTGGATGGAGCGCTCGCCATTCAAAGGCTTGAATGCGCAGTCGAACACGGTCAGGTGCTCGTCCCGAAGGTGAGGTGCGCCCTCGATGGTGTCGTGCTGGTCGATGTAATCGACGACGTCCTTGACCTCGGCGGCCGAATAACCCAGCTTGCGGAGGGCTGGCGGTACCGTACCGTTGACCATCTTCAGCAGGCCTCCGCCAACCAGTTTCTTGTACTTAACCAGAGCCAGATCGGGCTCAATCCCGGTCGTGTCGCAATCCATCATCAGGGCGATGGTCCCGGTGGGGGCAAGCACGGTGGCCTGCGCGTTGCGATAACCATGCAGACGGCCCAGCGCGACCGCCTCGTCCCAGGTCTCCTGCGCCGCCCGAACGAGCTCTTGGCCGGCCGTTCCCTCGGGGATCCGATAGGCTGCGGCGCGGTGCTGCTCCATCACCCCCAGCATCGGTTCTCGATTCCGGCTGAACTCCGCGAAGGGACCCTTGACCGCGGCCATCCGGGCCGACTGCGCAAATGCTCTCCCGGTCATGATCGCCGTCACCGCTCCCGCCGTTAGCCGTCCGGCATCGGAATCGTAGGCGTAACCCATCGACATCAAGAGCGCGCCGAGGTTGGCGTATCCCAGTCCCAGGGGCCGCAGGGCTTCGGAGTTGCGCCCGATGGCAGGGGTGGGGTATGACGCACTGGAAACCAGGATCTCTTGAGCGGTGAATACCACGTCCACCGCGTGGCGGAACTTGTCGACGTCGAAGGCGCCGCTGGCGTCCTGATACTTCATCAGATTCAGCGAGGCCAGGTTGCAGGCGGTGTCGTCGAGGAAGACGAACTCGCTGCAAGGATTGGTGGCGTTGATGCGCCCGGTGTTGGGGACGCAATTCCAGACCTGAATGGTTGAATCGAACTGCAGGCCCGGGTCACCGCACAACCAGGCGGCTTCGGAGATCTCTCGCCAGAGATCGGTGGCCTTCATGGTGTCCACGGTCTGGCCACCAACCACGGCCTTGGTCTCCCAAGCGCTGTCGGATTCGACCGCGCGCATGAACTCATCCGAGACGCGGACGGAATGGTTGGCGTTCTGGAACTGGACCGAGTCGTAGGCGCCGCCGGGAATGTTGAATCCGGCCTCGTAGCCGGCGTCGATCAGCGCCCAGGCCTTCTTCTCCTCGACCGCCTTGCAGCGAACGAATTCCACGATGTCCGGGTGGTCGGCGTTCAAGATCACCATCTTGGCCGCCCGCCTGGTCGTTCCCCCGGACTTGATGGAGCCCGCGAAGCTGTCGTAGCCGCGCATGAACGAGACCGGGCCCGACGCGGTTCCACCTCCGGCCAGTGGCTCGCGCGAAGACCGAATGACGGACAGGTTGCTTCCCGCTCCGGAGCCGAACTTGAACAGCATGCCCTCGGTCTTGGCCAGGTCCAAGATCGACTCCATGGTGTCCTCAACGGAGTTGATGAAGCACGCCGACGCCTGTTGGGAGCGGCCGGGGAGCCCGATGTTGAACCAGACCGGGCTATTGAAGGAGACGTGCTGGGTCACCAGCAGCCAGCGCAGGTCCTCGGCCCAGTTGTCAGCGTCCAGCTCGGTCGCGAAGTAGCCGCCCGCGAGGCCCCAGCCCCGAATGGCACCGACCACCCGGTCGATCAGCTGGCGAACCGAAGACTCACGCTGTGGGCTCCCCTGCTGTCCGTGAAAGTACTTTTGCGCCACCACATTGATGGCCAATTGGGACCAGGACTTGGGAACCTCGACGTCGGTCTGCTCGAATATGAGGTTGCCCTTCTCGCCGGTAATGGTCGCGGTCCGACGCTCCCACTCCAAGAGGTCGTACGCGTTCTGCTGGGGTGGCGTGAAGTAGCGCTCGAAACTCAGTCCACGAGGTCCCCGAGCCTCATCTGACTGATCGCCGCTGGCCCGCTCTGCCTTTGCTGAGATGTCTGCTGCGTTTTTGGCCATTGCTTTATCGAGAGCCTCCTTGTCACTGTGTTCTTCGCGCCCGCGATGCCGAATTGTGGAGATGGCGAAGGTCCCAGAACACACCCGCCAAAGCTGCCCCAGGACCCTCGGTCGACGGTCCCCAACTCTATCTCGCAGCGTCCACGCTGTCAAGATCAAAACACAACATATTAGGTGCGTTCATCTATACCGCCCCAACATGTGGGTGTATTCCCTGTGCGGAGGCGGTGCGATAACTGTGGGCAACTTGGTCACTCGTGGGGTCCTGGTGGGGCCCCTTAGGGCGCTGATTCGAGGAGGCTCAAATCGGGCTCGGCGGCCACGCCTTCGGAGGCTTGGATGCCGCGGACCGAGGCGCGCACCTGGGCCACCACCTGCTTACCGTCGCTGTAGGTGTTCTCCAACATGGTCATGGCGCGACGGAGCTTGTTCTCCAGCGTCACGTCCAGGCGCTCTAGGTGCCGGTCGATGTCCATCAGGTAGGCCTGCAGGTTCTCCATGTCGACCGTGCGCGAGAACTGCAGGTGGAGCTGATAGAGGGAGAGCACGTAGGGCATGGTCATGGAGAAGCCGACGATGATGACGTGGTGGCGGTGGGCCTCGGCGAAGGCGGACCGGCAGACGGCATAGGCCCCGTCGGGAATCGCGGCCAGCGCGAAGGGAGTGGTGGTGGCTGGATCGATGTACTGGGCCACCTCGCGGACGCGCTTTTCGACCTCCTTCTCCACCGCTAGGGCGAGCGCGTGGCGTCGGGCGGGCTCGATCTCGGGCGCCGACAGGTCTTGAAGCGCCGCCCCCGCCGCCCACTTGGAGTCGATCGGCAGCAGCTTCCCGCCGGGTAGGCGGAGGCCGAACTCGACCACCTTGCCCCGCACCCAGATGTTGCGCTGGAGCATTTCCGCGGGTAGGTGCTGGAGGGCCTCCTCGATAATGTTCTCGCCCGCCGCCCCGCGCGTCGAACTGCCGGCGATGACGGCCTCCAGCCGGCGCAGGCTCTGCCTGGAATCATCCTCGATCTGCTGGCGGGCGGATACGGCCTGGCGAACCCCTTCGACCAGCTCCTGAGTTCGGCTGAGCTGACTACGCATCTCCACCGCCGCCGAATCCTGACTCTGGCCGCCCACCGCCAGCTGGGCGCGGAGGGCCGCCAACTCCGCGGCCTGCCCCTCGGTGCGGCGACTGAGGGTCTGGAGCAGGATCACAATACCGCCCACGCAGAGCAACGTCGCCACCAGCAGTAGGGCGAACAATAGTTCGAAAGCCACGATGGGCGCAGTGTAACGCGCCGCCGGCTCGGCGGCAACCGAGCGGCATTACCATGGGGAGCCGTGGAAACTCAAGGCCAGGTCGCGTCGACACCAGAGCGGATACCTCTGGAGGAGGTCTACATGCGCATGGCCGAGGAACTCGCCAAGCGCAGCACCTGCGCCCGCCACCGGGTGGGCACGGTCATCACCAGCGGCGATCTGACGCAGGTTCTGGGGATCGGCTACAACGGCAATGCGCGCGGCCTTCCCAACGCCTGCGACGGCCCCGACCCAGGGCGCTGCGGCTGCATCCATTCCGAGGCCAACGCCCTCATCAAAGCCGGCGCCCAGACCCCGGGCAAGTTGGTCTTCGTCACCGTTTCCCCCTGCTCGATGTGCGCCAAGATGATCGTCAACTCGAACGTACGCAGCGTCTATTACCGAGAGGCGTACCGCGATCCGGCCGGCATCGACATCCTCCGTCAGGGCGGAGTG
>Ga0307374_10008762_pt1 | contig 15038 bp, 12 predicted proteins | sample OX3MG_FD_202532 | JGI IMG/M metagenome (GOLD analysis project Ga0307374, IMG submission 202532) | Soil microbial communities from Risofladan, Vaasa, Finland - OX-3 | ecosystem: Environmental > Terrestrial > Soil > Coastal area > Acid sulfate soil | place: Finland: Risofladan, Vaasa | collected... | reverse complement strand
AGCTGAATGCGGAAGGACGAAAGCGCAGAAAAGACCACCGAGTCCCTCGTTCCGGCATGGGAACGAAACATGAGACAACGGACGCCTTGGAGGGTCGTGAATATGGCCGAGTGGTACGCTACATGAAACGCCGGCTCATCGCTGCCACCTGAATCTTTCGTACCTGGTTCCCATGCTTTGCGTGGGAACGTTGCCGCGAACGCTCCCCGTCGTTGTGACGGGGCCGCAGAGTGGCCAAAGAGACGTTACCACGCGGAGCGTGGGAACGAGAGACACCTGGGGGCTTACGCCCCCCCGCTCGCCTAATTCCTCTTCACCTATTCCGGCTTCGGCCAATGCAAGTGCTCATGCAGGAAATCAAACGTGCCGACGCCGTTGATCGAGTGCGGGCCGTCGAAGAATTCGATCGTCGCACGCTCGGCGATCTTGAGGTCGACGTAGAGCAAACGGACCTTGGCGAACTCGTAGGCCACCCACTCGTCGGGCGCGACGCCGTCGCGGTGGCCGCGCTCGACCATGAACGGCCGCGGCGCGATCAGCCCGGCCATCTCGGCATAGTTGAATGTGTTCCCCAGGTCGAACTCGAAGATCTCATATTCGCCCGTCCCGACGTAGCTGTATCGGGAACGAGTCGAAGTGTTCTTCCAGATCCACTCGTTGAAGTCGGCCGAGCAGATCGAAAGACAGTATTTCGTCACGAGCGCCGGCACGCGCATCGCCGTCTTGCCGCCGTAGGAGAGGCCGTAAAAGCCGATCCGCTCTGGATCGACGATCGCAAGCGAGGCGAGCCAATCGACAATCTGCTGGTGCTGCGGCACGATCGTCGAATAGAGCGTCTTCTTGATCGGATTGCTCTTGCGCTGCAAAGTGCGGAAGCGGTCAGTGAAGATGTACGGGTTCTGCGGCGAAAACGTGATGAAGCCCCGCTCGGCGAGCCGGTTGGCGAACTGATGGTAATAGGGGCTTTCCACTTTGGGGTCGGCCACGTCCTGGGGCCGCCCCTCCAACCCGTGCTGGCAGACGACCACCGGCCGCTTTTCGCCGGGCTTGATGTCCTTGGGCACCAGCAGGATGCCATAGGCGAAGACATCGGGAAAGACATCGAGGACGACGTCGTAGCCCGTGTACTTGGCTTCGTCGTAGACCTTGCGCGAGCGGACGTTTGGTTTTGAAAGCGGCAGCTCGAAGCGGCCGATGACTTCGTCGTAAAACAGCTTGCGGTACTGCTCGGAGGTTTCCCGCCATTTTTCCACTGAGCGGCTGCCGCGATCGGCCCGCTCCCAATACTTCGTCCGCGTGTATTCACTTTCGCGCAAAAGGGCCTGGGTGAATTCGGTCATTTCGTCGATTTGCCGCTTGAGCCGCACTTGGGGATCGAATCCCGGCCGGTCGTAGCTGGGCGAGGCACCCGACGGGGTCAATTCGGCGACTTTCAGCCAATGAAGGAATTGCCCGAGCGTCGGATCGCCACACGGCGGACCGTCGCCATTACCCGCGTGGACGAGCGTGGCAGGTGCGGCGTTGAGCTCCGACGACAGCCCGATCGCGCGAAAATACTCGTCAATCACGTCTTTCACGCTTGGCGTAGTCAGTTTGCCGGGGGCGGCGCCGCCGGAACGACCTTCGTGCGGCGCGGGGGGGCCATTGATTTCCGGCACGCGGCTGGCCTCGACGACCAGCCCGCGCGGCGCGATCAGGCTGGCCAGCTCGGCGTCGCCAAATTCGAAGAGCAAGGCGAACACATTGCGATATATCGGTTCTTCCCAAACATTCTCACGCGGACCAAAATATCCGCTCACGAATGTGGAGTCGATCCGCGTGTCGAGCGCGCCGGAGTAAAGTGCCAACAGGCCGCCTTCGGCATAACCCGCCACGCCGATCTTGGGATCGTCCTTACCGGCCTCCGCGGTAAAATAATCGACCAGGGCCAAGACTTTTTGCACTTCATAGCCGATGATGTGCCGGCCCATCTCGAAGGCCTGGCGGTAGATGAACTCGCGGTGCGGCTGGTTCAAGCGTCGCTCGCCGTTGACTGTCATCGAGAAGGTGTCGGAGCGGTCGATGAGCATGGGCACCACAACGCGGCAGCCGCTCTCAGCCAGCCGCCGGGCGAACTGCGCCTCAGACGCGACACCAGGGACCAGCCCAACAAGCATTTCGGGCGTCTGGTCGGCGTCGGGGATCGCGACCACGTCGGCCAGCGGCTTTTCGCGATTGGGCTTGAGCAGCAATCCTTCGCCTGTCATGCCAGGCAGCACCGGCCAACGGACCGCGTAGACCTCGTACCCCTCGCCGCGGCCGACCAGAGAGGGCTGGCTCGTCGTGCCAACCAGCTCCAGCGCGTCGCACTTTTGGCGCGGGTCGAAGGCACCGATGATCTTGGCCAGCCGCGCCCGGTTGGGCGCGACCGACTCATCGTACTTTTCGGCCGACGAGAAATCGCGCTGCCAGTGTTTCTCGCGATCCGCCTTGGCCGCTTCGATCTGATCAAGCAGGAACTTGTCGATTCCCTGGACCATCAGGTCGGCCAGGTCACCCTCGATCGTCAGAGGGTCGGTGCCGGGGTAAGGTTCGGCGGCGATCGCCCGCTGGGACTCGCAAATCGCGGCAATACCGAGCACCGCGAGAAGCGCCGCGCGTAGTTGCCGTTCTATGCTCCAATTCGATGGCCATTGGCGATGCATGGCGTTTTGCTCCTTGATAGGTTGCTGCCCCCAGTTCCACGACTTATCATGCAGAACCACGGACTACTGACAACGGACCACTGACGACCTCAGCCACCACTATACTTGCCCCAACCGCAGGAGCAACCATGCCGCACAACGACTCGCTCGACCGCAGGACGTTTCTCCGTTCGACGGGCGCCGCCCTGGCCATTGCCACCGCGGCCACGGCCACCGGCGCCACGACGCTGGCCGCCGAAAAGCCCGACGCCAAGAAAATGAAAAAGGCAGTCAAATGGGGGATGATCCAACACGAAGGATCGGTGCTCGACAAGTTCAAGCTTCTCAAGGAACTGGGCTACGACGGCGTCGAGCTCGACGCCCCCAGCAGCCTCGACAAGGACGAGGTTCTCGAAGCCCGCGACACGACGGGCTTGCCGATCCACGGCGTCGTCGATTCAGTCCATTGGAACGACACGCTTTCGCACCCCGATCCCGAGGTCCGCTCGCGCGGAGTGCAGGCGCTCGAACAGGCGCTTCGCGACAGCAAGCTCTACGGCGGCACGACGGTGCTGTTGGTGCCGGCCGTCGTGAACAAGCAGGTTTCCTACGCGGATGCCTACCAACGTTCGCAGGCCGAGATCAAGAAGGTCTTGCCGCTGGCCGGTGAACTGGGGATCAAGATCGGCCTGGAAAACGTCTGGAACAACTTCCTGCTCAGCCCGCTCGAAGAAGCCCGTTACATCGACGAGCTCGAATCGCCGCAGGTCGGGGCCTATTTCGACGTCGGCAACGTGCTTCGCTACGGCTGGCCCGAACAATGGATTCGCACGCTGGGCGCGCGGATCATCAAGGTCGACATCAAGGAATTCAGCCAGAAAAAAATGAACGAAGAGGGTCTGGGCAAAGGCTTCGGCGTCGAGCTGCTCGAAGGCGATTGCGACTGGCCGGCCGTGATGGCGGCGCTCCGCGATATCGGCTATCACGGCTGGGGCACCGCCGAGATTCCCGGCGGCGGACGCGAGCGGCTGAGGAAGATCGCAGGGCTGATGGACAAGATTTACGCGAGTTAACCTCTATTCCCGCGACGCCGCCGCTCGACATATAATCCGTCACGCCGCTTGGTGCGACACGGCGGAAAAGCGCGCAAGTCCCGATGGGAGCCTCGACGTTCGGAATTCTCACGAATTCCGCCACGGTTGCGGACACAAACCAGGAAACGAAAGTCAACGTGAAAATCGCGTACCTCGATTGCAATAGCGGAATCAGCGGCGACATGACGCTCGGCGCCCTGGTCGACGCCGGCGTCGAGCTGGCGGCGATCAGCGATGGCATCGACTCATTGGGACTGGCCGGCGTGAAGCTGGTGGCCAACGAGGTCAAGCGCAAGGGCTTCCGCGGCACGCACATCGTCGTCGAGCACCAGCCGGAACACGCCCACCGGCACTTGCACCACATCATCGACATGATCGATGGCAGCCGGCTTTCGCAGCGGCAAAAGGACCTGGCCAAGCGGATCTTCACGCGACTGGGCGAGGCCGAGGCCAAAGTGCACGGCACGACGATCCGCAAGGTGCATTTCCACGAAGTCGGGGCGGTCGATTCGATCGCCGACATCGTGGGCGCGGCCATCGGCTGGGACCTGCTGGGTGTCGATCGCATCGTCTGTTCGCCCGTGCCCACCGGCCGCGGCACAGTTTCCATCGCGCACGGGCTGTGCAGTATTCCGGCCCCGGCGACGGCCGAGCTGCTCACCGGCATTCCACTGGCCGAATCGCAGGTTTCCGCCGAGCTGACCACGCCCACGGGGGCGGCGATCGTGGCCACGTTGGTCGACGGCTTCGGTCCGGTACCGGCGATGAAGATCGAGCGGATCGGCTACGGCGCCGGCACGCGCGACCTGGCCGAGCAGGCCAACATGCTGCGGCTGTTCGTCGGCGAGGCAGTCGAGGCCCTGGCCGCCGACCAGGCCTGGGTCGTCGAGACGAACCTCGACGACGTGTCGGGCGAAGTGATCGGTTACGCCACGAACAAGCTCTGGGAGACCGGCGCGCTCGACGTCTACACCACCCCGATTCAAATGAAGAAGAACCGGCCGGGCATCACTCTGACCGTGCTCTGCCAGTCCGTCCAGATCGAAAAGGTCGAAAAGATTCTGTTTCGCGAGACTGGCACGTTAGGCGTTCGCCGATGGCCCGTCAGCCGACACAAGCTTGAGCGCAAGCCGCACCAGGTGCAAACCGCGTACGGGCCGATCGACGGCAAGCTGGGCTGGATCGCGGGCCAGGAACCGAGCTTCTCTCCGGAGTTCGAGTCGTGCAGCCGCGTGGCAAGCGAGCGCGGCCTTCCGTTGAGAGAGGTTTACGAAGCGGCGCAAGAGGCGTTCGGTCGCGCTGCGATGAAGGATGAAGGTTGAAGGATGATGACCGCTGACAAATGACCACTGACAAATGACCAAGGACGATTGACCAATCATCATGTGGCTTCTGGCGGAAATTGAATTCGCGAAAATCATCTGTCTCTCGATGTTGGTGCTGACCTGCGGTTGGCTGCTGGTGCGCACGTACCGGCAGCCAAGTCGGGCGACGCGGCCCGCTCGCGACTCGTCGTCGGCCGGGCTCGACGACAAGATCGACGTCTTGCAGCGTCTGATCGGCGAGGCCGATCAGCGCATCGCGTGGCTCGAAGCATTGAATGATCGAGCGGCTCGGTTGACCGCGGGCGAGCCGTCTTCGAGCCCGCCGTTTCACCCAGACGCCCGCCCGGCCGACCACGAGGCGCCGCGGTGGGGCGGCGCGAAAATCGGCCTGCGCGTCGACGCGCCGGTCCACCACACCGCATCGCCGGCCGCGCGACGGCACGAGGAAATCTATGCGCTGGCCGATTCAGGCCTGGCCAGCGCGGCCATCGCCACTCGCATCGGCAGCCCCGTGGGTGAAATTGAGTTGATCCTCGGGTTGCGGCAAACTCGCGGTTAGAATTCACGCGGCCGACAACGAGACGTTGGTCATGCGAAATTGGTGGAAGTCTCATTTTCGGTCGCGTGAATCATAGACCGAGCGCCCCGTCGAACCTACTTCATGCCCGACCCTACCCCCCAAACATTCCGTGTGGCGCCCGACCAGGCGCATCGGACGTTGGCTTCGCTGTTGCGCGGGTGGCTGCCGGGAATGGCCTGGTCGGACGTGCAACGGTTGATTCGAAAGCGCCACGTTCTGGTGAGCGGAAACCTCTGCCTCGACGCCGGTCGGCGATTGCGGCCCGACGAGGTCGTCAAGCTCCTGGAACACCCGACCGCGCCCCCGGCGCGCGAAGACGACGTGCGGATTCGTTTTCTCGACCGTCATCTGGTAGTGGTCGAAAAGCCGTCGGGCATGACTTCGGTCCGGCATGCCGAAGAGCGGCACTGGTCGCGGCAGCGCAAGCAAATTCAGCCGACCCTCGAGGATCTGCTGCCGCGGCTGATTGCCAAAAAGGAGGGCCGCGGTCAGCGAGGTCGGCGCGGGGCGCGGCCCGGGAAGCTGCCGCCGGTGCGGCCGGTACACCGGCTCGATCGCGACACCAGCGGTCTGATGGTCTTCGCGCGCTCGGCGCAAGCCGAGCGGCACCTCGCCGGGCAATTCCGGCGGCACTCGACCCAGCGCCGCTACCTGGCAGTGGCCCAGGGGGACGTGCCGGCGCGAACGATCGAATCGAGGTTGATCCGCGACCGGGGCGACGGCCGGCGCGGCAGCACGACCTCGACCAATCTCGGCAAACACTCCGTGACGCACGTGCGGCCGATCGAGCGGTTCACCGGCTACACGCTCGTCGAGTGCCGCTTGGAAACGGGCCGCACGCACCAGATTCGCATCCACCTGGCCGAATTGGGGCACCCGTTGTGCGGCGAATCGATCTACCACACGCCGCTTGGCGGCACGGCGGCGATTGACCGCAGCGGAACTGGGCGGCTCGCGCTGCACGCCACGGAACTGACCCTCGAACACCCCGTCACGGGTGAAGAGTTGCATTTCAAGATGCCGCTGCCCAGCGATCTCGACGCGCTACTCGATCGGCTTCGCCGCCTAAGGAGTTGACCCCGGCTGCGAGATCTGCTGTCGGACCAGCCAGACGGCGGCTTGGGTACGGTCCCGCACACCGACTTTCCGCAACAAATGCTGCACGTGTTCCTTGACCGTTTCGGAACTGATGCCCAACTGCTCGGCGATCTCCTTGTTGGTCAGACCCTTGGCCATGTGTTCCAGCACATCGGCTTCGCGACGCGTGAAGACGATTTCGCTCTCACCATTGCCGCTGCGCGGTCCCATGGCGCGGTGCAACCGGCGTAGTTCATCGGCTCGCCAAAGGCGCTGGCCGGCCGCGGCCGAACGGATCGCCGCCAACAAGCCTTCCCGGTCCAATCCCTTGAGCAGGTACCCGCAGACCTCGGCGGCCAGCGCGCGGGCGGCCGACCGCGGACTTTCGTCGGTCGAAAAAACGATGGTCGCGATCGTGGGGTGCCGTTGTTTGACGAGCGCCAGCGTTTGCAGCGCGTCGGCGCCGGACAGGCGGATTTCCGAAAGTACGACCTGAGGACCGCAGGAATCGGCCAATCGGGAAAGGTCTTCGATGGTGGCGGCCTCCCCGACGATCTTGATTTCGCCGGCCAACCAGCGGGCCAATCCCGCACGGACGACTTCCTGGTCGTCGGCAATCAATAATGCGATGGACATGTTCTGACGTCTCTTAAGCGGGGCGGCCGGAAAATGACTTGCTTTGGGCCTAATCCACTTGACCGTGTTTTTCCGACCGCTATTCGAATGGCCAATTGAAGTGTACCGCGCCGAAACTCCCGGTGCGACCGTCTTTGACTTTTTCTCACGGCGAAACGGCCGCCCCACCGCTCACGGCGGCCCCATTTTCATTCCAACCTCACTCTTGAGACCCATCCCCAGATCCCAACCCTTTCTCTCTCTCGAAAAAAGTTCCCACCCGGAGTGCGCCGCCCGATTGGGAGACTTCTGCCGTGTACCGGACAAACATTGCACCTTACCCAGCTTCTCGGTCGAAACAGACCTTCGTGAATTCTTTCTCGGATCATTCGCGGTCGGCCGTCAAACAGCCCGGCGATGTCGCATTTCGCAGCCTGGTCGAGGCCGCGGAATGCATGATCGTGATCGTCCGCGAAGACCGTTCGATCGCCTACTTCAGCCGTTTCGCGGAATCCCTCACGGGCTATGCCGCCGAGGACGTGGAGAACCTGGATTTCTGCGGCACATTCGTGCCTCCGGCCCAACAAACGGCGTTCGCCAACGAATTGCGGCGCGCTTGGGATGGTGAGCCGCGCCGGGGGTTCGAGGGGTTCGTCGTCTGCCACGACGGCACCGTGCGCTGGATGCTTTGGAACGCGCGGCGGCTGGTCGGCGAATCGGGCGATTCGGCCGTCCTGGCCGTCGGCCAGGACATCACCGATCTCAAGCGGGTGCAGGACCAGCTTCTGCAATCGGAGCGCCTCGCCGCCATCGGCCAGATGGTCGCCGGCCTGGCGCACGAAAGCCGAAACGCCTTGCAGCGCAGCCAGGCCTGCTTGGGCATGCTGGCCAAGCGGATCAGGGACCAGCCCGAGGCGCTTGAATTCGTGGCGGGCATCCAACAGGCCCAGGACGACCTGTACCGCCTTTACGAGGGAGTACGCGGCTACACCGCGCCAATTCGGCTGAAGCGAGAACGCTGTGACCTGGGCCAGGTGCTCCATGAGGCGTGGTCGCAGCTCGATTCATCTCGCCGCGGGCGCGAGGCACGGTTTCGTGAACATGGTGATCGGCAAGACCTGGCCTGCGACGTCGACCGCTTCGCCGCCGCGCAGGTGTTCCGCAACGTCCTGGAAAACTCGCTTAGCGCCACGCGCGGTACCGCGCTGATCGACATCACCTGGTCGGCCGGCGTGCTGGAACAAGTGCCTGCCCTGCGCGTCGCGCTGTGCGATGACGGACCCGGCCTGAACGACGAACAGCGGCGGCGGATCTTCGAGCCGTTCTACACCACCAAGACCCACGGCACCGGCCTGGGCATGGCAATCTCGAAACGGATTGTCGACGCCCACGGCGGCCGGATCGCCGTGGATCCTACCCGAGATTGCGGCACCAAGATCGTGATTGACTGGCGAAGGAGAGCATGATGGCGCGCTCGTTGAGAATCGTGGTGGCCGACGACGAACCGCGGATGCGCGCTTATCTACGCGAAGCGCTGATCGACCTCGGCCACGATGTCGTGGCCGTGGCGGCCAGTGGCCGTGAGCTGGTCGAAGCGTGTCGGGCGGCACGGCCCGAACTGGCCGTCACCGACGTCAAGATGCCCGACTTCGACGGCATTGAAGCCACCGCCGAAATCTGCCGGGAGATGCCGCTGCCCGTCGTGCTGGTCTCGGCCTACCACGACCAGGCGACCGTCGAGCGGGCCGAGGCGGCGGGCGTGATGGCATACCTCGTCAAGCCGATCGTCGAAGCCGACCTGGGGCCCGTGATCGCGCTGGCCATCCGCCGCTTCGACGAGCTGCAATCGCTCCGCAAGGAAGCCGCCGATCTGCGGCAGACGCTCGAAGAACGCAAGCTCATCGAGCGGGCCAAGGGACTCTTGATGAAGACGGCGGGTGTGGACGAGGCAAACGCCTTCCAACGCCTGCAGAAGCTGGCCAGCCAGAAGAGCAAGAAGCTGATCGACGCCGCACGCATGGTACTCGCGGTGGAAAGCGCTTTCTCATAGGTTCGTCTCCGCCAAAGCCCGTGCCAGGTCGCGGATCTTACGTAGAACGGCGACGTGGTCCGGCGTCCAGCCGGCGATCGTGCTTGCCGGGGGATGTTCGTCGCCCAGTCCGGCATGGCGCGAGCCGTGCAGGCGCGACAGAATCAGGTCGCGAATGCGCGCCGCGTCGGCCACTCCCTCGACCAGTCCACGATGTCCGGCCGTGGCGGGCGAGCCGTGGCCCGCGGCGGCCTGTTTCCCGCCTCCTCCGGCCGTATCGACGTGAACGTCGGCAATACCGAACCAACGCTGCACGGGTCCCTGGTTCACCTCGACGTTCTGCACGTTCTCGAACGTGATCGTCGTTTCGTGAATCGTCCAGATTCCCCGGCGGATGCGCAGGCTCCGCCCACTCATCACGTACCAGGTCGTGTCGTACTGCAAGTGAATCGCGATATAGGCCACGATGCCGGGAAGCACGGCGATGGCGAGCGCGGGTAGCGCCAGGATCGCTCCGGCCAGCGGAGAGGCGGCCGCCGTGGCAATCCAGCCGATGAGAATCATTCCGTCCATGATCGTCAACACCACCCAAAACTTGAACTTCAAGTAATGCAGGAAGCCCTCGGCGGGGCGAAAAGCATCCAACGTTTCGCCAGGCGGGACGGGTAGCGCCGGCGGCCGGTCGGGGACGCGGAACCAGAGGACCAACACGCTCCAAAGCCCCAGGTAAATCCAACGGCTCGCCCGCTCGACTCGTCCGCTCGCTTCCGTCGCGCTCATTCGGCCGCCCCCCTCCGCGCGGCCAGTTGGCCAAGTGCATCGCGGATGTCACGCAGCAGGCCGAGTGCTTCGTCTCCCCGCGGTTCCGCAGGGCCGCCGCTGCCTTGCTCGTGCGGCGCGTGATCGCGGGCACCCCGCATCTTGGCATAGAGGAAATCGCGCAGCGCGTCGGCCGCCAGGACTCCCTCGATGGCCATCTCCGGGCTGGAGCTGCCCGACGCCGTCTGGATCGAGACGGTCGCCTGACCCAACCAGCGCTGCAGGAGGTTGCGGGTCAGGTGGATGTCCTGGATGCGGCGGTACGTGAGGTAGATTTCGCGCCGGAACAAGATTCCCCAGCTCATGGAGACGCCTTCCCCGTCGAAACGGTAGCGCAGCGTCTCGTACTTGAAAAAGAGCGGCAGTATGGCCACGAAGACTCCCGGCCCCGTCAGGAGCGACACGATCAGGTAATACCACATCAAGGCCTTGTCGGGGCGCGTGATCGTGAGCGGATCGAAGCCGCCCGTGGACGTGGTGGAATCGGACATGGTACGAACTCCGGCCAGCGAACGAACGACGACATGTTATCTCATTTTCGTCGCCGGCACGAGGCGCGCTACGAGCGGTGTCGTGGCCATCGTGGTCACGATGGCCATCAGGACCATCATGGCGAACAACGTCGGCGATATCACCCCCAGGTCCAATCCGATGTTCAGCACGACCAACTCCATCAGGCCCCGCGTGTTCATCAGAATCCCCAGCGCGGCTCCGTCACGCCAACCCATCCCGGTGAGCCGGGCGGCGGCGATTGTGCCGCCAAATTTGCCGAGCGTGGCCACCAGGATTACCAGTCCACAGATCAGCCACGAGGCAAGTCCCGAAACCAGGCCGATTTCGGTCCTCATCCCTGTGAAGGCGAAGAAGGCGGGCAGCAGCAGGATCTTCACGGGGTCTTCCAGCTTGTAGTTCAGTTCGCGGGCCAGCGCGCTGTCGTGTGGGATCACCACGCCAAGCAGGAAAGCCCCGAAAATCGCGTGAATTCCGATCCATTCGGTGCTCAACGCCGAAAGCAGAACGGCGACGAAGGCCAGCGCCGTGACGCCCGGCGTGAGGTGATCGTCGTGGCGATGGACGATCCAGTTCGTCGCGGGCCGAACCGCCACGAAGATGAAGCCGATATAGGCCAGCGCACCGGCGATCACCACCAGCGCTTCGCCGACTTCTCCTTTGGCCACGCCCACCACCATCGCCAAAAGGCACCAGGCCGTGACGTCGTCGGTCGCCGCGCATGAAAGGGCGACTACGCCGAGCGTGGTCTTGGTCATCTGCCGATCGGTCAGGATGCGCGCCAGCACCGGAAAGGCCGTGATCGACATGGCCACGCCTAGAAACAGCGCAAAAGTCGTGAAGCTGACGTGCCCCTCGGCAAGTCGTGGATACAGCCCCAACGCCAAGACCGCGCCGAGCAAAAACGGGGCCACGATGCTCGCGTGCGAAATGGCTACGGTCGTATGGGCCCGGTCGCTCAAGAGCTCGGTGTTCAATTCCAATCCCACCAGGAACATATACAAAATGATGCCAAGATTGGCGACGATGCCAAGAGAACCAGCGACCGACGTGGGCAGCAGCCAGTCTGAAACCGCTGGTGCGATCCAACCCAAAAGGGACGGGCCCAACATAACGCCGGCCAGCATTTCGCCGATGACGGGCGGCTGCTGAAAACGGCCCAACACGACGTTGAGCAGCCGAGCCGTGACGATTACGGCGGCCAGGGACAGGAGCACGTGAAACAAGGGGCTGGCGAGCGGGGCGTCGGCGGCGTTTCCGGAAGCTGCCGTTTTCGCCGGTAGGGCCGGCGTCAACGATGCGCCGAAGTGGACGATCAATAGGAACAGCCCGACGGCGGCGGCCACCATCAAAACATAGGCGGCCAGCACGCGCCGTTTGCGGGCCGTCGCGATCCATTCCATCGTTGTCATAAGCGGTAGTCGCAGGTGTCGGGAGCCAGGAAGCCGCGACCCAGTATATATCGTCCAGACAATAGTTGTCTAGACAACTATATGCCGCGTGCTCTTGGCGGCCCGCGTCAGCAACTTGCCAGCGGCTTCCGCTCGCTAGCTGCTGCCGCGACGGGTAGCGCGGCCCGGCGTACGGCGGGTTCGCAGTTGGTCGCCGCTTCCAGCCAGATGGGAACTCCCTTGAACGACGGGGTCTTCGAAAGCGGATCGAGCCGCCGCGAGACGAGCACATTGGCCTCGGGATAGTACATCAGGGCGTTCCCCGGCTTGATCTTGGGAAAGGCGCGGATGACGATCCCGTCCAAGGCGCCGGTTTCGCTGCGCACGGTCACTCGCCTGTCCGCATTCAACCCCAGCCGCTCGATGTCGTCGGGGTGGACGAGCACCACGTCGCGGCGGTCGATGCCGCGGTAGAGATCGTAGTCCTCGTAGACCACGGTGTTGAACTGCCCCTCGCTGCGCACCGTCATCAACCGCAACTGGCCTTCGCCGCCCAGCAATTCCGGCAGCGCGTGCGTGTGCAGCTTCGCGCGGCCCGTGGCCGTGGGGAACCGCGGCACGTGGAGCACGCGGCCGGCGATCTGGAACTCCTGCTTGGTTTCGCCGATTTCAGCCAACTTCTCGAAGCCGGGCACGATCGCCGCGACTGCCTTGCGAATTTGCCCCGTGTCGCGAAGCTCGCCCCAATCGACCGGCCCCTCCGCGCCCAGCACTCGCGAGGCCATGTCGGCGACGATCTGCACTTCGCTCCGCGGTCCCTCGTGCCGCGCGGGGCCGCCGTCGCTGAGCCGCACGTAGTTGAACATCGACTCTTGCGTCGTCGGCTGCGGCTCTTCGTCGCGCGCCAGCACGGGCAGGATGATCGTCTCGGCGGCAAGCCCGTGCGCATGGGAGGTGTTCAGCGTCGTGTTCAAATAGACGACGAGCTCGAGTCTTGCCAGGGCGGCCGCGGCGAAGGCGGCGTCGGGGTTCGAGCCGTAAAGATTGCCGCCGAGGCAAACGCCGAGTTTGAGCCTTCCCGCATGGGCGGCCTCGATGCACCCCAGCGTGTCCAGGCCCGGCTGCGTGGGAAGCTGAACGTGAAAGTAGTCTTGCAAACGCTGGAAGACGGCTTCCTTCAATTTGGGTGTGACGCCCACCGAACCGATCCCCTGCACGTTCGAGTGGCCGCGGATCGGCAACAGCCCGCAATGCGGCCGGCCGACCATGCCCCTCATCAAAGCCAGGTTGGCGATCGCTTGCACGTTCTGGACGCCGTGGGCGTGATGGGTGATGCCCATCGTCCAACTGAACACGACCGACTCGGCCTTGGCGTAGCGATCGGCGAGCTTGTCGATTTCATCCTTCGGCACGCCGGACTTGCGGTAGATCTCGTCCCAATCGAGCCCGCGCAGGTAGAGCGAATACTGCTCCCAACCGTCGCAGTGCCGCGTGAGAAACTCGACGTCGGCGGCCTGCGTCTCGTCGATCCGCTTGGCGATACCGGTCAGGAGCGCCAAGTCGCCGCCGATGTCGGGCTGCACGTAGTGGCTTGCGATTTCACTCCCCAGGAACAGGCTCCGCAGGTCGCTTGGAACGCGGAAGTTGACCATGCCCGTCTCGACCACCGGGTTGATCACGACCACGTCGCCGCCGCGCCGGCGCACCTGCATCAGGGTGCGCATCAGGCGAGGATGGTTGCTGGCCGGGTTGCCTCCGATGACGAACACCAGCTCGGTCTCGTCGAGATCGGCCAGATCGATCGTGGCCGTGCCGCCGCCCACCGCGCTGGTGAGGCCGACGCCGCTGGCCTGGTGGCAATAGTAGCTGCAGTTATTGACGTTGTTCGTGCCGTAGAGCCGGGCGAAAAGCTGCAACAAGAACGCGGCTTCGTTCGAGCTGCGCCCGCTGAAGTACCAGAACGTCTCGTCGGGAGTCAGGCCCTTGAGTCTGGCCACGATCCGTTCAATGGCATCGTCCCAAGTGATCGGTTGGTAATAATCGGTACCGCGCCGGTAAAGGGCCGGCGTGGTGATCCTGCCGCACGATTCGAGCTCACGGGGCGAAAACGCCTGCAATTGGGGGATCGAGTAGGTACACCAGAACTCAGGGCGAATGGCGCCTTGCATATCGGCGGCCATCGCCTGGAGCGACTTCTTGCAGAATTCGGGGAAATGGCCCTGTTCGTTGACCATGCCGCCCGCCTGCCCGCCCATCCCCAGGGCGCAGGTCTTGCAGGCGTTTTTGGTCCGCATCGCCTTCCAGAGCTTCCAGAGGCCGCCGACCTCGCGCCCTTTTCGCAGCGTGTACCAGATGGCCGGCCAACCGCCGCCCGATTTGACTTTTCGCATGGCAAACGCCTGGGAGCTTAACGCCTCGATCGGTTCCGATCCGTGGATTCCAGTCTATCACCCTTCGTGGGTCGACTAAAGTGGTTCGGTTACCCGTAATGTCGCCTTTCGCTGGAGCGAAAGAACGCCCTTTCGCTCCAGCGAAAGAGGCCGTTGCCGAAGCCGAAGGCAGCGGGGAGCCAGGCGGCGACCGGCAGGGAGGCGAAAAATCAAAACGGCCCGCCCAAAAGTTTGGATCGGCGATGCGACTGGGCAGGCCCCGTAGTCGCGGCACTCCATCACGGGGGCCCGTCAGGCTGCGTCGCCATTGGCTCTCCGGCAATCTCCGCCACGGAGTGTCGGAACTACGTCCCGAGCGGTCCTGCCCGATTTTTGAGCACACTTCGGCGACCTAAAACCCCGCCTCGAACGGTCGCTTTGGCATATAATTACATCTGCTGAAAACGTGTTGAACTAACCGCTTCGCGGGGGCGGGCGGAGCCGGTTGCGTGTACATCGTGAACTGCGGCGAGTACGCCCCCAGCGGTGGGTCGGCTGGCGGCCAC
>Ga0307374_10008756_pt1 | contig 15045 bp, 13 predicted proteins | sample OX3MG_FD_202532 | JGI IMG/M metagenome (GOLD analysis project Ga0307374, IMG submission 202532) | Soil microbial communities from Risofladan, Vaasa, Finland - OX-3 | ecosystem: Environmental > Terrestrial > Soil > Coastal area > Acid sulfate soil | place: Finland: Risofladan, Vaasa | collected... | reverse complement strand
TCCGTCGCGGTCTTGCCGCTCTCGATCGTGCCGAGGCGCTCGGTGGCGCACTCGGTCCGTATGCGCTCCAGGCCGCGATTGCCGCCTGCCACGCGCGAGCTCATACGCCTGCGGAGACGGACTGGGAGCGCATCGCGGCGCTGTACGATGCGCTGGCCGGGCTCATGCCATCGCCCGTCGTGGAGCTGAACCGCGCGGTCGCGCTGTCAATGGCATTCGGGCCCGTGGCTGGCCTGGAGCTCGTCGACAGCCTGGCGTCGGAGCCGTCGCTGCGGAGCTACCATCTCCTGCCCAGCGTCCGTGGCGACCTCCTTCACAAGCTGGGCCGGTTCGACGAGGCCCGCGCCGAGTTCGAGCGAGCGGCATCGCTGACGCGAAACGCCCGCGAGCGAGCGTTGCCGCTCGAGCGTGCCGCCGCCTGCGCACGCATGTAACCGCGGAGCCTCTGTCGATTACCCGTAGCGCTGGCGCGCCCGCTCTTGTGCCTTTCGAGCTTCCTGTTCCCGGTTTCGCAGCGGCGCAGTGGTTGTGAGGGAGCGGATCAGTCGATTGGCGGCTGCCGTCACTTCGTCAACCGCGCGCTCGAAGGCCAGCTCGTTCGCGTGAGACGGCCGGCTTGCGCCACTCAGTTTCCAGACGAACTGCAGGGCTGACGCCCGGATCTCGTCCTCGCTCGCCGGTGGCTCGAAATTCGCCAGGGTCCTGATATTCCGGCACATCTAGGCCGCCTCCTCTGTCTGGGTCTCGCCGGCGAACGCGGCGCCTTGCTGTGCCGCACCCTCGGGCCGCAGCACGCTCACGGTTATGACGACCGCGACGGCCACGAGGGCCGCGCCGATGCCGAATGCCAGGTGGTAGCCACCGGTCAGCGCTGCCGCGCTGCTCTGCCCCGCGGCCTGCAGGCCGTTCGTCCTGCCAGTGGCCAGCGTCGCAAGGACCGCCAGACCGAGCGCGCCTCCAACCTGCGCCGTCGTGTTGACCAGCCCCGAGGCTAGCCCAGCATCGCTGGCCGCCACGCCCGACATCGCCAGCGTCATCAGCGGGGGGAAGGACAGGCCCACGCCGACGCCCATCAACAGCATCGCCGGCAGGACGTCCGCAACGTAATGGCCGGCCACGGGAACGCGGGCAAGCAAGGCCAGTCCGGCGACAACAAGGCCGAGCCCTGGCAGCAGCACCGCCCGCGCGCCAAAGTGCGTCGTCAGCCGTGGTGAGAAGCTGAGCGACAACGTCGAGATCGTCAGCGCCGCCGGCAGGAAGGCGAGGCCAATCCGCAGTGGCGGGTAGCCGAGGACTCGCTGCAGGTACAGCGCGCCCAGGAAGAACATCCCGAGCATACCCGCCATCATGAAGGCCTGAATGGCATTCGCCCCCGACACCTTGCGCGATCTGAACACGCGCAGCGGCAGGAGCGGTTTGCCAGCCGTCGCCTGGCGCACGATGAACGCCACCAGCAATACGAGCGCGATAGCGCCGAAGCCGAGCGTATGTGCGGAGCTCCAGCCGTAGTCTGCCACCTCGATGATGGCGTAGATGCCGAGCATGAGCGCTGCGGTGACGAGCACGGCGCCGGCAACGTCGGCGCCCTCGCCGAGCCCGATCCCGCGCTCCGGCTCGAGCAGGCGCACAGCCAGCACCGCGGCTGCGATGCCGATCGGCAGGTTGACCAGGAATATCCAATGCCAGTTGATGGCCTGCGTAAGAATGCCGCCGGCGATAAGCCCAATCGACGCCCCGGCAGAGGCGACGAAGCTGTAGACACCGATGGCCTTGGCTTGCTCCCGCGGCTCCCTGAACATCGTCACGATCATGCCCAGGATTACGGAGGAGGTCATGGCGCCACCAACGCCCTGGATGAACCTCGCGGCAATCAGCATCTCCTGGCTCCGCGACAGGCCGCATAACAGCGAGGCCGCCGTGAACACGGCCAGGCCCGCCAGGAAGATACGCTTGCGGCCGATGAGGTCGCCCATCCGTCCAGCCAGCAGCAGCAGGCCGCCGAACGCGATCAGGTAGGCGTTGACCACCCAGGCCAGGCTGGACTGCGAGAAGCCGAGGTCGTGCTGGATGGACGGCAGCGCGACGTTCACGATGGTCTGGTCGAGGACGATCATCAGCATCCCGGCGCATAAGACGCCAAGCGCGAGCTGCCGCGAGCCCCGAGTCACGGCCACATCAGACCTGCTCGAGCGCGAACGTGTTGCCGTCTGGATCTCCGAAGCCGGCGCGGACCTGACGGTCTGCCGCGGGGTCACCGCCGTCCTGCCGTCAAGCTCGACGAACGTCACCGTCACCAGCGTTTCTACCGGCCAGTGCCGGCTGAGCCCGTAGTGGGCAGGCTCCACGCGGTCGCCGGCCTCATTCACAAAGAAATCGGTGATGACGATCCGCTCCGGCTCGACGATCATACAATGTGATGATATGTATCGCTACCGCCAGCGTTGATCTGAGCTTTACGCTCGTCTAAGGCCGCGCGCAGCCCGATGGCTGCTGCCGGTCGCTGTTCGCGCCCCTTTCTCGCTGCTGGCGGCATTGATGCTGGTCAGCTTCGCGGACGAGTCGTTCACCTACTGGCCGTCAGGCGCGCTTGAGCCCATTCGGGCCGGCTTGGGTCTGTCCTACACAGAGATTAGCTTGGCCATTGCCTCGCTGAGTGCCGGTGGCCTGCTGGGCCATCTGTTCCAAATCGCCGCTGATTTCGTCGACCGGCGGCTGCTGGCCACCCTGGGGGCGCTTGGCTATGCCGCGGGCATGCTGACATTCGGCCTGGGACGCTCGCTGGAGGCGCTTGTGATTGGCGGCTTCGTGTGGGGCGCATCCAGCGACGCATTCGTGCACGGCTGCGAAGTGACCCTCGTCGATCTGTGTGGCGACGACCTGCCAGTCGTCCTGGGACGCGTCAACGCCTACGGCGCGGCGGGGGATCTGCTTGGGCCGCTGACCCTGGCAGCCACGCTGGCTCTCGGGTGGCCCTGGCGCACGCTGTTTCTCGTGGGCGGCGCGCTCATGGTGCTGTACGCCGCGGTGGTCGCGCTGCAGCGCTTTCCAGAGCGCAAGATTGAGCCACCGGAGCCGCCAGTCGCGGCGATGCTGTCGGTGATCCGGGATCCACGAGTGCTGCTGCTGGCAGCCATCGACGGGCTGTTCGCCCTGCTGGACGAGCCGCTTCTGGGCTTCCTCAACGCATTCCTCACTCGCGTTCGGGATTGGCCCCCCGCGGCGGCCACGGTCCTGATCTCGCTGATGGTCTTGGCTGGCCTGTGCGGGTTCCTGGCAGTCCCGGTATTCAGCGAGCGGGTGGCCAGCCGGCGGCTGCGGGCCGTGTTCGCGTCTGCGCTGGCCGTGTCGTTGATCGTGCTCGTGCTGGCACCGGCGGTGTGGCTGGAGGTCGCGGCGGGCCTGGGCTTCGGCTTCTCGGGGGCGGTCTTCTACTCGGTTTTGGAGGCCGCGTACCTGGGCTTGCGACCGGGGCAGGCAGGGACGACGGGAGCGGCAGTGTCGATCATCGGTTTGGCCGGGATTGGGTTTCCAACACTAGTGGGCGCGGTCACGGACCACCACGGCCTGGCTACCGGCGTAGCGGTCTACGCGGTGGTCCCAATCGCGATCCTGGCGCTGCTCGTCGCGGAACGAATCGTTGCCGGAACAGGACCATCTCCTACCCCTCGCGGGCCATGCGTAGCCGACCCCAGGCCGTGGAGCCTTCCAGGCGGTCCACGTCAATGATCAGCGCCGCGCCGTGACAGTCGGGATCGTGGTTGCGCTCCACTTCCGGCAGGAGATCGAACACCCGCCGGGCAATCTCCGGGTCGGGTTCGACGCGGGCGCGCCCCTCGAAGATGAACCAGTTGCCAACCGGATCGAAGTAGGACAGCGCCATGCGCGGGTCCTTGGCCAGCGCGCGGACCATCGCCCCTTCCGGGTTGCGCAGCCACATCGAGAGCTGGGTGGCGCTGTGCACCTGCGTACTGCCCCGGAACGACAGCACCGGCTCGCCGTTCTCGCCGGTGTACGCGGCCGTGAGCGGCGCGTTGTTCATGCGGGCCGGGTCCACCAGGGCCTTTACGAAATCGGGGATGACGTTGGTGTGCTGGTCCGGCGCCGGCTTGCCAACGTGCTCCACCCGGCGAATACGGTCTTGGCCGTCGAACGCGAAGCGAATCTCGATCGAGGTCGGTCCGGCGCCCGGCGGCGGCAGCTCGCCGGCCACGCTCACGCCGTCGCCTTCTTCGCGCGGCTGCGACCAGGCGCCCCGCCGGTACTTCGAGGTGAACGGCCACCAGCCGGTGATGCGCCGCAGCACCTTGTCGTGCCCGCCGAATTCCGACTTGCCGTCCACCAGGACCACGTCGTCGGCCAGGAACCTGGCCGCTCGCTCAGCGGCCGACGTTTCGCCCGTCCGCAGCGCCTGGACATATGCCACCGCCGCGTCGATCCGTTTGCTGGTCATCGAGACCAGAATACCCTCAGCTCGGCGGGCCGATCTGCTGGGCCAGGAACTCTCCAGCGTCGCGGACCATCGGCGGCGTTACCTTGTGGTTCACACCCGGGTACACAGTCAGGTGGACATCCGGCACCCCAAAGCCGATCAGCGCGCGCTCGAGGGTCTGGCCCCGCGCGAGGCGGCTCTGGCCGATCATGACGTCGTAAGTCGAGGGCAGATACTTCGGCTGGTTGTCGTTGGCTCCGACGCTCAGCCAGAACGGGATGCGCTTGAAGCCGGCTGCGTCGAACGGATGCCGTGTCCAGGTGGCGATGTCCGCGGTGCCCAACGGTAGCGGCAGGGCTTCCGTCTTGCCGTTCTTCTCGACACATGCCTGGGGCAGGGTGTAGGCGCCGCCGGACAGCGCGGCCACCGCCTGCACCTGCTCGGGATGGATCAGGGCAAAACGCTCGACGGTCGAGCCGCCGCGCGAGAAGCCCAGCAGCAGCGCACGGGCATGCGTCGCCAGTCCGGTTCGACGCGGCACGTCACGCAGGATCTCCGACAACTCGGTGGCGAACCGCATGTCGTCGGTGCGGGTGTCGATGGGGTTGTTCAGGTCGGTGTACACGAATGTCGGCGCGATCAGGATCCAGTGATTGGCATCTGCCAGCTGCACGAAGTTGCGCGAAAACTCGGACCCCCTTTCGCCAAAACCGTGCAGCACCGCCAAGACCCACAGGGGGCCGTCCGGCAGCGGCGCCGGCAGGCGCAGGAAGTAGGATGGCTGGCCGGGCTTTGCGTCCGCCGGCGGACCCGGTGCGGCGCTGACCGATGGTTGGACGGCAGCCTGCTTCTGAGCGCTGCTTTCCAGCAGCTTCACTTCGTCGGCCGTGGGCAGGCTGAGGGTGGGGTCGGTCCAGGTGGTGCGGCAATCAGTCGGGCTGACGGAGAGTGTCACGGTCGGCCCGTTCTGGCTGGCGCACGCAGCCAGTAGGGGAATCACCAGCACCAGAACCGGAAGCTTCACTATCGATCAGGCTATCGCGCAGGCTATCGCGGGATGACGTTGAATAGCACCTTCTTCTTCGCCAACGCCCAGACAAGCATCACCGTGGCCAGCTGGAGGCCGGTGTTGAAGGCTTCCGAGCCCTGGTAGGGGCTGGCGGCTGCAAGCACCCCGAACAGCACCACCAGGTGCAGCGTGTAGGCGTACAGCGATGCCTGGCCCAGAGGCAGCAGCAGCCACGACGTTGCCGCGTGAATCGGCCGCCACAGATAGGTCACCAGCAGCCGCGCCAGCTGGAACACGAACAGGCAGGCCAGCAGCCGCAGCGGCCCTTCGCTCGGTTTGTAGGACAGCGTGCGCAGCCACGGATACTGGTCCCACTTTGCAACCACCAGCCATACCAGAACCCCAAAGATGACGGCGGAGGCGGCCAGCGTGATCGGCGTGTATCTGCGCAGCCAAGCCGTGAACTTCTCGTGGTGGTAACCCAGGCACAGCGCCACCAGGAATGGGAACTGCCAGGGAGCGATGTGGAACATGTCGTTGTGAACGATGAGCCAGGGCAGGTTGTTGGCCCAGTCGGGCGAGATTTGATATGCCAGCCAGACGCCGAACGAGCCGGCGATCAGCCACGGCCACTTGCCATGGTGCAGCAGCCACAGCCCGCCGGCCCCGAAGGCGATCAGGAACGTGTACATCATGAGCACGTCGACCATGAACACCGTCTGGTGCAGCGAGATGATGCTGCCTACGAACTCGGGCCAGCTCGTCACGGGGCCCAGCCCGTTGGAATAGCCCTGCAGGATCATGGCCACCGAGGCGAGCAACGACAGCACTATCGTCAGCTTGTATATCTGCCAGGCCCGGCCGAAACCCTTCTCGATCGCGCTGGCCAGGCCGCGACGCGCGATGTACGAGCGATAGACCATGCCGAAGATGTAGCCGGAGATGAACACGAAGCCCTCGGCCGGCGTAATGAGCAGGCCCTCGTCCAGCGAGAAGATGCGCGCCCAGGAGTTCTCGCCCATGTGGTTGCAGATCATGCCCACGACGCACAGGCCGCGGAGCAGGTCGAAGCGCAGGTCGCGCGACTCGTCCGGTGTGTAGGCCCAACCCCAGCGAGGCTTCGCCGCTGGCTGCTCCGGCGCCGCGGAGGTCGCTGTCTCCTTAACCGCGACGGCCATGTCCCACCCCCTGTTCAACCAGCACTGGCGCGACGATGCGCTGTTCCGGCGGTCCCTTCGTGGGCGCGTCTGTGAGCGGCGTGACCGGATCGATGAACCGCGTTACGCCCGCGCCGATGAGCAGCAGAACTGACGATACGACGAACGGGAGCGCCCAGTTGCCGGTCCACTGCACCAGCACGCCGAACACCAGCGGCGAGATGATGCCGGCGACGCCAAAACCTGTGTTCATCATGCCGCCGCCGACGCCGGCGAACTCGTGGCCAATGTCCATGGCCAGCGCCCACAGCGGCGCGTTGGTGAGCTCCAGGCAGAAGAACGATGCCGACAGCAGCCACACTGCCGTCACGGGCGAGGAGACAAATGGCGCCGGCGCCACAAACACCAGTGACAACAGCAGCCCAACGGCCACTTGGCCGGATCGCGCCAGGCCGGGGTGGCCCCGCCGCCACAGCAGATCGCTGCTGATGCCGCCCACGGTGTCGCCCACCACGCCGGCGATCAGCGGCAGCGTGGCGTACAGCGCCAGCTGCTTGAGGTTGAAGTGCCGCGCATCGGACAAGTACGTCGGTATCCAGGTCAGGAACACCCACAGCGACCAGCCGTAGCAGAAGTCGGCTATGGTCACCGGCAGCATGCGCCGGAACAGCGGGCCCCACGGCGTGCGGGCGGCGGCGCCAGGCGAGAGCGGCTCGGCCTCCCGGTCCAACATCTCGACCTCCGCCGGGTTGGTCAGCCAGTGGTCGCGTGGCCGGTCACGGTAGAACCACCACCACAGCGACACCCACGCCAGGCTGACGACGGCCAGCACCAGAAACGATTGGCGCCAGCCGTAGGCCAGCACCAGCGCGATCACCACCGGGGGCGCCAGAGCCCCGCCAAGTCGCGCGAAGCTGTGCGGCAGTCCCTGCGCCAGCCCGCGCTTGGCTGACGGTATCCAGGCGGTGAAAGCCCTTGTCGCCGTGGGGAAGGCGCCTGCCTCGGCGACACCGAGGCCGAATCGCGCGCCGATCAGGCCCGGCACCGCCGCCGGAATGGCCGTTGCCGCCGTGGCGATGGACCACAAGATGCCCATCAGCCCCAGCGCCTTGCGGGGCCCGATCTTGTCGCCCAGGAAGCCGCCCGGGATTTGCAGCAGCGCGTAGGACAGGCTGAAGGCGGAGAACACCCCACCCAGGGCAGCCAACGACAGGTGCAGATCCGCGGCCATGGCCGGCGCCGCCACCGAGATGTTCACGCGGTCCAGGTACGTCACGAAATAGACGCCGCAGACGGCCGCGAGCACCAGCCAGCGGACCCTGGAAGGCTCGCTCGACCGATTGTTCGAGTTCATTCCGCCTCTCTAAGCAAGGGTGGGACCACTTTGTGCTTCATGCCCCCACGCTATGCCTATACGCCGCGACGATCGGTTCTGGTTCCCCAGCTGGCCACCTGCTGTCCCGCGCTCGATGGACTACCCTGCGCAGCCAGCCTGGTGGCTCCTGGCCAAGCATCTCAACCGCGCCGCCGATCGCGTCGCCGTTCGCGCCATCGACTATCGCACCGGTGATGAGACGGGCTGCTGGACCTACGGCGAGGTTTGGCTGCGGGCGCGCCGGATGGCTGGAGCTTTGAGGCGCGCCGGCATCCGGCCAGGCGACCGAGTAGCCCTGTGCCTGCCGAACAGCGTGCAGCTCATCGCCGCCTATTACGGCGCATGGCTGGCCGCCGCCGTTGTGGTGCCCTGCGATTCGATGGCCTCGGACAGGGAGCTGGGGCAGCAGCTGCACGACTCAGGCGCCTCGCTGCTCCTGTGTGAGCCCGGCCAGCGCAGCCAGCTGGCTGGACCCGGCATCGAGCTGCTCTCCGACTTCGACGGCGAGCCCGCGCACTCTGTGGCGCCGGAGCCCGGCGATCTGGCCGTCCTGATGTACACCGGCGGCACCACCGGCGAGCCGAAAGGCGCCATGCTCACCCACCGCAACGTGGTCTGCAACACCATCCAGTTCGGCACGTGGTATGGCTTCGAAAACAGCGGCGAGCGCTGCATCTCGGTGCTGCCGCTGTTTCACAGCGGAGGCATGGCCGGCGCCATGAATGTGCCGCTCTGGGCGGGCGCCGAGCTGCTGCTCATGGAGCGCTTCAACGCGCCGGTGGTGGCTCGGGCCATTGAGCACTACCGTGCCACGCGCTTCTTCGGCGTGCCGACGATGTATGTCGCCATCCTCGAGGACGAGCAGGCGCGGAGGGCAGATTTCTCGAGCCTGCGTGCCTGTCGCACCAGCGCCAGCGGTCTGCCCGCGGCAGTCAAGGCCCGCTTCGACGAGCTTGCCGGCCACGAGGTCTTGGCGGAAGGCTACGGCCTCAGCGAGGCCAGCCCCCTAACCCACGCCAACCCGCCCCAACGTCCTCGCCCTGGGTCCATTGGCCTACCTATCTCCGACACCGACGCCCGCATCGTCGACGAGGACGGCCAGGATGTGAAGGCCGGCGAGGAAGGCGAGCTGCTCGTCCGCGGCCCGCAGGTCATGGAAGGCTACTGGCGGCGCCCGGACGAAACCGCGCAGGCGCTGGCGGGTGGCTGGCTGCACACCGGCGACGTGGCCCGCATGGACGGCGACGGCTACTTCGCGATCGTGGATCGCAAGAAGGAAGTGATCATCAGCAGTGGATTCAAGGTCTGGCCGCGCGAGGTCGAGGATGTGCTCTACGAGCACCCGGCCGTCGCCCTCGACGCCGTTATCGGCGTGCCGGACGAGTATCGCGGCCAGGCCATCAAAGCCTTCGTGGTCCTCAAGCCTGAGGAGCGCGGCCACGTCAGCGAAGACCAGCTCCGGACCTTCGTCCACGACCGCCTGGCGCCCTACAAGGCTCCGCGCATCGTCGAATTCGTGGACGAGCTGCCAGTCAGCCACCAGGGCAAAGTCCTCCGCCGCGCTCTGCGCGACCAGCCAAATCCAGAGTGATCCCGGACTCCTGGGCCTATGAGCCCGAACTGAACCGCGACCTTCGGCTGGATATGCTGCGCGGGGCCTGCGTGCTGGGCATGATCGTCAACCACGTGGGCGGGCCCTCGTGGGCAAGGACTGTCACCCAGTCCAACGGCACGTTCTTCACGCCAGCCGAAGGCTTCGTGTTCTTGTCTGGCTACGTGGTTGGCCGTGTCTACCGCTCCTACCAACAGAAGTCCGGACTGCGCGATGCGATGGCCAAGGCCGTCAAGCGCTCTATCACCCTCTACAAGCTCACCACCGTCCTCAGCCTCGGCTTCGGAGCGGCGCTGGCCGTGAATGGCTGCCCGAAGGCGAACATCACCGCCCGTCGGGAGTTCGTTCGCGATGTGGTCCTGCTGCGGCGGACGCTGTACCTCACCGACGTTCCGCTGCTGTACGCGCAGCTGATGGCCGCTGCCGCGGGCGCACTGTGGCTGCTCGCGCACAGCCGCGTCAAGACGCTGCTGGCGCTGTCCGCCAGCTTGTGGGCGGCCTACCAGATCGCACCCCATAAGGCCGGCAAACTGCCCTGGCCCATCGCCGAGAATGAGGTGTTCCACTTCGCGGCCTGGCAGCTGTATTTCATGGTTGGCCTGACCGCCGGCTACCACGGTCCGGCCGTTGCGCGGGCCCTACGTCGAGTAGCCCTGCCGGCGGTGCTCGGCTCCGCGGCGGGTTTCGCAACGCTGCTTGCGCTCGAAGCGGAGGGCGGCAGCCACCCCTGGATCGAGCGCCTGGCCGGCAAGGGCTCAGCCGGCCCGCTGCGCTTGATGGCGTGCACGTTCGTCTTCCCCCTGGCCTATCTCTTGGCCACCTACATGTGGCGGCCGCTGCGCAAATACCTCGGCCCGCTGCTTTTGCCGCTCGGGCAAAACTCGCTGTACGCCTACACCATGCACATCGTCCTCATCGGCCTGCTGTGGAAACCGCTGGAGCGACTCAGCCGCTCCAAGACGCTCAGCTGTATCGCCCAGCTGTCCAGCGTCGCCGCCATTCGGTGGCTGATTGGCAAGCGCTTCCTGTTCCGGGTAGTGCCTCGCTGATGGGCTCGGCCGCGCCTCCGCCCGAGTGCTTCATCCACATCCCGATAGGTGCCGGCGGCGGCGCTCCGCTGCTCCTGGCGCTGCATGGCTTCGGCGGATCCGGCAAGGACTTCGCGCAGGCTCTTTTGCCGCTGGTGGATGCTCGCGGCTGGCTGCTGGTGGCGCCCACGTTCGCGTACCTCGACCTGGTCGATCCCGCCGAGACGCAGCTCGACGACGTGACCTTCGCTCACGATCTGCGGCGCATCATCTCGGAGGTGGGCCACTCGGAAGGACGCGCGCTCCTCTTCGGCTTTTCCCGTGGCGCCTCACTGGCGCAGCGTTTCGCCGTCTTCTTCCCGGCGCGGGTGGCGGCCGTCGCATGCTTCGCTGCGGGCGCCTACACGCTCCCCCAACCCAGCTTCAAGTTGGGCGATTCGGGCGCTTCCTTGCCGTTGTCGCTGCCGCTGGGCACCAGCGACTTCGAGCAGTGGTTCGGCCACCCGCCCGATGCTGAAGGCTTGCGCCAGGTGCCGTTCTGGATCGGCGTGGGGGAGGACGACGACGATCCCCTGACGGTACCCTCGCAGTACGATGCGCTGCTTGGCAGCACCCGCCTCGATCGAGCAAAAGCCTTCACCAAAGCCCTCCATGCCTTTGGAGCGAGAGCCGAGCTGGCCACCTTCCCGGATGTTGCGCACGAACTGACACCGGCGGCAGCAAGAGCCGCCATCGGCTTCCTAGAGCGCTGGTGCCTGCCTGTGCCATGAGGTGGCCCGCTCGTACGCATGCCCCAGCCGCAGCACGGTCACCTCATCGAAGGCCGGGCCGGCGATCTGCAGCCCAATGGGCAACCCAGAGGCGCTGAACCCGCACGGCACTGACATGGCCGGTAGGCCGCTGAGGTTGAACGCGTGCGTGTAGCTCGGCGTGCGGTACGCGGTGTCGGGATCGAAGGCGTCGAACCTGGCGGCGACCCGCGGCCCTGACGGGCTCACGACCGCGTTCACCTGGTCGAATACCGCCCGCAATTGCTGGCAGATAGTCGTGCGGGCGCGTTGCGCCTGGATGTAGTCGGTCGCGCTCAGCAGCCCGCCCTGGCGCAGGCGGTTGCGCACACTGTCGCCGTAGTCCCGCGGCCGGCTCTTGATGTTGGGCTCGTGGAAGGCGTACGCCTCGGCCATCAGGATGATGGTGTTGGCAGCGCGCGATTCCGCGAAGGGTGCGCCGTCCAGGTCGACTGTCTGGGCGCCGGCATCGCGCAGCACGCGGAGAGCTTGTTCGAAGGCCGCCAGCACCTCTGGATCGGTGCCTTCGCCCTCGTCGAACCAACTCCGCGGCACGCCGAGCCGCAGCCCTTGGATGGAGCCGGCCAAACCAGCGCGATAGTCCGGCACGGGCACATCGGCCGAGGCTGCGTCTCGCGGATCGTGGCCGGCGATGGCCTGCAGCATGATCGCGCAATCCTCCACGGTTCGGGCCATCGGGCCGCAGTGGTCCAGGCTCCAGCTCAGCGGTACAACGCCGTGGCGGCTGACCAGTCCGTAGGTTGGCTTGATACCGGCAATGCCGCACAGGTGCGATGGGTTGCGGATGGAGCCGCCGGTGTCGGAGCCGAGCGCGCCGAAGCACAGCCGCGCCGCGACGGCCGCCCCGGAACCGCTGCTCGATCCGCCGGTGACGCAGTCCGGATTCCAGGGGTTGCGAGCCGGAGGGAAGGCCGAACTGAGGTCGGGCCCGCCGTAGGCGAACTCGTGCATCGCCAGCTTGCCCAGGAGCACTGCGCCCGCCGCGTGCAGCTTGGCCGTCGCCGTCGCATCCTGGTCCGGAATCCAATCCAACAGCACCCGAGAGTGCGCCGTGGTCCGAATCCCCTGGGTGGCATACAGGTCCTTGAGCCCGACCGGCACGCCCTGCAGCGGCCCCCGATCGACCCCGCCTGCCAGCTCGTCCTGAGCGGCCTGGGCTTGGCGCATCGCCAGGTCTCGCGTCAACGTCACGAAACTGTTCAGCCGGCCATCGATGCGGCCGATGCGCTCGAACGCTGCCTCGGCCACCTCCACTGGCTTGGCTTCGCCCTGCCGATAGGCCGCTGCCAGCTCGGCGATAGTCAGCGACAGCGCGTCCTCAGCGGCCATCGATGTCTCCGGCGCGAAAAACGCCTGCCGGCTCGATGTCCCTCGTCGCGTACTTTCGAACAGCCTCAGCCAGCCGCCGATCGCGGCTGGCGCCTTTCACCAGCTGCCCCGCCTCGGCCTCCGTCAGGTCCAGGCCGCCGCGCGCCGCGGCATTTCGCACCTGATCCACCGTGAGCTCCTGGTCCTCCATGACTTCTCCTTCCGACCGTCGCAACGACGTCGTTACCGAGCACCTCGATGGACCTGTCGATCATCTCGGCGGGCCAATGCGCAGCTCCGGCGGCTCGAGCAGCGCGAGTATACACGACAGTTCGCCGGCTTGGAAGTAGAATGTGGGCACCTCAAATGGCAGACATCCTTGGCATCGGCATGACTCACTGGCCCGGCTTGTGCCCGGCCAAGACCCGCCCCCAATCCCTCAAGCGCGCCCTGGCCGACCCGGCCATGCCCGAGCACCTGCGCCAGCCCAGTGGCTGGCCTGAGCGACTCCGCGAAGAATGGAGCACGGACGAGGGCAGCGCCGCCGGCGAAGCTCACCGCGATCGCGTCGTCGCCGAGATCCGCAAGGCCCGCCAGGCGCTGGACGACTTCAAGCCCGATTTCGTGGTGGTTTGGGGCGACGACCAGTACGAGAACTTCAAGGAGGACTTGGTCCCGCCCTTTGCGGTGCTGGCTTACGACCAGTTTGAAGCCAGGCCGTGGGCCCACTTCCGCGAGCCAAACTTCTGGGCCGAGGCCGAAGACACCACCTTCCACCTCCCTGGCCACCGAGCTGGCGGCAAGCGGCTGGCGTCAGGCTTGCTGGGCGAGGGCTTCGACGTGGCCTACGCCTATCGGCCCCTCCACGCCGACCTGGGCCATGCCTTCATCAACACCATCATGTACCTCGATTGGGACCGCAAAGGCTTCCCGCACGCGATCCTGCCTTTCTCGGTCAATTGCCTGGGCCGGCTGACCATCTCTGCCCACGGCTACATGCGCAGCCTGGCAGACCCCTGGACGGAAGACGTCCTGGACCCGCCGTCGCCCACCCCAACCCGCTGCTTCGAGCTTGGCGCCGCTTGCGCCCGCGTCCTCTCGGCGAGCCCCTACCGCGTCGCCCTTATTGCGTCAGCGAGCTGGTCGCACGCTTTCCTGACGCGCAAGCACCACTACCTCTATCCGGACCTGGACGCCGACAGGACGCTGTTCGAAGCACTTGTCGCTGGCGATTACCAGCCCTGGCGCAGCCGCTCCCTGGAAGCCGTCGAGGACAGCGGCCAGCATGAAATGCTCAACTGGTTCTGCCTCGCCGGCGCCATGGCCGAGCTTAACCGCAAGCCCGCCACGGCCACCTTGATCGATACATATGTGATGGTGTCATCAAAGGTGGTAGCCATCTTCCCGCCGAGTTAGAGCCTCCTGCCCGGCCGCCAGTAAGCAAGGAGCAGCAACGTGATCGCAGTAGACAAGACTCAAGCGCTCGAGGACTTCTACGCCGATGCCGAACGGCAGGCGCTGTCCCCCCATTGGCTGCAGGGCAACACCAAGCCCGAGCCGCGGGCAGACGTGCGCCCCTGGCTGTGGCGCTGGGCGGATCTGCGTGCCTGCCTCTATCGCGCCGCCGAGGTCATGCCGCTGGACGGCGAGGTGGCCGAGCGCCGCGCCCTCACCATGAACAACCCCACGCTCGCCAACGCCCGCGGCACCACCCGCACCCTGGTGTCCGCGGTGCAGATGATCTACCCTGGCGAAACCGCCCCCAGCCATCGCCATACCAACGCCGCCCTGCGCTTCATCATCGAGGGCACCGGCGCCTACACCGTAGTCAACGGCCAGCCGGTCTCGATGAAGCCGGGCGATTTCCTGCTTACCCCATCCTGGGCCTGGCACGGCCATACCCACGAAGGGACCGAGCCCATGATCTGGCTCGACGTGCTCGACGCGCCGCTGATTGGCGCCATGGACTGGCGTTTCTTCGAGGAATATGGCCACCCCAAGCAGATGCAGCCGGCCGAAGAGCCGCGCGATGCCTCGGTGCCGCGTTACGGCTCAGGCGGCTTGCTGCCCCTGACCCGTCGCCGGCCGGACGTGCCGCATTCGCCGCTGTTCAGCTACAAATGGCCGCACACCCGCGCCGCCCTCAACCAGCTCACCGACGCCGACGCCAGCCCCTTTGACGGCCTGGCCCTGGCCTACTCCGACCCCGCCACCGGCGGCCCGGTCATGCCGACCATCGACTGCTCGATCCACAAGTTGTCCGCCGGATGCCACACCAAAGCGCATCGCCACACCACCAACACCATCTACCACGTGGC
>Ga0307374_10008755_pt1 | contig 15050 bp, 11 predicted proteins | sample OX3MG_FD_202532 | JGI IMG/M metagenome (GOLD analysis project Ga0307374, IMG submission 202532) | Soil microbial communities from Risofladan, Vaasa, Finland - OX-3 | ecosystem: Environmental > Terrestrial > Soil > Coastal area > Acid sulfate soil | place: Finland: Risofladan, Vaasa | collected... | reverse complement strand
GCCTTCGTGGCCGGCACCGCCCTCTTCGCCCTGCTCGGCTCGAACCCCCAGCTCTCCGTGGGGGCCGACTCCACCATCGCCCCGCTGTTCGCCGTGGCCCTGTCGCACCTGGCTCCGACAGGCTCGAGCAACTACGTGGCCCTGGCCGGCATCCTGGCCGTGGTGGTGGGCGTGGTGGTGGCCGCCGTCGGGCTGTTGCGCCTGGGCTGGATCGCCGAGTTCCTGTCCGTGCCGATCATCTCGGGATTCATGGCCGGCGTGGCCGTGATCATCGTCGTCCACCAGCTCCCCGACGTCCTGGGGCTGACGTCGGTGAGCGGGACGACGGCGCACCGGGTGCAGGCGGTGCTGGCCCATGTCGGGCGGGCCAACGGTTGGTGCGTCGCCATCTCGGCGGGGGTGCTGGTCGCGGTGGTGCTGGCCGAACGGGTGGACCGGAGGCTGCCCGGAGCCCTGGTCGGCCTGGTGGGCTCGACGCTGGCGGTCGGGCTCGGCCATCTCCAGCGCCACGGTGTTGTGGTGCTCGGGGCGGTGGCCCACGGATGGCCGCGCCTGGGGGTGCACGGGCTGTCGGCCCACAGCGTGGTCCAGGTCCTACCGGTGGCAGGCGTGGTGGCGCTGGTAGTGATCAGCCAGTCGGCTGCCACCTCGAGGGCGTTCGCCGAGGAGGGTGAGGGGCGGCCCGACATCGGGCGCGACTTCGTCGGGGTCGGCATGGGCAGCGTGGCCTCGGGCCTGGTCGGCTCGTTCCCGGTAGACGCCAGCCCGGCCCGCACGGCGGCGGTCGAGAGCGCCGGAGGGCGCACCCAGCTCTCGGGCCTGTTGGCCGCCGCCGCCGTTTTGGTCCTGGTGCCGGCAGCCGGTGTGCTCCATGACGTGCCGGTGGCCACCCTGGGTGCCGTGCTCATCTTCGTGGCCAGCCGCATCGTCCACTGGCGACAGCTGGCGGCCATCATGCGCTTCGACCTGGTCGAGTTCGCCTTGGCTGTCGTGACCTTGCTAACCGTGGCCCTCGTCGGCGTGGAACAGGGCATCGCCGTGGCCGTAGGACTAGCCATTTTGGACCGGACCCGGTTGAGCGCCCGGCCCAGTGCCCATGTGCTCGGTCGCCTGCCTGGCACCACCAGCTGGGGCCCGGTGTCGGCCGGCGGGCCCCAGGCCGAAGTGCCCGGCACGGTGGTACTGCTGTTCGCCGCCCCCCTCTACTACGCCAATGCCGAGCACTTCCGGGCTCAGGTGGCGACGGCAGTGCACCGCGCCGGTGTTGCACCCGGCGCGCTGGTGCTCGACGTGATCGGCATGCACGACATCGACTTCACCGGCACCCAAGTTCTCAGCCAAATCCTCGACGACATGGACAAGGCCCACATCACCGTGGTCATGTCGCGCGCCGGCGGGCACCTGCGCCAGAACCTGGAGCACGCCGGCCTGCTCGCCCGCATCGGGGCCGGGCACTTCTACCCGAGCGTGGACGAAGCAGTCAGGGCCGTGTCGTCGGACCCGTCGGGGACATGACCATCCGCATCTCGTCGAAGGGCGCGCACAGCACCGCTCCCGCTTCCACCGGGACCTGACGCCCGTCGGCCTCGGCCCGCAGCGCAGCGGCCCCATGCACCACCACCCGCACCCGCTGCGGAGGTGGATACGCACCGTGTCGATGCCACCGGAGCACGGCGCTGTAGATGGCGCCTGAACGGGCCTCGACGTCGGCCTCGAACTCGAAGCGATCGTGGCGCACGGGCCCGTCCCCGTCCCCGGCGTCGTCCACGACCGTGCCGGTGGCCGAGCCGTCGGCACCGACAATGCAGTGCAGCCCGAGTAGGCGCGGGGCGTGGTCGAGGGCTACCGGGCCCTCGGACGCAGTGCCGTGGCCGAGGCCGGCGTGGTCGCCGTGCACGGCGCACGGGCCGCCGTATTCGGCCCACCCGTCGTCGAGGGGCAGCACGACACCGCTGCGGACCATGACCGGGATGCGGCCCATGGGGGCAGATAGCTCGGCCACCGACCCGTAGGCGCGCTCGATGGCGTCGTCGGCCGCCCACAAGCTGCGCCAGCGGCCCGGCGGCATCGTCACCGATCGGGCCAGGCTCCCCGGGGCGGTGACCGGGGCCACCACCAGGGCGGGGCCGAGGAGGAACGTGTCGTCCTCGCCGGCGGCCAGGTCGCCTGCCTCGCCGGAGGGCGCCTCGCCGGAGGGCCACCACACCGGGCGCACCAGCGGGGCGCCGTCGACGGTGGCCTGGTGGGCCAGGGTGTACAGATAAGGAAGGAGCCGGTACCGCATGCGGATCCAGGCCGCCACCACGGCTCGGGTGGGAGGGCGGAATCGCCACGGCTCGCGCGGCGGTGCCCCCACCACGCTGTGGGTACGGCAGAAGGGCAGGAAGACCGCCATCTGCAGCCACCGTAGGTAGAGCTCGTCGTTGGGCACGCCGCTGAACCCACCGATGTCGGGGCCCGAGTACGCCACCCCCGACAGCCCGAGGCCGATCACGGTGGCCACCTGCTGGCGCAGCCCGTCCCAGCTGGTCTCCACGTCACCGGTCCAGTTCCAGGCCCAGCGCTGCACACCGGCCCACCCTGATCTCGACACCACCCATGGGCGCCACTCGGGACGGGCCCGGGCCAGGCCTTCGTGTCCGGCGCGGTTCATCAGCAAGCCGTAGAGGTTGTGGGCCTCACCGTGATCGCCCCCGCGTCCGTCAAGGTCGTGACGCGTGGCCAGCGGAAGCGTGGGGTCGCCGGCCAAGGCGATCGACGTCGGCTCGTTCATGTCGTGCCAGATGCCGGCGACGCCGGCGTCGGTCAGGGTGCGGTACTGGTCGCTCCACCACGAGCGGGTGGCCGGATCGGTGAAGTCGGGGAAAGCGGCGCGCCCGGGCCACACCACTCCCACTTCGGTGGCGCCGTCGGGGCCCCGGCAGAAGCGGCCGTCGGCCTCGCCTTGTCGGTACAGAGCGAAGCGGTCGTCGACCTTCACGGCCGGGTCGATGATGGTCACGAGCCTCACGCCGCCCCGCCCGGCGCGCCGGCTCAGGCCGGCCAGGTCGGGGAAACGACGCCGGTTGACGGTGAAGACCCGGTAGCCGTCCATGTAGTCGATGTCCAAGTGCACGGCGCTGAGCGGCACCCCCATCGAGGCGAAGCCGTCGAGCACCTCGGTCACGTCGCCTTCGTTCTTGTAGCCCCAGCGGCTCTGGTGGTATCCCAGCGCCCAGCGCGGCGGCAGGGCCGGGCGCCCTGTCAGAGCGGTGTAGCGCTCCAACAACCGGGCGGTGTCGCCCACCATCAGGTAGTGGCGAAGCATGCCGCCGGCAAAGGACACCGAGGCCTGCCCGGGCCGGGCCGAGGGCGGGAAGCCGAACACGGCGTAGGCCGGATTCTCGAAGAACGACAGCACGTCGCCGTCGCTATGACGACCGATGACCACGGGGATGCCCAGATACAGCGGCTGGCGGCCCGGGCCCCAGGCACCGCCGGGGTCGCTGTTCCACAGGCGGTACCTCCCGCCGCTCAGGTCGACGGACCCGGCCTGCTCACCGAGGCCCGAGAACCGCTCGCCGCCTCGGGTGTCGAAGCGCTGCTCCCAGGTGGCGCCGCGGCGCAAGGGCGGCTCGAGATGGCGCAGGACCGTCCCGTCGGCCCGGCTCACCGTGAGCGCCCCGGCCCCCGACACCGCCACCTCAAGCGCGCTGCTCGACAGGGCGCAGCCGCCGTCGGCCAAGCGGCGCAGGTTCACCGGCGGCGGCGGCGGGGACAGGCCTCCCGACAAGGCGTAGGGGACGGGCTCGGTGGCCGGACCCCATGACAGGCGCACGACGTCTTGGTCGAGGAACTCGACGTCGAGAACGGCGGACTCGAAGACCAGGTGAGCCCCACCGGGCTCATCGTGCACCTCGGCCAAGGCCCCCGGCGGCGACGCCGGGCCTCCGGGGTGACGGGCGGCCGTCTCGGCGGCGGCAGCCCGGCGGCGACGCATGGTGTTGGACACCACGTGCCCGATGGTGCGGGGCCCGAGGTCCAACACGGTGTGCACCAGTAGGCGTCCTTTGGCCCAACCGCGTCGGAGCGCCGGCGCGAGATCGGTCACGAGGGCGAACCTTAGGGTGCTGCCCGGCGGTGGCGCACCAACGGGCCGCTCCGTAGACTGACTCGTCAATCAATCGCAGGAGGACGGATGCGGACGCGACTCACCGAGGTCCTGGGCATCGAGCACCCGGTCATGTTGGCCGGCATGGGCGGGGTCTCGTACCACGCGCTGGTGGCGGCGGTCTCCGAGGCCGGGGGCTTCGGGTGCCTGGGGGCGTCCACCATGAGCACCGAGCGCATGGTGGAGGAGATGGCCGAGGTCCGCGCCCGAACATCGAAGCCCTTCGGCGTCGACCTCCTCACGGCCATGCCCGGTGACATGGCCGGGCAGGTGCAGAAGATCATCGACGGTGGCGCCTCGGTCTTCGTGGCCGGCCTCGGGGTGCCTGTCGAAGTTGTGGAGCTGTGCCATCGCCACGGGCTGCTCGTTATCAACATGTGCGGCAAGGTCGACCATGCCCGGCGGGCCGTCGACGCCGGCTGCGACATCGTGGTGGCCCAGGGGACCGAGGCCGGGGGCCACACCGGCCAGGTGGCCACTATGCCGCTCGTCCCCCAGATCGTCGATGCCGTCGGCGACCGGGTCCCGGTGGTGGCCGCCGGTGGCATCTTCGACGGGCGCGGCCTGGCCGCCGCCTTGGCCCTCGGGGCCGACGGGGTCTGGATCGGCACGCGCTTCATCGCCACGCCAGAGGCCCGGTCGGTGGTGGGCTACAAGGATGCACTGGTGGGCGCAGCCGAAGACGGGACCACCATCAGCCGCGCCTACTCGGGCAAGACCATGCGCGTGGTGCGCAACGAGTACACCCGGTTCTTCGACGAGCACCCCCAGGAGCTGCAGGCCTTCCCGGGCCAGCTCGGACGGTCCATCGAGGACAAGGCGTTCCATTTGGGAGGCGACGACCAGACCACCGAGGTGGACCCCGGGCGCGAGTGCTACCCGGCCGGCCAGGGCGTGGGCGCCATCAGCGACCTGGTGCCGGCGGCCGACCTGGTGCTGCGCTTCGTGGCCGAAGCCGAAGACGCCCTGTCGCGCCTGCAGGCGGTGACGTCGGGCTCCTGAGCGAGGCCGGTCACGTTGCCCGCCGCAGCAGGCAGGTAGCGTTGACTTTCGCCATCATGGACTCCTCGCCTTCCTCCTCACGCCGGGCCGACACGGTGCGCATGGTGCCGGGGCGCACCACGATCGACGGGCGCCGCGTGCGCTATGCCGTGTCCGACAACGACGGCGCATCGGGGCCCGAAGGGCCCGGGAGCGACCCCATATGGGCGATCAACCTGCACGGGTACTTCGCCGGCGGCGGCATGTACTGGCGCGAGAGCAGCCACCTGGCCCGGACCTTCGGGTGGCGGGTGGTGAACCCCAGCCTGGCCGGCTTCGCCGGCACCGACCCACTCCCGTGGGAGCACGTGAACGTCCGTGAGATGACCCGCCAGGTGGAAGCGCTGCTCGACCATCTTGGGATCGACCAGGCCCTGTTGCTCGGCCACTCCATGGGCGGCGCCATCGCCGTGCAGTTCGCCTGCGCCGCCCCCGAGCGCACCCTCGGCATCGTCTATCGCGACGGAGCGGCCACCCCGGCGTGGAAGCAGCGCCACGGCCCTTTCGTCCGTCTGATGGGACCATTCCTGCCGGACCTCGCCGCGGTGGCCGACCTGCTGGTGGCCGCCGCCCTCGACGTGCCCGACCTGCTGGTGGGCAGGCGCCTGGCCTCCACCGTGCGCGGGCTGTGGCCCGACGCCCGGCGCAACATCAGGTCCATGGGCCGCACCCTGCCGGTGGGCGCCATGCTCATGGCCATCGACATGCGCCAGGAGGTGGCCGACATGGTGGAAGCAGCCATCCCGGTTTTGGCGCTGTGGGGCTGTTTCGATCGCATCTGCAATCCGGCGACGGCGGCGGAGTTCGCCGAGCTGACCGGTCGATCGGTGCAATGGGTGCCCGGAGGCCATTCCTGGATGCTGCCCCGGCCCCAAGGGCAATCCGACGTGCTGCGCTACCTGCCCACCGGTAGGGCCTTCCTCGAAGAAGTGTGGCAGCGCCGGCGACACCTGCTCGGCTTGGACCAGCCGCAACAGGCGCGCGCCACCATGCGGCTGGTGCGCTGACCGGCCACGGCGTGGACTGCGCCGACGCCCTCGTCCTAGAGGCACCCGGGCGCCTCGTGCGCCGGTCCCTGCCCCTGCCCGTGGCCGGCGACGACGACGGCGTGCTGCGGGTCGAGGCCTGCGGCCTGTGCGGCACCGACCACGAGCAGTACAGCGGCGACCTTCCGGCCGGCTTCCACTTCGTGCCCGGCCACGAGGTGGTCGGGGTGGTCGAGTCGCTCGGGCCGGCGGCGGCGGCCCGTTGGGGCGTGCAGGCCGGTGACCGGGTGGCGGTCGAGGTCTTCCAATCGTGCCGGGCGTGCGAGCCGTGCCGGGCCGGTGACTACCGCCGGTGCCGGTCCCATGGCATCGGCGACATGTACGGGTTCATCCCCGTAGACAAAGCCCCTGGGCTGTGGGGCGGGTACGCGCAGTACCAGTACCTGTCACCTGACGCTCTGGTCCACCGCGTTCCCGAGTCGCTCGACCCGGTGCTGGCCACGGTGTTCAATCCGCTGGGCGCCGGCATCCGCTGGGCCGCCACGGTGCCGGGCACCGCACCCGGTGATGTGGTGGCAGTGCTCGGGCCGGGCATCCGCGGCTTGTCGTCGTCCGTGGCGGCCAAAGAGGCCGGCGCCGCCTTCGTGCTCGTCACCGGCAGCGGACGGCGCGACGCCGAGCGGCTGGCCCTGGCCCCGGCCTTCGGAGCCGACGCCGTGGCCGACGTGGAGGTGGAGGACCCGCTGTCGGTGCTGCTGGCCGGAGCCGGCTCGCTGGCCGACGTGGTGGTGGACGTTACGGCCAAGGCGCCGGCCGCCCTGGCCCAGGCCATCGCCCTATGCCGACCGGGAGGCACGGTGGTCCTGGCCGGGACCAGGGGCTCGGCCGAGACTCCCGGGTTCTGGCCCGACCTCATCGTCTACAAGGAGTTGCGCATCCTGGGCGCTCTCGGCGTCGACGGCGAGGCGTACCAGGCCGCCTTGGCCCTGCTCGCCAGCGGCCGCTACCCGTTCGCCGAACTGCCCCGGCGCCGCGTGGGGCTGGACCAGGTGACGTCGCTGCTCTCCTCCATGGCGGCGCCGGGCGACAAGGCGCCGCCGGTGCACGGCGTCGTGGAGCCCTGGGCCGGCACCTGAGGCTCAGGACCGGGGCTTCATACGATCCGGTAGGTCTGCACGCCGTGGGCCACCACGGCCCCGGCACCGTCGGCGGCGGTGATCTCGGTAAAGGTGAGCTCCTTGCCGCGGCGCACCACGCGGCCGTGGCACACCAGGTCGCTCTTCTTGCACGCCCCCACGTACTGGATCGACATCGACACAGTGGAGGCGCGCGTCCCCTTGGTGAAATCGTGATCGGACCAGGCGGCGGCAGCGCCGGCGGTGTCCATCACGGTGGCGATCACGCCGCCGTGGTAGTAGGTGCCGTCGTTGGTGAGCTCGGCGCGAAACGGCAGGCGGAGCACCACCTCGTCGGGCTCGTAGCGATCGAACTGCAAGTTGAGCGAGGCCAGGTACGGGGTACCGAGCATGGTCCCGGGCACCGCGGCACGCAGCGCCAGTTGCTGCTCCGGCGACAGCGGCCGAGGGGCGCCGGCCGAGGTGGTCGTCATCGATCGCCTCCCGTAAGCTACGGCGAGCGCCGTACTGACTGACGAGTCAGTTTAGCGGCGGGCCAGACGAGCGAGGAGGCCGCGTGCGCTGGGAGATCGAGGACACGCCGGAGCGCCTGGCCTTCCGGCGGGAGTTCCAGGCCTGGCTGGCCGAGGTTCTCCCACCGGGGTGGGTAGATGCCGTGGACAAGGGGGACGACGCCGAGCTCGAGGGCGTGAAGGCCGACGCCGGCTTCAACCCCTTCGTGTGGCAGGGGACGATCGGCCGCAGCGCTTATGCAGCGCCCCTGTGGCCCAAGGAGTACGGCGGCCTGTCCGGCGAGGTGTGGATGCAGCAGGTCATCCGGTCCGAGTTGGTGCGCCACCGGCTGCCCACCGTGTCCATCAACCTCCTCGGCGTGGGACTGGCCGGCCCCACCCTGATCGAGCACGGGACCGAAGCGCACAAGGAGCGGTACCTGCGCAAGATCCTGTCCGGCGAGGAGATCTGGTGTCAGCTCTTCAGCGAGCCCGGCTCGGGCTCGGACCTGGCGTCGCTCGCCACCAGGGCGGTGCGCGACGGTGACGAGTGGGTGGTGAACGGCCAGAAGGTGTGGACCACCATCGCCCAGTTCTCGGCGTTCGGCATGCTGCTGGCCCGCACCGACCCGGCCGCGGCCAAGCACGACGGCCTCACCTACTTCATCGTCGACATGAAGTCGCCAGGCGTCGAGGTGCGGCCGCTGCGGCAGATGACCGGCTCGTCGGAATTCAACGAGGTCTTCTTCACCGACGTGCACGTCCCTGATGCCAACCGCGTCGGCGACGTCGGGGACGGATGGCGCTGTGCCCGCACCACGTTGATGAACGAGCGGGTGGCCCTGGCCGGAATCTCGCTCGACCCGGTGTCGTTCACCGGCGGGGTGCGGCGCGACCCGTGGCAGTCGTACCTCGACCAGATCCCCGACCGCACCAACCCGGTGGTGCGCCAACGACTGGCCCAGTTCTACATCGAGTCCGAGGTGAAGGAGATCACGGCTTTCCGGGCCAATTCGGCCAGGATGCGCGGGCACCAGCCGGGCCCCGAGGGCTCGGTGAACAAGGTGTTCAACGCCGAGTACAACCAGCGGCGCTCCACGTTCGCCATGGACGCCGGCGGCATGGCGGCGGTGGCCTGGATGCCGGGCGACACCCGGGGCGAGGGTAGGGCCCAGACGTTCCTGCGGGCCCGGGCCAACACCATCGAGGGGGGGACCTCCGAGGTGCTGCGCAACCAGATGGCCGAGCGCATCCTGGGCCTGCCCCGCGACGTGGATGTCGACAAGGGCGTGGCGTGGGCCGACGTGCAACGCAACTGAGCACCGGGGCCTGGGACGCCTCAGCCCTGGCCGGGCTGTGCTCGGCGCTGCTGCCTCCCGAGCACGGCGGTCCCGATCCTCACACGCTGTCGGTGGCCCTGGCGCGCTTTCTCGACCGCCAGCCGGCCGCCGTGTCGGCCGGCGCCCGACTCGGAGCTTCGGCCCTCGACGCCGCTTCGGTGCTGGCCTCGGGGTCGCGTCTGGCGCGGCGGCCGGCTGACGAGCGCATTGCGCTGTTGCGGGCAGTGGCGTCGGTGGGCTCTCTCTCCCTCGGCCTCGACGGCCTGAAGGCTCTCGTCCTGCTGGTCCACGGGGCCGACACGGCCGCCGCCGACGTGCGCAGCGGGCCGGCCTCTAGCGCTCCGGCGCGCCCCGACGCCCCCTTGGAGATCACGGCGGCGCGGGACTGGCCGGGGTGGAGCAGCGCCGATGTGGTGGTGGTGGGCTCGGGAGCCGGAGGGGCCATGGCGGCGCGCACCTTGGCCCGCGTCGGCCTGCGGGTGGTGATCGTCGAGGAAGGGCGGCGCCACACGGTGGAGGAGTTCCGCTCCGGCCACCCCCTCGACCGCTTCGCCTCGCTGTATCGCGACGGCGGTGCCACCGCAGCGGTCGGGTGGCCGCCGGTGGTGCTGCCCATCGGCCGGGCCGTAGGAGGGACGACGGTGGTCAATTCGGGCACCTGCTACCGCACGCCCCCGGCCGTGCTGCGTCGGTGGCGTGACGAGGCCGGGTTGGAGGTGGCCGACCCTGACCGCTTCGCCCCCTACCTCGACGAGGTGTGGAGGACGCTGCAGGTCGCCCCGGTGCCTGCCCGGGTCATGGGGCGCAACGGCCGGCTGGCCCTGGCCGGGGCGGCCGCCTTGGGCTGGAGCGCACAGCCCATCGACCGCAATGCCCCAGGGTGCGGCGGCTGCTGCCAGTGCTCGATCGGCTGCCCGCGCAACGCCAAGTTCGGCGTGCATTTGAACGCCTTGCCCGAAGCGTGTGCCGCCGGGGCGCACATCGTGTCCGAGGCCCGGGTGCGGCGGGTGCTGGTCGAGGCGGGGCGGGCCGTGGGCATCGAAGCCCGGCGGCCCGACGGCTCGCTCTTCACCGTGCGAGCCGGCCACGGGGTGGTGGTGAGCGCCGGGACCACCGAGACCCCGCTGCTACTGCGGCGCAGCGGGGTAGGAGCCCACCCGCTACTCGGGCGGAACATGGCACTGCATCCGGCGGTGGGCGTGTCGGGCCGTTTCGAGGAGCCGGTCACCGCCTGGCGAGGAGTGCTGCAGAGTGCCGCCGTGGACGAGTTCCACGAACAGCTGGGCATCCTGGTCGAGGCCACCGCCACCCCGCCGGGCATGGGCACCATGCAGCTCCCGGGGCTCGGCCCCGAGCTGCTGAGCGAGCTGGCCGGCGCCGGACAGCTGGCCACGCTGGGTGCCATGGTGGCCGACCTTCCGGGCGGCCGCGTCATGGGCCGGCGCCATGGGCTGCTGCGCTACGACCTGTCGCGGCGCGACGGGGCCCGGCTGGTGGCCGCCATCGGCATCATGGGCCGGCTGCTGCTGGCGGCGGGGGCCACCGAGGTGCTCACCGGGATCCCGGGCCACGAGCGGGTGGGCGACACCGAGGCGCTGGAGCGGGCCACGTCCTCGGCCGATCCCCGGCGCCTGCACGTGGCCGCCTTCCACCCGGTGGGAACGGCCGGCGCCGGGGCGGACCCCGAGCGCTTCCCGGTAGGCCCCGACGGGGCCCTGCGCGGCATTGCCCGCCTGTGGGTGGCCGACGGCTCGGTCCTCCCGACCTGTCCCGAGGTCAACCCCCAGGTGACCATCATGGGCTTGGCGCTGGCCATCGCCGACGGAGTGGCCGACGCCGGGTCGGCCGGCGCCGCGGTTGCCTAGACTGACGTGTCAGTCGGCACGAGGGAGGGGATCTCCATGGCAGGTACGGCACTGATCCAGGTCCTCGGGGCCATCGCCTACGGCGAGCACAAGGCCTACGACAAGGCCACCGAGCGCGCCCGCTCGGCCATCGACGCCGAGGAGCGCCGGATGTGGCGCACCATCGCCGCCGAGGAGTTGCGCCACCACAAGGGCTTCGTGCGCCGACTCGTTGCGCTCGGGGCCGACCCCGACCGGGCCATGGCTCCTTACCGCGCCTCGCTCGACCGGTTCCATTCCATGGCCCCCGAGCCCGACGAGATCCGGGCCGCCGTGCTGGACCTTCTCGGTGAGGGGATCGCCTCGGACCTGCTGAGCTGGCTGCGACGGGTGGCCGACCCCGACACGGCGGCCTTCGTCGACACCGTCATCGCCGACGAGGTGGGCCACGAGGGCCGGGCTGCCGCCGAGGTCCGCCGGCTCATGGCCGACGCCCCCGACGGGCGCCGGCGCGGCTCCGCCGCGGCGCGCCAGATGGTGCTGCGCATGGCGTCGAGCGGCGGTCGCACCGGTGTGCCTTTCACCGCTTTCGTGCGCCTCGGCCGGGCGCATGAGCTGGTGGGCGCGCTGGCCGGCGGCTACACCCGACGCCTGCGCATGCTCGGCATCGAGCCGTGGCACACGCTCGGGCGCTTCGACGTTCTCGGCGTCCTGGGCGCGGCGCAGCCGGCAGCGTGAGCGCGGCGGCCACCATGGCCCCGCGTTGGCGGGGACAACCCGGTCGCCTCGAGGTCTGGTACACAACGCTGTCGGACCCGGCCACGTCTACCGGCTGCTGGATCCACCACGAGCTGGTGGCCCCCGACCACGGCGCACCGTACGTCCACGGGTGGGCGGCGTTGTTCGGCACCGAGGGCGAGCCGGTGCTCGAACGATTCGGGCCCGCTGAAGCCGAGGCCACGGTGGCGACCGGCGACAGTCCCGGGCGGGGATGGCCCTCGACACCCGACGCCGTGTTCGACCCGCCGGCCCTGCGCGGTGGGGCCGGGCGGCTCGGATGGGATCTGCGCTGGGACGAGGCGACGCCCGAGCCCACTGCTCTCTATACCTTCCCGGCGTGGGCTTGGGAGCGCGAGGCCCTGCCGGCGGCGCAGGTCGTCCCGGTGCCCAGTGCGGTGTTCTCGGGGACCCTGTCGCTCGACGGCGAGGTGTTGTCGCTGTCGGAGCAATCACGGGGCAACGTGGCCCACATCTATGGACAGGGCAGCGCCAAGCGCTGGGGATGGCTGCACGCTGATCTGGGCGGAGGCGACGTGCTCGAGATCGTCTCGGCCGTGAGCCGCCACCGGGGCCTCGACCACCTCCCTCCACTGGCTTTCGTCCAGCTGCGCACAGGCGGGCGGGACTGGCCCAGGGACCCGGTGATGGCCGCCTCGCTGTTTCGCACCAACCTGAGCCTGCCTACCTGGCAGGTCCGGGGCACGGTGGGCCGGTGGCGTCTGCGGGCCGAGATCACCGTGCCCGAGCACGACTCGGTGGCCGTCGGCTACGTGGACCCCGACGGGGCCACGGCCACGTGCACCAACAGCGCCCGGGCCGACGCTGAGGTCGTTCTCGAGCGCCGCCGGGTCCGGTGGGAGACCGTGGCAGCCTGGACGCTGCGGGGCACGGCGCACGCCGAGGTCGGGACCCGCCCATGACCAGCCGACACCGAGGAGCGCCATGGCGACCTTGACCACCACTGCAACGGCCGGCACCGCCGCCGACTCGGCCGGTACAGCCGGCGACGGCACTGTGGACGCCGTCGGCCAGGTGGACGGCGCCGTGGCCCGGGCCCGCGAGGCGTCGGGGAGTTGGGCGGCGCTGTCCCCTGCCGAGCGGGCCGGCCACCTGCTGGCCGTACGGCGGGTGCTTCTCGAACGCATGGACAAGCTCGTGGACATCGTGGTGGCCGAAACGGGCAAGCTCTCGGCCGAGGCCACCGTCAACGAGTTCCTCGTCGCCTGCGAACACCTCACCTGGACGGCTCGTCACGCCCCGCGCCTGCTCGCCCGTCGCCGCGTCGGCGGAGGCCTCCTCGCCCACAAGCGGGCCGAGAAGCGCTACGAGCCGCTGGGCGTGGTGGGCGTCATCAGCCCCTGGAACTACCCGTTGGTGCTGTCGCTCGGCCCGGTGGTCACCGCCCTGTTGGCCGGCAACACGGTGGTGCTCAAGTCCTCGGAGCTCACCCCCGGGGTCGGGACCGCACTCGGGGAAATCTTCTCCTCCATGGCCAGCCACGACCGGATCGTCCAGGTGGTGACCGGTGGAGCGGCGGTGGGCGAGGCCCTCGTGCGCGGCGGGGTGGACAAGGTCTGCTTCACCGGCTCGGTGGCCACCGGCAAGGCGGTCATGGCAGCGGCGGCCGAAACGCTCACCCCCGTGGTGCTCGAGCTCGGAGGCAAGGACCCCATGATCGTGTGCGCCGACGCCGATATCCGGCGCGCCGCGCGCGCCGCGGTGTGGGGGGCGTTCACCAACTGCGGGCAGACCTGCATCGGCACCGAGCGTGTGTACGTGGTGGACGAGGTCTACGACGCCTTCGTGGACAGCGTGCTCGACCTGACCCGGACCCTGCATCAAGGACGCGGTCGGGGCGCCGATGTGGGGGCCATGACCCATGAAGCCCAGGTGGCGGTGTGCCAGGCCCATGTGGCCGACGCCGTGGCCCGAGGGGCGACGGTGGCGGCCGGGGGCACCCGCACCGAGGTCGAGGGGCGCAGCGCCTTCGCCCCCACTGTGTTGCTCGGGGTAGACCACTCCATGGACGTGATGCGCCACGAGACCTTCGGCCCGCTGTTGCCGGTAATGAGAGTGGCCGACGTCGAGGAGGCGCTGGCCCTGGCCAACGACTCGCCCTACGGATTGAGCGCATCGGTCTTCGCCAAAGACCCGGCCGTGGTGGAGCGACTGGTAGCCGGGCTGCAGGCCGGCAGCGTGTGCGTGAACGACGTCATGGTGTCCTTCGCCATCGCCGGGCTGCCCTTCGGCGGGGTCAAGTCCTCCGGCGTGGGCGTTACCCACGGGGCCGAGGGGCTCCACGAGTTCACGCGGGTGAAAGCGGTGGCCACCGACCGGGGGCGGCTGCGCCGGGAGCCGATGTGGCTGCCGCTGCCTCCGGTCCTCGAACGCGTGGCCCGTCTGGCCATGCGCCTGCGTTACCGGGATGCGGGGCGGGTAGCGCCATGAGCTTCCTCGTCGACCCACCTCTGCTGCTCGGCGCCGGGGCCGCCATTGAGGCAGCCGCCCCCGATGAGCGCACGGCGCGTCGCCTGGAGGCTGGCGTGCTCGCCGTCTTCCTCGTGACGTCAATTTCCTTGTACTGCAACGCCCGCTGGACTCACTGGCTGGCCCGCCTGTGCCGGGCCGACAACGGGCGCGACTGGATGCTCAACTCTGGTGTGTTCCGCTTCGACCACGAACGTGCCGGCCCTCCGACGCATGTGGCCGCCGCTCTCATATTCCTCACCTACCCGCTGTGGATCCGTATGGGCCGTCAGGCCACCGGTCACCTGGCCCCGACCCGGCCGGGGCGACTTCGGTGACCGCCGGCGCCCCGAGCGCCGGCCACGCCGCGGCGGCCAAGGCCCGCCCGGTTCGGCGGGCCATGAGCGACCAGGAGAAGGACGAGCGCCGAAGCGACATCCTGGGCGCGGCCAAGAAGGTGTTCGCCCGTAAGGGGTACCACTCGACCACCATCGCCGAGATCGCCAAAGCGGCCGAGCTGTCGTACGGGTCTATTTACTGGTATTTCGACTCCAAAGACGCCTTGTTCCACGCGCTGATGGAGAGCGAGGGCCAGGCCCTGCGCCGACACGTAACCGACGCGCTGGCCACGCCGGCGGCCGGCTCACCCGACGCCCCGTTCCGGGCGGCCGTGCAGGCCACCTTCGAGTTCTTCGAGTCCGACCGTGCCCTTGTGAAGCTGCTGTTTCGCGACTCCTACGCCCTGGGCGACCGGTTCGAGAAGCACCTCTTCGGCATCTACGAGGGCTTCATCTCCGACATCGAGCGCATCATCTC
>Ga0307374_10008750_pt1 | contig 15052 bp, 11 predicted proteins | sample OX3MG_FD_202532 | JGI IMG/M metagenome (GOLD analysis project Ga0307374, IMG submission 202532) | Soil microbial communities from Risofladan, Vaasa, Finland - OX-3 | ecosystem: Environmental > Terrestrial > Soil > Coastal area > Acid sulfate soil | place: Finland: Risofladan, Vaasa | collected... | reverse complement strand
CTGCCAGCCCCGGGCCCGCCGGGTGATCCTCTCGCCGATCTCGCTGGCCCGCTGCAGAAGCCCATCGCGCTCGATCACATCGAGCGTCGCAATCACCGCAGCCAACGACACCGCGTTGCCCCCGAAGGTTGAGCCGTGCGAGCCGGCGGGCCATTCCCGCATCAGCTCGCCCCTGGCCACGATGGCCCCGACCGGCAACCCGTTGCCCAGAGCCTTGGCCAGGGTGACCACGTCCGGGACCACCCCGTCGTGATCGCTGGCGAGCCAGCGTCCGGTGCGGCCAACTCCGCTCTGGACCTCGTCGAAAATCAGCACGATGCCGTGCCGGTCGGCGATCCGGCGCAGAGTGGCCAGAAAGCCCGCCGGCGGCACGATGTAGCCACCCTCGCCCTGAATTGGCTCGACCAGAATTGCGGCCACCTCCTCGGCCGGCACCACGTGCTTGAAGAGTCGTTCCAGCTCGACCCCGGCCGCGATCGGACAGGGCTCGTCAGCGGGGTGCTGGCAATTGCGAAAGCAGTAGGGATAGGGAGTGGTGTACACCCCTGGCAAGAGCGGGCTATAGCCCTCCCGATAGTGGACCTTGCTGGTGGTAACGCTCACCGCCCCAAAGGTGCGGCCGTGGAAACCGCCGGTGAAGCAGATGATCCCCTGTCGGTGGGTAACCCTGCGGGCGAGCTTGAGCGCCCCCTCCACCACCTCAGCCCCGGAGTTGGCGAAGAAGACCGTGTCCAGCGGGTCCGGACAGATTGCCGCCACCCGCTCGGCGGCCTCGGTGAGACGGACGTGCTCGGTCACCACCGAGGTGTGCCAGTAGCTGTCCACCTGACGGTGCACTGCCCGCACCACGTCGGGATGACGATGCCCCAGCGAGGTGACGGCGATGCCGCACCCAAAGTCGAGGAACCGCCGCCCGTCGACGTCGATCAGGAACGATCCCTCCGCGTCCTGGACCACAAGGTCGGTGTATCGGGAGTAGGCCCCAGCCACCGCCTTGTGGTCGCGCTCACGCCAGGCGGCGGAGAGCTGCGCTTGTGAGCCGGTCTGGCCCGCGGAACTAGATGTCGTGGTTGCCACTTTGAAAACCTCCTCGGCCCAAGGCCGATAAACGCCAACGCTGCCGGGGTGGGAGCAATTTCAGCCCACCCCAAGGGCCGCTAGGGCCGAGCGTCTGGCCCGGGAGGCGGCAGGCCGTTGGCATCCCACCAGCGACCGAGTTTGGCTGTCTCCATGAGACTGAACGGTACATCTTTTCCATAGGGCCCGGCTGGCGTCGGCCCTCGGTTGCCCGCAAGCCGGGGGTAGGCCACCCGAGGGCGGCTCCGTGGGTGATATCCGACCGGCCGGCCCGCTGTCCATGGCGGCCATCTCAACTGGCCTTCACCAGGCCCGGTTGGGGCGACCTGATCCGACCATCCGGTGGATGCCACTCAGGCGGGAGCGGCGATCGCCAGCACCGCAGCCGCCAGCACCACGAAGACCGTGAAGGAGCGACCTCGGCCAGCGCCATGCCGAGCGGCGACCCCGGTCAAGCCGTACCAACCCATCAGCATGGCCACCGGCAACAGCGGCCCCGGGACCTGGAGGCGGGACACCAGGACGGCAGCTCCCGCCATCAACAGCGCGACCACGACCGCCCCCTCCCAGGCCTTCGCAAGGGAGTGCCCTTCCAGGCGGATCAGGCTCAACGAAGGAACCAGGGCTCCAACGCCGACCCCAAGGGCCATCAGCGGAGCCGGGGTGCCAGCGCCCATCGCGACCACGAAGAAGGCAACCGGCACGGTGATGACCAGCGCCGCGAGCACCGTCGGCCCCCAGGCCGGGATCCGCACCCGGGCGTCGTCGGCGTCGAGCCAAGGAAATAGGGCCAGCACCAGGGCCAACCAGAGCGGCGTGAGCACCGTCCACGGCAGGCCGGGATCGCTGGCAAGCGCCAGCGAGGCCGATGCGAGTGCGGCCAGCGGCAGGATAGCCGGCGCCATCCCGCTCAGCCAGCCCCGCCCCACCCGGACCGGCCCACTAGGCAGCACCGAGCGCAGCGCCAGCAGATAGCAGGCGATCGCTCCCAGGTCGAGGGCCGCAGCCGCCGGCACGGCCATGATCCCCACCCCAGCCAGCCCCACCACCGCGGCTGCCAGCAGGGCGAAGGGAACCAACCGAGATGGCCAGGGTTGAGCGCTGGCCTCGGCCAGCAAGGTGCTGTCGACCAGCCCGACCTCGGCCTGCTGGCGCATGGCGGCAGCTCCCGCCCGACGCTGGCTCAAGCAGCAAGCACCCCGGAGTTGTCCACCGCCACCTGTGGATACTGGGGATTGCAGGTTGCATCCGCCCCGCTCATCCCGCTCCTAACGATCGCTGGTCCCCGCCCGCCCATAGCGGTCCTGCAACCGGACAACGTCGTCCAACTCTGGCGTGGATACCTCACACAGCTCCACCGGACCACTGGTGGCGGTCATGCGATGCTTCAGCCGGGGCAGGATCCGCTGACTCTCCCCTGGTTCAAGGCGCTGGACGGCGAGGCCGCCGTGGCCGTCGTCAAGCTCGAGCTCCAACTCCCCGGAGAGCACGAACACGGTCTCGTCCTTGCGCTCGTGGTACTGCAGGCTGAGCTGCTCGCCCGGGTCGATGTGGATGATCTTGCCCGCGTACCTGTCGTTGACGGCAAACCAGACCTCAAATCCCCACGGCTTCTCCACCCGCTCCACGGCAGCGCGGCCGGCCATGGCCTCAGCCATATGCCTTGGCGTCGCCGATCACGCCCAGCTCAGCCTCGAAGTCGTCGAGCAGCCGCTGGACCCGTCCGGGGTCGGTGGACTCGCAGTAGACCCGCATCAGGGGTTCGGTGCCGGACATCCGCACCAGCACCCACGAGTCCTCACCCAGCCAGTACTTGTAGCCGTCGTCGGATCGAGTCTTGGTGATGACCTCGGGACCCACCTGGGCCAAGGGCGAGGTCTTGATCCGATGGATCAGCCGCTCCCTGACCCGAGGGTATTCCTCGCGCTGAAAGCGGTGGTCGCGGCGAGCATAGGCATGAGGGCCCACCAGATCAGCCACCTCCCGGCGGATCTCCGCCAGCGGCTTGCCGGTCATGGCGATCATCTCAGCGAACATCAGCCCGCTGAGGATCCCGTCCCGCTCGGGGATGTGGCCTCGGAAGCCGAATCCACCCGACTCCTCCGCACCCATGATCGCGTCCAGTTCCCGCATCCTTGGCCCCAGGTATTTGAAGCCCACCGGGAGCTCCTCGACCGCGCAGCCGTAGCGCTGGCCGAGTAGGTCAAGCCGCCTGGTCATGGTTAGGGAGCGCACCACCGGGCCACGCCAGCCGCGGTTCTGACACAGGTGCCAGAGCAGCAGGGTCGCTACCTCCAGCTGATCCACAAAAGCGCCGGTCCCGTCGAAGATGCCGACCCGGTCAGCGTCGCCGTCGTTGGCCACTCCGAGATCGAAGCCACCGCCCCTGAGCTTCCCAACGGCTTCCGCCAAGTTGGCTTCGATCGGTTCCGGGTGCATGCCTCCGAACCCGGGGTTGCGGTCGGCGTGAAGCTGCTCCACCTGGGTGGCCCCGCCGGCCACCATGTCCTGGACGTAGCCCGCGCCAGAGCCGTACATGGCGTCGTGGAGAATCCGCAGGCCGGCTGCACGGATGGCGCCCAGGTCCACGAGGCGGCCGAGCTGGGCGCGGTAGGCCGGTCGTGGATCCACCAGCTCGACCAGGCCCTGGGCGAGCGCCTCCTCGAAGGGCATCTCCCGCACCAGGTCGTCGGCCAACACCCGCTGGATCTGGTCCTCCAACTCCGAGATGATGTCGGGGGAGGCGGACCCCCCGTACTCGGGCTTGTACTTGAGGCCGTTGAACTCTGGGGGGTTGTGGCTGGCGGTGACCACCACCCCTCCCAGCGAGCCGCTGTCCACCACCATCCAGGCGGCGGCCTGGGTCGGGCAGGGGCGATCCAGGAGTAGAACTGGGCGGGCGTTGGCGGCCAGCACACGGGCCACCTCCTCAGCGAACAGCTCGGCCGAGAACCTGGTGTCATGCCCGACCACTACCCGGCCCTCCTTGGGCCTGGCGCTCAGGTACTGAGCCACCGCCTGGCTCACCACCCGCACGTTGGCGTAGGTGAAGTCATCGGCCACGACCCCGCGCCACCCATCGGTACCGAAGCTGATCGCAGGTGCCGCCACAGCCCACCTCCTTCGCCGAGTTTTAACCTGGCAATTGTACGGTCGCTGTGCCTCGGTAGCCGCCCTCGGCCCGGCTCCTTCGGTACCTTAGAGAAGGTCGGTGCGGCCCGCCTCCCGGAGCTGCTCGACGACCCGGCCCACCTCCTGGACCCGACTAAGCGGACAAACCAGAAGCGCGTCTTCGGTGTCCACCACCGCCAGGCCAGATCCCCCCAAGACGACCACCAGGCGGCCGGCGGCGGAGTCGACGAAGCAGCCCTCACTTCCCAGCAGCATGGCCGGACCCTGAGCGACGTTGCCGAAGGCGTCCGCCCGGCCGGCGTCGATGGCGACCCGCTGCAGGTCGCCAAACGAGCCCAGATCCGACCAGGGCAGATCCGTGGGCAAAACCGCCAGGCGCCCGCTCCGCTCCAGGACCAATCGCTCCACCACGCCGGCGGCGACCTCCCGCCAGGCGGCGGCGAACTGGGGGAAGGTGCTCGGCCCGGTGGCCACCGCGGCCCGGACCGCGGCCAGGGTGGTCGGTGCCAGTCGTTCCATCTCCGCCAGCAACAGGGTGGCTGGCCAGGCAAAGAGGCCCGTGTTCCACAGGTAGCTGCCGGCGTCCAGCATGGCGGCCGCGCGCTCGTGATCGGGCTTCTCCACGAAACCGAGGGCTCGCCACATCGGAAGGATCCCCGCTGGCAGCCCCGTCGCAGGCGCCAGCTCACCACCCATCTCCACGTAGCCGAAGCCGGAGGCGGGCCAGCTCGGCCGCAGGCCGACCGTCACCAGCAGCTGCCCCTCCCTCGCCCACCAGGCAGCCGAGCGCAAGACCCGGGTGACCGCCTCCTGATCAGGTATGTAGTGGTCGGCATGGAGCGAGACCATGACCGCGTCTGGGTTCAGACGGAGCGCCTCGAGGGCCGCCCAGGCCAAAGCCGGCCCGGTTCCCCGAGGCTCGGGCTCGAGCAGCAGGTGGTCCGGGGCCAACTCGGGAAGCTCACGCACCACCGACTCGGCCTGGGTGGCTGCGGAAACCACCAGCACCTCGCCGCCGAGCAACCTGGCCCGCTCGAAGGCGTGCCGGAGCAGCGTCCTGCCGTCCTCGGCCAGTGGTAACAGGTGCTTGGGCACGTGGCGGCGCGAGCGCGGCCAGAGTCTGGTCCCGGCACCGCCTGCCAGGACCACGCAGACCAGCCCTGCCGGGGCTGGCAGCTCCCCGCCACTCTCAGGCTGTCTCAGCTCTTCCCCCCCTCGCTCGCCGCCTTCAGCAATGGTTCGACCCCGACCTGGGCGGCCAGCTCCGCCCGGTAGGGGGTGCGCTCCCAGGGTAGGTCCAGGTCACTGCGCCCGAAGTGGCCGTAGGCGGCCACCTGGCGGTATATGGGTCGGCGCAGGTCGAGCTCCTTGATGATCCCCGAGGGAGAGAGGTCGAAGTACTCGTCGATCAGGGACTCGATGTCGGCCCGGGGCACCACCTCGGTGCCGAAGGTGTCGACCCCGACCCAGACCGGCTTGGTGACGCCGATCGCATACGCGAGTTGGACCTCCAGGCGGCGAGCCAGCCCAGCCGCCACCAGATTCTTGGCGACAAAGCGGGCCCCGTAGGCAGCAGAGCGGTCAACCTTGGTCGGGTCCTTGCCGGAGAAGGCCCCGCCACCATGGCGGCCGGCGCCCCCATAGGTGTCGACGATGATCTTGCGGCCGGTCAGACCGGCGTCTCCCTGGGGGCCGCCGATCACGAAGCGGCCAGTTGGGTTGACCAGAATGCGAGTCTGGTCGTCGACCATTCCCGGGGGTAGGGCCGGGCCAATCACATGCTCGACCACCCCCGCCTCCACCTCCGCTGGAGAGGCGTCCTCCGAGTGCTGGGCGCTGATCAGCACGGTGTCGATCCGCCGCGGCGCGCCCTCGGCGTCGTACTCGACAGTGACCTGGGACTTGCCATCCGGCCGGGCCCACTTGAGCAGCCCGGTCTTGCGCGCCAGGGCAAGCTGCCGGGCCAGCTGGTGAGCGTACTGGATCGCCGCCGGCATCAGCTCAGGTGTCTCATCGCAGGCATAGCCGAACATCATCCCCTGGTCTCCGGCGCCCCCCAGGTCCACCCCCCGGGCGATGTCGGGGGACTGCTCATCGATGCAGACCATGACCCCGCAGGTCTCCCAGTCGAACCCGTACTTGGCGCGCACGTACCCGATCTGGCGGATGGTCTCGCGGACCACCTTGGGCATGTCGACGTAGCAGTCGGTGGAGATCTCGCCCAGGAGGATCGCGGCTCCGGTGGTGAGGGCGGTCTCACAGGCGACCCGCGCCAGCGGGTCCTTGGTCAAAATCGCATCCAGGACCGCGTCCGAGATCTGATCCGCCATCTTGTCGGGGTGCCCCTCGGTGACCGACTCCGAGGTGAACAGCTGCCGGGGCCGGCGGTGGGTCATGACCGAGTACCTCCAACTCTCACCGGAAGCCACCCGCTTGCAGCCACGGGCCTTCTCCTGTCCGAGAGCCGTTCCCATGATAGGCAGCGTCCGCACTAGCGACCCGGGCCACCGGCCCCGGGCCCGGCCTACTCCCGGACGTACTCGTCGGCGACGCTGAGGGCCTGATCCAACCTGGTGATGCCGTCGCTCAACTCGTCGGCGGTTATCACCAAAGGCGGGGCCACGTGGATGCGATTGAAGTGAGTGAAGGGCCAGAGCCCAAGCTCTTTGCAGGCACCCGCCAGCCGGGACATGGGCTCGTTGGCCGCCCCCGAGGCGTTGAAGGGGACCAACATCTCCCGGGACTCGCGGTTCCGCACCAGCTCCACCGCCCACATCAGCCCGCGCCCGCGGACCTCTCCGACGCAGCGGTGGGAGGCGGCCAGCGCCCGCAGGCGGGGCCCGGCCACATCCTGCCCCAGCTGTCTGACGTGGTCCAGGATCCCCTCCGCCTCGAAGGCCCGGATGCTGGCCACGCCCACCGCGCAGGCCAGCGGGTGGCCGGAGTACGTGAGGCCCCCCGGGTAGGCCCGCTCCGCGAAGGTCTGGGCGATCCGACGAGAGATCACCACCCCCCCCAGGGGCACATAGCCAGAGTTGACCCCCTTGGCGAACGTGATCAGGTCGGGGACGACATCCCAGGCCTGCACCGCGAACCACTCCCCCACTCGGCCAAACCCCACCATGACCTCATCGCAGATCATCACAATCCCGTACTCGTCACAGAGGGCCCTCACCCCAGCCAGATAGCCGGGCGGCGGCACCAGGACGCCGTTGGTCCCGACCACGGTTTCCAGCAATACGGCGGCCACCGTAGCCGGCCCTTCGAACTCGATCACCTGGCGGAGGTGCGCCAGCGCTCGGTCCGCCTCCTCCTCCTCAGTGGTGGCGGCGAACGCAGATCTATAGAGGTAGGGTCCGACAAAGTGGACCACCCCCGGCATTCCAGGCTCAGCTCCCCAACGCCGCGGCTCGCCGGTCATGGTGATCGAAGCGCCGGTGGCACCGTGGTACGAGCGGTAGGCGCTGAGCACCTTGAAACGGCCGGTGTGAAGGCGCGCCAGCCGGAGCGCGTGCTCATTGGCCTCGGTGCCCCCGTTGGTGAAGAACACCATGTCCAGGTCGCCCGGCGCGCGCTCCGCGATCAGGCGGGCCAGCTCGCCCCGGACATCGTTGGCAAAGGCCGGCGCCACCGTGCAGAGCCGCTCCGCCTGGGCATGGATCGCCGCCACCAGCGCCGGATGCTGGTGGCCCAGGTTGGTGAAGACCAGCTGGGAGCTGAAGTCCAGGTAGCGACGGCCGTCAGCGTCCCAGAACCAGCTGCCCTGGCCGCCCGCGACCACGACCGGGTCGGGCCGGTTCTGCGCCGACCAGGAGTGGAAGACGTGCTGGTGGTCGTCGCTCAGCACGGCCTCCCGATTCACCGCCGCGACCGCAACCTGCGCGCTCATCGGGTTTGCGGGAATCCCAGGTCGAGCTGGCTGGTGCTGGGCTCCGGCCAGCGGCTGGTCACGACCTTGGTGCGGGTGTAGAAGTTGATCCCGGCCGGACCGTACATGTTGGCGTCGCCGAACATGGACGCCTTCCAGCCCCCGAACGAGTAGTACCCCACCGGCACCGGGATCGGAACGTTGACTCCCACCATGCCCACCTCCACCTCGCGCTGATAGCGACGGGCCAAGCCCCCATCCCGGGTGAAGATGGCGGTGCCGTTGCCGTACTGATTGTGATTCACCAGCGCCAGCGCCTCCTCAAACGTGGCCACCCGCACCACTCCCAGAACCGGCCCGAAGATCTCCTCCTGGTACACCCGCATCTCGGGTCGGACGTGGTCCAGCAGGGACACTCCCAGGAAGAATCCGGCTGTGTCGAAGCGATGCTCCCGGCCGTCGACGACCACCGTGGCCCCCTCGGCCCGGCCGCTGTCAATGTAGCTGGCGACCCGGTCTCGGTGCTCGCGGGTGACCAAGGGGCCCATCTCGGAAGCGGGGTCGCTGCCGGGGCCGATCCGCAGCCTTCCGATCCGCGCTCGAATCCCCTCCACCAGGGGGTCGGCGGCCTCGCCGACCGCCACCACCAAGGCGATGGCCATGCACCTCTCCCCGGCCGAGCCGTAGGCCGCGGACACGGCCGCGTCGGCGGCCAGATCGAGGTCGGCGTCGGGCAGCACCACCATGTGGTTCTTGGCTCCCCCGAGCGCCTGCACCCGCTTGCCGTGAAGGGCCGCCTGCTGGTAGATGTGACGGGCCACCGGGGTCGAGCCCACGAAGCTGATGGCATCGATGCTGGGGTGCTCAAGGATCCGGTCCACCGCCACCCGGTCGCCGTGGATGACGTTGAGCACCCCCTGGGGCAGTCCGGCCTTCATGAATAGGTCCGCTACCCGGACCGCGACCGAGGGATCCTTCTCGCTGGGCTTGAGCACGAAGGCGTTGCCGCAGGCGACCGCAGTGGCGATCATCCAGAGCGGCACCATGATCGGAAAGTTGAATGGCGTGATGCCAGCCACCACCCCCAACGGCTGGCGCAACTCGTGAACGTCCACACTCGAGGAGGCGTCCAGGGTGTGGCCGCCCTTGAGCAGCTGGCCCAGGCCACAGGCGAACTCCACATTCTCGATCCCGCGCGCCACCTCGCCAAGGGCATCGGAGAAAACCTTGCCATGCTCCCGACTGACCAGCTCGGCCAGCTCCTCGCGGTGGGTGTGGAGCAGATGGCGGAACGAGAAGAGAACCTCGGTGCGACGGGAGATGCTGGCGCCCCCCCAGGCGGGCTGCGCCGCCCGCGCCGAGGCCACGGCCAGATCCACCTCGTCAGCACTGGCAAGGGGGACGCGCGCCACCACCTCGCCGGTGGCGGGGTTGTACACCGGCGAGGTCCGGTCGGACCGGCCCGGTGTGGACCGTCCCGAGATGAAATGATCTAGCGGGATCGCGCCCGCCAACGGCTCCGACACCTCGAGCAGGGATTGGCTCCCTGGCTGCTCATCGAGTGCCTGCTTGGTGTCCACCCGAATCCTCCATCCGACCGCTCCCGATCGGCAGCGCTGCTCCGATTGCAGCTTGGCAAGGGCCATGCCAGGCGCCCCGCCAGGGCCAATCTTAGACCTCGGCAAGGGTGGGGTTTGGCCAAGGGCCAAGAGCGAGGGGCCAATGCTTGCCTGCTAGTCTGCGCGCAGATCGGGCGCCCGATCTGCGCCTGCCCAGGCACCGGCTGGGTGGGCCCAGACGACATTCTTTGGAGACCCAGGACTGATCACCTCAAACGAGAGGGCAATCGCGGTGGTCGTCGACTGCGACGCCGGGGTGGACGACGCCCTGGCCCTCCTCTACCTGGCTGGGGATCCCACTGTCGAGCTGGTCGCCGTTGGCACCGTGGACGGCAACGTGCCAGTCGGGGTGGGCGCTCAGAACTGCCTGCGGGCGCTGGATGCGGCCGGGTGTGACGCCGTGCCAGTCGCGGTCGGGTGCGATCGACCCCTGCTCGAACCCTCGCACTACGCAGATTTCCACGGCCGCGACGGGCTGGGCGAGAGCGACCTACCGCCGTCGACGCGACCGCTCTCCCCAGAGTCGGCGGTCGACCAGTTGATCCGGCTCGCGCGCAGCCGGCCCGGGGAACTGACCCTGCTCGCCATCGGCCCCTTGACCAATTTGGCGGTGGCGCTGATGCTGGAGCCGGAGCTGCCGGTCCTGCTCCGTGAGATTGTGGTCATGGGCGGAGCGGTGGCCTGCCCGGGAAACCACAGCCCCTGGGCGGAGTTCAACGTCGCCCACGACCCCGAGGCGGCCGAGATGGTCCTGAGAGCGGCCTGGAACGAGCTCACCCTGGTCGGCCTGGACGCCACCAGCCAGGCCATCCTGAGACCTCCGGCGGTGGAGCGGATCGCCGCCTGTAGGTCTGGTCCGGCCCGGTTCGCCATTCGCGTCCTGCGGCAGCAGATGGAGCGAAGAGGAGAGTTCGAGCTCTGCGACCCACTCGCAGCCGCGATCTGTGCCGACCGCAGCCTGGCCACCCGCCTGAGTACACCAGTCCAAGTGGAGCTCCGCGGGGAGCACACCCGGGCGGCCACCATTACCGACCTGCGCTCCTACAAGACCGGGCCCGCCAGCCCTCGGCCCGCGGTGTCGGTGGCGATGCGGATCGACTTCGATCGATTCCTCGCCAACTTCCTGACCCGCCTCGGAGTGAGCTCGTGACCGCTCGCCGCGCCCACCAGGCGCCTCGGCGTCCCCATGGTCCACCCGGTCCGGACCCCGGAGCTCGCTTGAGGCAAGCCATGCCTGAGGTGGTCGTGGTCGGCTCCCTCAACATGGACCTGGCCACCGCCGCGCCGCGCTTGCCCCGAGCCGGCGAGACCCTGCTCGGCACCCAGTTCAGCATGACCCCGGGCGGGAAGGGCAACAATCAGGCGCTCGCCTGCGTCCGCCAGGGCGCCGCCACGGCCATGGTCGGGAGGGTGGGCGACGACCCCTTCGCCACTCAGATACTCGGCCTGCTCCAAGCCCACGGGGTCGACACCGGCCAGGTCAGCCGCAACCACCAGATGGGCACCGGCATAGCTCAGATCGTGGTTGGGGGCGCCGGCGAGAACAGCATCGTGGTGGTGCCCTTGGCCAACTCCACCCTAGACCCAGCTGCCATCGGGAACGCCCGCGAACTTCTGTCAGGGGCCCGGGTCCTGCTCACTCAACTGGAGATCCCTCTGCCGGCGGTGACGGCGGCACTGGCCATGGGTCGAGCTCTGGGACTCACGACGATGCTCAACCCCGCCCCCGCCCGCGAGTTGGACCAAGAGCTGCTCAGTCTAGTCGACATCTGCGTACCCAACCAGGTCGAGGCCACCACCCTGACCGGAGAGGACACGGGCACGGTCGCAGGGGCGGTGCGGGCGGCTCGCAACCTCTGCGACCGCGGCTGCGGGGCAGCGGTCGTGACCCTGGGGGAGCGCGGCTGTGTCTGGGCGGACCGTGATGGCGACTTCGAGATGGCGGCCATCCCCGTGGCAGCCGTGGACACAGTCGCCGCCGGAGATGCCTTCTGCGGCGCCCTGGCCGCCGCTCTCAGTGCGGGCAGATCCCTGCGCCTGGCGCTGGAGCGGGCGACCGCCGCGGGCGCGCTGGCCACCACGGTCCGGGGCGCGACCAGCTCACTGCCCACTCGCGAGGCTGTGGACCGGATGCTGGAGCAATGCGGCAGCGTCCAGATCCAGGCACACGGACGAGCCTGACGCTACCTCGGCGGTCGGCCAGGCCAGATCCCCGGCCCTACCGGAACTCTGCGGCATCTTCGCCGGCCGCCAACTCCAGGAGTCGCTCTGTATCGGCTGCCGGCACTTCCACGGTGGCCCACCCTTCGTGGGCGGCACCACCTGCCCGGCTGCTCATGAGTGGTTCGCCGTCGAGCCACGCCCGGACCATCCGATTCGATATCCAGATGTTGAAGGTCATGGGATCAGGGGATGCCGGGACCTGAAAACTTAGCGACTCAGGGGAGTTCATCTCGAGACCCCGGAAGCGGACGCGGGCTGTGGTCTCCACGACAGCCCTGGAGCCAATGGCGAGCCGGACGCCGGCTTCGGCGATCTCGACCTCGAGCGAGCCCTGGGAAGTCCACATGCAGGCCCGGCCAGCCTTCTCGCGTCCGAAGGTGATGCCATCCCAGGCATCCAAGCCAACCACATCCACCTCGGCCAGCATGGGGAGGAGCGCCCCCCAGGTGTAAAACGCCTCCGCATCCACCGAGCTGCCACCTTCGCCAGTCCGCTGGTCGTAATTCTCGTAGCTGAAGCGCTCGCTCCAGCCCCGCTCAAACATCGCCGCGCCCGCCTCGGCGAGCGCGGTCGCGACGGCGTCGAAGCGGTTGCGCCGCAGGCCCTGATAGACGACGTAGTTGAAATAGGGCCATACCCGCCCGCGCCAGTACACGTTGTCAGCCGCCGCAGGGTCGGAGTGAGGCGTCCCCGCCACCGGGAATGGCCCCCAGAACGCTTCTGGATTCAGCAAGTGCTCCCGAACCATGGTCTCCGCCTGGGCGGGAGTGGCGATGCCGGCCAAAAGGGGAAAGAAGCTGGCTGGCGAGAGACTTCTGGCAAAGCGTCCATCCCAGAGCCGGTTGGCAAAAACACCCCGGCTAGAGTCCCACAGCTGCTCGCGGACCAGCTCGCCCAGGCCAGCCACTCGACCCTTGAGCCAGGCTGCCTCGGGCACCCGCCCCAACACCTCGGCCATTCTCCCCAGCAGCTCCATCTCATGGACCAGCAAGCTGTTGAGGCCCACATCCTCCATGTCCAGGGTGTGGGTGGAGGTATCGAAGCTGGCCTCATCGTGCACCGGCGAGTTGTCGTTCGCGGACTCATCCATGGCGGCCAGCTTGGTATGGACGAAGTGTCCATCTCCCACCGGCGAGGAGCCGTACTCCAGCAAGCCGTTGCCGTTGCCGTCGCGGTGGTCGAACCACCAGTGCGCGGCCCTAAACAGGAGCGGGAACGCTTGGTCCAAGATGGCCCGGTCGGCCGTCCGCAGGAAGAGGTTCCACACCACATGCGCTCCCAGCGGAGGATGGGACCGATCAACCCATTCGCTGTGGGCACTCATCAAGCCAGCCAGGTTGCCGGCCGGAGTCGCTCCCGCCAAAGCGGCATCCACGTTGGCTCGGGCGATGACCGTGTCGCCAGCGTGCGCAGCTAACAGGGCGCTCAGGAACGTGTCCAGTTGCCACACGATCCAGCCCCCGAAGCGCTGGTCCACCCAGTTGCGAGTGACGACTGTATACGGACGCCAGTTGACCTGGTCCCAGACGGTGTTCCAGCCCACAATGTCGGTGACCGCTGGCGTCCGACCCGCGGCGGCTGACCCGTCGACGGGTGGTTCCGTCCCTACCGTGCTGCGGAGGGCCACCAGCCGCGACCGGGCTTCGACGGTGCTGCTTCCCATCCCCACCACGAAGTCCACCTCCGGCTCGGTTGCGTTGAACCGGTAAACCGCCCAGTTTCCTCGTTGCCGCTGCGGCGGCCGATAGTAATACCCGGCGTCCTCCAGGTCGCGAGACGCCTGTTGCCAGTCGTCGTATAGGGATGCCCCCACCGGCCGTACCAACGTCTGGAACTCGGCGTGGACGCCAGCCCGCCGCGCGCTGGCAATAGGAGCTTCGGTATACCGCACCGCCTCTTCGAGGGGGCTGAGGGTGACCGCGTCAGAGTCGTCACCCAGGAATCCGACCGCCAGCAGGTACCAGAAACGCAGCCCCCACTCCGCCGTGCGGCGCACCTGGACGCGGCCGTGCATCCCGGACGCCCCGTGACCCCAGAAGCGCAGGAGCAAGTCACTGCCGTCGTGGCTCAGGCCGATTTCGACTTGAGAGCCGTCCAGCGAGTGCTGACCGAAGCGGGTGCCGCTGCCAACCGGGAAAGTGGATCCCGCCCCGGTGGCAGTGCTGAATGCCATCAACTTGATCGCCAGACCGCTCGGTCGGTGCACGTAGCAGGCCGGATAGCGCGCCTCCCAAGTGTTCCACGCCCGCTGCTCGCCCCACTCCCAGACAGGCTCCGTCACGGCTGGGACGGACCTGCCAGCCGCCGCAGCTCCTCTGCAACAGTGGTGACCGAGATCTGGGGCCGGAAGCCCTGCAGCACGGCCAAGGCACGGCGGTGAGCCTCAGCAGTGGCCCCCGCCGCGGCGTCCGAGACGACCCGCACGTGCACCCCGTCGTCGCTCGCGGCCAGCGCGGTGGCTAACACGCAGCAGTCGGTGGCAACCCCGCAGAGCACCAGCTCCCCGCCCTCCCCAACTAGACTCTGGAGCTCTGGACCCCACTTGGAAAAGGTCGGCAGGTCGATCGTTGAGCGCGCCAATTCCGCCCATGGATGGGCCAGCTCGAACAACCGAGCTGCCCCCGGCAGCCTCACCTCCGCCCACGTTTGGTAGTAGGTCTCCCAACTGCCACGAGGGTCCGCGGGAAGTACGAAACGGGTGAAGGCAACCCGATCGCCGAAGGCCTCTACCAGCCCCGCCACCGGCCGCTCCAACTGCTCAAAACCAGGCGTCGCCCAAGGGGCGCCCGAGGCAAAGACCAACTGCATGTCTACGACCACCAGCAAGGGGCCGCGCGCCTTGCGGTCCGAGGCGGGGACTTCCCCTGGCCCGGACCTACCCGGAGCCAAGCTTCGACTCAGGGGCTGATCGGCGGGGGCGACGGGAGGGCCTTGCGAACGGGCTTATGCCCAGATACAGGACCCCGCCGATCACAAAGGCAACCAGCAGGCCAATGCTGCTATTGCTGAGCGACGAGGCCAGGGTCTTGGGCAGGGCCTTGAGCAGGTAGCCCACCCAGGAGAACGCCGGCGAGGTGGAGGTCACCAAGCCCAGCCCCACCACCACCGCCACCAAGAATGAGACCAATCCCGC
>Ga0307374_10008746_pt1 | contig 15056 bp, 10 predicted proteins | sample OX3MG_FD_202532 | JGI IMG/M metagenome (GOLD analysis project Ga0307374, IMG submission 202532) | Soil microbial communities from Risofladan, Vaasa, Finland - OX-3 | ecosystem: Environmental > Terrestrial > Soil > Coastal area > Acid sulfate soil | place: Finland: Risofladan, Vaasa | collected... | reverse complement strand
CGCGTCATCGTGCCCCGGTCGGGAGCGCGCAGCGCCTGGGCACCGCCCAGCGTCGCCGCCCGCAGCGCCTCGCTCACGCTCATCCCGAAATGGGCGATGGCCAGCGAGATGACCAGCGGCATGGAGGTCATGCCGTTCCCGCCGGGTGCGTGGTCGGAGCCGAGCGCGACCGCGACGCCCTTGTCCAGCAGCGCGCGGACCGGCGGCATCTTGCCGACCTGCAGCGATGTCGCGGGGCACAGGACGGCGGCCACCCCGGCGGTGGCCAGCGCGATGACGTCCTCCTCGCAGGCCTCGTGCAGCAGGTCCGCGGACGCGCAGCCCATCTCGGCGGAGAGCCTGGCCGCACCGGTGCGCGACTGGCCGCAGGCGTGCAGCCGGGGCAGCAGCCCCGCCGCCCGGCCCGCGCCGAGCACCCAGCGCGCCTCCCGCTCGGTGAACCGGCCCTCCTCGCAGTACACGTCCACACTGTCCGCGCCGGCCGCGGCCGCGTCCGCGCACCAGGTGCCCACCGCGTCGACGTAGTCGTGGCGGCGGCCGAAGTACTCCGGCGGCACGGCGTGCGCGGCGAGGAAGGTCGCATGCACCCGGGGCATGCCGGGCTCGCCTTCCAGCGAGCGCAGCAGCCGCACGTCGGCGAGCTCACCGTCCCGGGTGAGGTGGTACCCGGTCTTGGCCTCGATCGTCGTGGTCCCGGTCAGCAGCCAGTCGCGCAGCCGCTCCCGGACGCCGTTGCACAGGGTCCAGGGGTCGGTCCCCCGGGTCACCGTCACCGTCGAGGCCATCCCGCCGCCCGCGGCGGCGATCTCGTTCGGCGAGGAGCCACCCGACCGCATGGCCAGCTCGGCCCAGCGGTTGCCCGCGTAGACCGGGTGCGTGTGCGCGTCGATCAGGCCGGGCGTGACCAGCCCGCCGTTGAGGTTCTCCACCTGGTCGACGTCGACGATGTCGTCGACCACGCCGGGCAGGCTCCGGGGCAGCTCCGCGGCCGGGCCCACCCAGGCGATGTGCTCACCGTGGGTCAAAATGGCAGCGTTGTTCCACACCTCGGACCCGGTCCACAGGCGCCCGATGTTCGTCAGCAGGCGGATCGTCACCGATGAGCCCTCCCCCGCGCAGGAAGGCCCCAACTCAGGGATCCCTGCGTCATGAGCGGTCACCTGCCATGGCTCGTGCCTCGTGATAGAGCACCGCCGGGCACCACGGCTCCATAGCGATCAGCCGGGCGCTACGAGGATGCGGCAACCAACATATCGGTTCAGTCACGGTATTGCACGAGAGGGTCCTTGTACAGGCTGTATACGAAGATCGGCGGCCAGATTTCGTGCCCTTTCCGCGAACCATGATCACCCGTTAGCTACCACGCACAAGGCCGCTGGGCTGGCTTCGCGGGCACATGGGGTCACGCCGGAGCCATTTGTGCAGGCAGCGGACTTGCGCATAGATGTCAGCCGATCATGGCAGTTCTGCCAATCCCAGTATCGGGCCATAAGCGGCATTGTGACCAGCGCCACGGTGACGGCGAGCCCGGGCCGGCCGGATCGGCGCGCCGCGGTCAGCCAGCCGCGGCGGGGGCGCCGCTGGCGCTCTGAAGCTCGGTCGCCAGCCCCGGCGGGACCCGGGCGGTCAGCTCGGTGCCCTGCGCCTCGTGCCGCAGCGCGAGCACCTCCCCCTCCTGATGCACCCGCGCTACCAGGTCACCCCGGTCGTAGGGCACCAGCACGCTGACCTTCACCTCGCTGCGGGGCAGCCTGTCCTCCACCGCGGCGAGCAGGTCATCGATCCCGGCCCCGGTCCGGGCGGAGACCACCACGCAGTCCCGCTCCTTGGCCGCCATCCCCTTCACCTCGACCGGGTCGGCGGAGTCCGCCTTGTTGACCACCACGATCTCCGGCACGTCCGCGGCACCGATCTCGGCCAGCACCTCGCGCACCGCGGCCAGCTGCGCGTACGGGTCGGCGTCGCTGCCGTCCACGACGTGCAGGATGAGATCGGCCTGGGCGACCTCCTCCAGCGTGGAGCGGAACGCCTCGACCAGCTGGTGCGGCAGGTGCCGGACGAAACCCACCGTGTCGGTCAGGGTGAACCAGCGGCCGGACGGCGCCCGCGCCCGGCGCACCGAGGGATCCAGGGTGGCGAACAGCGAGTCGTCGACCAGGACACCGGCCCCGGTGAGCCGGTTCAGCAGGCTGGACTTCCCGGCATTGGTGTAACCGGCGATGGCCACTGACGGGATCTGGTGACGGCGGCGCTGCCCGCGCTGGACCTCCCGGCTCACCGCCATCTCCGCGATCTGGCGGCGCAGCTTGGCGGTGCGTGCCCGGATCCGGCGCCGGTCGGTCTCGATCTTGGTCTCGCCGGGTCCCCGGGTGCCGATGCCGCCGCCGCCCGCGACCCGGCCGCCCGCCTGCCGGGACAGCGACTCGCCCCAGCCGCGCAGCCGGGGCAGCATGTACTGCAACTGCGCCAGCTCCACCTGCGCCTTGCCCTCCTTGCTGCGGGCGTGCTGGGCGAAGATGTCGAGGATGAGCGCGGTGCGGTCGATGACCTTGACCTTCACCACGCCCTCCAGCCGGCGCAGCTGGCTGGGGGTGAGCTCACCGTCGCAGATGACCGTGTCGGCGCCGGTCGCGGTGACCAGGGCCGCCAGCTCGATGGCCTTGCCGGCCCCGATGTAGGTCGCGGAGTCGGGCCGCCCGCGCCGCTGCACCAGGCCGTCGAGCACGACCGACCCGGCCGTCTCGGCCAGCCGGGACAGCTCACGCAGCGAGTTCTCGGCGCTGACCAGGGTCCCCTCGGTCCAGACGCCGATCAGGACCACCCGCTCCAGCCGGAGCGCGCGGTACTCGACCTCGGTGACGTCGGTGAGCTCGGTGGACAGGCCGCCCACCCGGCGCAGCGCCTGCCGGTCGGCAAGGTCGAGCTCGCCAGTCTGGTCCTGCGAGTGCACAGTCATCGCTGCCCCGGATAGATGTTCACGCCGGTCACCGCTGGTTTCCGGCGCGCGCCCGCGGCCCCCGGCGGGCGGCGGTTCACCCATGCTGCCATGCGTTGCGGCTTTCATTCACTTCAATAACACCCCGGCGGCCCTGGTTGTGCCCCGGCGGCGGCACCGCGAGCAGCTCAGGCCAGGGTGCGAGCCAGGGCGCGGGCCAGGGCGCGGGAACGCTGCCAGGGCCGGCCTGGGCCGGCCACCTTTGACCCAGCTGGCGGCCGGGAGCTAGCGTCGGTCTCACCATCCGTAACGTTGTATCCAGGATGTGATCCACCATCGGGAGGAGTACGACATGGCGGCTGGCGAAGGCGTTGAGATCACCGGGCCCCCTGCAGACCGGTACGACGAGATCCTCACCCCCGACGCGCTGCGCCTGATCGCCGCGCTTCAGCGCGAGCTCGGCGGCCGCCGGGCGGAGCTGCTGGCCGCCCGGGCGGCCCGGCAGGAAGAGCTGTCGGCCGGCGGCACGCTCGACTTCCTCCCCGGCACCCGGCAGGTCCGCGACGACCCCGGCTGGCGGGTGGCGCCGCCCGCGCCGGGCCTGGTGGACCGCCGGGTGGAGATCACCGGCCCGACCGAGCGGAAGATGACCATCAACGCGCTCAACTCCGGCGCGAACGTGTGGCTGGCCGACTTCGAGGACGCGAACACGCCGCTCTGGGAGAACATGATCATCGGCCAGCTCAACCTGAAGGACACCCTGGACCGCACGATCGACTTCACCAGCGAGGAGGGCAAGTCGTACCGGCTGCTGCCGGACGAGGAGCTGGCGACCATCGTGGTCCGGCCGCGCGGCTGGCATCTGGACGAGAAGCACCTGCTGGTGGACGGGCAGCGGGTGTCGGGCAGCCTGTTCGACTTCGCCCTGTACTTCTTCCACTGCGCCCGCCGGCAGCTGGACAAGGGCTGCGGGCCGTACTACTACCTGCCCAAGATCGAGAGCCACCTGGAGGCCAGGCTCTGGAACGACGCGTTCAACATCGCCCAGGACACCCTCGGCATCCCCCGCGGCACGATCCGGGCCACGGTCCTGGTGGAGACAATCCCGGCGGCGTTCGAGATGGAGGAGATCCTCTACGAGCTGCGCGAGCACAGCGCCGGGCTGAACGCCGGCCGGTGGGACTACCTGTTCAGCATCATCAAGAAGTTCCGGTCCCGGGGCCGCGACTTCGTGCTGCCCGAGCGCAACTCGGTCACGATGACCGCACCGTTCATGCGGTCCTACACCGAGCTGCTGGTGAAGACCTGCCACCGCCGGGGCGCGCACGCCATGGGCGGGATGGCCGCGTTCATCCCGAACCGCCGCGACCCGAAGGTCACCGAGATCGCGCTGGCCAAGGTGCGCGACGACAAGAACCGCGAGTCCAGTGACGGCTTCGACGGCTCCTGGGTCGCCCACCCGGACCTGGTGGCGCTGTGCAAGGAGGTGTTCGACGCCGCGCTCGGCGACCGGCCGAACCAGCTGGACCGGCTGCGGGAGGAGGTCAGCGTCACCGGCCCCGACCTGCTGGCGGTGGACAAGACCCCCGGTGTCATCACCGAGGCGGGCCTGCGCAGCAACGTCAGCGTGGCGCTGCAGTACCTGGCGACCTGGCTCGGCGGCAACGGCGCGGTGGCGATCTTCAACCTGATGGAGGACGCGGCCACCGCGGAGATCTCCCGGTCCCAGGTCTGGCAGTGGCTGCACAACGACGTCACACTCGACGACGGCCCGCAGGTGACCAGGGACCTGGTCGAGCGGGTCATCCGGGAGGAACTGGCCACGATCCGGGAAGGTGCGGGCCCCGGCTTCGACGCGGCCCGCTACGACCAGGCGGTTTCGCTGTTCACCGAGGTCGCCCTGGCCGACGACTACGCCGAGTTCCTCACCCTGCCCGCCTACGAGCGCATGCCCTGACGCCCGCCTCCATGATCACGGACACTTTCCCGCGCTATTCGCGGAGAATCGTCCGTGATCATGGAATTCGCCGCCGCCGCGGGGCAGTCTGGGAGGTAACACCGGCCGAGGGAGGGCGATGATCGAGCACCTGGTCCCGGCGATGGCGGAGATCTGCGGCCGCGACGGCGTGGTGACCGACCCGCTGGACCTGCGCACCTACGAGTGCGACGGCCTCACCTCGCACCGGGCCGCACCGGCGATGGTGGTCCTGCCCAGGACCGCGGAGCAGGTCGCCGCGGTGGTCCGGGTGTGCGCGGCGGCCAAGGTGCCGTTCGTGGCCCGCGGCTCGGGCACCGGCCTGTCGGGCGGCGCACTGCCCCGGGCCGACGGGGTGCTGATCGTCACCTCCCGGATGCGGCGCATCATCGCGGTCGACCCGGCCAGCCAGCGGGCCATCGTCGAGCCGGGGGTCACCAATCTGGCGGTGAGCACCGCGGCCCGCCCGTACGGCTACTTCTACGCGCCCGACCCGTCCAGCCAGCAGGTCTGCTCGGTGGGCGGGAACGTGGCGGAGAACTCCGGCGGCGCCCACTGCCTCAAGCACGGGTTCACCGTGCACCATGTGCTGGGCCTGGAGATCGTCACCCCGGCGGGCGAGCTGGTCTGGCTGGGCGACGGCACCGGCAGTGCGCCCGGCTACGACCTGATGGGCGCCTTCATCGGCTCCGAGGGCACGCTCGGCATCGCCACCAAGATCATCGTGAAGCTGACGAAGATCCCGCAGATGGTCACCTGCCTGCTGGCCGGGTTCGAGACCACCGGCGCGGGCGGGGCTGCGGTCTCGGCGATCATCGGGGCCGGCATCGTGCCGGCCGCGATCGAGATGATGGACGCGCTGGCGATCGAGGCCGCCGAGGAAGCAGTGGCCTGCAACTACCCCGAAGGCGCGGGGGCGGTCCTCATCGTGGAACTCGACGGTCCGGAATCGGACGTGCGCCGGGACCGCGAGGCTGTCCGCACGCTCTGCCAGGAGGCGGGCTCGACCGAGATCAGGGAGGCCGTGGACGCGGCCGAGCGGGCTGCCATCTGGGTGGGCCGCAAGTCGGCGTTCGCGGCGGTCGGCCGGATCTGCCCCGCCTACATCGTCCAGGACGGGGTGGTCCCGCGCACCGCGCTCGGGTCGGTGCTCGACAAGATCGCCCAGCTGTCGGCCGAGTCCGGGATCCGGGTCGCGAACGTGTTCCATGCCGGTGACGGGAACCTGCACCCGCTCGTCCTCTACGACGACAGCTCCCCGGCGGCCACCACCGCGGCCGAGGAGCTGTCCGGCGCGATCCTGGACCTGTGCATCAGCCACGGCGGCTCCATCACCGGCGAGCACGGCGTCGGCGTGGACAAGTCCCGGTACATGCCCAAGATGTTCGGGGCCGACGACCTGGACACCATGCAGCTGCTGCGGTGCGCGTTCGACCCGCAGAACCTGTGCAACCCGGGCAAGATCTTCCCCACGCCTCGGCTGTGCGGGGAGGTGCCCGGCGCCCGGCGCGGCCCGCACCCCCTGGTCGCCTCCGGGCAGGCTGAGCAGTTCTGATGCCGGCGTGGAGGAGGTGAGCCATGGCTGGTGACGCGGTCCTGCGGGCGCTGGCCACCGCCTGCCCAGCGGCGCGGGCAGCGGACGGCAGCGACGCCGTGGCCGGGGTGACACCCCGCTACGCCGCCTCGCCCGCCAGCGTCGCCGAGGCCAGCGCGCTGCTGCACGCGGCCGCTGACCATGGCCTGTGCGTGGTCGCCCGGGGCAGCGGGAGCCGGCTGGACTGGGGCGCCGCGCCTCACCGCTGTGACCTGGTGGTCGACACGACGCTGCTGAACCAGGTGGTCGAGCACGCCGCCGGGGACCTGGTGACGCGGGTCCAGGCCGGGGTCGGCCTGGACCGGCTCGGCGAGGTGCTCGCCGCTGCCGGGCAGCAGCTCGCCCTGGACGCCCTGGCAGGCGTCCGCAACGGGACCGCCGCGGACGCCGGCTCGGCCGCGGGCGGGAACGGCTCCGCGGGCCAGCCCGCGACCATCGGCGGGACGCTCGCGACCGGCGTGGCCGGGCCACGGCGCCTGCGCTACGGTACGCCGCGGGATCTGGTGATCGGGATCACCGTGGTGCGGGCCGACGGGACGGTCGCCTCCTCGGGCGGCAAGGTGGTCAAGAACGTGGCCGGCTACGACCTCGGCAAGTTGTTCGCCGGGTCCTACGGCACGCTCGGGCTGATCGTGGAAGCGGTGTTCCGGCTGCACCCGCTGCCGTCAGCGGCCGGGTACACGACGATGGCGGCCGACGGGCCGGCCGCGGCCCACCGCGCCGTCGCCGCCGCGGCCGGCAGCGAGCTCGCACCCACCGCGGTGGAGATCAGCCGGTCCGGCCGGGGCCAGCCGGTACGGGTGGGTGTCCTGCTGGAAGGGGACCCGGCCGGGGTGGACGAGCGCTCGGCTGTCCTGCGCGCGCTGCTGGGTGACGGGGCCATGACGGCGCCGGAACCGCCGGGCTGGTGGGGCCGCTACGACCCCGGCACCGGCACGCTCATCCGGGTCGCGTTCTGGGCGGACGCGCTGCCGCGGGTCCTGGCCGTGATCGACGCCGCCGCCGCGGCCGCGGGCGTGGACCCGCTGGTCGCCGGTTCTGCCGCCGCCGGGGTGGTCTACGCCGCGCTCCGCGAGGACGCCGACACCGGTGCGGCCGCCGGGTTCATCGCCGCCCTGCGGGCCGCCCTGGCCCGGGGGGAGGCCGATGCCAGGCCGCAGGCCGCGGCCCGGCCGGACAGCCCCCCGGTGCTGGCCAGCGTGGTCGTGCTGCACGCCCCGCCGCCGGTGCGGGACCAGGTGGACCTGTGGGGCCCGGTGCCCGGGCTGGCCCTCATGCGGGCGGTCAAGGACCAGTTCGATCCAGGGCACCGGATGGCGCCCGGCCGTTTCGTGGGAGGTATCTGATGACAGCGGTGGACCCGGACGCGGGCTCCCCGGAACCCCCCAGCGGTCCGGACCCGGAGGCCAGGCGGGTGGTGCCCGATGTCCTGGACCCCACCGGCGAGCTGCGGTCCGTCGCCAGCGACTGTGTCCACTGCGGGTTCTGCCTGCCCGCCTGCCCGACCTACCAGCTGTGGGGCGAGGAGATGGACTCGCCGCGTGGCCGCATCCACCTGATCAGCCAGGCGCTCGCCGGGACGCAGCTCACCGAGGCGGCCGCCGGCCACCTTGACCGCTGTCTCGGCTGCATGGCGTGCCTGCCGGCCTGCCCGTCCGGGGTCCGCTACGACCGCCTGATCGAGGCGGCCAGGACCTGGACCGAGGAGCCGCCGGACGGGCTCGTCCCGGCCCCGGCCCGGACCGCCCGCGAACGGGCGATGCGGGCGGCCATCTTCGCGACGTTCCCCTACCCGCGGCGGCTGCGGGCTCTGCTGGGGCCGCTGCGGGCCGCCCAGTGGACCCGGCTTGACCGGCTGGCCGGAAGCCGTGCCGCGCAGCGGCTGGCACCTGAGCTCGCCGTCGCCATGCGGCTGGCGCCCGGGCATGCGCCCGCTGCCCGGGCCGGCGCACTGCCGGGCCGGGTGCCCGCCGCGGGCGAGCGCCGGGCCGTGGTCGGCATGCTCACCGGCTGCGTCCAGCAGGTCTTCTTCCCAGAGGTGAACGCGGCCACCGCCCGGGTGCTCGCGGCCGAAGGCTGTGACGTCATCATCCCGGCCGGCCAGGGCTGCTGCGGGGCGCTGTCGCTGCACTCGGGCCGGGCATCGCAGGCGGTCAGGCTCGCCCGGCGGACCATCGCCGAGTTCGAGCGTGCCGGGGTAGACGCGATCGTGGTCAACTCCGCGGGCTGCGGGTCGGCGATGAAGGAGTACGGCGCGCTGCTCGCCGACGGCGGCGGCCACCGCGGCGGGCCGCCTCCCGCCGATGCCAGCGGGCAGCCAGATCCCGCGGGCTGGCCGGCCCGGGCCGCCGCGATCGCCGGCAAGGTGCGTGACTTCTCCGAGTTCCTGGTCGAGTTGTTCGACAGCGCGGGCGGGCCGCGGGCGGTCCGCCATGGGCTGGCCGTCACGGCCGCCTACCACGACGCCTGTCACCTGGCTCACGCGCAGCGGATCCGCCAGCAGCCACGCGACCTGCTGCGGGCCATCCCCGGGCTGACCCTGGCCGAGGTCGGGGACGGCGGGACCTGCTGCGGCTCAGCCGGGCTCTACAACCTGCTCCAGCCGGAAGCCGCGCGGGAGCTGGGCGAGCGCAAGGCGGCCGCGATCATGGCAACCGGGGCCTCCCTGGTCGTGTCGGCCAACCCCGGCTGCAGTCTCCAGATCGCCTCCGCCACGGCCAGCGCCGGCGGCGACGCGCCCGCCGTGGCGCACATCGCCGAGGTGCTCGATGCGAGCCTGCGCGGGCTGCCCGTGCGGGCGCTGACCGGCTCCGCGGGCGCCCAGAGGTGATGCGGGCGGGCCCCGCCCGGAGGCGATGCGCTAGCGCGGGCCGTGGCTGGCGACCACATCCGCGGCAGCCAGCCAGGCGGGGTTCAGCTCGCCTTCGGCGACGATCACGGCGGGCCCGCCAAGCCAGCTCGCGCCCGCCGCCAGCTCCACGGTGAGCTGCCCGCCCGGCACCGTCACCTGCCATGTGCCGTCGTCACGCCCGGCGGCCGTGGCGGCGGCAGCGGCCGCGGCGACCGCGCCGGTCCCGCACGACCTGGTCTCGCCCGAGCCGCGCTCGTGGACCCGCATCTGGAGGGCGCGCGGCCCGGTCGGCAGGACCAGCTCCACGTTCCCGCCCTCGGGGAACTGGGCCGGGTCAAGCTCCGGTGGCACCGTCAGGTCGAAGCCGGCCAGCGGCATGCCGACCAGACAGGCCAGATGCGGGTTCCCCACCGAGACCCGCAGCCCGTCCCAGGGCCGGCCGCCGATGACGGCCCGGCCCGGCCCGAGCACGGCGGCCCGGCCCATCTCGGCGGTCACGGTACCGTCGTCCTCCAGCCGGACCTGGCGGACCCCGGACCTGGTCGCCACCGCGAAGGCCGGCCCCTGCGCCAGGCCGCGACCGGCCAGGTAGCGGGCGAACACCCGGATGCCGTTGCCGCACATCTCGGCCACGCTGCCGTCGGAGTTGCGGTAGTCCATGAACCATTCGGCGAGCTGGAAGCCGCCGGGCACCCCGGCGGCTTCCACCGCTCGTGTCCGCACCGCGCGCAGCACCCCGTCCGCACCAATCCCGGTCCGCCGGTCACACAGCCGCACCGCCAGGGCAGGCGAAAGCCCCTGGCCAGCGTCGGGGTCGACCAGGATCACGAAGTCGTTCCCGGTGCCGTGCCCCTTCGCGAACCGCATGGGCCGATGGTAGCCAGTGGCGGCCACCGGGCGGCGGCCCCGGTCACGGGCCAGCCAGTGAGCAGGCCCGTGCGGGACGCCGAAGATCGGCGGGCTGCGGCGGGAACCGGCGCGGGGCGGCGTCCGTCCAACGCGCAGAACCCGTCATGCCGGTGAATGAAGGGAAAGGACCTGATGCCCCGTATCAGCCGTTCTCGCCTGCTCTGGGCGGCCCTCGGCGCGGTCGTGCTGCTGGGTGCTGCCGTCTGGGCCGGCCGCGTCACCGCCTCCCCCGCGGCGGCGGGCCCGCTCCCGGCCGCCGTGACCGCCCTGCCCCAGGGCAGGGCGGCTGACGCGGTCACCACTGGCCGCGGGTCGCCGCTGATCTCCTACCCCACCTGGTGCTGCTCCACCGGCAGCCCGCTGGGCCTCACCGTGACCGGGCAGGCCACGGCGCGGGGAACGGGGTCAGCGGCCAGGGTCACGGCCATCGCCAGGGCCACGGCGGACGCGGCCGGCCAGGCCAAGGCCGCCGCGGCTGCGGCCGGCATCGCGCTCGGGAAGATCGTCAACATGCAGGTTTCCGCCTCCCCCTACCCTTACCCGGTCCCCTTGGGAGCCGCTTCCGGTACTCCCGGCCCGGCCGGGAGCACCACCGGCCCGGCCGTCGCGGGCGGCCAGGGCGGTGCCCCCTCCCCGGGGCTGATGTGCCCGGAGGCGGCGCAGTGCCCGGGCTACCCGGGCGCCAGCACTTCCGCGACGGTCACCATCACGTGGGCGATCGCCTAGCCGGCTGTGCGCTCTGGTCCGCAGGCCGCGAGGGCCTGGCTGAGCAGCTGGCCGGCGCCGGCCGTACCAGCCGGCAGCCAGGTGACCCGCGGGTCGCGGCGGAACCAGGCCTCCTGCCGCCGGGCGAACCGCCGGGTCGCCCGGATCGTCTGCGTGCGCGCCTCGTCCTGGGTGCACTCGCCGGCCAGATACCGCAGCACCTGCGCGTAGCCGAGTGCGCGGCTGGCCGTCCGGCCTTCCCGCAGCCCGGCCCGCTCCAGAGCCGCCACCTCATCCACGAGCCCGTCCTGCCACATCTGCTCGGTCCGTGCCGCGATCCGGCGGTCCAGTTCGGCCCGGTCCACCCGCAGCCCGAGCTGCACCACCGGGTAGTGCGACTCGTAGCGGGGCAGGGCAGCGGTGAATGGATGGCCGGCGACCTCGATCACCTCCAGCGCGCGCACGATCCGCCGTCCGTTGGAGGGCAGGATGGCGGCGGCGGCGGCCGGGTCGGCCCGTGCCAGCCGTTCGTGCAGCACCGCCGGCCCGGCCGTGGCGAGCTCAGCCTCCAGCCGCTCCCGCACCAGCGGGTCGGTGCCGGGGAACTCCAGGTTGTCCAGGGCCGCCCGCACGTACAGCCCGGACCCGCCGGTCAGCACGGGCACCCGGCCCCGCCCGTGGATGCCGTCGATAGCCGCCCGGGCGAGCCGCTGGTACTCGGCAGCGCTGGCGAGCTGCCGGACGTCCCAGATGCTGAGCAGGTGGTGCGGCACGCCGCGCCGCTGCGCGCGGCTGAGCTTGGCCGTGCCGATGTCCATGCCGGCGTACAGCTGCATGGAGTCGGCGTTCACCACCTCGCCGTCCAGCGCCAGCGACAGCCGGAGCGACAGCTCTGACTTCCCGGCCGCGGTGGGCCCGACGACCGCGATCACGCGTTCCGGCATGGCGTCAGTCCGTCCCGGGTTCCCCCCAGGAGGCGACCAGGTAGGTGACACCGTAGGGATTCGCCATGGACAGCAGCCGCCCGTGCAGCCGGGCTCCGGTGGCCGCGCCCGCCAGCACCTGCCAGGCGGCCCGGCCCGCCACCATCAGCTCGTCATCGCGCCGGGGGTCGAGCCGGGCCAGCCAGCGGGCGTCCGCGGCCGCCAGTGCCTCGGCCAGCTCGTCGTCGTATTCCTGCGCCTCGGCGTCGGGCGCGCCCTCAGCGTCGCGCGCGCGGCGCGCGGAGGCGTCGCCCATCGCCAGCAGGGCGACCCGCGGCGCCCGCTCGGCGATGAGCACGCCCAGCTTGAGGCACTCCCCGGGGGCGGCGGTGTGGTTGACAGCCTGCAGCAGCACCTCCGGCCCCTGGCCGCCCCGGCCCGGCCCGGCGGTGATCCCGGCGTTGTCCAGCAGCCAGCGGGCGACGGTCAGCGACAGCGGCAGCACGGGCTCGCCCTCCCCCACCGTGACCGGCACCCCGAACTCGTGCAGGGAGCCTGCCGCGCTGGCCGGGTACTCGCGGTCGGCGGGCCCGCCGCCGACCACCGCGATGAGATCGGGCTGCGCAGCGGCCAGGGCGTGAACGGCCACGGCACAGGCCTTACCGACGGCGTTCAGCGCCGGCGGCGGGTCACTGGCAGCCGCGCCCAGCGCGGCCGGGATAAGCAGGGGTGGGTGCGGGCAGACGGCGGCGGCGATCAGCATTTCGCGCTTCCATGATCGTGGTTGCTTGCAGGCGCGGGACGCATATACCTCACCATGATCATGGCGCAGGCGCACCGACAGCGGGCATCCCGAGTAGCACCGCGGGAGCCGTCGAGCTGCCGCCGGCCGTGCGGGCCGGGCCGCCAGCCGCCGCGGTGCCCTCCTGCCGGGCCTGCCAGGCGTCGCCACCGCGGGTACGCCGCACCGCCAGCGGCGCCGCGTCGGCGATCAGGTAGTGCGGAGTCGCGTGGGTCACCGCGGTGGTCACCACGTCACCGGGCCGCGGGCCGGTGCCGGCCGGCGCGAAGTGGACGAGCCGGTTGTCCCTGGCCCGCCCCGACTGCCGGTGCGTCAGGCCGTCCTTGCGCCCTTCCCCCTCGGCGACCAGCACCTCCACCTGCTGCCCGGCCAGCGCCTGGTTCTCGGCCAGCGCGGTCTGGGCGACCAGCGCCGCCAGCCGCTCGTAGCGCTCCGCCACCACCTCCGGCGGGACCTGCCCGGCCATGACCGCCGCCGGGGTGCCCGGCCGCTGGGAGTACTGGAATGTGAACGCGCCAGCAAACCGGGCCTGGCGGACCATGTCCAGGGTGCCGGCGAAGTCGCGTTCGGTCTCGCCTGGGAACCCCACGATGATGTCGGTGGTGATGGCGGCGTGCGGGATGGCCGCCCGGACCCGGTCCAGGATCCCCAGGTACGCCTCCCGGCGGTAGGCGCGGCGCATTGCCCGCAGCACCGCGTCCGACCCGGACTGGAGCGGCATGTGCAGCTGCGGCATCACGTTCGGGGTGGCCGCCATCGCCTCGATCACGTCATCGGTGAAGTCGCGCGGGTGCGGCGAGGTGAACCGGACCCGTTCCAGGCCGTCGATCTCGCCACAGGCCCGCAGCAGCATGCCGAACGCCGTGCGGTCCCCGAACCCGACCCCGTAGGAGTTGACGTTCTGCCCCAGCAGCGTGACCTCCAGGACCCCGTCGCTGACCAGGGCCCGGATCTCCGCGAGGACGTCACCGGGGCGGCGGTCCTCCTCCCGGCCCCGCAGGCTCGGCACGATGCAGAACGTGCAGGTGTTGTTGCAGCCCACCGAGATGGCGACCCAGGCCGCGTACGGGGATTCGCGCCGGGCGGGCAGGACCGACGGGAACCGCTCCAGCGACTCGACGATCTCCACCTGGGCCTGGGCCTGCACCCGGGCACGCTCCAGCAGCACCGGCAGCGACCCGATGTTGTGGGTGCCGAACACCACGTCCACCCACGGCGCCCGGTCGGCGATGCCGGCCCGGTCCTTCTGCGCCAGGCAGCCGCCGACCGCGATCTGCATGCCCGGCCGGGAGCTCTTCACCGGCAGCAGGTGGCCGAGGTTCCCGTACAGCCGGTTGTCCGCGTTCTCCCGCACGGCGCAGGTGTTGAAGACGACCACATCCGGCGTCCCGCCACTGGGAGCCCGCCGGTAACCAGCGTCTTCCAGCAGGCCGGCGAGGCGCTCGGAGTCGTGGGAGTTCATCTGGCACCCGTAGGTGCGGATCTCATATGTGCGCGCGTCGTCCATGTCGACATACGAGCGTACGCGGGTCTGGCGCCATGTCCCGAATCTCCCGTGGCCGGGGCCGGGAGTGGGGGACGATACTGCTATGACTGAGAGCGTGACGACCCCGCCGCCACCGCCCACCGTCAGCTACGGTGCCTGGCCGTCTCCCATCACCGCGGCAGACGTGGCCCGGTTGCAGCGCCTGGTCTCCTTCCCGCGTGCGATCGGCAGGGACATCTGGTGGCAGGAGCGGCTGCCCGCCGAGGGCGGCCGGGTGACCATCGTCCATCTCGGCGCGGACGGCCAGCAGCGCCCGTTGCTGCCCGGGCCGTGGAGCGCCCGGACCCGGGTCCACGAGTACGGCGGCCTGTCCTACCTGCCGGTGCCCGCCGCCAGCGGGGCACCCGGGGGAACCACGATCATGTTCGCGAACTATGCGGACCAGCGCCTGTACCTGCTGCCGGCCAGTGGCGGAAACGGCGGCGAACCGCAACCGCTGACCCCGGCACCGGGCGGCAGCCCTGGCCACCCCTCGCTCCGGTACGCCGACTTCACGCTCTCCCCCGACCGCTCGCAAGTGTGGTGCGTCCAGGAGCGGCACTCCGACGGCAAGGTGGTCCGCGCCATCGTGGGCGTCCCGCTCGACGGCTCGGCGGCTGGCAACCCCGACGCCATCCGTGAGCTGGTCACCGGCGCCGACTTCTTCGCGTTCCCGACCCCGTCCCCCGACGGGAAGCGGCTGGCGTGGATCTGCTGGAACCATCCGCGCATGCCCTGGGACGGTACCGAGCTGCGGGCGGCGGTGATCGAGGACGGGGTGCCCGGCCAGGGCCGGATCGTCAAGGGCGGCATGCAGGAGTCGGTGCTGGCGCCGCT
>Ga0307374_10008742_pt1 | contig 15060 bp, 13 predicted proteins | sample OX3MG_FD_202532 | JGI IMG/M metagenome (GOLD analysis project Ga0307374, IMG submission 202532) | Soil microbial communities from Risofladan, Vaasa, Finland - OX-3 | ecosystem: Environmental > Terrestrial > Soil > Coastal area > Acid sulfate soil | place: Finland: Risofladan, Vaasa | collected... | reverse complement strand
ACAAGTGGTCGGGCAATGGCGCGGACGCGGTCTCGTTTCAGTACCACTCTGCTGACCTGCACCCAGCGCGCGGAGATCGGAAGGAGAGTCCGGAGCGTAAAAAGAAATAGGGACGCGGTGTGGGGGCTCCGGGATGGGCCTGCTGTGGCGAGAGTAGAGCGAAGGCGCCGGTATTGACCCAATGGGAGAAGATGGCGTGGCAGCAGGTCCGCCGTTAGGGTAGTCGGCTTTAGGTTTTAGGGGCCCAGTGCGCTAGACCGGCCCCGTCTAATGGGCTTTTTCGTCGCCCCCTTCGTGAGCCCTTCGTGGCCTTCGTGTTCGCTTTTCCGACGTAGGAGTAAAAAGAGACGAAAGAAAGTGGGACATCATATCAACAACTTGTGCAAACCATCACAGGAGCGGAGTCCGCGGCCGACGTCGAACGTACGCCGGACGCCGTGGAACGGTCCAGGTGAGGTGTGAGAGTGAGGATTTAACTTTGAAAGAGCACAAGTCACTGGCGAATATCGGACTGGCGGTCCTGCTGGCGGCGGTCGCGGCGTCGCTGCAATCCGTAGGGGCCGCCCCGGCGAAGAAGACCACGGTGATCCCGGCGCCCATGATCCCCGCCAGAACATTCCGGGTGACCGATTATGGCGCGCGGCGAGATGGGAAGACCCTGGACACCCACGCGCTCCAGTCGACGGTTGATGCGTGCGAAAAGGCCGGCGGCGGGATCGTGGATGTGCCGCCTGGCCGTTATCTCACAGGCCCGTTCAGCCTGGCAAGCCGCCTCAACCTACATCTGGAAAAGGGCGCCACGATCCTGATCACCAATGACATTGCGCATTACCCGATGCAGGGCGGAGGGTACGAGAACTGCATCACCGCGAGTAAATGTCAGGATCTGGCGATCACGGGACATGGGACAATTGATGGGCAGGGAAAGCCCTGGTGGGACAGGTACAGGAAGCGCAAGGCGCCCGGCCAGACCGAAGCGGTGTCTCCTAATCTGCCGCATCGGCCGTTTATGGTGGTGCTCAGCCGCTGTCGTCGCGTGCTCGTTCAGGGCATCACCCTTGCCAACTCACCGAGTTTTCACCTCGTGCCCGACGAATGCCGGGACGTGACCATCCGGAATATCAGCATATCGGCGCCGGAGGATGCTCCTAATACCGACGGCATGGACCCATCCGGCTGGAACTACGAGATCAAGGGCTGCACTTTCGACGTAGGAGACGACTGCATCGCCGTCAAGCCGGGCCGGGTGCAGAAGGATGGCCGGCCATCGTGCGAAAACTTCACCATCTCCGACTGCGCCTTCCTCCACGGCCACGGGATGTCCATCGGCGGCCAAACCCGCGGCGGCCTGCGAAACCTCACGGTGCGCGACTGCTCCTTCAACTCTACCCAGGCCGGCATACGGATGAAAGCGCCGCGCGGAGCCGGTGGCCTGGCCGAAGACCTGACCTACGATAACCTGTTGATGAAGAACGTGAGGGTCCCGATTCTCATTACGAGCTATTACCCTCGCATCCCCAAGGATCCCGCCGCCGACCCCGCTCAGCCAGTCAGGAAACTCACCCCGTTCTGGCGGCACATCCGCATCAACCGCGTCACCGCTGCAGGAAGCGACACAGCCGGGCAGATCATTGGCCTGCCGGAGGCGCCCGTCTCCGACGTCGTTTTGAGTGACGTCCATATTTCGGCGCGGAAGGGGATGCAGATCGTCCACGCGCGAGGCGTACGGTTCATAAACTCCGAAATCACAGCAGCGTCCGGTCCCCCATTCATCCTGGCCGATGCCGATGTTACAGGAATTGACCAGCCCCGCACCGATGGAGGCAGCGAACACTTCTCGCATGCGCCTGGCGCCGCTGCTGTACCCAGATCGCGAGCCGGGAGCACCGATCCCGCTCCGGCAGCGGCAAATCCATCGACAATAGGAAACCCGATCGCTTTCACCCCCGCTGGAGCGAAAGACGCCGGTGGAAACCTGGCCCCGATCCCTCGAACGGCTGAAAACGAGCTCGTTGTCTCCCCATCCGGCCCGTACAAGTCCGTGCAAGATGCCATAGACGCTGTACGCCCGGGGACCGCGGGGAATCCCGCCATCATCCGGATCCGCTCCGGCACATACCGGGCGCGTCTTCGCGTGCCGCGCGAGAAGCGTTTCATCCAACTCGTGGGCGATGACCCGGCCACGACCGTCCTTAGTTTCAATCTCTACGCCAGCCAGCTAGGCCCGGACGGTAAACCGATCGGCACGTTCAGCACGGCAACCGTCGAGATCGACGCCGACGACTTCTCGGCTAAGAACATCACCTTTGAAAATATTGCAGGTCCAAGGGGACAGGCGCTGGCCCTCCGGGTGGATGGTGACCGGGACCTTTTCCGGAACTGCCGTTTTCTCGGCTGGCAGGACACTATTCTGGACAGCCGCGGCCGCCATTATTACGACCACTGCGCGGTTTCCGGCAGCGTGGACTTCATCTTCGGCGACGGAACCGCGGTTTTCAATCAGTGCGACATTACCGAGATTCGAGACTCCGGCGGCGTTCTGACCGCGCCCAGCACACCGCAAAACCAGCCGTTCGGCCTGGTCTTCCTACACTGCCGGATCATGAAGGCGGCCGACGTCCGACCCGCCAGCACCACGCTGATGCGTCCATGGATGGATTATGGAATGTCGGCGTTCATCGATTGCGCGATGGCCGATGACATCTCGCCGAAGGGATGGAGCGAATGGGACGGCCGCGAGAAGAGCTGCCGCGCCATCGAATACGGCAGCGTTACTCTTACCGGACAGCCAATCGATTTATCCCAACGCGCGCCCTGGGTCCACGTCCTGACGTCCCGGGAAGCAGCGAAATACACGGTCTCCCGCATCTTCAACGGCTGGATTCCCGCGGCGGCCTGATTCGGGCCCTATGGCGAAGAGCACTCAGCTCAGCCGAGCCTGTTTTGAAGATCGGCGCTCCCACGGGTTACCCCAATTTCGCCAACTCCAGTGCAACACGGTCCGCAGCATCCGGAACTCCCATTTCTCGGCTCGCGGCGGCCATAGCCTCAAGTCGATCTGGCTGGTCTATAAGCGCGCGGATCTCATCCGCGAGCGATTCGGGGGTAAGATCCCGATCCGTAAGGACCCGCGCAGCGCGGCTCACTTCCAGCATTCGAGCATTGCCTTCCTGGTGGTTGTCGGCCGCGCCGGACCAGGGAATCAGGATAGCGGGCGCTCCTCGCGCCGTCAATTCAGCGATGGTCGTGGCGCCCGCGCGGCATACCACCAGGTCGGCGGCCGCCAACGCGAGCGGCATCCGATCACAGTACTCGAGCGCCCGGTAGATAATGCCGAGCGCATCCGCCTCTTCAGGCGCGAGGGCGATCGGATGGGCGCGCCCGGTGACGTGGATGACCTGAATATCTCTGCCAACGCTCTCCAGTTGACGCAGCGCGCCCGTAATCGCCTGGTTAATGGCGCGGGAACCGAGACTTCCCCCAAAGACGAGGATGGTACGGCGGCCGGGCACGAGTGCGAATGCGTCGAGTGCTTCGGCGCGGGAAGCCGAAACGATTTCGGATCGAATCGGATTACCCACCAACCGAACCCGATCGCGGCGCCGAAACTCAACTCCGACATCCCCCATCGCCACACCAATCCGGTCCACAAAGAGGCCGGCGATCCGGTTCGCGAGGCCCGGGCAAGCATCGAGCTGCAGGATCATGGTGGGGACGCGTGAGAGCCGGGCGGCGAGCAGCAGCGGTCCGGAGACATAGCCGCCGATGCCGAGCGCGACAGTGGGCCGGAACTCCCGGATCGCATGGAGCGCCTGGCGGAGCGGCGCCAGGGTGAAAAGAAGAAACAGCGCTCGAACGACCTGAATCCGAGCCCTCCAACTCCTCCCACGTGCGAAGCCGCGCACTTCAACCTTATAAAAGGGATAGCCGGCCCCCGGTACAACCCGCTCTTCGATATTGCCCGGCGCCCCTACAAACCCGACGACGCCACCGCCGCGCGTCCACACCTCGGCCACTGCCAGCCCCGGATAGAGGTGCCCCCCCGTCCCTCCACCCGCGATGAGCAGGCGCTTTCCTGAAAAAGGTCTCAGGTCTTGGGTGTTAGGTGTTAGGTCTTGGGTGTTAGGTGTTAGGTCATGGGTGCTAGGTCTTTGGTGCTGGGTTTCCGAGTTTGATTCATCCTTCATCCCTCATCCCTCATCCTTCATCCTCTGGCGTTCCGTCCTCCGTCCCTCAACGCCATCGCGCGGTGAGTGGAGCGGGAACGTGCTTCTGGCGGAGCGTGACGAAACGGCGCCAATCTGAGACAACGTCCACGGGACGCTCGCGGCTGCGCACGAGCAGATCGGCCTCGGGAGGGTAGCAGGCGACCGGCTCGTTCTCAGCGGGAGTATGAAACGGTGCGCCGCCGGCGCCGCGAAAGTTGGTTGGGAGGTCGGCGGCCTGGTAACGAAAATCCATGCTCCACCGGACCACGTCAGTAAGATTGTCGGTGGAACGGTGCGGAGTGCGGTTGGTGAGGAGAAGCGCGCCTCCTTTGCAAACGGGAACGCTGATAATCTCGGCGGACGGAAGATCATCGGGCGCGATCTCAAGATAATGGCCGGTCGCATCGGATCCATGTCGGAAGACGTTGGAACGATGGACCCGGGGCATCACTTGCAGACATCCCCTCTCGCGTGTAGCGTCAACGAGCGGAATCCAGACAGTGAGGATCAGCGCGCGGTCGCAAAATGGCTCGAAGTACCCGGAATCCTGGTGCCATGGAACAACGCCATGAAAGAACACCGGGACCTTTGGCCGGAGCCGGTACGCGGACGACGCGATCATCTCCGGCCCAAGAAGTGATTCTGCAAGGTCAAGCAGCGATGGGTGGGTGAGAAGACCAAAGATCGCCTTGCCCGAAAGCTGGCCGCTGCAGATTCCCCAGTAGAGCTTCTGGGTTTCGGCGGTGATTCGGGTCAGCCGGGTTTCGAAACCCTCTTCGGAATACTCGCGGCTCAGATCTCCGGTCGATACCAACTCCCGAGATCGCCGATCAATCTCCTCACTGATCTCATCGATGACCGGCTGCAAATCCGCATCCGAGAACAGGTCCTCGACCAAGAGATAACCTTCATCCTTAAAAACCGATTGTTGTTCGTTCGTCAGCTTCATACAGAATTATCTCCAAAACAGGCGCGAGGCGCGAGCGTGAGGCGCGGGGAGCGCGCGCTTTTGACTCATCCTTCATCCTTCATCCTTTGCCCCGTCATCTCTCAAAATTCAACGATTCCTTTGATGAGCCCTGCGGATGGCTCCAACCACGAAGGAAATACTTCGGGAAAGTTAGCGCACGCGGCATGATGGGTGATCCAGGGGGATGTGTCGATTGAGCCGGCTTCAATGAGGCCGATGATACGCGTAAAGTCGGCCGGTGTGGAGTTGCGGGTGGCGAGAAGGGTAAGTTCACGGCGGTGGAAATCGGGGTCGTGAAAGATCACGTCTCCCTGGAAAAGCCCCACGAGCGTGAGCCGGCCGCCATAGGCGGCGAAGCGAAAGGCGGCGGCCATGGACTCGCCGCTACCGGTGGCGTCCAAGACCACCAGCGGCAAATCGCCATCGGTGAGATCTTTCACCTGGTCCAGCGCGCTGTCGTCGGCCAGTATGGTGGCGTCGACCCCGGTGTGCTCGCGACAGAAATCGAGCCGGCGCGGGTTAACGTCCATTACCAGAACCCGGGCGCCGGCGACCAGTGCAAATTGCGTCACCGAAAGCCCGATCGGCCCGGCGCCGATAATCAGAGCATTCTCACCTCGGCTGAGGCCAGAGCGCTGCACCGCGTGAGCGCCGATCCCCAGTGTCTCCACGAGCGCAAGCTGGTCGAGAGTGAGAATTTCGGAACGGTGAAGCTTGGCTGCGGGCACGCGAATCAATGTTCGCATGCCACCATCGGAATGCACCCCGAGCACCTGCAGTCGCTCACAGCAGTTGGGCTTTCCGTGACGGCACGCGATGCAGGCGCCGCAATTGAGATAGGGTTCCACCGCGCACCGGTCACTGGGCCTGAGATCCCGATCGTTCGGGCCGATTTCCACAATCTCAACCCCGAGCTCGTGCCCGAGAATCCGCGGATAGCTGAAGAACGGCTGGCGGCCTCGAAAAGCGTGTATGTCGGTGCCACAGATGCCGACGCGGTGAACGCGCACGATCGCTTCATTCGGCCCGGGCGGACCGGGCGCCTCAGATTCGCCGAAGACGAGCCGGCCGGGCGCATCTAGTGTTATGGTCCCGATAGATCTACTCATGGACAGCCCCGAAAATCTTCGTGTTCACGCAGAAATCAGTATCATGTTAGCGTACTGGAGAGTGTCACCGGTCCGAATCAGGCCGATGGCGCCCGGGACGCGGCGCTTAAACTCAATGTGAGGTTCGTGGGTAATCGCCAGGCCGTCGGCCGCGCGCGCCAGTCGTTCCCGGATATCCTCGCTGTTCACCTCGAGGAACTCTCGTGCCATGAAAATCTGGCCAACGACAAAGTTTGCCCGGATCGCTTCAAAAACCTGAAGGACTGTAGGAACATCGTCTACCAATGAGATATCGATGGTTTCGATCTCAGGCCAGAAAGGAAAGCCGCGGTCCGCGATTACCAGGCGGTTCGTGTGCCTCACCCGGCAGAGCAGCGAGCTAATCTGCGGATTAAGTATCCCACTCCGAATCACAATGTCTCCTTCGCGCAAGATATCCTGCAGAAGACCACCCTCCCAGCCGGAACTCCATGATGCAGTATAATGTATTTTATGGACAATCGACGTCGCCCTTCTTTGGGGCGGACGGAGGACGATGGACGGAGGCTGCGATACAGGCGCGGAGGGCTGCGCCACCCGGATGTTGGCGGCGTACCCGCGCCCCGCGTCCTCTCCCGGAGATGAGCGATGACTGTTGGTGCCCGCGCTCGATTCATTGAGCCGGAGGAACTGTGGCCTGATGAATGGGTGGAGTGGTTCCGGATGACACCGCAGGAGCGTTGGGCCGAGACGGAGAAGCTCTGGGCTATCTATCTTTCTCTGGGAGGCTCGCTTGATCTCGAACCCGATACACAAAGTCCTTTCTACGATCCGGACTCACCGGGTCCAGGCGATTCTCATGGGCGGGCAGGCATGCGTATTATGCGGCGCAGCGGAATTGGGGCGCGACGCCGATTTGCTGAGTTGTATACTGCGGAGATGATGCGGGAACTGGCGCACTCATAACCGGCTGGCCCTGAAAGCCGAGATCCAGCAGTTTCGGCGTTCGGAGAGGGCACGGCATCCGGCGCCCTGCTATGAATTCGGATTATTGAGCGTCCGGTAACAAACGACCGAAGCGGAAATCGGCGGTGCCCGCGCGGGCTAACCTCAGCACGCCGGGATATAATTATTGTGACAGAGGTAAGCTAATGACGGGATGGAACTATCTCGCTCATCCTCTTCGCGAGACTTAGGCCCGTCCCCAAGCCACTGGGTGTCGTTAATGCATCGTTCCGGCTGACGACCAATTCCGTTCGACTCTTCAGGAGAACCATCATGCGAGTGCGTTGTGAGATTTTAGCATTTGCCCTGGCAGCCCTCATCCTAATAGGGGGATCGAGAGCGGCTACCGCCGCCGCGATAACATTCACGGGCAAAACTTCCTCTTCCTGGTCCGACGCGACAAACTGGTCGCCGATGGCGGTTCCCGGCGCTGGCGACACCGCCGTCATCCCCTCAAGTGAGCAGCGTTCGGCAGCCGTAGATATAACCACCGTATCGTTGTCGGGACTGCAAATGACGGGGGGCACTCTTTCGATACCACTTGGGGACGTAGTCAACGTCTCGGGAACCCTCGAGTTTTCGAGCGGAACGATGTCGGGCCAAGGCACGATAAACATCCCGGCCGCTGCCGCGTTGACATTCGACGGGCCGGATATTAAGAACCTCGGCCAGATCATCTTTAATAACGCTGGGGCTGGTACGTGGTCCGGGCTCGGGAACCTTTTGGGCGATAACGGCTGTACGCTTAATAATACCGGCGCCTTCACGATTCAGAACGACCAGGCATTCACCACATTCACCGGAGTGGTAGTCGTGAATAATTCTGGAACGTTCACCAAAGCCGCGGGCACGGGGACCACGACCTTGGCGCTGCAATTCAACAGCAGCGGAGTTGTCAATATAAACTCCGGGACTTTGCGACTGGAACAGTCCGGCGGCGCGGACACAAAGCCGTTCAACATGAGCGCAGGAGCGGAACTGGATCTGTTTAATGACGCGACCACAACTCTTAAGACCGGCTCGGGGATTACCGGCAGCGGAACGTTCACGGTCGAAGGCAGCTCCACTCTCGACGTTCCCTTGGGAACGAGCATTTCTACTTCATCCGGGACAACAGTGATCGAGAACACGGGCGCTGATATCATTTCGGATGGGACTTTCACTTCAAACGGGGAGTTCGATTGGACCGGAGGCAGGCTCGACGGCACGGGTTCAGTTAATATTCCCTCTGGCGTACCCTTCAATATATCGGGTCCCGATGGAAAGAACTTCAGCAAAGTAACGATTAACAACGCGGGAACGGCGGTCTGGAGTGGATTGGGCGGGATCACCGGTGACGCGGGCTCGACTCTAAACAACACCGGGTCTTTCACCATTCAGAATGACGAGACGATGGACACCTTCACAGGGGTCGTCGACTTGAATAATTCGGGGACACTCACCAAAAGCGGTGGAACGGGAATTACCAAGCTAAATGTTAAGCTGAACAACACAGGCTCTGTTAACGCTAGCAGCGGCACACTCACTTTGGAATCGTTCTCACAATCATCGGGGACCTTGAATCTTAGCGGCGGCGCCGTCGTTGCGCCAAACGGTCTGACTCTAGGAGGCGGCTCGTTGGTGGGCGCGGGGACGATAACGGGCGACGTGACGAACGGGGGAACCATCTCACCTGGAAGCGCGAGCGCCGTTGGAACGATCGCAATAACGGGCAAGTATACACAGACGTCGGCTGGAACGGTGAACATAAAAGTTGGCAGCGTGAGCGGGGTTCCGGCATACGATCAACTGAACTCCACGAATGTGGCCGCATTAGGTGGAACGCTCAACGTGACGATTCTTGGGACGGCGCCCCTGAACGCTCCTCCGTTGATGGTGATGAACTTTTCGTCAGAGACCGGAGGCTTTGACCACATTAATCCACCCGCAGCGGTGAATGGCCAGGGGGTGACGGTATCGGTCGGACCGACATTCGTCGCGGTCGTCTCGCTGAGTTCGGGGGCGGTGGCCTTTATTCCGGCCGGTCTCTCGATGATCTCCGTTCCCTACAACTACACCGCGATGGGAGGAATTGACGCCGCGGTGGCGCTTGGGCTTCCGATGATGCCGGGCGGCCGCGCGTCGATAGCAACTTACGATCCGGTAACGAACCGCTACCTCTTCTATCCGGATCTTCCTCCGGACCCGGCGCTGACCGCCGATACCGGTACTGATTTGCTGGCCGGTCGGGGATACTGGATCATGGAGACAACCGCACAGCCCTTTACAAAGGTCGGGAATCCTTCGCAGAGCCCGTTGAACATAACCCTCCAGCCGGGGTGGAATATGATTGGAGATCCCTATACCTCGGCAATCGACATGACCGACCCCGCGGATGTTGAGTTCACGGCGCCCGTGGCCGTGGGGAGTATTCCGGCGAACATGGCGGTTCCCCTGGACCAGGCGATTACCGCCGGAATCGTCGGCAGCCCGTTCTTCACGTGGAACCAGACGATGAACAGCTATGTGACCGATACCGTGCTGCGTCCGTGGTATGGTTACTGGGTGTACATCAGCCCAACGGCAACGCAGAACCAGCCGGTTACGCTGACATTCACCAACCCTAACCCGTAGCCCCGGGGCTGCGGCTCCGAATAACCCCTGCGCGGGTCGGCCGTCGGTAGTTTGAGCTGGCCGACTCGTGCGGGTGATCCGGGCGTAGTTACGAATTTAGAATACGTCTCGTCGCTTTCGCTCGCTCTGGTGTAGAATATCACCCAGAGACGGGGTTCGACGTCTCCTCGAATGGACGATCTCGCTGCGAAGACACACGTCTCGCGGTATTTGTTTGAGGGGGTGTCGACGTTGGGGCAATTGCTCGGGAGAACGTCGTGCGAATACGGTTCACCACCGGCGGGTTTTTAAGAGTCCTGGCCATTTGGACGGCGCTCTTTGCCGCGTTCCTCCTCACGATCGCGCTGCTTTCCCACAAGCCTGTCTTCCGCGCCGTGATCTTGATGTCAACCGGCCTCGTTGTTCTCTGGATTGGCATCGGCGGAACATTGAGCCGGGTGTTTCGTGACCGGATGCAAAGCTGGTTTGATGCGATTCCCGGGAGCTGGCAGGTCAAGTTCGTGCTTTTCTGCACGCTTCTGGCGCTTATTGAGGAAGCCGTAACGGTGGCCATGACCAACCTGGCGCCGTTGTTTGGAGTGCCAATCGGGAAGGCCTATATAACAGCCTCCGCGAACTACTTCGACGTCGTCTGTCTTCACAGCGTCGTCGTCCTGGTACCGGAATTCGTGGCATGGGCGTGGATACTCTCGCGGTGGAAAATCCATCCCAACGTGGTCCTGATTCTTTACGGACTTACCGGAATCCTCGGAGAAGCAGCTTTTGGAGGAGCGCAGGCCTTTGTCTCGTTCGGGATGTGGACATTTGTCTACGGGCTGATGGTCTACCTTCCCGCTTACTGTATTCCAACCGAACGCCCGGGCCGCACGCCGCCATGGTGGAGCTATCCCGCTGCCGTGGTTTTTCCGATATTATACGCGGTCCCAGTCGCGCTCGTTGTCTCGCATTTTCATCCCACAAAAATCCACTTCCCGCCTATAAAAGAGTAACGCCAGTGGGATGCTCCGGGACAGGAAGACTACTGGATTTCAGGCTGCAAGCGAAACGGGCGAGATCGCCTTTACGGAGAGCGCGTACCGATCGAGATAGACGAGGATGTTCGGGAGGAGTACTGGCGAGAAATACGGCGCCTCCCCGAGAAACAGGCGCGAAAACTTGCCTGAACCGCCGGCCGCGTACGTTGCTGCAAGTCCGAGTATCGGAGTGGCGACACCGCCGGCCGCATAGGATGCGCCTGGCTCCAAGGACGCTCACGGTACGTCCGGCTACGAATGACGTGAAAGCCCTGCGGAGATGGCTCCGATGAGACACCCTTCATGAGGAATTGCCCCGAAGGGTCTGTTTTTAGTGACGGTTTCTCCGGTGGCTCTTTCTCCGCAGGGCTTCCATTCGGTCTGCCTATTCGGCGATTGAATTATATTCCCCGCAGCCGGCGCCCGTCTCTCATCCATCCGGAGCAGCGGGCTTACGCCGGGCGCAAAAAAACCCGGCCGGGATAATCCCGACCGGGCCTTAAGTTTCTTCCTTGAGACCACGTGGCTTCCTGCCGACCCACTGGCGGCTTCTTGCCCGGTCCGTCATGGCGTCGTGCCCGGAACACGCCGGCTTCGTGCCTGCCTCATGCGCGGCTTCATGCCAAATCATAGCGGCGTCCTGCCTGGCTTCGTGCCCTGGCGAAATACCGCTGCACGCAGTTCCGATACATCAACAAGCACGCTCATCAACGCATCAAGTTGCCCCTATCCCTCCCTGGATAAAAGCTCCTGTTTTCAGCCATCAAATGACTGACACCCAATTGTTACCCCGCCGGCGTCGACTCGAAACAAGCGCCCCTCCGGCGTCTGTCGAAGCTATGCCCCTGATCTGGTAGCCGGAATCAACAGACCGCTCCGACACCGGCCGCAAAGAGCTCGCTCCGCATCCATCGGAATGCGGTTAAGCTGCCCGCATCCCGTGCATTCCACCGAGGTCATGGGTGGCGGGGGCGAGATTCCCTGCGGCAGCTCACGATGTTCGTGGCGTGCGATTTCGTTTTGCTGGCGCAGCGATCGGATGAGTACGGGTAAGATGATCGCGACCGCCAGGATGAACGCGGCGATAAAACCGGGGTAGCCGAGGATAATGCTGCTCAAAAGATTGAATTCCCTCTTTTCTTAGATTGATATCACGTTGAAACTGCGTCCGGACTGCAGATAAACGGATAGCCCATTGTACGCGGCGGCAAAGGTTAACTGCCCAAAAGAAGGCGAACAGCCCGGTCGCTCTCGCGAGCTGTGGTCCGGACAACATGATCGCTATCGCCCAATGATTTTGCGAAAGAGTCCGCCGATGCCCCCGGGTCGCTCCTCAGCAGGGACAGGGTCCGGCGCTGGCATGACCGAAATCGGAAGACCCTCCACAATCTGGCGCGGGTTCTCCTCGAAGAGTCGGCGGGCTATCTCTTCGCCAACGAGCCTCCTGACCTCTTCGCGGGCGGCGCTCAAAATAGGTGACCGGTTTGTGGAGTTGTGGCTGTCACTGGCGACTACGTGAACATTTCCCCCCTGCAAGAGTCGGAGGGCGATATTACGAGCCAGGCCGCCATGTTGGCCCGTAATGCTGTTCGCTGTAACCTGTGTCATGGCGCCCATCTCAATCATCCGCTCGATGAGCGACGGATTGGATTGGAGATCGGGGCTTCGCTCGGGGTGGGCAATGATCGGTGTGATCCCCAATTCGGATATCTCAGAGATCAGATCAAAGCAGAAGTCCGGAAGCGGTCCCCAGGGAGGCTCCAGGAGGAGATACGCGCGTCCTCCGGCAATAGTCCACATTGGGTCGGCAGCGATCTGCTCCGGCGTGGACCGCCTCATCACCACTTCGCAACCCGGCACAACATTAATCGGGATCGCGGCTTCCCGAATCACTTGATTCACCTCTTCAACACCGCGCCGGATGATCACCCCATCATTGATCTCGCTGCGCCAGTAGGCGTGGGGGGTAGCGGCGATAATGCTCACGCCATCGGCGTGCGCCAACCGCGCCATTCTAAGTGAATCTTCGAGGTTGACGGCGCCGTCGTCAATACCGGGAAGAATGTGTGTATGGATATCGACCATACCCGGCGAGATCGCCGTGTTCTCGATGTTGGAGCCGGCCGGAATATTAATCCTCCCCCTGCATCCGGCCCACGTCGATCGTGATATCAGAGCGGTTCTCGATCCTGTCCACCTTGCCGTCCCGGATCCAGACGATCCGGTCAGAAACATCAAGCATTTTCAGGTCGTGGGTCGCCGAGATAACCGTGACACCTTTCTCCTTGTTGAGCAGGCGCAGCAGCTCGATAATTTCCTCTCCCGTGGTCGTGTCCAGATTACCGGTTGGTTCATCGGCCAGGATAATCGCCGGGTCATTGGCGAAAGACCGCGCAATGGCGACGCGCTGCTGCTGTCCACCGGAGAGCTCGCTTGGCTTGTGGTGAAGCCGGTGCGCGAGCCCGACCTTGGTGAGCAATTGAATCCCCTTCTCGATGCCATCGTCAGTTGGTGTGCCCGCGAAGATCATGGGAAGCGTCACGTTTTCGAGCGCGGTCATCACCGGGATGAGATTGAACGACTGAAAGATATAGCCAATCCGGCGGCACCGGAGCCACGCCAGCTCAGAGGCGTCGAGCTGCGCCATATCTACGTCATCAATAAAGACCGACCCTTCGGTGGGCTTGTCAAGGCCCCCGATCATATTGAAAAAAGTGGACTTTCCGGAGCCGGAGGGGCCCATGATCGAGATATATTCCCCGCGCCTGATGTCTACCTGCACACCATTCAGGGCGCGAAGCGTCTCGCCGCCAAGCGTGAACTCCTTAACCAGCGATTTGGTGCGAACAATATACTCCGCGGCGTTGTAAGCCATTCTCTTAGTCCTTTATACGGTCGAAAACCGGTGAAATACCTCTAAACCAGCCGCTGATGAGCAAACACTACACTTCCACACGGAACGCGTCGACGGGGGGCATTTTGGCCGCGAGCGCCGCGGGCCAGGCGCTTGCAATCAGGGCCAGGAAACTCCCGCTGATGATGGAAATCCCAATCCACTTGAACAAGTCGCCAAAGTTAGCGAAGTGGAGCCAGGCCGTACCCTGCTGCCCCAGGTACGAGAGGAATATAAGGATGAACCCGAGCAATCCGCCGAGTACCGAGGCTATGATACCGGTCATTAGAGCCTCGATAATGAAGAGCTTGATAATGAAAGCGTCCAGGGCGCCCAGGCACTTCATGGTCCCAATTTCGCGATAGCGCTCGGCCACCGACATCAGCATCGAATTCAGGATCCCAATGGTGGAAACCAGCAGCGCCAGCGCCACCAGCCAGGCTTCACGCGTCTGGATCTGACCGAGATCGAGCTGTTTTTTATAAGCGATCCACTGCGGCGACAACGGCCCGTAGCTGAAAGCGGCAGCGCGCGCGAAATACGAAGAGCTGATCACGGACACCAGAAACGCAATGCCAAGAAGGATCCCGATGGCGGTGATCATCGTCCGCCAAAACCGGTTCTTGATGCTTTTGAAACTGATTTCAAACGCCTTCGTGAGAGGAAGCTTTATCTGCCTCTGGATTCCCGCGACGTTTGCTGCAGTTGTCATACCAACTCTCCATTACATTCGAAACGATATCGAAACGCCGCGCCAATCCGGCGCGGAGGCTGTTCTGCGTGGCAAGGCGCGCTTTTCAAGTTTGAGACTGCTTCTTCTGGACGGCGAAACCGACGAGCCGCTTCTTCCCGAGACGCCTGAGATATTCAGTCGTGGATGTTTCGGCTTCCTTCCGGTTCAACTTGTAACGCTTTGCCATGCGTCGAATGATCTGCTCCACCGAAGTGCGGCCATCACACAGCCGCCAGACCTCGGCCCCCACCTCGTCCAGGATAATATGCCGCTCAGGCGGAGGCGGAAAAAACCAGCGCAGAATGCGAGCGGTATGGTCCTTCCGGGGCTTGACCACGATCCGGATCTCGCCTTCGTCCGCCTCGTTCCATTCCACGCCCATATTGCGTACCGGCTGCGCCGCCAGCGCCTCCGCCCGCGTCATCCGCGGCTGCCGTGAAAGTCGCACTCTCAAGCTAATACTAATCCCCGCTGCAATCCCGCACGGACGCCGGACCTATCCCCCGACCCCGTACCGCGCGCCCCGTACCCCGTACC
>Ga0307374_10008740_pt1 | contig 15063 bp, 17 predicted proteins | sample OX3MG_FD_202532 | JGI IMG/M metagenome (GOLD analysis project Ga0307374, IMG submission 202532) | Soil microbial communities from Risofladan, Vaasa, Finland - OX-3 | ecosystem: Environmental > Terrestrial > Soil > Coastal area > Acid sulfate soil | place: Finland: Risofladan, Vaasa | collected... | reverse complement strand
GCGTTGGGTGTGGACGCCGCCTGCGCTGGGGCGCCCGCGCTCTCCTGGGGAACGTTTGCGGAATGGCTATCGTCCATCGGTCGGTCCCTTTCATTGAGTGAATACTCACTCAATCACATCGCCCCCAAAAAAGACTTCATCCAGGTGGCTGGTTGCAATGCGCTATGACGTTGCGGTCGGCTTCGCTGGCGCGGCGCCTGGCCCGGTGGGTTGATCGTTGGCAGGATTGTATCCTGGCGCGGCGACGCCACGCAGCAGTATCTCGACGAGGTGGGTGATATATGGCTCCGGCTCCAGACCCACCACTGCCAGTGGGACGACCGAGGCCGCGAGCGACTGGAGCGTCACCGTGGTGTCATGCGGGCGCAGTTCGCCCAGCGCGATACGCGAGTCCAGATAGGCTCCGGCGATGGCCAGCACCTGCGCGCGGACCCCCAACGCCATCAGGCGCATCTCCGGGCGCACCAGGATTTCTCGCGCGAGTACGCTCAGCAGCTTGCGCCGCTCCGACGCCACACGATAGACGCCGTGCGCCAGCAACGACAACCCCTCGGCGGCGGGGCGCTCGTAGACGCTGGCCAGCAGCGCGCTGAACGGCTGCACCGGCCCATGCCGTTCGATGATGGCGCTGAGCAGATCCTCTTTGCTGTCGAAGTAGTGATAGACCAACCCCTGCGCCACGCCAACTCGGGTGGCGATGTCTTTGATGGTCGCGCCGTCCACTCCCTTCTCCGCAAAGAGGTCGAGCGCGGTGTCAATCAACTGGTTACGCCGCTGCTCGGCCTGCCGCTCGCGGTTGGTCGGCCCCCCTGGATGCCCCATTGCCCTGCCTGACTGAACGCTCACTCAACGTATCTAGCGCAAGTATACCCGGAGATGCGATGGCTGTCAAGGGCAAACTGGAATCATCAGCAATCGTTCAGGGCGCGATAGCCCAGGGCTTGCAACACACCACACCCACGGACTACACTGAGAAACACAAGGCGCCACACGAGTGCGCGCCTCGCGCACAGTCCTGACGGCGTGGAGGCAGGGTGAGGGCAGACGTGGAGCGGGCGAAACACGCGGCAACGCAAATGCAAATGCAGCCGCCAGCGGTGAACACAAGCGAGTGGACGATGATGGATACGCAGGAAGTGACGCGCCGTGTCGTGCATCAGCGGCTGCATCGCTACACCGATATTGGCCCTGACCTTGCGCCGTATGGGTCGGCGCGCTTCAAGTTTGATGGCGTGCGGCTGCGCGTCGCCTTTGCCACCGCCCAGCAATCGGGGGCGGCGGACGAGATCGTCGCGCGGGTGCAGCGGTACGCCCGCCATCGGGGATTGCAGCCGCAGTGGACGGTGATGCCCCAGCGCATCGGTGAGGCCGAGTTCGTCGAGGCGCTGCCCAGAGCCGGGTTCGCGTTGAATGAGGCGCTCCTGCTGATGGCGCACGAGGGCTACATCCAGGCGCCGCTAAACGCCCAGGTGACGACGCAGCCCGTCGGCGTCTGGGACGAGATGTGGCAGTATGAGTACGGCAGCCGACGATCGTTCTTCGACGAGGCTCACCCACAGGATGTCGTCGTACGCCAGCGCGCCCGCGACCGCTGGCGCGAACAAGAGCAGGGATGGTGCCGCTACTATATCGCCACGCTCGAGGGCCACCCCGTCGGCGGAGCCTACGTCACGCTCTTCGAGGAGATACCGACGATCATGGGTGTCTATACCGTCGAGGAGGCGCGCCAGCGCGGCGTGGCGACAGCGTTGCTGGCGCGGACGATTGGCGAGATCATTCGTCCGGGGCGTGACATTTGCTGTCTGTTCGTCAAGCACGGCAATCCCGCCGAGCAGCTCTACCGACAGTTGGGCTTCGTCCCGCTGGTAGACGAATTGACGTACAATTGGGAGCAGAACCGGTAGGGCGCCGAACCTACGCCAGCGCACTGCCCGACGCCCATAGTACACCAACTCGCGCGCCCATGTAGCCAGTCTGGCTGTCACAAGCGACGACGCCTACGCGCTGCGCAAGATAAGGAACGCTGTCATGCTCAAAAGCACGCCCGATAATGAACGCCGCTCGGTTCCCAATGGCTCCGCCGCCACATCGGGCGCCCCAGTGGACGCGCCTCCCAGCGGCGCGAGCCAGCCGACGCACGCGCCCACTGCGCCACCCACTACACCATCCACCCAGACGACGCCTGGCGCGCTGACGCCGCCACCCCGTATCGTCAGCCTTTCGCTGCGCGGCGAGGCGCGGCGGCAGGCGCTCGCGGCGACGCAGGCCGGCCAGCTGCGCCAGGTAGCCAAAGCGGATGTGCTGGCGGAGGAGCGCCTGCCCCAACTGGCGCAGCAGAGCCTCTGGCTGCTCTTTGGCTCGGCGATGATCCTCTCATCGCTGATCACCCTCTCGCGCTACCTCCACTACGCGCCGACACTGCTGGGTGACGGCCCCGGCTGGCTGCGTGTCATCCTCTTCCTCCTGGCGAACATCGCTGCCTACATCGTGATGATCCCACTGCATGAGGTTGTGCATGCTGTCGCCATCCTGGCGCAGGGCGGGCGGCCACGCTTCGGCCTGAAACTGCCCATCGCGGCGTATTGCACAGCGCCCAACCAGTTCTTCACTCGCAACGGCTATATCGCGGTGGCGCTGGCTCCGCTGGTGGCGCTGACGGTTCTTGGCCTGGTGTTGGTCTGGGTGGCGCCAGATCTGGCGGCGTGCCTGCTGCTCGGCTTCGCGGGCAACATCTCAGGCGCGGTCGGTGATCTGGCGGTCGTGCGCGATATGGGTCGCCTGTCGGAGGATACGCTGGTCGCCGACGACGAGACCGGCTATACCGCCTACAGCTATCACGCCTTGTGAGGCAGGTTGGCGACACGAGAATGGGAGCGCAGCCTGTGGCTGCGCTCCCATTCTCGTGTCGCCAACCAAAGATGGCTTAACGCTTGGTGTACTGCGGCGCCTTGCGGGCGCGCTTGAGGCCGTACTTCTTGCGTTCCTTCATGCGCGGGTCGCGGGTGAGCATCCCGCCCCGGCGCATCACCGGCTTGTTCTCTTCGTCGGCGCGCACCAGCGCCCGCGCGATGCCATGCCGCACGGCGCCCGCCTGCCCACTGACGCCGCCGCCGATCACCCGCGCCGACACGTCGAACTGGCCACCCTGCTCCAACAGGTGAAGGGGCGTCCGCACCAGCATCACCAGCACATCACGCCCGAAATACTGGTTGACCTCGCGCCCGTTGACGGTGATGGTCCCATCGCCGCCCGGATACAGCCGCACGCGGGCGACCGCCGTCTTGCGCCTACCTGTCCCATAGAAATAGGCTCGTTTACTCTCCGCCAAGCTGTTCCTCCGTTGCATCTGCAACTGCATCGGCTCTCGCCGATGATGTCACGCACTGTCACGTTTGGGTGTCTATCGGTTGCGCGCTGCTGCACAGCGCGCTTGCCATCGCCCACCACTGGCGCCTAGTGTCCGCCGGCGTTCGTCGCTACGCCTCGTCGTCGGCGCTGGCCGGGGCCTCCGCGCTCAGCGCGGCCTCTTGCTCACCCAGGATCGACTCCACGGTGGGCGGCGTCCACGGGATCGGCTGCTGCGCCTGATGCGGGTGCTGCGGGCCGGCGTAGACCTTCAGGCGACCCAGGATGTCGGCGCCCAGCCGGTTGTGCGGCAGCATGCCCTTCACCGCGCGCTCGATGACGCGCTCCGGGTGCTTCTCCAGCGCCTGCCGCAGCGTCTCGATCTTCGCGCCGCCGGGATACTGCGTGTGGTGGAAGTAAATCTTCTTGTCGCGGCGGTCGCGCGTCACGTCGATCTCAGCGGCGTTGACGACGATCACATAGTCGCCACAGTTCAGATGTGGCGTGAACGTCGGCTTGTACTTGCCGCGCAGGATCGTCGCGATCTCGCTCGCCACGCGCCCCAGCACGAGGCCCTTGGCGTCAATCACATACCAGCGCGGGTTCAACTCGTCGCGCGTGGCGCTATAGGTCTTTGGGTTGGGATTCATGTCCTCATAACTCCATGTTACGCGCACGCGCAGTGCGCTCCCACTCTGGGGTGGTTGTACGTTTGCCCGTCTATGCCGGGGCCAACGAACTCGTTGCCCCTTCCCTCTGCTCTCCCTATGGGGGAGGGGCCGGGGTGGGGGCGCTACCACAGGCCCCACCCCGGCGGATAGGTGACATGCGTCAGGCAGAGGCCACGCGCCGGAGCCGCCGCCCCTGGATGCGCCTTTTCGCGCGCCGCCAGGATGCCACGCACGTCGTCGGCGCTCAGCTTGCCCCGGCCCACCAGGGCCAGCGTCCCCACCAGCCGCCGCACCATCCCCGTGAGGAAAGCGTTGGCAGCGAAGTCGAAGGCGATCTCGTCTGGTTGGTCGGGCGCATCGTCTGAGACGCCTGAGACGCCCGATGCGCCCGACTCGTGTGTCGGCGCCGAAGCGCCGGGGAGCGCCGTCTGCAGCGGAAGCCAGGCGCACTGGGCCAGCGTCAGCCACCGCACCGTATGCCCCCGGTAGCCGTCCGCGCGGCGGTCCCACGGGCTGGAGCCGAACGCGGCGAAGTCGTGTTCGCCCAGCAGCGCCGCCGCCGCCGCCGCCATCGCGTCCACGTCCAGCCGCTGCGCCACCCGCCACACATAGCGTTCGCGTAGCGGCGAGGGCGCCGGGTCGCACAGGATGCGATAGCGATACCGGCGCTCCAGCGCGCTCTTGCGCGCATGAAACGTCGGGCCGACGAAGCGCGCCACCCGGATGGCGATGTCATCCGGCAGCAGCGCATTCAGCGCGCGTGGCCAGACGCTGGCGTCGCGCCCCAGCGCGCCCCTGGCAGGCGCCTGGAAGCCAATCACCTGACCCGTCGCGTGGACCCCACTATCCGTGCGGCCCGCCGCGACCAGCGTGGTTGGCTTGCCGTCCGCGCCAATGGGCGCCAGCCGCCGAATAGCGTCTTCGAGCGCCCCCTGCACGGTTGGCCCGCGTTCCGCCGCTTGCCGCTGGAAGCCCGCGTAGCGGGTCCCATCGTAAGCGACCAGCGCCGCCACTGTGACGACATCGCCAGCGTCCGCCGCATGCGCTTGAGCCTCGTTGGCCTCCGCCATATCGGCAACGTCGGCGTCTGGCAGGGCGCTCATCGTCGCCGCTAGACCAGTTCGAGGCGCACGATCTCGGCGGCGTCGCCCTGGCGGCGACCCAGCTTCGAGATGCGGGTGTAGCCACCATTGCGCCCGGAGAAACGCGGCACGAACTGCTCAAAGATTTTCTTCACCGCCAGCTCGCGCGGCAGGTGTTTGAGGATGGTGCGGCGGGCGTGCAACTCGATGGCCATCGCCTCACGCGCGGCGGTCAGCGCTTGCTGAGCGTCGTCGTGATCGCGAATCAGATCGAGCAACTCCTTCTTGAAGCCCGCGAGACGATCCTCTTTGAGCTTGCGCGCGGCGTCGCCGAGCGGATACTTGCCCAGCGCCGCGCGCTCCTCATTGGTGGGGATGTTCTCGTCGAGGGTGAAGCGCCCGCGTCGGGCCAGCGCCAGCACCTGCTCGGCGACGTAGTCATCATCCACCACCGCTTTGAGATGCTCCCAGGCCAGGTTGTGGCCACGAATGGCGATGGCGATCAGGCGCTCGGCCTCGCCCTGCACGGCCTTGGCTCGCGCCTCGGTCGTGTGGATGTGTTCGTGGGTATAGAGGCCATCGATCATGCTGCGAATTGCCGCACGCCGACGCGCCTCTGGCATGTTGATGCGGTTGCCCGCGACTCTATGACGCATGGACGCTACTCATCTTCTTCCTGGGGATCGCCGAAGCCTGCGAAGAGATCATCATCCAACCCCAACGAGGCGGACGATGACCCGGAGCGGTCGGCATGATCCTGGTGATCGGTATGGTTGGCGTGATCCGCGTGATCCGCGTGATCCAGGTCCTCAACGCCGGACGGCCCCACCGTTGGCAGCATATGCCGCGCGATCAGACTATCCTTTAGCTCGTTCAGGCTCTTCTCGCCAAAGTTGCGCACAGCCAGCAGATCATCCTCGGTCATCGTCAGCGCCTGACCGACCTTGGTGATGCCACTGCGCTTGAGGCAGTTATACGCGCGCACCGAGAGATCAAGCTCTTCGATGGGCGTGTCGTAGATTTTCTGCGGGATGAGAAAGGGCGTCGGCGCGCCAGGGAGCGCGGGGGTCGGCGTGTCGACCGTGGTCGGCTCACTGTGGTCCGCGATCATCTGGAAATACTGCACCAGCACCTGCGAGGCCTGCCTCAGCGCCTCATCCGGCGAGATCGCGCCATCCGTCCAGACCTGCAACGTGATCTTGTCGTAGTTGGTCATCTGGCCGACGCGCGTATTCTCGACGACGTAGTTGACCTTCTGCACCGGCGTGAAGATGGCGTCCACCGGAATCTGACCAATGGGCTGGCCGTCTTTGGTCTCCGCAGGCACGTAGCCCTTGCCAAGCTCAACGTAGAGTTCCATATCGAGGTGGGCGTCGGCGTTATCCAGCGTGCAGATATACACGTCGGGCGTGACGATCTCGACGGAGCTGGGCGCCTGGATGTCGGCGGCGGTGACAACGCGCTCGCCAGAAGCCTCACCGGAGACATCGATGCGCATCGTCACCGGGCGATCAGAGAAAGAACGCAGGCGAATCTTCTTGATGTTGAGGACGATATCGGTGACATCTTCTTTGACGCCCGTTATGTCCTGAAACTCATGCTGCGCGCCTTCGATCTTGATCCCGGTGACAGCAGCCCCCTGCAGTGACGAAAGCAAGACACGTCGTAGCGCGTTGCCCAGGGTTCTGCCATGCCCTGCCTCCAACGGCTCGATGTCGTAGCTGGCAAAGTTTGATTCTGATTCGGTTGACACAATGCGAGGCAGAGCGATATCTAACAAGGGAATCCCCTCCTTACCGCTGGTAGAACTCCACCACCAGGGCTTCGTTGAAGGGCAACTGGAGCTCTTGCGGCGTGGGCAATGCCAGCACACGACCGGTGAGCGCGTCTGGGTCTACACGCAGCCACGCCGGGACGCCCTTCTGGGCCAGCATCAAGGCGCGTGTCTTGAAGTATTCGGTGTTGCGGCTGTGCGGGCGGACCGTGATCTCGTCGCCAGCCTTCAGGATGGCCGACGGAATATCCAGCTTGCGGCCATTGACCGTGAAGTGGCCATGCGCGACGAGCTGGCGCGCCTGCGCACGCGAGTCGCCGAAGCCCATGCGATAGACCACGTTATCCATCCGCATCTCAAGCATCTGGATCAGGTTATCGCTGGTCTTGCCGGGGCGACGCGCGGCGACGCCAAAGTGGCGGCGGAACTGGCGCTCCAGGATGCCGTAGCTGCGACGCACCTTCTGCTTCTCGCGCAGTTGGATGGCATAGCCGGATTGCTTGCGCCCGCGCGCCTGGCCGTGCTGGCCGGGCTTCGACGAACGTCGATCAAGCGTGCATTTTGTAAAGCACTTGTCGCCCTTGAGATAGAGCTTCTCACCCTCACGTCTGCACAAGCGGCAAACGGGACCTGTATATCGGGCCATGTGGCGGTTTCGTCCTCCAAAAATCCAAACAGTATCGTTCCATGAGCGTCGGCAGGATCACCGTGGTGATCGCCAACGCTTGCTGAGTTGGTAGGTCGTCGCGTTGTGTGGCGGGCGCTGTCGTCGGTTCATGCGGCCCCAGCGCGCCAGCCGCAGCGCGTCAGAGCCTGACCGTCAGTTCGTCCGTCCGGGTTGGGTGGCAGCCGCCGCGTCATGCGTTGGCGTCGCCCAGCCCCATCGTCGCCCAGGACGTAAGGCGGCGTTTCAATGTGTTTGTGATGTCTACGCTGAGTTAGACGCGGCGGCGCTTGGGTGGGCGGCAGCCGTTGTGCGGGATGGGCGTCACGTCGGTGATCGAGACCACCTGGATGCCCGTCGCCTGCAACGCGCGTATCGCCGCTTCGCGCCCCGACCCCGGCCCACGCACGTAGACCTCGATCTGGCGCACTCCATGCTCCATCGCCTTGCGGGCGGCGCCCTCCGCCGTCACCTGGGCGGCGTAGGGGGTGCTCTTGCGCGACCCCTTGAAGTTCGAGGCGCCCGCGCTACTCCAGGAGAGCGCATTGCCATTGGGATCGGTAATCGTCACCATCGTGTTGTTGAATGTCGCTCGGATGTACGCCTTGCCGCGCGGCACCGACTTGCGCTCACGCCGTCGCTGCCGCCCCACAGGCCGCTTTGGAGCCTTCTCCGCCATGCGTTCCTCGTACTCTTTTCACTGACAGAACGACGCTCATCACGGCGCCCGCCATCAGGCGCATCGTTGACGCGCCGCTACTTCTTCGTCGCCTTCTTGCGCCCGGCCACCGTCTTGCGCACGCCACGCCGTGTGCGGGCGTTCGTGCGGGTGCGCTGGCCACGCACCGGCAGGTTACGTCGATGCCGCAGGCCACGATAGCAGTTGATCTCGATCAGCCGCTTGATGTTCATGTCCACTTCGCGGCGCAGATCACCCTCGACCTTGTAGTTGCGGTCGATGAATTCGCGGAGGCGAGCGATCTCTTCCTCCGTCAGGTCCTTGGACCGTGTGTCGGGGTTTACCCGTGTCTGCATCAGAATGCGCTTGCTGATCGATGGCCCGATGCCAAAGATGTAGGTCAGCGCCACCTCAACGCGCTTGTCGCGGGGGATATCAATCCCGGCGATTCTAGCCATGCGTTCGATACTGCCTTTCACACGTCTCTCGACGCTTCACGACATCTCACGACATCTGTGGATTGGATGCGCTGCTGCCTGCTATTTCGTCGCAGCGCCGACTCCCACCATAACCATGCGACTCAATGCGGCCGAAGACGGGTAGCATCTCGTCTCACCGAAATGTACCCGTCGCCAGTCGCGTTTTGTTTAGCCCTGCCGCTGCTTGTGCTTAGGCTCTTTGCTGCAAATCACCATCACGACCCCGTGGCGGCGAATGACCTTGCAGTGTTCGCAGCGTGGCTTCACCGAAGCTCGTACCTTCACGTCAACCCCATCCCCTCATCTATTGCGCGTCAGCCGCGTACCTCCCGTTGCTGCCAGCGAGCGGCTACGCGGTCACGCGCGTGCGCTGTGTATGTAAAATTGCCTGCTCTGTCGTCTCGTGTCTCTCGCGTGGCCACATGGCGCTAGAAACCAGCGCCGCGCAAGGCTGATCCCATGCCTGCCCATGTTCCCAGCCCACCCAATGCGCGTAGCGGATTCTCGGCGCATCGGCGGCAGAAGCGGGCAAGCATGGCGCTATTGGGTGGAAGCGCGCATACCACCACGCAGTTATGCCCCCAGCGCGCAGCCCCAGTGGGGCGCCGCGTTGGGCATAACGGACGTGTTCTTAAACGTATGAAACGCTTGCGAAGGCGCGACAGCGGACGAATGGTCGTCAGCTGCGATTACGCCAGGTAATGCGTCCCTGAGAGAGGTCGTAAGGTGACAGCTCGACGCGCACCCGATCCCCCGGCACGATACGCACAAAGTTCAGGCGTACCTTCCCCGAGAGGTGGGCGAGCACAAAGCGATCACCTTCGAGCGCCACGCGAAACATCGCGTTTGGCAGCGCCTCGGTGACCGTCCCCTCGACTTCAATAGCGTCACGCTTGGGCATAAGGTCCTTTCCTCGATGCAGGCGAAGATCGGCCACGCGGGCCGAAACACGCCGGAGACAGGCCTAGATTGGTATCAATTGGCGTTAATTGGCGCCTCTTCGCTGGCCCCAGAACTGGCCTCAAACGAAAAGGCGCAGCCAACTTCCAAGTATATCACATGGTCGTCACGAGCGCAAGTACCAATTTCCGATCACTTTTCCGCAGTCGCCGCCTCCACCATAGCCGGTTGCGTGAGCACGTCCGGCGCGCCTCCGGTGACGGCGACCATATGCTCGAAGTGCGCGGAGCGGCTGCCGTCGGCGGCCACCACCGTCCAGTGATCGCCCAGCTCGCGGGTGGTTGCGCGCCCGGCGTTGACCATCGGCTCGATGCAGACAACCATGCCGGGCCGCAGCAGCGGATTGGGCTGCTCGCGGTCCACGTAGTTGGCGATCCACGGGTCTTCGTGCAGTTCGCGCCCGATGCCATGCCCGCCATACTGCCGCACAATCGAGAACCCCGCGTCTTCGACGTAGCGCTGAATGGCGCGGCCAATGTCGGAGACACGCCTGCCGGGCCGCGCCTGGGCGATGCCGCGTCGCAGCGCCTCCTGCGTCACGTCCAGCAGGCGCTGCGTCTCCGGCGCAATCGCGCCGACCGGCACGGTGATTGCCGAGTCGCCGTTCCAGCCGTCCACCACCGCGCCGAAGTCGAGCGAGACGATGTCGCCCTCCTGCAAGGCGCGCTGGCTGGGGATGCCGTGCGTGATGGCCTCGTTGACCGATGTGCAGAGCACGGCAGGATACGGCGGGATGCCCTTGGCCGGCGAGTAGCCCTTGAAGTTCGAGGTCGCGCCGCGCCGCGCCAACTCGCGCGCGGCGAGGGCGTCGAGCGCGGCGGTCGTCACACCGGGCGCCACAGCGGCGCGCACCACCTCGAGAATCTCCATCACGACGGCGCCTGCGCGACGCAAGCTCTCGATCTCCGTCTTACTCCGATACGCGATTGCCATGTGAAACGCTCTGTCCTTTGCTTGTCATGCTGGTTATGCTGGTTATGCTGGTTACGCTGGCTCTGGATCGTACCGTTGGTCTCCAGCCCGGCGCGTGGCCTGGGAGTTGCGCCCCCGCCTCGCGCCGCCAGTGGGCGAACGTCCCGCCGCCTGCCAAGGCGGCGTGTCAGCGCCTCGCGCCGCCTTGGCAGGCGGCGGCACGGCAGACGCGCCGGATCGGAGTCCGGCGGTACGGCAGACTCGCCGGGCTGGAGCCCAGCGGTACGCCAGAAGCCGTCGGCGGCGTCATGAGCGGACGAGCGGACGCCCCGTGATGCGGCTAATGAGCGCGCTCAACCACGAGGCGCGCGTGGGAGCCACTGGCCTCGCCGACTGTGCGCCCGTTGCGGCGGCTTCCCGCTCATCGCGCTGCCCATCGGTGGCGCCATTCTGCTGCCCATCGGCGCTGCCGCTCGGCTGGCCGTTCTGCTCACTGACGTGGTTGTCTAGCCCGCTGTGTACTGCATGCTCTCGGTCCGCGGAGCGACCGGAGCCGACAACCCCTTTAGAGCGGCGCCACCTTCGATGCCAACGATCACGGCTTCGTTGACGCGGTCGATCTCGCCGGTCCCATCCACCCGCAGCAGTTTGCCCTGCCGTTCGTAGTAGTCGAGCAGGCGGATGGTCTCCGAGAAGAAGATGTCGAGGCGGTGCGCAATCTTCTCTGGCTGGTCGTCGGACCGCTGGTAGAGTTCGCTGCCATCGATGTCGCAGACGCCCGGGACCTTGGGCGGCTTGGTCTTGATGTTCCAGACGTGACCGTGCAGGCGGCAAATGTAGCGCCCGGAGAGGCGATCCAGCAGTTGCTCCCGTGGAACCTCCAGATAGACGGCGGCCTCGATTGGCTCGTTGTGTGCCGAGAGCCGCTCGTCCAACGTCTGCGCCTGGGGGATTGTGCGCGGGAACCCATCGAGGATAAAGCCCTGCGCGTCATCCAGCCGTTGGATGGCGTCGAGGATGAGGCCGACGACGATGGCATCGGGAACCAGATCGCCACGCTCCAGATACGGGCGAGCTTGCTTGCCCAGCGGCGTCTCGTGCGCGATGGCGTCGCGCAGGATGTCGCCGCTGGCGAGCGGCTTGAGATGGAGTTTTTGCGCAAGCAACTCTGCTTGCGTGCCTTTGCCGCTCCCTTGAGCGCCGATCAACAGAATGTTCACACCTACACTCCTCCGCGACTCCTGAACACCATAGCCCAATGTATCAGGTCGAAACCCGCCGCGCCGTTGCGGCGGACACTCGTTGAGGTTCTGCTTGCCAGTGATCGCCAGTAACACGCTTGAGGCGCGCTTGTGATGCGTCAGTGATAGTAGCGCCCGCTCGGTCGTCGACGACGAGAGCGGGACGTGAAACACCATCTACCGACGCTAAACAACGCTGGCGTGGCTGCGTGTGGCAGCCACGCCCCTGGCGCGTGCGCATGTCGTGTGCGACTCGGGTACCACTCACACAGATGTGAGCGTCTTCCCGAACGCGCTAGCTCAAGAAGCCGGAGTAGTTGCGCATAACCATCTGCGCCTCGAGCTGCTTGATCGTGTCCAATACCACGCCGACGATGATCAACAGCGACGCCGCCTGCAAGACGTTGTTGCTGTTGTTGGCGTTCTGCGTGAGCAACGCGGGAGCGACTGCGACGATGCCCAGGAAAATCGCGCCACCAAACGTGATCCGATAGAGTACCTTACGCAAATACTCATCGGTGCGTAACCCCGGACGAATGCCCGGAATGAACGCGCCCTGCTTCTGCAAGTTATCCGCCGTGTTTTGCTGATCCCAGACGACGATGGCGTAGAAGAAGGTGAACAGAAACACTAACCCGCCGTAAAACACCCAATACCACCAGTTGGTGCTATCGAGGAAGACGCGCACATTGCTGAACCAGTTGCGCAGCGTCGTGTTGGTGCTATACGTCAGGAAGTTCGCGATCACCACCGGCAGCAGCAAGATCGAACTGGCGAAGATCAGCGGGATCATACCGGAGCTATTGACCTGCAATGGAATGTAGGTCGTTTCCTGGCCACCACGCACGCCCGAACCAATACGCCGTTTCGTGGGGTACTGCACGGGAATACGCCGCTGCGCCTGATAGACATACACCATCACAAAGGTCATCGCCAGGTAGAGGATCAGCGATCCGACGAAGGTCAGAATCGCGCCGTTGTCAATCCCACTGCCGGTGCTGCCGCTGCTGATGAGTTGCGACCCAATCTCTTGCGGCACCTTCACCATAATATTAGCGAAAATGATCAGCGAGATGCCATTGCCGATGCCATTCTCGGTGATGAGTTCACCCAACCAGACGAGGAACATCGTGCCAGCGGTCAGGCTGATCATCGTACCCAGCGTCGGCACGACCTTCGTCTTGTCGAGCAGATTGAAGTTCGAGGCGAGGGTGGGGTCGAGCTGCGAGATGATCGCCATCTGGCCGAACGCCTGCAACAGCGCCAGCGGCACGGTGATGTAGCGCGTCAACTGCGACAGCCGGTTGCGTCCGATCTCCCCCTCGCGGCTCCACGCGCCGAGCTTGGGGATGATGCCCTGCAACAACTGCACCACGATGCTCGCGGTGATGTACGGGTAGACGCCGATGGCGATGATCGAGAAGGACGAGAACGACCCCCCCGAGAAGACATCGAGCAACCCAAAGAATTGTTGCAGGCCCTGGTTCTGACTCAACAGAGAACTGATTGACGCCGCAGGCACGCCAGGGACCGGCACAAACGCCGCAACGCGAACGAGAAGCAGCATGCCGATCGTGAACAGAACCTTGTTCCGCAGATCGGGAATCGTCCATATGCTGCGCAGGCGGCTCAACATTACTCGCCTCCAGAAAATAGGTGGGATCGCTTGGGGTCACGCGCCACAGCCGCGCACGAGGCACGGAAGTTGACGTTTCCATTATAGACGACGACGCCGCTCTTGGCGATACATTTCCTCCGAATGGCAGAAATGAACGCGCCAGCAGCGGCTCGTCGGCGGGTAGCGCGCCGAGGCTCCTGCGTGGATGGGGGGGCCGCCCCGCAGTGTACGCGCTCTCCCGCAGACATCTACGCCGTGCGTTACGGTCGTGGCCCCGTCGGCGCGGCGGGCGCAGGGCGACCCGACCGCTTCGTCTTCGGGTAGGTGTGCATCTCCAGTAGGGTGATGGAGCCGCCCGCCGCCTCGATCTGCTGCCGCGCCGAGGCCGAGACCTTGTACGCGGTGACGTTCAGCGGGCGGTCGAGCGCGCCATCGCCCAGCACCTTGAGCATGCCCTTGGTCTGGCTGGCGCGGATCAGCCCGTGCGCGGCCAGCGTCTCGGTCGTCACCGCCTCGTTGGCGGCGAAGCTACGCAGGTCGCTCAGGTTGACGACGATATATTCCTTGCGGAACAAGTTCTTGAAGCCGCTCAGATACGGCATGCGCTGCGAGAAGCGGTTCTGGCCGCCCTCGAAGTAGGCTGGTATCTGGCCACCCGTGCGCGCCTTCTGGCCCTTCTGGCCACGCCCGGAGGTCTTCACCCGGCCCGAGCCGTGACCGCGGCCCAGGCGCCGGTAGGGTTTGCGCGCCCCTTTGGGGGCGTGGAGTTCGTCTAGTCTCATTGGGCTGTGGCCTCCTGCGCCGTGGCCGCTACGTCTGGCTCGAAGCGCTCGACGCGCACCAGATGCGGGACCTTATTGACCATCCCCCAAATGACCGGCGAGTCGTCGTGCTCCACCGTCTGGTGTAGCTTGCGCAGGCCGAGCGCCTGGATGGTGAGCTTCTGCTTGACGTTATAGCCAATGGCGCTCTTCGTGTAGGTGATACGTAACCGTGCCATGTAAATGCTCCAGGTCTTCTACTCGCGCCACTAGCGGCGTGGGCCAGCGCCGCCACCGGGGCGACCACCGCCACCACCAGGGCGACCACCACCGCCGCCGCCAGGCCGTCGCCCGCCCGCGCCGCCGGGTCCACCCGCGCCGCTGCCGCCACGGTCGCCGCCGCCCGCGCCACGGTCATTGCGGTCGCCGGGGCGTCCGCCACGTCCGCCACGGTCGCCGCCGCGCCCGCCGCGCTCTTCACGTTCGGGGCGCTCCGGCGGCTGATAGGCGGCTGCCGCAGCATTCGCCTCGGCGATCTGCGCGGCGCGGGCCGGTCCCACCAGCTCCGCCACCGTGCGGCCACGGCGCGCCGCCTCGCTCTCCACCGAGCGCAGCGAACGCAGGCACTCGATGACGGCATGCACGGTATTCAACGAGTTCGACGACCCCAACGATTTCGTCAGGATGTCGCGGATGCCCACGGCCTCGACGACGGCGCGCACTGCCCCACCGGCGATGACGCCCGCGCCAGGCGCGGCGGGCTTCAGCAACACCTCCGAGGCGCCGAAGTTACCGCGCGCCATGAAGGGGATCGTCGTTCCCACCAGGGGAACCTCGATCAGATGTTTCTTGGCGTCCTCGACGCCCTTGCGGATCG
>Ga0307374_10008738_pt1 | contig 15064 bp, 16 predicted proteins | sample OX3MG_FD_202532 | JGI IMG/M metagenome (GOLD analysis project Ga0307374, IMG submission 202532) | Soil microbial communities from Risofladan, Vaasa, Finland - OX-3 | ecosystem: Environmental > Terrestrial > Soil > Coastal area > Acid sulfate soil | place: Finland: Risofladan, Vaasa | collected... | reverse complement strand
TCCCCGGCGCCCAGAATCGCGACGATCGCTTCCTTGCCTTGCTGGGAGGTCACCGCGAGCTTCACCTTGCCTTGCCGGAGGTAGAAGATGGCATCCGCAGGGTCTCCTTGCCGGTAGATGATGCGGTTCTCGGTGTATTCGATAACGGTCTTCCCGCCGTTGATTCCCGCGAGGAGAGCTTCCCAATCGACAGGCTGTTTTTCCTGATTTGCCGTAATAACCGCAGGCTGGCCTTTCTTCAGCGCCGTCACAACCTCAGCTTGGTCTTTCCGGTTGGAGGTCACTACGTCAGAGTGAAGTTTCCTGCTTGCCATAACAGCATCCCCCTTCTTGCTGAAGCCGGGTCTATCGATGGGAATTCTTTGTTTGTTTGCCATAACACCCCTTCCTGCAACGAGCTTCATGAACCTTTCAGTGTTCTGTTCATTAGTGGCTTGCTCGTAAAGTTCCATCAATCTCTCTCCACGCTTGTCCACTTTCAGCGCCCCGTCACCCCGTCCGTGAGATGGGGGTTCCGGGGGATTTGCCGTGGCTGACGTCAGAGCCGGAAATACGGCTCACTTTTTTTCAGGAGGTTCGACGATCACGTCGTCTTCATTCGCTTCGTCGCCAAGAATGTCTTCCTCCGCAATCTTTTTGACTATTTTCAGCGGAACCTGCTCGAAGTGTGTTTTCGGTTTTTCTGACTTGGACATTGCATTTCCTCCTTGCATCCCAACTAAAGCCTAGCAGTCCACAAGCGATACGGGTTAAATCTTTTGGGAATCTTTTCTTGCCCTTTAGTGTGGCTAACCTGCTGAACTAACAATACTTGCACCACAATATACGCTAGTGGCAACGCGCCGTCAGCCGGTGCTCCGGCTCGGCACCTTTCGCGGCTCTCTTTTTTACTTGCAGTCTATCGTCACGATGAGTTACGATTGCGTAACGTATTTTTAACGTTTGGGAGTCGCGGAGGTAGGTATGAGTCCTCGGACCGACAAAGTTCCACCCCATTTCAAAACGATGGCGCAAGTGGACCTCCCGCAAGGGCGAAACGGAAAGCACAAGCAGGTTGTCTCCACAATCCTCAAGGATCTTGACAAGCTGAAGGACGGGGCTGCCATCAAAGTCCCCTTGGCGGGTTTGCTGGAAAGCAAAGAGAAGGTACGTTCAGCCTTGAATCGTGCAACCCGGAAAGCTGGACGGAATGTTGCGACCGCTAGCGACGGCGACTTTTTGTATGTGTGGAATGAAAGCTCCCGTTAGAGGCCGCAAGGCTCAAACCCAATATGGATCGTGCATCTCAAAACTGACAATGTTAATTTGCACAGTGGATCGCCAGGGTAGGGATTCAACCCTGCCGTGTTCTTACGCCTTTTACCCCCATCCCCTCTCCATGTCGAACCCTTCGTAATTTCCACCGGCCCCACCCTGGAGTTTCCCCTCATTAACCGGGATGAGCAATTGCGACCAGACGTATGAGCCGTAGGGGACTGACACGCGTATTACCCCAGGGTATAACCAGTGTGTGTCGAGCTGCCAGCCGGGATCCGGCGGGGGAGCGGCTGACGCCCTCCCGGCTTCGCGGGCAATAGGAGCTTCAAATGAAAAGATTGACTCTGGCGTGTCTGCTTCTGAGCTTCTGCGCGGTGTCCTCAGTCGCCGGGCCGGCTCCCCAAAGCAACCGCCCGACTTCGGGAGAAAGCAAGTGCAGTGCTGGATTCAAAGAGTGCAAAGAAAGCCTTAACGACTTCAAAGAAGCTGAACAGTTCATGCAATTGAAAGCCACCGTCCTGGCGGATTTGAACCGGTTGGAAAAGTCGAGGCCCACAAAACCGAAGAGCGCCACTGTTCGCGCTGCCGATGTAAATCGCCAGAAAACTGGAAACGGCGCCGTTCACAGCGCCACCGTGGGACTGAATAGGAAATCGTCTGTGCATGCTGAGAGTGCTGCAGTACTGCCGGTGTCATTGATGCCTGCGGGGGGCTCAAAACCTTAACCCAGTCCCAGCAATTAGGAGCCTGGAGGAAGCCCGCGCAGCAAATCCCGCTGCTTCTCGACCGCTTCAAAGTTAGCACGGTAGGAGATAAATGATCACGTATCGACTTAAGAAGAGCGTCAGCCCCTCCATGGGCCAGGAACCTCACACGATCTCAGCCTGTCCCCGGCCACCTCCGTGGAAGAAAATCCTGCTTGGAGCGGGACTGCTGATTTTCCTCGCCGTTGTGGGTGTTTTCATTCATTTCTACTTGCAATTCACGCGAATCATTGACGCCCGCTTGGATGGGAACGTTTTCGGCGATCCTGCTGTAATCCTGGCTGCCCCAAGCGAGGTGCAAGTGGGTCAGCATTTGACTGTGAGCGCGGTCACGGCTCACCTCCGGAAGGCCAGCTACACCGAGGGCCGGGCGCTCCGAGGCGTCGGAAGCTACACGGTCGCGGGCCATGAGTTGGAGATCCAGCCGGGCCCCGAATCTTTCTTCCAAAATGGTCAAATGTTCGAAGGGCCGGCGAGACTGAAATTCAAAAACGAGCGCCTCGTGTCGATTACGGCTCTCAACAAGATGACCGCCTTGAAAACGTACTGGCTTGAGCCCGAACCCATCACGAACCTCTTTGGCGCGAGCCGCGCGAAGCGTCGCCTGGTTCGTTACCAAAACCTCCCCAAGGTGCTGGTGGATGCCATTCTCGCTACCGAAGACCATCGGTTTTATTCGCACCATGGCGTGGATTGTCTCCGTATTGTTGCCGCCGCCATCGCGGATCTCCGCTCGGACAAGCGGCTGCAGGGTGGCAGTACGCTGACCATGCAGCTCGCGCGAAACTTCTTTTTGACGCCCCGTCGCACGATCCGGCGAAAGGTGGCGGAAGTCTTTTTCGCCATATTGCTCGAGCGCCGGTTGACCAAGGAGCAGATTCTCGCACTTTACGCGAACCAGGTCTATTTCGGTCAACGGGACAGTTTCTCCATCTATGGCGTCGGCGAGGCCGCTTCGGTCTATTTTAACAAAGACGTCAGCGCCCTCACGCTCCCCGAGGCCGCTTTTCTGGCCGGACTGATTCGCGGTCCCAACTTCTATTTGCCCTACGAACATCCGAAGCGGGCAGCCGAACGGCGAAATTTTGTGTTGCGGCGGATGCAGGAGACAGGCTTCATTAGCGGCAGCGAGGCCGAACAGGCCTCGAGAACTCCCCTCGGATTGACGGAGCGGCCCATCGAAGGCCGCCAGCAGGCCTATTTTGTGGATATGGTGAAGGCGCAACTGCTCACGCAGTTTTCCGAGCACGATCTGCTTTCAAATGGCTACCGGGTTTACACCACTCTTGACCTTGATCTCCAGCGCGCGGCCTCGGAGGGCGCGCGCGCCGGCATGATCGAAGTGGACCGGCAAGTGAAGAAGGAGAGGAAGCGCAAGAAGAAGTCTCCGGCAAATTCGGGCCAGCCGCAACTTGCCTTGGTAGCTCTGGACCCGCGCACAGGCGACGTTAAGGCCCTCGTGGGCGGCCGCGCCTACGATGAGAGCCAGTTGAATCACGTTTTGGCGCTGCGCCAGCCCGGTTCGTCGTTCAAGCCGTTCGTGTATGCGGCGGCGCTGAACTCGGGCGTGGACGGTTCACTACCTCTCATCACGCCCGCCACGGTTCTGCCGGACGAACCCACCACGTTTGAATTTGGCAATCGGCCGTACTCGCCCAAGAACTATAAACAGGAATACCGCGACTCGGTAACCGTCCGTGAAGCGTTGACGTACTCCCTCAACGTGCCCACCGTGCACCTGGCCGAGATGGTCGGTTATGGTAAGGTGCGCGACCTTGCCATTACGGCTGGTTTTAACCACCAAGTGGAGCCGACGCCCGCCATCGCGCTGGGCGCTTACGACGCCACGCCGCTCGAGGTCGCGGGGGCCTATACGATTTTCGCTAACCGCGGCGAGTACGTTAAACCCAGGTGCATTGTGGCCGTTGCCGATGCCGAGGGCCACACCGTTTGGGGCAATCCTGTCAGCGCCCACCGCGTGCTTGATCCGCGCGTCAGTTATTTGACGGTAAGTCTCCTCGAAAGTGTCATCAACAGCGGCACCGGAGCGGGCGCGAGGACCGGTGGCTTTAGGCTACCGGCCGCAGGGAAAACCGGCACTTCACATGACGGCTGGTTTGCCGGATTCACCCCGAACCTTCTCGCCGTGGTTTGGGTCGGTTACGACGACGACCGTGACATGGATATCACCGGCGCACATTCGGCTCTTCCCGTCTGGACCGACTTCATGAAGCGGGCGGCCGGCTTACCCGTCTACAAAACCCCGCAGCCGTTTAGTCAGCCCGCCGGAATCGAAACGGCCGCGATTGACAATCTCACGAACCTTGTGGCGCTCGCCGATCCGGGCTTGACTCATAGCGAGGTGTTCATCGCGGGTACGGAGCCGTTCCCGCCAGGTCAGGAAGAACCGGCGGGCATGGCTTTGGGGCCGCAGAGCCAGCCCGCGGCTGCGCTCGGAGGGAATGGATCACCCCTGCGGACGGACAAGCTTGCCCTGACTTCCGACACGCAGGGACATAACGTTCACATTAATCCTGGAGCCCTGCTGCCCACCGGCCCGAGCCAGGGTCCTCGTCTTTTTGGTCCCACCAAACCCTAGGCGGGCCTTGACCCGAGTATCAAGCGGGCGCAACCGCTGGTCTTGCAGCTTGATCCTTATGAGCAGAGAGTATCTCCCGTAACTTGACGAAGGCCCGCATGATGACGGTGTTGACCTGGATCGTACGGTTCCTCTTAAATACGTCGGAGAGCATCGCGACACCCCGTTCCGTAAAGGCGTATGGCAAAGAACGCCGACCCCCCGCGGCCCCCTGGTCCCACACTGAAGCTCCCCCTAATTAACTGGGATGAGCAATTGTGACCAGACGGCTGAGCCGTACGGGGCTGACACGCGTGTTAGGCCAGGGTATAAGAAGTATAGCTCTAGCTTCCAGCCAGGATTCGCCTGGAGACGGAGGTTCGGGAGGAGGCGCAGCATGCTTTGGACCATTTTCGTGATTCTGTTAGTCCTGTGGTTATTGGGCTTTGGCCTTCACGTTGGCGGAGGCCTCATCCACCTGTTGCTTGTGGTTGCAGTAATTGTTTTGGTGTATAACCTGCTCACCGGTCGAAGAACTGCCATGTGAGGCAGGCCGAACACACCAAACCTGAGAGGGCGGCAAAGGTTCAACCCTCGGCCGCTCCTCTCATTCTGGGCCTGCTGGCCGTCGCGTAGTTTGGGTTGGGGGCATTCAAGGCCGGAGATCCGGCGAACGGCCGCGGAGGGTGCGCCATTGCGGCAATACTCGTGGTTCAACAATCGCGAAGCGGAACGGAGCTTTTTCGACATGGCTGCCCGGCAACAAGCCTCGTGGTTGCTCCTTCTCTATTTAGTCGCCGGAATGGCACCCGCATCGGCTCAGACCGGAAGCGCGGCCCCAACTGTGGAAAGCATCATCGCCAGCATGGCGCAGGCACGGACTGAGAACCGCGCCCGCTTTCGTCCCTACATCGTCACGCGAGACTACGAGCTGTTTGGCAAGGATGGAAGCGAGGCCAAGTCTGAGGTGATTGCCGATGTCGCCTTCGTCCCTCCGGACTCCAAGAAGTACACCATTCAGAAGACTAACGGGAGCGGACTGGGGCAAATGATTGTTCGCCGAATCCTGGCAAGTGAAGCGGAAATTACGAAAGATTACGCTTCAACCGACCTTTCGCCGGCGAATTATGGTTTCCGCTTCATCCGCGAGGAATACGTAAGCGGCCAACCCTGCTACGTGCTGGAGTTGCTTCCCAGGCGTAAAGACAAACATCTGGTCCGCGGGAACGTCTGGGTTGACGCCAACACCTACTTGCTTCGCCGCTTCGAGGGCCAGCCCGCCAAGAACCCCTCATGGTGGGTGCGGGATGTTCGCGTCGCGTTGGCTTACGGCGATGTCGGCGGAATGTGGCTGCAGACGGCTTCGAAGTCTACGGCCCAGGCCCGGATCCTCGGCCAATACACGGTGGTTTCGCGCGACGTGAACTATCAGATCAGCGAACCCGTGGCCGCCGGGTCTTCGGTCCAAACGAGCTTTTTGAGGCGGATGCCTGGGGGATCTCTTCGACACCATGCGATTCCAGGTGCATCGAAGGGATTTGTTCATGAGGAGGCTCAACATGCAATTAGACAAGGCCCTTAAGCTTGCAGTGATCCTGGCCTGGGATGACTTGATAAAAGTCACCGACGCATGTTCAGCACGGGTTGAATACCAATGTGAACCTGGAACGTCGTTGGATTACCTGAGCGTCTGGTCGGTTATGGCCGGGGGTGAACAGGATCTGGTGTGCGACTACTGGACGTGGACTTCTTCGGCCCATCCGAGCGGGATACGCTTCGTGAAGAGGTACCACTCTGATCCGTTGGCTAAGGCTCTGGACTTTATCCTGAAGAACCAGGATCAATTCACACGACCTGCCGATGCTTGCCCTGATGGCCTGGCTCTGATCTACCCGCCCACCGGAGAAGAACGCGCAGAAGCCGCCACCTGGATGAGCGGGGTCCATGGCGCCGCTACGAACGTCAGCCGCGCTGGGGATGAAAAGGTTGCAACTCTCTAGGGCATCGTTAACGGGTGGAGCGCATCCAAGATGATGTTCGCGTATGAAAGCCATTTCTCTTTGCCGGTCGGCCGTTGTTTTCGCTGGGTTCTTGTGGGCTGCAACCGTGGCCTGCGCGAGTCCTCAAACATCCACCAAGCCGGACGCTGTCACGCCGCCGCAGGCTGAAACCCAGGCAGCCCAAAACACGCCGAAGAAGAAACCCGTCAAATCGGGTGAGTGGCATCACTTCGGCGAGCGCGATAGCGCCTCCGTGGCGGGGCAAAGTCATCCGGGTGAGTGGCGCCACTTCGGTCCGAACCACGGCGCACCGCAGGTTGTTCCCGCTGAATCCGATCCCCGGCAAACATCCGGCACAAACCGCATGGCCGATTTGGAAAAGCAGATGTGGGCGCTCGTCAACCGCGACCGCCGGGATCCCGCGAACTCCGCCGAGACTGCTGGCCGAGCGCCGCCCCTCCGGTGGAACGAGAAACTGGCTGCGGTCGCGCGAGCGCATTCCCGCGACATGATCGAGCAACGATTCTTTGACCATGTTGACCGGGAGGGCAGGACGCTTTCGGCGCGAATCAACGCGGCCGGAATCCCTTGGCGGGCTTTAGGAGAGAATATTGCCATCAACGGAACCGTCCCCGGCGCGGAAGCCGCATTTATGGGCGAGCCTCGTTTCCAGAAGAATCATCGGGGCAACATCTTAAACGCGAATTACACTGACGTGGGAATTGGGATCGTGCAAGGGCCGAAGGGCAGCCTTTACATCACGCAAGATTTTGCTGCAATCCCGCCTAACCGTAACGGCGTTAGCAGCGCCCCATGACCCGCCTACAAACCCGAACGAAAGCGCGGCCACGGCCGACTCGGGGGAGCTGCCGTGTGGGACCGGCCGAAGTTATTGCCGGGTGGCGCATCAATTCTACCTAAATACGCGCGCGATGAGTGGCCGGCAAGCCACCCATCCGCAATGGACACATAAATAACGCCGTGCACTTGTCGAACCGCTGGGTTGGCTTAGCAGCCCAGGTATGCGCCAGCCACGAATCGCGCTCCCGCCCTGATCCAGGACCGCCTTCACCTCATGCGCCCGACGTGCATCGTGGTGATGGAATGCAGAAGTCCAAAGATATTCAGGAGCCACAAAACCACGAGAATGACCACGAGAGCATTCAAGATCGACTTAATCGTGCCTTGCATCGGCACGAAACGATTAACCAGCCAGAGGAGAATCCCAACTACGATCAGAACCACGAAGATTTGCATCAAAGGCATGATTTGTTGACCTCCATGTTTTCAGAGGCAGACGCCCTACGTCCGCTCCGCGTTATACACTGTTGAGGATCGGCTGCGGCTTCACTGTCAGGACTGCAACGGTGCAGTTCCCTGGAGCGAGTGGGAATCCCCGGGCGCCCGGTCTTTAAATCCGACCCAAGAGCAGCAGGATAAGCAGAATCACCAGGACCAGGCCCAGCCCGCCGCTCGGTCCATAACCCCAGCTTCGGCTGTGCGACCATCGGGGCAAGGCACCCACCAGCATCAAAATCAGCACGACGATCAAAGCGGTTGCAAGCATGTCGCTACCTCCTCCGTGATCTCATCCGTAGAAAGCATGAGTCGTTCGCAGGCGCCGGCTCCTACCGCTGTCTGCGGATAAGCCATTCCGATCAATCCGCGCGGGCCAACGGGAGATCAACGAGCTGCCCGTTCCTGTCTTGCTCTCTCTTGCGCCGTCTCGCTTCGCCGGAGAGAAAACGCAAGAGAATTCCGGCCACTCAACTACTGCGGCTGCTTCTTACTATCGGGACTGACCGCTTTCTTGACTGCCCTCCCGACGCTCTTGCCGAAACGGCCAACGCCCTTGCCAAATTCCTTGCCGGACGCGAGCGGCTTGCCTTCCTTCATTTCATGGCCGGCCTTTTCGCTGCCATGACCCACGTCTTTTCCGGCTTGCTTGAACTCCCCGCCTACCGACTTGGGCTCCACTCCGAGTTTGCCCGCCGTCTTAGAATCCAGGCGTCCTGTGACGGGCAGATTTTCGTCCTTCTGATACTGGCGAATCCCTGCGCGGGTCTGGGGACCTAAAACGCCATCGACTTTCGCGTGGTAATAGCCTTTGTCGCGCAGACTTTCTTGCACTTTCTTAATATCCTGACTGTGCGAAACCGCAGGTTTCGCTTCTTGGGGGTTGGCTGCGAAGGCGAGCGGGGTCAGGCTCAGGCCCAACATCCCTGTCGCCAGAAAGGCGAAGACAACCCTGGTCCATATCGTTTTGCTGTTTAGATCCATTTTTTCCTCCACTCCAAGTGTGCTTGCTACAAGCCGTTCATAAACCCGCCGGATGCCGCAGACACAGTGTTTTCTGCCCTGTCGGCCATCCGCGTGGAATCGGTCCTAATGGCTCTTTGCGCGCCCGGTAAGCATCAGAGCCCCGCCCGTCAAACTCAGAATCGCGCCCGCCACAGGCCTATAGGGAATGGTATGTTCTTCCGGATGCTCGATGGTGACCGGCCCTATCTTGGTTTTTTCCTGAGTTGTATAGGTAATCCCGCCGGCCAGGAGCAGGGCCACTCCGATAATCAACATGACAAACCCGGCTCTGAATCTGTTCATTTACGTCTTCCTTCACCCTCACCGTCAAACGTCCACAGCGGCGCCTAAGAAAGAGGCGACACAAGCCGCCCCCATCTCACAACCGGGGTACGCCCGACTCCACTCGATCTTCCCGGTCGATGGAAGCCGGGCGCTTGTTTTGTGCGCCACTGTCTCAGTCTTTAGCGACTCACTTCCATGTCAAGAATGGACCCCAAAATGGCGCCAAGGATGGTGTACTTGCCGCTCGAATAGCTCCCATATTGATAACGGCCGTAGTAGCCGTCTTCATAGCCGCGCTGGAAACCCTGGCGGAAGTAGTAGTTGTAGTCGTCCTGGGACACATAATAACCACTATAGCCATAGTTCGCGTCTTGATAGGCATACGAGCCTTGGTAGTCTGAGCGCCAGCGGTCCTGCCGGTCGGCCTGTCCGGCGAGGAAGCCTTGCTGATAACCGTAGTTCACGGCCTCCCGCAGCAAATTGGCGCCGTATTGATTCGTCTCGTAGTACCGCCCGCCACGCCGGTAACGATAGTTCCAACCCGTGTAAAAGTATGGATCGTTGTTGTAATCGTGGCGATCGTTCCGGAGATTCATCTCCTGCTGGCGTAAGCGCGCTACATACTCCTGCTGATAACGGTACTGCGCCGTGCGTCCCTGCCGCTGAAGCTCCGCTTCATGCTGCTGCCCTTCACGCTGCCGCTGATTCAGATTCTGACTGTACTGGCTCACGCGCTGCTGCTGCTCCCTGATAAGCTGCTGCTGGCGCTGCTGCGGGAGGCGGGCTTGCTGCTGATTTCGGTCTCGCTGTTGTTGCTGGACCTGCTGTTGCCAATTCTGGTCCCGCTGCCATTGTTGCTGCTGGGCGCGCTGTTGCTGCTGCTGATTCTGGTCTTGCTGTTTCTGGGCGCGCTGTTGCTGCTGCTGATTCTGGTCTTGCTGTTTCTGGGCGCGCTGTTGCTGCTGCTGATTCTGGTCTTGCTGTTTCTGGGCGCGCTGTTGCTGCTTTTTATTCTGGTCTTGCTGCTGCTGGGCGCGCTGTTGCTGCTTATCTTGGCCTCGCTGCTGCTGTTGCTGCGCCTGAGGTTGCTCCTTTTTCTGCTTTTTCTCCTTTTTTTGCTGTTTCTTGTCTTGCTGCGACTTTTGCTCTTGCTGCGATTGTTGCTGGGCATTGGCCGGTATGCTCATTCCCACCAACCACGCCGCGCTCAGGACAACCGCCACCATCATCCGGTTCAAGATACTCATTTTCACGTCACACCTCACTTAGTAGTCCGATCGGTCCATGGCAAACAGCCCATGAAGAAAACCCACGAGGAGCACAACGGGCAGGATGGGAACAACCAATTTCTTTTGTTGCCGTCCAACTCCCGCCAGATCCTGTCTCGCAACTCCAGCCACCTTACTTGTACTCTGAATTAATTCGCGCGTCAGTCCCGTAGTGCTCACTCGTGTGGTCAAAATTGCTCACTCACGTTTGCCGGGGGAAAGAAAGGATGGGACTGGCGGGGTTATGCGAGGGGTTGACCTCGGAGACGCGCTGGTATTCCGTTAAGGGCGCCGCGACTGAACCTGCCAGTTCACGATGACGGCCATCATCCATTATTGGCCCCTTCGGTATCTGGCCGGCCCAAAGGCTCATCCGGCCTTCACTACACCCTCGGGGCGACTCGGCCCGTGCCGGGGGATCCTCCCCGAAGGTGGTGTGCTGGATAAATTGTTAGAAAATGTTGAGTGTAATTTGGATGCCGGGATGCCTCGGGTTGCACAGGTAATAGCCACCCCCGACGTATTCGACATAAACGTTGTCGTTGTAGCTCCAGCCGGATGGCCATGGCTCATTGAATCCGAACCAATAGCCGCTGTACTGGAAGCGGTTGTACCCGTTGACCATCTGGGGACGGACCATGCGGAACGAATGGTCATGACCGAAATGGGCACGGTAACTGTTGTCCGGAATGCGACCATAATGGTTGCCATTGTTGCCGTTGTTGCCATGGTTGTTGGCTACGGTGCGTGGCTGCCGCTGGCTCTGCACCTTCTCGGCCCTCTGTTGCTGCCGCGCCTGCTGTTGCCCCTTTTGCTGTTGTTTTTGCTGTTTCTGGGCTTTCTGCGGCCGCTGCTTTTTTTGCTGTTTCTTGTTTTGCTTCTGTTGGTGCTCTTGCTGCCCTTGCCCTTGGGCATTGGCCGGCGTGCTCATTCCCACCAACCATGCCGCGCTGAGGACAGCCGCCACCAACATCCGGTTCAAGATACTGATTTTCACGCCACACCTCCTTGGTAATCCGATCGCTCCATGGAATCTAGCCCATGAAGAGAGCCCGCAGGTAGCGCAACAAACAGAATGAGAAACAAGACCAGTTTCCTCTTTTGCCGTTCGCCTCTCACCGAATCCTGTCTGGAAACTACGGGCATATTGTTTATACCCCGGGCTGATTTACCTGTCAGTCCCGTACTGCTCACCCGTTCGGTCAAAATTGCTCATCGAAGTTGATGAGGAGGAAACCACAGGGCGGGAGCGGGGGAAACGATGGGAGGTGTTATTTACCGTGCGCCCTTACGGAACAGGGCGTCGCGAAGCACTCCATGTATTTGGGAGCAATCGAGCGATCCGGGTCAAAATCGCTGTTGATGGGATCTCGGGTTTTGAGCGATTACCACCTGGAGCGCTTCTTTACACCAAAAAAGTGGTATTCGTCAGGAGATCCTGCGATCGGACGAATCTGCAAATTTGGCTTGGGACCTGCCCAGATCCAAAGACGATCTCCAGGAGCCGTTTCAAGAACTACATCTTTATGATCCAGCCTGAATTCACGGGGGCCTTTCATATCCTCCACGTGCATATCATACGAGCCGAAGGTGGAACGGACACGAGCAGTGCCTCCTTTCTCTGAAATCAACTCCACAAACTCGGCCTTTCCATCACTTTGTTGCGCACTAACAAGGAAAGCGCCCTCTGCTCGCAGTCTCCAAAAAGACGCAGAAGCCCAGGCTGGAGGTGCGGCGGGAAACACCCGAATGACACCGTTATGACTCTGAATCAGCATATTCTGTACAGCGTCAAGGAATCCGAACCCTGCTTCCAATGTGGAACTATTCCCACTTTCCCAGACCGTCATATCGCAGGCCTGTAAGGCTCCCTGAAACATTAGAGTATTTTCAGTAATGAATCGATCGGTGTAGTCCAAGAGAAGCGTGCGAGCCAATGTTGAGCGGCCAACGTGAGCGGCAATGCTGGCAGCCCAGGTCCAGGAGAACCCTACCCATTCTCCGTGCCCCCTCAAAATCCACGTGTGGATCGAACGGTCGATAAGGTCTCGATCTTTTTCCAAGGTTACCTCGTGGAAGGGGTAGATCGGGCTGAGGTGCGAATGGTGCCGATGCGAACTTTCATAGGGTAGATCCGCCCGCACCTTGAGACCTTGCACAGGATCAATAGCGAACTCGGTAAGCTGTGCAAGAACCTGTTCCCATGTTGGCCGCTCGGGATCTCGGGCATTGAGCATTGCGTCAGCCTCGATCAGCGATTGCAGAAGGAAGCGAAGCACGGCGAGGTCCATGGTGGGATCTGGGCCCCAGAATGTCCCCGTATTCCCTTGATACTCTGGCGATAACCCTAGTGGGATGTGAAGCTTGCCATCAGGGCCTTTCTGTAACTGGTGTAAAAGCGGTTGGATTGCAGCTTTCATTATGGGCACGGCTCGCGCACGCAAAAAATCTTTGTCCTGGGAATATTTCCAGTGAAGCCAGTAATGGTGCACCGCCCACGGAAGGCTGGAAAACGCCAACTGGCCCTCCGGCCAACCGTAGGTAGGGTTACATTCGAAGTCGGTGCTGCTTAAGAGGGATTCACCCTTCACCCCAAAAATGTCCTTTGCATAACGTTGCATTTGAGGCCGACAGCCGTCCAACATATCGTAGAGAGGCATGGCGAATTCAAGGCGGTTCGACGCATAGATAGGCCAGTAGGTCATTTGTACATTGATGTCCCAGTGATAATCGCCCTGCCAAGCGGGCATTTCCCCGTCAGGCGCCCATACCCCCACAAGGGTTATGGGTTTCTTTCCAGGGCGAGTTGCGGAGGCGAGTTTGTAGATCTCATTCCAATACAAACCCTCCAAGCGGGTATCCGGAATCGAAAGAAAGGAAGCATGATAATAACTTGCCCACCATGAATCATGCGCAGACTTGAGGCGCTCCGCATCGTCTTCTGATAATCCCGAAATCCTTTGGATTGCTTCTTCGGCGGCTCCAGTCTTCTCACGGGTGAACGCAATTGTTATGTAGACCGCACGCCGATTGGAGCCAAGTCTGAATTCCCGCCAGGCAACAGCATATTCACCGCTTCCGAGCATCGATTGAGACCAGCACGACACGTCTTGACGGCGCCCAAAGCGAGGAGGTGGGTAACCAAATTTATCCCGAAGCATTTGGTAAACAGATGCCGAAATTGGATCTTCTCCAGTGTAGGTCCGCATACCGAGCCGAAGGTCAGCTTCCTTTCCTTCCGTTGTCAATTCCAGCACGATGAGTGGCTCGGTTGCCGCCACGAAACACTGCCAAGACGCGTTACCGGCACCGGTTCGTAGTTCCCCTCGGGCAGTCGCCGTTGCCAAGTCGAGATGCATGGCGGCCCCTCGGGGATGGCCCACGGCCAGCAGCTCAAGGCGTCCGATTGGAACTCGCGTTGGATAGGGACCGATATCCTGCCCGTGAACCTTGGGGCGTCCCCACTCTTCTTCCCAACTTCGATCCTTGCCGGTCACCACTCCTGTTTCAAGCAGGTGGCGGAAATTTTCCCAGGTGAAGGTTTTAGGGGGGGACCAGTGCCTGGTTTCCCAAACGTCGGACTTGTCGAGGGAAAAAACAAGGGGGGCGCCATCTCCCCAAACATTCACTCCCAGGTCGCCATTCCCCAAGAGCAAGCCCTGGTTCCAAGTTTTTGCTGCCACCTCCCAGATAGGATCGTGGCGCCGAATATATTTGAGGATCGAACTCTGATCGATGAGAAGCTCTCCGGATTCGACAGGGGCCTTTTCCCTCTTCTCCTCTGCCCAAAGCGTTGAGGGTACCGCACCGATTGTTCCGCTGGCGCCGACCAGCTTGATCCAATCTCGTCGTGAAATCTTGCTCATTTTTTTACGTCCACCACCGCAAGGTTCTCTCAAGCTCCGTGGGCCGTCGACTTTCTATAGCTTCGCAAAATGGTCGGAGTTCACACGCAGCGAGTAACATGCAATCGCTTTCTGCCCCCATCGGGCCGACCGGGCCGTGTAATAAATGCGGCACCTATTGGTTTGCGGCACTCTTAGGAAGTCAAACTCTAAGGCATACATGTCGTCGAAGGAAGGGGGCAACCCAGGTTCGATTAGAGATGAGGCTGAAAGCCATCGCCAGTTCAGAAAGTCATCGCTCACTGCCATCCTCCCTGAGATCTTTCCTTTTGGCCACACGAGCGGAACATCCTCGCTATAGGAACACAACCAGAAATAGCGAGTTCCGACCTGAAGGATACCTCCTGGATAAAGTGCCTCTGAGGGTTGAGGGGTCGTCATGGCGGGCTTCACGTACTTGTACGGTCCCTCCAGACGGTTGGCATGGAATATCAGCCGGTAGCGCGCCACAAGTCCGCTGCGGGGTGGAATGGCAAGGCTACACATCCAAAAACTTGCTTCGCTCCCCGCCGATGGAAGGGGGATCGTCAACAATATAGATCCTACTATCCATCAGACGCCATCCCTGCAAATCCGTCGTTAGGTTTCGTTAAGGAACAACTCGTACATCTATGATCCTGAAAATCTACTCCGTGCAGACAAAATGGTGTAGTTCCATTCGCCATGAAACCGGTGGGGCCGGAGGCGAATCTTGGCCATCTGCTCA
>Ga0307374_10008737_pt1 | contig 15066 bp, 6 predicted proteins | sample OX3MG_FD_202532 | JGI IMG/M metagenome (GOLD analysis project Ga0307374, IMG submission 202532) | Soil microbial communities from Risofladan, Vaasa, Finland - OX-3 | ecosystem: Environmental > Terrestrial > Soil > Coastal area > Acid sulfate soil | place: Finland: Risofladan, Vaasa | collected... | reverse complement strand
AAAACTCTTGACCCTGCGCCAGGGAGACGGTCATAACTGCGAACGGCACGCGATCCTCAGCAATCAACGCCCTTTCCAAAAGCAGCCAGGCGCAACGCCTGCGCCCGCGCCGCAACGCCTGACGGTCGAATCTTCAAGCGCCTCGCCCACCGAAGCCCAATCGCCTCTTGGCCTCGGCCATGGCGCACCCCGATCCAACAAAATTTCATGGCGGTTACTGTACCGCAGTCGTTTGCGGAACACCAACACATCCGGCGAAGGGTTGCGACAAATTTGCGAGCCTCACGTGTCCCTCACTGCATGCACCTTCCTTGGCGCTTACCCCTGGTTCGTATCCCGTGAACTCCCATTTTCATTTGTCGGGTACTTCGAACTTGTCCCCCGTATCGCTGATCCATTGCTTCAGGCGTTCGATCAGCTTCTGGCGCTCCACGCGGACCTTGTTGTCATGCGCCAGATTGACCAGTTCATAGGGGTCCTCGTTGAGGTCGAACATCATCCACGACGTGTTCGCGAAGCAGCAGTATTTCCAGCCGTCCCGAGTCACGAGACCGCGCCAGGGTGTATTGACGTGGTCTGCCATTTGTTCGGCAATCGGTTCTTCCAGGTAGGCAGAGTCCGGCTCGCTTACCTTGGGGCGGTCGGCCAGACGGTAGTGCGAGTAGTCGGTGCCTTCCATCCAGGAAGGCTTCCGGATGCCGCACAGCCCCAGCGTGGTGGGTGCGATATCCACGCTGTTGAAAGGAATCGAGGGACGCCCGCTGCGGTTGCCGTTGTAGTAGGGCACGCCGCCGCTCACGATCATCGGAATGCGGATGGATTCCTCGTACGGGTGCGTCTTGCTGAAGGTTCCGTGCGAGCCCATCATGGTGCCGTGATCGGCAAACTGAAGGATGTAAGTGTTGAACTCCATGCCGGTCTCATGCAGCGCCTTCCGGACGCGTCCGATGTTCCAATCCAGATTTTCGATCTGGGCGTAGTAGCCGGCCAGCCAGCGGCGCGTCTGCGTCCGGATCCGCTCGATGGGCGGAACGTTGGGCCGGAGCTCAAGCTGGCCGCCGTTGTAGTGGCTCATAAATTCCGCCGGCGCAAGATGGGGAGGGTGAGGCGGCTCGACGGAGAGTGCAGCGAAGAAGGGTCGCGCCTTGCCCGATTTCGCCTCCTCGCCGCGCTCTTTCAGGTATTTGATCAGCAGGTTGGTAAGCTCATCCGTTTCATATCCGGGCAGCCGGTAGTGGAAAGCATCTTTTCCCGAGCCCCCGTGGACCCAGCAGTCCCACTGGCTGTTGTTGTTTTCGTAGCCAATCCACTCATCGAATCCGCCGCGCCGGTCGGGAGGAACAATATGCATGGCGCCGCGGCCGTTGTGCTCGTTCCATCCGGAAAGATGCCACTTTCCAAAGTAGGCGGTCTGGTACCCCGCCTCATGGAAGGGAGCGGTAATAGTCGGCTGGCCGGGCGGCAGGGGATATCCGTTGACCGGAACGCAATGGTGCGGATAGCGGCTGGTCAGCATCGTGCCACGGAAGGGAGCACAGAGCGGATAGGAAGAAACAGCATGATCGAAGTTGACCCCCGTACGCGAGAGGATGTCCATGTTGGGCGTGTGCACATTGGGGTCGCCGTTGCAACTGATCGCGAAGGAACGATGCTGGTCACCCAGAATCCAGATGACATTCGGCTGCGTGCCGGTCGCCGCCGGTTCCGCAGGCGCGCCGGACCCTTCACCGGCGTCTCGAAGCAAAGCCGCGGCGCCAGCGGCTCCGAGAGAATTCTGAAAGAAGCTTCTGCGATTCATAATGTCCTCCGATAAAAATTAATTCTCTGATAGTCATTGATAAATGGTAATAAACAGCGCTCGGATTAAGGTTCCGTTCGCGCTCTGCAAAAATGTCACGCGGGCGCGCTTACTGATTCCCTTACTCCTTGTTCGCCGCCTGGCTCCCGGGGCCGGCTCACCGCGCTCGGCGGCCAAGGAGATGCCAAGGTCTTGATGGAAAAATACCCGCCTGCTTGCATGCCGGGTTTTCGGGAAATGAAATCATCAGGGCCAGCCTTCAGAAAGCCATGGAACCCTTAGAAAGGGTCTATGATGTTTTATTCCAGCGACAGAGACAATGTCCTCGGACTCCAGATGACAGGCGCCCCGCCGAAACACTTCCATTCAGGATAAGCTATCAACGCCTTTCGCCCTGTTTGGGAGCAATCAAATCAGTTTTCGGATGCTCTGGGAGAACCATCGGAGGAAGCGGCTTCTGGTTGAAATCGAAATCCTTTTTCAGGTCTCCCAATATCGGCAGATCTTCACGCACCGTCGGCCTTGGGTCGGGCCTTCCATCCGTCTTGGGATCCAGCCGCGCCCCTCCCAGGAAATCGTCCTCGATAAATTTCAAATAGGCGTCAAAGCTGAGAACCTGATGGTCAATCAAATGGGGCTTGACGTAAGGAGAAATCACCATCGCCGGCACGCGCAGGCCATACCCGTTGATGTCTACCGCTGGAGGCGGTACATGATCGTAAAATCCTCCCCAATCGTCCCAGGCCAGGAAGATCGCGCTGTCTTTCCAGTCGGGCCCTTGCATCACGGCGTTGATCAGGCCCGTCACATAGCTCTCGCCAACGGACACTAAGGCCGGAGGATGTTCACTGACCTTCTGGGAAGGGGAAATCCAGGAGACGGACGGCAAGGTGCCTTCGCGGGCCTGCTTATAAAAATTTTCCATGGGCTGAATGTTGGAAAGCTGGTGATCGTTTTTAACCGTGTCGAAGTAGGGCAAGGGATTCCACCAGCCTTCGGTCCGGTCTTCAAATTCTTCGTGCGAGCAAGGCCCAACCCCTGCGGCGCAGTTCGGGTTGGCGCTCTTGAACACGTAAAAGCCCCAACTCACGTGATGCGCGTGCAGCAGGTAAGTAATATCCGTCCAGGCGTAAATGGGTTTGGTTCCGGGAGGCCCATTCCGCTGGCCGCCGAACATTTGACCGCGGAGGCCCTTCATAAACCCACCCTTAAAATCAGGCACGATTCCTGAAGCGTTCATCTCGTTGATGCAACTCATGGGATCGTTGTGCTTGCTGCAATAGGCTGACCACGCTGAAACCTCGAACAGATGCGCAGGCAGGCTCCAGGAGGCGACGGAACAGAACATGTGGTCTTGCAGCACGAATGACTTTGCATAGGTCCAGTAATTGGGAATGTCTCGCCCGTCGTGATATCCCATGACATCCGGCACAGGGGAGTTTGTACAGGCTGGGTCGTCAGGGTTGGCGCAGCCCTTGCGGCCATGTTCTGCCAGAACAACGAAGCCGTCCATCCTGCCGTTATCGATAGCCTCCAGGCTGCTGTCCGCGTTGTGCGGGCCTCCGCCATTCTTATCGTTCCTGTCATGGTAAGGACTCACGCACTTGCCGGTGACCGGATCGGGGTTACACACCGTGAAAGCGCCATCCTTCCTCGGCAATCCATCGACGCCGGGAAAGGTGCCAAAGTAACTGTCGAAGGAACGGTTCTCCTGCATGATGATGATGATATGGCGGATCTTGTGGATACCTGCTGGTCTGGAACTCTGGGGCTGAGCAGCAAAGGTTCCTGCGACTATCATTAATAAGGCAAGGGCAAACGCGCAGAGACTCAACTTTTTCAGAGCAGAGCCTAATGCCGGTTGCCATGAAGACTTGCGGACCCAATATTGCCGCATAAAATGGATGCTCCTTTCAATGAAGTGCTTATTGATAACTTTATTCACAAATATCAAGATGTTGCGTCGTTCAACGCTTTCCAACGGAGCGTGGTGCCGGGCTGATAAGGGCACATGTGGCGCAAAACCGCATGACTTTCCTCCAATAACCCGCTTCAAGTTGCCACGAACGGGGATGTCCTCGGTCCTGTTCGGGGACCGATGGAAACCGAAACAATCCCGCATGTTGTTGGCCTGATGAGTGTGAGCTATTGACTCCCCTTCACCGGTTTCGGAGCCACCATGTCCGTTTTGGGATGTTCCGGAAGAATCAAAGGCGGCAACGGCTTCTGATTGAAGTCAAAAACATTTGTCAGGTCACCCAGGATCGGGACATCCTCGCGGACGTCCGGCCTGCGATCCGGTCTGCCATCGGTCTTGGGGTTTAATCGCGCCCCTCCCAGAAAATCGTCTTCGACGAATTTCAAGTAGGCGTCGAAGCTGAGAGTTTGGTGGTCGATGTAATGAGGTTTGGCATACGGGGAAATGACCATTGAGGGAACGCGCAGGCCATACCCATCAATATCCACCGCCGGGGGCATTACATGGTCGTAGAAACCGCCCCAATCGTCCCAGACCAAAAAGATCGCGCTGTCTTTCCAATCCGGACCCTTCATCACGGCATTGATCAGGCCCGTCACATAGCTCTGGCCGACAGACACTAACGCAGTGGGATGCTCGCTGACATCTGAGGAAGGAGAAATCCATGAGACGGAGGGCAACGTCCCAGCCTTCGCCGCCTTATAAAAGTTTTCGATCGGCGTGACATTGGAAAGCTGATGATCTTCTTTCACCGTGTCGAAATATGGCAAGAGGTTCCACCAGCCGGGAGTTCTAGCTATTTTTTCCGCGTATGGGCACGGCCCCAGCCCGGTATCGCAGTCCGGATTAGAGCCCTTGAAGACGTAATACGCCCAACTTACATGATTCTTGTGCAGCAGGTAGGTAATGTCCGTCCACCCGTAGACGGGCGCCTGCGGCTTCGCGGACATCCCCAACCTCTTCCTTACTGCGGCCGGGACCCCGGCCCCCATATCCGGCGTCACCGCCGGATTTATCGTGTTGATGCAGCTCATCGGGTCGTTCTGTTTCGAGCAATAGGCTGACCATGCTGAAGTCTCGTACAGATGCGCGGGCAAGCTCCATGAGGCGACGGGACAGAACATGTGGTCCTGCAGCACGAAGGTTTTTGCGTAGGCCCAGTAATTGGGAATATCCTGCCCGTCGTGATATCCCATGACATCGGACGGAGCTGAGGGACCGCATATGGCACGGTCAATGTTTGGTCCGCACCCCCTGCCGTGGTTCTCAGCCACAATCACAAAGCCGTCCATCCGGCCATTATCGATATCCTGCACGCTGGCAGCGGCACTGTGGTCCGCTCCTGCGTTCTCATCGTGCCTGTCGTGATAAGGGCTTATGCATTGCCCTGTTCTCGGATCGGGATTGCACACCGTGAAACCGCCATCCTTCCTCGGCAGGCCATCGACGCCGGGAAACGTGCCGAAATAGCTGTCGAAGGAACGGTTTTCCTGCATGATGATGATGATATGACGGATTTTATGAATACCTTCTGGTTTGGAAGCCTGGGTCTGGCCAGCGCAGGTCCCTGCAACGGTCAGCAGCAGCGTACAGGCAAAAGCGCACAACCCTGATATCCATGGGGATTTGTGGTTCCAATGTCGTGGCATAAAATGTATTCTCCTCCCAACAAAGCATTGATCCGTAATCTAATTTAGAGTCATCAAAACGTCACGTCGTGCCTTGTGTTTCAGTCGCCGCTCCTGCTGCAGGCAGGTTGAATCTGCCGGGATCACCTGATTCACTCGGGTTCCAGGGCCTGTGTGGAACTCGTTCTCTGCCATGTCATGCCGAGCCCGTTCGCCCTCCAACTGCGAACGGCCATGAGTGACACGAGGGGGCTCAGGGTAAACGGGAATCTCGCCTTGCAGTGGTAGCCACGACAGTGTTTTATCTGCCGTGGGCCGTTCCCCTTCCGAGATTCCTCGTCGCCCTTCGGCTCCTCAGAATGACACGCAACATGAGGATCCAATAACTGTGCAAAATCAACCGGAGTTCCCATTTTGACTTCTCAATCGACCAGTAACATACTCCTAACCCCCCTTCAATGCAACGAAACTTCTTAACAGGGTGATACGAACCGGTCGCCGTCAGCGCCGCCGACGTTGAGAGCCTCATCAAATCCCTTCGCTTGTTCTTCAGCTATCGATCAAGGGTTAAAACGCACCGGACCACTTATTGGGACGGCGTGTAGCGCGGCCGAACCCCCATGCGGGGCAGAGAAACTGACGGGTGATACCCGCATCCCCAAACGTTGCGTTCCGGAACGTGGGCCGGAATAGGGACCACCAGGGGGGGATTCGGCGTTTGGTCGAAGTCGAAACAATCCCGCAAATCCAGGGCGTAATGGTCCCGCGCTGTCAGATGGGTCAAACCCCACCGCTCCTCAATAAACTTCAGGACGGAGGTGAAATCATACATCTGATGCGAGATATAGGCCGGCTTGGCGTATGGGGAGATGATGATGGTTGGCACGCGAGGCCCATAACCGTAAGCGTCCACCATGGGCGGCTCGACATGATCGTAGAACCCTCCGTAATCGTCCCAGGTCAGCACGATGACGCTGTCTTTCCAGTAACGGCTTTGCATCAGGGCGTTGACCAGGCGCGTCACATACCACATCCCCTGGGCGATGGGCTCGGGAGCGTGTTCGCTATCCTCCGTGTCCGGAACGATCCAGGCGACCTGCGGCAAGGTCCCGCGTTTCAAATCCTCATAATATTGTTTCAAGGCCACCAGACGCGCCATGTCTGCCGGGTTGTCGCGGACGGCTTTGAAGCCCGGCAGGGGGTTCCAGATCCAGAAGCGTTTTGGATCAGGGTAAAACTGATCATTGATACCTGCGTCCCTGCTTACCCCGGGCGGAAGAGGTTTCGTTTCGTTATAGTACTTCCAATCGAGTTTCGTCTTGTTAAACAATTTAATGATCGAGGCAAAGCTGAAGCCGTCGGGGTCGTCGAGTGCGTTTTCCACCTGCTTCAAAGTGTGCGGCATAGGCCCGGTGATTCCCCCATCCTGGGCCGCGACCGTGTAGATGTGGTTCTGGAGGCTGGGTCCCAGAAACGAGGAAAAGTAACGGTCGCACAACGTGTAATGCCGAGCGTAGGCCCAATAGTTGGGAAGATCCCGCTGGTCATAATAGCCCATGGTGTAGTTCGTGCCTTCGGCCCACACGAACCCGTCCATGTTGCCGTTGTCATAAGCGGCGTGAGCTACCTGCCATTCGTGGGGCAAGTCGCAAATCGGCAGGTTGGTGGCGCTCATATGAAAAGGTTTCACGCATCGCGAGCTGCCCGGCAGCACGGGAAGGCACGTGCCCGGAGGGATGCCGTCCGCGCCCGGAAACGTTCCGAAATAGTTATCAAAGGAGTGGTTTTCCTGAATAATCCAGATCAGATGATTGATCTTGTGCATTCCCGCTGGCAGCGTGGTTGTGGGGACCGTTTGAGCCGTCCCAGTTGAGACCGTGAAGAACACCAGAATCAGGAATTGGAGAATTGCGATCAACCTCAGATGCGTTTTACGGCGTTTTAAACATTCGCGCATTAAACACCCCCTTTAAGAAGCATTCATTATTAATGACGACTTTTATTGGTCGACATTCTTTAAGATGAACTGCTGGGTTTGATCCATCCACTGATCAAAGTTCTTGCTCTTGCGCGTGGTGATTGCCCGTTGGCGGACAAGAATAAGCTGGGCCTCTTCCCGACGTCCCATCTTTACGTAAGTCCATCCTGGCCTGTACCGGGCGTGCGCCAGCGATGGGTTCAGCACAACCAAATTTTCGTCAAGCCAGGATGCCCCTGGGATATCTCCCCGAAGGCGGTCAACCTCGCCGAGACAATAATAGTTCCGTCCGTCGCCAGGACGCAAGGGTGCGGCCAATCGCAGGATTCTTAGGGCCTCAAACATGTTGCTCAAATTTCCGATCGAAGCGAACAACTGATCCAGTGGGCGCGGATTGCGAAACGACGACCGATGCGGGGGGAGAGCGGCGAGGGCGGAACCCGACGAGCCGCCCTCTGCGTCCAGTGTCTTCCGTGCGCTGCCCGCCCCGGAGCGGAGCTCCAAAGCCCTGCTCCAGATCCAAAGCGACAGTTTTCACTCAAGGTGAGATCGTGCCATTTCGCAGCGTCCGTACGCACGGTGCCCAAAAATCGCGCACGGCCTGGATGGGCATCCTTCGTTAGCGCCCTATTCTTAGAAGCTGACCTTCAAAGCCAATTGAAGCTTTCGCCCCCGGCCCGAACTAGAAATTTCTCCGAAGTTCGAGGTTCCAACTGAGTTTCCGGGAATTCCAAAATACGGCGTGTTTGTGAAGTTGAAGGCTTCGAATCGGAACTGTGCATTGACTCGCTCCGTGATGTTAAAGCCCTTGTACAATCCGAAATCCCAATCCGCCAGGGAAGGACCTATCATGGTATTTCTTCCCAGGTTCCCGAAGGTGTAAGGCGCATTCGGCGCGAAGGCAGCGGTGTTGAAAAATTCGTTGACCGGGTCCACGCCTGAAGGCCGGGCGGGGTCGCCGACAAGATTCGGACGGTTGTCAGAGTTAAGCGTCCCCGTGTTGGACGGATCACCGGGAACGATGATGGTGAACGGCGTCCCGGAAGTCAGCGTCACGATTCCCTCCGTACTCCAGCCACCCAGAACGGCATCGACCGCCCCATTCCAGCCGTTGCCGAAATGCCTTCCCCGGCCAAACGGAAGATCATAGATATAGCTGGCCACAAACCGGTGTGTCCGATTCTGGTTATCGAGCCCTTTCTCCGCTCTCAAATTGTAAACATTCTGAGGGGCACAGCCCGCCGTGTTGCCTGAACCAGCGAAACCACAGGTATCGCCCAGAGTTTTGGAAAAGATGTAAGAACTGAGAAGGGTGAAGCCTCCCGCGAATCGTTTTTCCACTTTGGCCTGGAGGGAGTTGTACGTGCTGTTGCCAAAGAACCCGTGGCTGCTAAAGTCCGCCAGAGGGCTGATCACCACATCCGTTCCCGGGAAGATCACGGAGGTGAAGGGCCGGCGGGAGTTGATGTTTCCGGGTCCGGGAGCCGGTTGATTGAGATCCAAGCGTTCGGCCAGGTGATGGGTTCCCGCTCCGTAATAGCCGAGTTGAAGCATCCAGTTATGTGAAAAGCTGTGCTGGATGTTGAAGTTCCACTGTTGAGTGTAGGGAAAATCGAAGACCCTCTGAAAACTCGAGAGGACAGGGGAAACCGCATTCTCCGGCGTCAGAAAATCGGGAACGCCCCCGGAAAGGGTTACGACAGGGTGAATGCTGTCAGTGCTGATCAGAGAGCTGAATTTGAACGGCGGGTTATTTTCAAGAAATTGCCCTCCGCCCGTTCCTTCCATCGTGCCGTAAAAGATTCCATAGGCCACCCGCACGACCGTCCCGTGGCCCAAGTCATATGCAAGGCCCAATCGAGGAGCAAAATTGTTGGAGTCAGCAGCTATCAACGACCGGGACTCGCGCGAAGGGCCATTTTGCGCAACAATCAGGTGCACCTGGGGATAGTAGAGGGAACTGGGATCAAAATTGGCCAATCCGTTTTTCTTGTCCACCCACGGCAGGAAAAGCTCATAGCGCACACCGTAATTAAGAGTCAGTTTCGGAGTCACCTTCCAGTTATCTTCGACGTAGCCGGCATAGTACTCCGTTCTCATATTGATGTGGACACTGGTCGACGCAAAGGTCGAGTCAGGAATGCCCAGCAGGAAGTCAGCAAATGCACTTCCCCCTGCATGACTCAGGGAGTCTCGCGTGAAATGGCCGTCGAAGCTAAAGTTGCCGAGCTGCTGCTGAGGGTTGTCCAGGAAGCTCTGCAACCGTTGGAAGGTCCCTCCGAACTTGATCTGGTGATTGCCTTTGATCACCGTCGTGTCGTTAATTAATTGACGGTTCTGAGATTGGGCGATATTGGGCGTATAATTCGGTCCGCCCAAGTTTCGAAAGCCCGTCAGGCTGAACAGGGCCACGCCTGACATCGACTGATTGACGCCCGTCAGACCCGTTTGGGCGTTGAGGTTTTGGCTGAAAGGCCACGTTCGGAGAGTGGCCCGGCGGTTCCAGGCAATCTTGGTGCTTGAGATGACGTTTGGAGAGAAGACGTGGTTCCACTGCGCGCTGGCCACGGTTCCGAGATATTTGAACGGGGTCCCACCTCCCAGAGGTCCGGGAAAGGCATTGTTTGAAAAATCATATTCACTGGACCAATCAAGAGTTCCGCTGAAATTATCGCGGGCGCTCATGTTGTAATCAACCCGAGCATCATCACTGAAGGAGTTGAATCCGCGCGGGGAAGTGAACGTATAGTTGCGTGACAAACCGCTGTTCTGCGGAAGCGGAATGAGCGGGACCAGTTGGCCTGCAACCGAATCGAACCGATCCGTCGGAATGATGTTGCCCTCAAATGCCTGCCGCGTCCCGGTGTTGGGATCGTAGGTGGCCGGATCGTAGATCGGCTTCGATAGCTCAGAAAAATCCCCCTGCCGCATCTTCACGGTCGGAAGCGTGCTGACAACGCTCGCATATTCCCGCCGCCGCTGCCATTCCATAGCTTGAAAGAAGAAAAGTTTGTTCTTCACGATGGGGCCGCCAATGGTCGCGCCGAATTGATTGCGCCTGAACGGAGCCTTCGCTTGCGGAGCTCCATTGAAATAATCCCGGGCGTCCAGGATTTCGTTGCGGACAAATTCCCAGGCTGTTCCGTGGAACTGGTTCGTGCCGGACTTCACTTTCAGGTTCAGCACGCCCCCCATGGCCTTTCCAAACTCCGCCGAATATCCGTTGGTCTGCACCTTGAATTGCTGGACGGCGTCCACAATAGGCTTGACCGCCTCGGCCTGGCGTCCCTGAGCCGCAATTTCCAAATCGTTGTTGTCCACGCCGTTGATCATGTAATTGTTTTGCGTGGTCCGCTGTCCGTCGGAGCTGAAGCCTCCGAACCGGCCGCCAATGGGCTGAACGGTTCCTTGCGACAGAAGCGCCAACTGAACATAATCGCGGCCATTCAAAGGAAGGTCCACGATTCTTCTGGAGTCGATGACCTGCCCCTGGCTGGCGGTCTGGGTATCCAGAAGCGGCGCCGCGCCTGTCACCTGAACGCTCTGGCTGACCGCACCCACTTCCAAACTCATGTTGACAACCGCCACCTGCTGGACGTCCAGCGTGATTCCAGAATGCACCGCGGTCTTAAACCCTTTCATCTTCACCTGGATCGTGTATTGGCCGATCGGGAGAGACGGGAATATGTAATTGCCTCTAGCATTCGTAACTGCTGTGGATATCTGATTCGTATCGACTGCGGTCGATGTCACCGCGGCTCCCGGGATAACCGCACCGGAAGCGTCTTTGACCGTCCCCTGAATTTGTCCCGTGTCTCCTATTTGAGCCCGTGCGCAGATTGGCGCGAAAACAAGATAGAACGCCAGGACAAGGATGCCCGAAAGTAGGCATGACTGCTGGGATTTGTGGACTTTCATAGAGCCTCCCTTACAAAAATCTTTCCTCTTGACAAAACTTAGTTGTGTGATCGCCACGAGGATCAATCGGTGGCAGTACCTTTTCAAAAAACGTTTGTAATGTCAAGGATAAAATGTTGCGATCGCTTGCTTGATGCGGAAATTGCGGCAGGTTCTTAGGAGTCGCTACTTAAACGAAACGCGGCCGAACCACTCCACGATTTGCTATGCCAGGCCGGATTCGCAGGAGGCCCTTGAAAGATGACGGGATGATGATGCTGTGGCCCGGGGAACGTCCAGCATCTTCTGCGCCCGCCGGCCGTTCAATTCACCCTGGCCGAGCGGTCTCCTTCGTAACACATGATGTGGTCATAGGCTTCCCAGCCGTTCCAGAGAACCGGCGCCGCACCCATCAACAGCACGGCCAAGGGAAGCAGTGCTTTCAGGATAGCTTTCACCAAGAGGTCCCTCCAGGGTCCTGGATGTGCTGTTTGATGGAATGAGCCGGGCACAGCCTCCCGGGGTGCCGCGCCCTCACGGTGTCACGCTGATCGCCGTTCCATCGTAATGGATCGTTTTGTCAATTGACTGAACGGGATTCACGCCTGCTCCGTGACCGGAAGACACCCAGACAATATTGAACGTCCGCTGCCCGGCCATGCCGGGATAGCTGCCCTGCCGCGCGCCCAGCGTAAGGGTGCGGGTCGATTCGTCCCAGCGGATCGGGATCGTCGCGTACTGCCCTTTTTCGTAGTCATACGTGGTCCCATCGTCGTTATAGAGGGTAAAGTTGCCGTCGGCTCCCGGATAGACGCGCAGCTCAATTGGCGCGTCCGGCTTTTCTCCGGTGTACTGGATGACCGGCCCCATGGGAACAATCGAGCCCGCGCGGACGTAAAGCGGCATGGTTGCGAGGGGCGCCGGCGCCGTGATCCATTGGCCTCCGGCGATCGGCTGTCCTGTCCAGAAGTCGTACCAGGTTCCCCCCGGCAAATAGAGCCGCCGGTCTTCCGCGCCGGGATGCGTCACGGGATTCACCAGGATTGAGGGCCCAAACAGAAATTGATTTCCAATCCGGCGCGCCTCAGGATCGTTGGGGAAATCCATCACCAGCGGCCGCATCATCGTGTAACCGCCGTGCGTCACCCGCCACGCCACCGAATAAATGTACGGAAGCAGACGGTAGCGCAGCACGTCATACCGGGTGAGAATCGATTGCGCCTCCTTGCCGTAATCCCACAGCGCGTTATCGCCGCTGGCCCGGGTGCCGTGGACGCGGAAAACGGGGCAGAAAGCGCCGTATTCAAACCATCGAACGAAGAGCTCCCGGTACGCGGGGTCCTTGGGATCTCCCCAGACGAATCCGCCGATGTCGGTTGTCCAGTAGGGCAGGCCTGAAATCACATAATTCAAACCGGCGGTCACCTGCCGCTGGAAAACCGTCCAGGTGCAGAAAATGTCTCCTGACCATGCGGCTGCTGCGTTCCGCTGCATCCCGGCCCCGGCCGATCGCGTAAGGATAAACACGCGCTTCTGCGAGGTGGCTGCGCGTTGCCCCTGGTACACGCCCGTCGTGGTCATCAGTGGATAAAGGTTGGCGTATCGCGCCCCGTTGCCCATTGCGGTGTGCGCATTTTCCATCAGGTTCTGTTCGGTAAAAGTTTCGGGTTCGGTCGTATCCAGCCACCAGGCGTCAAATCCCAGGCGGAACAAATTCTCATCCATCAGTTTCCAGTAGTAGGCGCGGGCCTTGGCGCTGAAGGCGTCGTAAAGTCCGGAGCCGGGAAGCCAGCTCCCCTCCGGACTGTTCATATGAATGAACCACCCGTTGCGCTTCATGGTTTCAAATGGAGTCGTGCCCGGCTGAAACGTGGGCCAAACTGAAATCATGATGTGAAAGTGGACCTGGTGAAGCTGATCCACCATGGCTTTGGCATCGGGGTAGTTCTTGTTGAAAATGAATGAGCCCATCTTCGTCCACCAGAACCAATCCTGAACAATGTTGTCCGCCGGAATCCCCAATCGTCGGTATTCACGCGCCACTCGCAGCACTTCATCCTGCGACTTGTACCGGTTCTTGCATTGCCAGTATCCATAGGCCCACTTGCCGAACATGGGAGCCTGGCCCGTCAGGTCCCGGTAGCCGCTGATGATCTGGTCCATCGCGGGGCCGTAGATCAAGTAATAGTCCACCGTGCCGGCGACGTTCCCGTCGATGAACAGGTGCCGCTCGAACCGGTCATTGAAACGGGAAAACGAAGCGTTGTTCCAGAAAAATCCGTAGCCGCGCGAGGAAACAAAAAACGGGATGGAAATGTTCGTGTTGTCCTGCGACAGACGGACGTCCTCGCCGGCATAATTCCAGACGCCGGCCTGGTGCTGGCCCAGTCCATAAAACGCTTCGTCGGCCGTGGGGAAAAACTGAAGCTCGGCGTGATAGGTCCGCTCGCCGTTCACGGTCGCGGGCGTCATCAGGATTCCGCCGTAATCCCCTCCCGCGTGCAGCAGAGGATGTCCGTGCGAGTCGGTAAAACTTATGGTTCCGTGCTGGCGAGCGATGGACACGCTCAGTTCGGAAGTCTCGATTGAAACAGATTTGTCCGACTGGCTGAGTTTGAACGGAGACGCGGACCAGCCTGTGCGGACGATCATCGGATCAGGATGTTGCGGAAAAGATCCATCCGGCGAATAGAGCACATGGATGATCGACGGCGTGCATACCTGCAGCCGGTACGTTCCGTGCTGCATGGTGAGCAGCACCCCGTTGCTCTCCCGCTTGACGGTGGCCACGTTCCCCGGCGTGACCTGGGCGAAGGCCACGCCGCCAAGCAGCACCATCACCACTGCGATCGAAGAATAAATGAGACGCTTGATCATCGGAACACCTCAACAAATCAGCTCGAACCTGAAATCCGTTCACGGAGGACTGGCCTGTTTTGCCGGAGTTAGTTGCCCGGCGAGCAAGGGCGAGATGGGTAGCTCCGGGGCAGTCACCACGAAGGTCTTGACAAACGTTTGGATGGAATAACCCCGCACTGCCAGTTGTTCCCTCGCATCAGGACAGTGAATATGAATGCGGCCTTCCCAGCGATAAAGAAAGCTCATTGTACCGCCTGTTCCTGCGGCGTCAAGCGCGCTTAATGCGTTTGCTGGCAGTTTTCAGTTAATGGGAAGAATGCCGCAAGCCTCGGCGGCGGCGCGGCAGGATGGGCGTCCGGATGGGTTCATCCTCACATGCCTGATTCACGATCTCGGCAAACTCCTCTGCTTGTGGGGTGAACCACCATGGGCCGTGGTGGGCAATATCCTTCCCGTGGCTAGCACTTGGTCGCCGAAAATTGATTTCCAGGTATTTTCCTTCCCGCTTGCAGTGGTAAAATCGCTTCCGCCAGACGGCAGGATCATAAAGCGCCGGGATCGAGGTGGAGTGTGAAGACATCAACAACGAAAGCTATTCTGACCGACAGCCATTTCTGGGTGCCCATTGTGGTGCTCATCCTCGGAATTCTGCTGCTGGTCTACGTTCGCTGAGGGAGCAGCCTGCCTGGCCCGGCTGGTGAGGATGGGACGTTGCGCTTTCCGCCGCCAAAGCCCACGGCGTGCCCTGCCAGGTTCTGATGCGCATGTTCATCATCGATGGCTTCAAGCGCCTCAAACGCGCAGGGTGATTCCACTGGCGCAAGTCCCGGTCTTCCTTCACGGCAGAATGTGGCAGGAGCTTGCTTTGATAAGCAGGAAGACAGGCACGCCGGGGGCGAGTTCGAGCGCGTGTTCGGCTTGCGGGGTG
>Ga0307374_10008736_pt1 | contig 15069 bp, 10 predicted proteins | sample OX3MG_FD_202532 | JGI IMG/M metagenome (GOLD analysis project Ga0307374, IMG submission 202532) | Soil microbial communities from Risofladan, Vaasa, Finland - OX-3 | ecosystem: Environmental > Terrestrial > Soil > Coastal area > Acid sulfate soil | place: Finland: Risofladan, Vaasa | collected... | reverse complement strand
CGACGAGGTGCAGCGTGTTGTCCAATGCCAGCCCCAGCGCGATGCTGGCCGTCGTGAGCGTGGCGACGTTGATCGGCCGATCGAGCCAACCCAGCAAACCGAACAAGGTCGCGACCGGTGCGACATTGGGCACGAGCGCCACCAAGGCCGCCGGCAATGACCGGAAATGAACGCCGAGCACCGGCACGAGAGTAAACACAGCGCCTAGAAAGCTCATCAAGAGGCTCCGGAATATCTCTCTCTGGGCGGTAATCAACAGCGGAACGAGCCCTGTGATTTCGACTCGCGCCTGGCCGCCAAGGAGCTCGCCGATCTCGGCAACGATGGTCTCCAGATCCTCGGAATGTCCGCTGTCGACCGCCGCGGTAATGCGCCAACGCCGGCCGTCGGCTGAGACCATGCTGGCCGATTGCCGCCGCCACCCATCGCTCGCCGCCAACTCTTCGACGATCGTTGCGGCCGCCTCGAGGTCCGGCCCGAAGGCCTCGGCCAAACCGGAAACGTTTTCCACCAGCGGGTGCCGCCGCAGTGCCGCCGTGGCTTCGCGGACGATTTTCAAGCGCGCTTGCCAATCGAGCTCGGGCGGTGTCTCGACCACCACTTCCACGGGCAACAGCCCGCACAGGCGACGTTCGATCAGCCGATAGTCGGCGAGCGTCGCGGAATGGCTCGGCAGAAACGTGAGGGCATCGGCTTCGCCGCGCAGACGCCAAAGGCCGATGCATGCCATCGCGCAGGCGACCGCGCCCCACAGCAGCTTCGCACGCCAGGCCCGCGGATGCAGCCACAGCGGCAGGCCGCCGGCCGTCGATGGGCGGTCGCGGCGGCGTTCACCGACCAACAGCGACGGTATGTAGATGTAGGTGACGAACATCGCGATCATCGTGCCGACGGCCGACCAGACGCCAAAGGCTCGAACGGGGGCGAACCGGCTCGTGGCCAACGAGCCGGCGCCGATGGCGGAGGTAAGGGCCGAGAAAAGGGTCGGCATGAACGTCCTTGCCACCGCGTGGCCGACGGCACATCGAGCGTCGGGAGCGGCCATCCATTGATGTATCAGATGGATGCCGAACGACAGGTTCAGCACGAGCAGCATGGGCGGCAGCGCGACAAGAAACATGTTCATCGTCGTGCCGCAGGCGGCCATCAGCCCCACCGTGACGAAGGTGCTCCAGCCGGAGCAAAAGAGCACCATCAAGGCGAGCGACAGCCGTCCCAGCAGCCACCACAAGAGACCAAAGACGAGCGCTCCACTGACAGGCAGCATCATCAGGAGCGATCGCGTGGCCCAGCGGTCGAGCGCGACGTTGACCACCGGCGCGCCGCCCCAATGGAGCTGGCCGCGGCGAAAACCGGCTTTGATGGCGAGCGACTCGAGGTGCTGGAGCAGCCCGGCCCGGTCGGCGATCGGCTGCGACTTGAGCGGAATGAAGATCGCCGTGAAAGCGGGATGCCGGCCCGTCAGCGGCGCGAACGACGACGCCTGGACGGTGTCTTCAGATCCGGAAAGGGCCGCTTGCACTTCGAAAACGCGCTGTGGGGTCCAGCACTGCAACACGACGCGCGTGCGGTCGATTTGTTCGGCCAGCGGCTCCAATCGCGGATCGTCGGCCTCGCAATCGTCGAGGGCCAGCAGCACGAATTCGCTTGTGCCGAATTCGCGGCAAAAGGCGCGAAATCTCGCCAATTCCGCGTCGCCGTCACCCAACCAGGTTTCAATGGCGTTATCGCTCCGTAGCCGCAGGAAGAAGTAGGGCGCCGGCAGCGCCACGAGCAACACGACGGCGTAGATCGCCGCCTGCCAACGCTCGTACCAGGCTTGAATGGTTTCGCTGCGCATGTGGTCCCGTTTGGAGCAGCGATACCGCCGCCTTTAGAGCACGCCTGGAGGCAGTCGCAGATAACGGTGGTAGTTTTCGGGATCTTTCCAGCGGCTTTGGTCGAAGTGCAACAAGATCTGATCGTCGCGCCGCGGATGGCCGGCGTCGTCGGTGCCGATCCACATGAAGATGAATCGCTCCAGCCGATCGGCGCCCCACACTTGCTCGTCGTTCGCGTGGTTGAAGATGGCCGCGGTTTCTCCACTGTCGGCGATGGGCGCGGCGGTCAGTTCGTCATACGCGGCGAGCCGATAGGGACGCACGGCGCCCGCCTCGCGCGGCCACTGAAAACCGGCCGAGGGGAGCAGGCCCACCACCCGGTGTTCGCCGCCGCTGACGAACACGACGGGGGGACCGGGATGGTCCGGCGGCGTATCGACGACGCCCGCCACCTCCCAGTCGATTTTATGGGGCGTCGATTTTTCGACCACGAACTTCTTGCCCGATTCGGGTTGGCCGAATGCGGCGCGGGCGGCGGCCTCGACGCGGGCCTCGACGAATACTTTGTGGTAACAGCCGCAGGCCAGGACGGTTTCGTACATGATCGGCTGGTGATTTCGATCGAGAGTGATCCGCACCACGCCGCTGTCGATATCGGCGGCTTCGATGTCGATTTTCTTGGTCCGCGGACGGCGCGGGTACCAAACCACGTAGGTCAGTTGCAGGTGCTCGTGGTCGCCCAGCCGCCGTTGATCTTCGATCACGTAGACGGTCGGCTGCGCGACGTCGATTCGAGTCACGAGTTTTCCGTTCGACTTCCGCTCGAGCGTGGCGCGGCCGATCGAGTCGTCGTCGTGCGACCAGTGGTAGGGCGAATCTTTGTGTTCATGCGTGGGGCCATATCCCTGCACGTAGATCGGTGCGTAGTACATCGCCAAGTCCCGCGGCGCCACCGTGGCCAGTTGCGCCGGGCTCAACGGCGGCCGCGGCTGGCCCATGGCGTATGCCACGCCCTGGTCGCCGACGGCCGCCAGCGGCCGGCTCAAGGCATCGGGACCCAGCATGGGCCAGGTCACGTTGCAGCCGGCCGCGGCAGCCATCGTGACGAGCACGAACCATCCAACTTTCACGTGTCGTGAGCGCATGCGATTCACCGGCGGGCCGTTTTGCGAGATGACTGATCGTTCAGGCCCCAATCGTAGTCGAGGTACTTGACGTGCACGTCCTTCAAGCGGGCAAGGCGGGCGGCATCCTTGGGCAGGTACTCGGCCAGCGAGGCCAGGCCCGCTTTCGGCGAATCGCCGAAATCTTCCTTGAACCAGTCCAGGATCGCCGACACTTCGATCGTCTTTGCCGCGGCGTCGACTTTGATGTTCTTCGAGTGCGAGAAAAAGTCTCGCGTGTTCTCGGCGAGCTGCTCGTCGAGTTGGTCGGCGGCGTAAGCTTCGTTGCGCAGCCGCGGGCAGCCGACCGACGCGCAGACGATGGCGAAATGAATGCGATTTTCGCCCGCCTTGCGCAGAATCTTGTGCTCGATCGTGTCGAGCGAGTAGCTTTCGCGACCCACGACCAGCAGAAGGTCGTGCCAGATGTTGTAGCCCAACACCTTGGCCGTATGGTTGCGGATGCTGGTGGTGGGGTACTCGCGGAGGATGCCGCGGACCGTGACGGCGTTGTAGGCGTTGATCCAGAAGGCGAGCAAGCCTTCCCGCGACGATTCCAGATCGGGGTCGCCGGTGCTCAACGTGGCCAGGTAACCGTCGAGCCTGGCGACATCGGCCGACGACGCCTGCCAAGCGGCGTAGGCGACGTAGCCTTCCTTGTCGCAGTACTTTTGCAGCAGCGCGTTCCAGGCCGAATGATCGACCTCGTCCAGCGCAACATGCTTGCGGGCCTCTTTACCGACGGTCACTTTGGTGCCCCCTTGCGCCGCCGTCGGACAGGCGGCGAGGCAACCGGCAAACAACACCCAGGCGAGGTTCTTCATCGTAGCTCCTTCCATTCTCGGGGAAAAAATGTCACTCAACCGGCGCCAGACGCGGCACATGTTCGCCGAGCCAGGCGGCCAGTTCCAACAACGCACTTTCCTCAACCACCAAGGGGGGCATCAGGGTCAATACATTCCGGTCCGGACCGGTGCGCCCGGCGAGGTAGCCGGCGTCCTTGAGCGATTCGAGCAAGCGGCCCAGTTCATCCGGGGCCGGCCGGCCGTCGGGGCGGACCAACTCGACGCCCAACATCAAACCCGCGCCGCGGATTTCACCGACCCAGCCACAGCCGTCCAGCCCCCGGCGGAGCTCCTCGCGGAGCACAGCCCCCAACCGTTCGGCGCGCGGCCCTAACAGGTCACGCTCGTGAATTTCGATGACGGCCAGCGCCGCCGCGCAGCTCAGCGGATTGCCGCCGAACGTGCTGGCACCCGGCCGGACGTAGGCGGCGGCCAGCTCGTCGGTGGTCACAGCGGCCGCGATCGGCCAGCCGTTACCCAGCGCCTTGGCCACCGTCATGATGTCGGGCGTGACGTTCCAGCGCTGGCCGGCGAACCAGCGGCCCGTGCGATTCAAGCCGGTCTGCACCTCGTCGAAGATCAAGAGCGTGCCGTGTCGGCGGCAGATTTCCCGCAAGTGTGGGAAGAACCCCGCCGGAGGCACGACGATTCCTCCGTTGCCCTGCACGGGCTCGACGATCACCGCCGCCACCGAGCGGCGCCGCAGCAGACGCTCGACTTCGTCGAGCGAGTCGTGATGGTTGGGCGCCGGGGCATGATGAAACGTGGCCAGCAATTCAGGGTCGGTGCGCCACATGGGCAAACCCGTGGCCGACATGGCGGCCTTCGTACGGCCATGCAGCCCGCGGCTGAAGGCCACGAATTCGCTTCGTCCGGTTGCCAGCGTGGCCAGCAGCATTGCCGCTTCATTGGCCTCACTGCCGCTGGCGCAGAAGAAGCTGCGGTCGAGCCCCGCGGGAGTCACCTCCGACAGCCTTTCGGCCAGCTCCCAGACCGGCTCGGTCAGGTAGACGCTCGTCGTGTGCTGCAAGCAAACGGCCTGTTCCATCACTGCGGCCAGGATTTCCGGATGGCTGTGGCCGGCGTTCATCACGCCCACGCCGCTGTAGCAGTCGAGGTAGCGCCGGCCCGCGCGATCGAACAGCCAGGCCCGCTCGCCGCGCACGATCACCGGCGGATCCTGGTAAAAGTGGTAGACGCAGGGCCAGGAGTGCCGCCGCTTCCGGTCGAGCACTTGGGCTGTGGTTTCGCAATCGGCGTGTGACATCATGGCGAGCATGGCTTTTTCCTTTCAACGACCCGACAAAGGTGCAAATCGAGGTTGGCGAACGGTTTCGTGGGGCAGGTTTCCAACCTGACTAACAAACTTCTATGGCAGGTTGGAAACCTGCCCCACGGGGTCATCTTGCACTCTTGGCGGGTGGCTGTTTCCTTTCGGTGTCGCGCTACACAGTCGTCGCCAATTCCGCCTCTCTCAGGGCCAGCATCGCCTCGCGGCTGCTTTGCGGCGAGCCCTCGACGACGTCGATCCGCGGCAGCGAAGGGGCGATTCCGTACTCGACCAACAGTAGGAAAAGCACGCCCAGCGCCATGCGCGCGTCGTCGGGCAGGCTTACGCTATCGGCATTGGCGAACATCGATACGTGCCGGGCGCCGCAACCGCCTTCCTCGCCGCGGCCGAAACGGCAGGCCCACGACAGTGCCTCCTGGCGGTGATTCAAGGCGAACACCAGGCTTTGCCGCGTGATGTCGCACAAGGCGCCGGCCGCCTGGTCGTCGAAACGGCGACTCACGACGTTCAGCCCGACCGGCAGCGGCAGTCCCGTCCGATCGCACCACAACGCACCCAGGTCGGCCACGGCGTGCAGCCCTTTCTTTGGATAGTAGAGCAACTCTTCGTGGATCATGACGCCCGCGTCGAGCTTGCCGGCCGCCACGGCGTCGGCGATCAGGTCGAAACGCATTTCGACCAGCTCGGCTTGCGGGCACGACCACCGTGCCAGGAAGCCGCCGGTCGTGGGCAGACCGGCGACGCCAATGCGGCGGCTCTGCACGTCGGCGAGGTCGTGAAATCGCCGGCTGACCAGCACCGGACCGTAGCCGCGGCCAACGCTAGCGCCGACGCTCAGAATCCGATAGTGTTCGGCCAGCTCCGGGTAGGCCACCGACGAAATGGCGGTCACGTCGAACCGCCGCCGGCGTGCGGCGCGGTTGAGCGCGATGATGTGGTCGGTGTGAAAAGAGAAGTTGAAGTCCGGGCTCGGCAGGCGGCCCGTCTCCAAAGCATAGTAGTAAAATGCGTCGTCGCTGTCGGGCGTGTAGGCGATCGAAACTTGTCGTGCCATTTTCAGTCTCCGTACTGAGGTAGGTACTACGAACGGATCGGTTCGGCACCAACCCGCAGCAAAAGCAAGGCAACCAACCGTGACCCTGTTCAATAGATTCCGATTTTCAGCTCCGGCCGCGGCGCGGGGGGCGGACCGGGATCGCGCAGCCCGCAACCGCTGAAGCCCATCGAGCGGGCCGCCGTCGAAGGGGGAACCAACTCGGCCCAATCGCGCTCTTCCATGCCGATCAGCAGCATCGAGCGATCGAACCGGTGGAAGACCACTCGTCCTCGTCTTTCCGCGGTTTCGGCTTCGCCCGGCAGCACCTCGAACACCAATCGCGGCCCGCACGGAAAATAGTCGATCTTCTTGCGGGGAACGTCTTCGACCTCCATCGCGCAGCCGAAGAGCGAGTTGCCGTAGCCCGAAAGGTGGACCGCGCGCGGAAAGAGCAAGCGGAATTCATTCAGCTCGTCGGGCGAGACGGGCAGGCCGCCGTAATGCACCCCGCGGATCGCTTCGCGCCGCGCATCATCGAGCCGTTGGGCCAGCCCGCGCAGCACCGGCGGGGTGGCGAACACGACGCGAATCACTTCGCGCTCGACGCAGCGCAGCGCCTGATCCAACACGTGCTCCAGATAGCGTCGCGCCGCCAGGCTGCCGGAGGCAATCTGCTTGGCCCAGCGGGGGTCGAAATCGACGAACCAGGGAGGCGGGCTATCGAGCTCACGGGCCAGCCGCCTCGCGGCCAGGCCGATCACGTGCGGCCCGGAGGGTCCGAGGAATAGCCAGCCCTCGCCGCGAGGAAATGCCGTGCGGTCGGCGACTTCCAGGAACGGCGCCACGAACGCCTCGTAAAACTCGTCTTCGCTAAAGGCCGTCGGCAACGGCGGTCCGCTCGTGCCGCCGGTCTCGCCGGTGACGAATTCCGCGCGCCGGTTCCACAACCCGCGCGGCACGAAATCCCAGACGCTACGGCCGCGCAGTTCGGCCGGCGAAGTTCGTCCCAGCAGGTGCAGCTCGCTGATCGAACGCACTTCGCGGCGCAGATCGCGGCCGAGCGATTCCTGGCGCGCCAGCCAGAAGGCGCTGCCGTGCCGCGGGTGCAGGTGCAAGTCGAGCGCGATCCGCAGGCGATCGTCGCGGGCGCAATCTTGTGCGGCGAGCGCCGAGGCAGTCCCGAGCATTTCAGTTTCCTCCGTCCAACGAATGTTCGTGGCTTACGCGCTGAAGGAACGGCAAGAGGTTCTCGATGAGCCACGGCTCACACCCCCGGAAAAAATGATCGTCCAGATCCGCCAGCCGGCACTCCTTCGGCTCGCACCAACGGTCCGCTGCCGCCACGAGCGCGGTCTCGCCCGAGGCAAAATCGTTACTCGCGGCCAAGACCAGTTTGGGCAGCGTCAGCCGTTCGAGCGGCGCGTAGTCGTGCCGCGCCACGGTCGGCGCGATCGCCGCCAGGCAAGCGGCTCGTCCACCCTGGTCGAGCCAGTCGCACGACACCGCGCAGCCGAAGCTGTACCCGACCAATGCCAAGGGCACCGACGACGCCGCGCCGCGCGCGAACCGCACCGCCGCGTCGAGATCGCGCCAGCGATCGGACTCGTCGGCCAAACGCGAAGTCGTCCAGAATTCGTCGAGCCGTCGTGGATCGTCGCACCGCTCGCCCGTGCTGTCACCGACGCCCTGGTAGTTGAATCGGAGCGTCAGACAACCGGCGGCGGCGAGATGTTCGCCCACCGCGCTGACGACATTGTTGTGCATATCGCCGCCCAACAGCGGGTGCGGTCCCACGACCACGACGGCCGACCAGGCGTCGCCGATGGCCGGATACGAAAGCAACCCTTCCAGGCCGCCGCCGGCCAGCGGCAATCGTACGCATTCGGTCACCGTGGGCGCGGACAGATCAAGCAGCATGTTTCGCCTCCGCGCTGGCGGGAATGTAGGGGAATTCTTCGATGAATTGTCCGAACAACATCGCCAGCTTGAGACCGGCCTCGATGTTGCCGCGGATGTCGACCTGTCGTTGAAGAAACGCCTGTTGAGGCTTGAGCCGCCCGGTGACCACACGGCCAAAAGTCTCGCTGCTGGCCGCGTAGACGACGTCGCTTTTCGCCTCGGCGCCGCGCGTCACCCGCCGCACCGCTCCCTGGTCGATCACGCAAGTCCAGACGCCGCCGCCGGGTCCGCTGAGTTGAAATCTCACCGAGGCCGAAACCTGTGTGACCTGGGCAATCGACGAACGCGGGGCGAATTGCGGCAGAAATCGTTCCAGGTATTCGCCGCAGGGAAAACCAGCCATTGTTTGGCCCTTAGGCCCTCGCAGGCCCTGCGGCTTTCGCCCCCAACGGTCGCGGTCGGCAAATTGCAATAGGCGCACCAGCGCGGCGCTATCGGTCCGTGGGCACGGGCAATCGCCAAAATCGGCCACGAACCTCCGCCGATCGAAGCGCGGCTCGCCGCGCCAATAGGGCGTCAGGTCGAGCAGGCACTTGTAGAACCATCGCTCGGCCGCGCTGCGGCTGTCGTCGGGCAGCGCGGAAGCAAACGTCAAACCGGAGCAGTTCCAATGTTCATGGACGGAGGTGACGATCTCGGCGGTCGTCGTGGGTGTCGCGGGAGTGAGATGGTAGGCGCCGTGGCACCGCCGCGGAGGATCGACCGCCGCCGTGATGACTCGCGCCGCCCAATCGACCGGGACCAGGTTGCGTTCGGTTTGCGCGTCGATGTCCAATCGCAGGTCGATTTGGCGGTGGCCGTCCGAGCTCATGTTAGCCTGCCGGGCCAATGCGCCCAGCGCCCGTAGCGGCACATAAGTGCCGCGGTAGCTGCTCGTCCGGCCGCTGTGGTGTTCGCCCAGCACGGTCCCCGGCCGCATGATCGAGAGCCGCAAACCGTCTTCGGCCGCGGAGCTTCGCAAGTACTCTTCGCCCTTCCATTTGCTGGCTTCGTACGCGTTGCGGAACGTTCGGGGGCGAAGGCCGTCCTCGGCGACCGGCCCCCGTTGCATACCGGCAACGTATGCGGTGCTGACTTGGATCCAATGCCGCAGGCTGCCGCCGCGGGTTGCCTCCCAAAGGCGCCGAGTACCCTCGACGTTGGTTTGCGCCGGTTCGCCGTCGTCGGTGGCGTCGAAGTCGACGCACGCCGCGGCGTGAATCAGCGTCGAACATTGCCGCAGACGGTCGGCCGCGGCCTGATCGAGGCCCAGGTCTCGCCGGCCCAGGTCGATCGGCAGAACGGTCAACGCCGCCGCCGTGGGCGGCGCCGCGCCGTCGTCGAGGCCTTTCAATGTGGCCGCCACGCGGTCGGCCGCCGAAGCGCCCGCGCCGGCACGGGCCAATGCCACAACCTGGTGGCCGGCTGCCAGCAGTCCGCGCAGGACATAACCGCCGACGAAGCCTGTCGCGCCCGAGAGTACAATCCGTTGACTCACGATCGGCGGTTCTCCAAGAGTTCTGTCCGATGCGCGAGATAAACGTTCGATCTGACTTTTGGCGCGCGCGAAATTCGTGACGATTCATGGAATGTAAGTGAAATGTGCTCCGTCGCGCTCAATGCGCGGCAAAATCGCGCGCAATCGGCTTGCTAGCGGGAAATCGCCGCACGAGCGCGTCGTGGTGCGCCAGCGGACCCGGAATGCGAAGCTAGCACGGGATTCCGCGAAGAAGGGCGTGCCTTTTACCTGGCTTGCCGGTGTCGTGCAATGCCAGTTTACGGCGAGATTCAAGTGGTCACCTCGCCAATATGGCCCGAATTCCGGCGAATTCGGCTACTGCTTGGAAGACGGTGCTCGTCTTACCAGGTCGTCTCCAGGAACACTTCCATCAGCACGGTTTGCATCGCCAGAAGCGCCAGCGCAGTCCCGGCGACCGCCTGACCCTCTCCGCCCCTGATGTCGCGCTCCGCGACCGCGGCAGCGCCGATCGCGACAAACGGGACCAGAAACAACCAGATGTGCTCGACCTCCAGGGTATACAGCGGCGCCAAGTCAAAGATGGCCAGCGAAACAGCAAAACTGCCTGCGAGCAAACGGTCGCCGGGCACTTTGTCCAGGCCGCGCGGCAGGTTGCCGATTCGCCGCAACCACAATGCCGCCAACGGCAAGCCAGTACAGAACAAAAACGCCACCAGGTTGGCTACCGTAAAGTGCAAGTCTTGTCGCAAGCTGTCATGTCCTCGGCCGGCCATGATCTTCTTCTGACCAGCCAACGCTTCGACGAATGTGGCCCACGGATCGTAGCCGGACCAGACATATAATGCCGCGTACAAAATGGCGCACGTTGCCGCCGCGGCAGTCAGACCCAGGAGCGTATTTCGAATTCGGTGTCGCTCAGTTAGTGCGGTGAGCGCAAGAACGACTACGACCCATAGCGCCAGGAACGAGGCCGAGAACGTCATTCCGGCCGCGGTCGCCGCCGCCGCGCCGCCCAATGCGCCATGCACCAGCGGTCGGCCGCCTCGCGCTTTCCAGAGGAAATAGACACTCCACACGATCGGCACGGCGAAGACCGCGTCGAGCAACGTCGCCGAGAACATCACGATACTGGGCGACAGAATGAAAAAACACGCCGCGAGCCGCGCCGCGGGCTCGTCGAGCACGTCGCGCGCCAGCAGGTAAACCGCTGGAACCATCAGTGAACTGGCGAGAATCGTGGCCCAAGCGGCGGGCACCGGCCCGTCACCGAACAGCCGAGCGACGGACCAGAGAAACAGCACGCCGCCGGGTGGGTGAGTCCGGCAGTGCATCGGCAAGTCGGGCATGAGCCGCGGGTAATCGCGCAGGAACGCTCGCGGCGACTCGACTTTCGCCACCGCGCCGATGTAGTCAGTGCCGTTGAGTAATTCATACGGTCGCCAAAGTCGCCGCGGACCTCCGTCGATCATTGCTATCGACGATGCAATCAAAACATGGGCAAGCATCAGGACTAGCGGCGCGAGCGCCACCCGCGTGCGCGCATGCCAAATCCATCGGGAAAAGCACCACAGCCAACCCGCCACCACGGCGATGGCGACGAGCAGCCCCGTCTTGAAGTGCGGTTGCCAGTAACCATAAAGCGGTATGAGCCGGTAGACCTTTTCGCTGGGGCGCACCGCCCCCAACTTCAGCCCGGCGTGCAGCATCAGCCACTGCAATCCAAGGTGGTAGCCCGCGAACAGGCAGGCCAGCAGTAGGCACTGTGCGGCTAACGTCGCGGCCCCGCGATGACCGCCTGCGACAAATCGGAAGAATTGGTGGGACAATGCAACAACCTGGTGGCCGGCCGCCAGCAGTCCGCGCAGGACATAACCGCCGACGAAGCCTGGAGAACCGCCGATCGTGAGTCAACGGATTGTACTCTAGGGCGCGACAAGAGCTCTGTCCGATGCGCGAGATAAACGTTCGATCTGACTTTTGGCGCGCGCGAAATTCGTGGCGATTCATGGAATCAAGTGAAATGTGCTCCTTCGCACTCAATGCGTGCCAAAGTGGCGCACCATCAGCTCGTGGTTCGTTTGGTCTGGCGTCGTCGCCATCGTTGCGGCAAGATGGCAGCCCGCCGGCAATCTCGCGTCCGAAGGCGCGCGCTTTGGCGACGCAAAACCGTTCCTGTATCCATCATGACCACCATCGCCTCCAAGCGCCGCTCGCCCGCCGAATGGGCATTCCTGGCCGTGTTCTATCCCGCCGTGTTTGCGTTCTACGTCATCTACAAGTACCCGCATTGGATCTTGCCGGCTGGGGCCGACCCGCGGACGTTTTACCTGCTGGGTAAAAGCCCGGGGTTCTGGTACGCCAGTTTGTATACGGCGCTGGTGGCGGGCACGTGCTTGTGGGTGCTGGCGGCAAACCGCAACCGTTACCAGCGGAGCAAGAAGAAAGAGCCGCTCTCGCCCTACCAGCGAGGGAAATTCACTTCGATCTTGCTCGCGCAGAGCATTGGGTTTTATCTCGTGCCCTACGTTCTGCCCGCCTTATTGCAGCCCGGCGGCTTCTTCGACGATCCGGCCAAGCCGGCGTCGAAAGCCGCGCACGTTTACGTTTGGCCGGCGTTCCAAAGCGCGGGTACGGCGGTCTACGTGTTCCTGGTGATCCCCGTCGCGGTCTGGTTCTTCGGCAAGCGGTATTGCAGTTGGTTTTGTTCCTGCGGCAATCTGGCCGAGGCCGTGGGCGTGCTGCCGTGGGGTGCGCGGTGGGTACGGCTGCACACCCCGCGCGGCGAATTCGCCCGGCGATGGGAAGTGATCCAGGTTTACGTGCTGGCCTTTTCCGTGTTCTTCGGCGTGATGCTGCTTTTCGACGGGCTGAGTTTGTTCTCGGCGCCGACGTTGCTCGGCGCGTTGCACTCGACGCAGGACCTGCTGATCGACTTCGCTTTCGGCTCAGTGGTGGGCATCGGAGCGTACCCCATTCTGGGCACGCGCATCTGGTGCCGCTACGGCTGCCCACTGGCCCAAGGCATGAAGCTCTTCGGCAAGTTCAGCCGCAGCCGGTTCGCGGTCGTACCCAACGACAAGTGCCGCGGACTGGGCCTATGCACGCAGGCCTGTCCGATGGGCATCGACGTGGCCGGCTTTGCGCACCGCGACAAGAAGCCGATCGAAATCTCCTTCGGGCTCGACGCGACGCCCTGCATCGGCTGCGGTGGTTGCATCGACGCTTGCCCGGTCGACGCGTTGTCGTTCGCGCCGATCGGCCGCTCGGGATTGGCCATCGTGGCGGGCCACTCTCAGAACGGGTCCCGTCCCCAATGACGGCTGGTTGCGTTAGCGACGAGCGATGGCGCGGCGTTACCCCCCGACCCAGCATTGCCGGATTGCTGCTCGGCATATTGGAAGGCCCAACTGCTTCCGAACGCGGAGGAAGGCGTCGCCACATAAACCCACTGCGAGTCGGCATACGTGGAGTTGTTGAAGGCTTCGACCAGGAAGTACGAGCCGGAACCTGGCCGCAGGCCCGTTACCGTCACGCTGGTCGTTGAAGACCCGACCGTTCCCAGGAACATGACGCGGTAACCATTTGACCAGTAGACGTTAAAGCCGGCCGCTTGCGGCTCAGGGCCCCAACTCAGCACGACACTCGTGCCTGATGCCGCGGTCGCGGTCACTTGCGGGGCCGTAAGCGTTTGCGCGGGAGGGGCCGGCATCGTCACGCTCACGACCGTCGAATCGGCGACCGGTGGGGTGTCGTTGTAGTTGTACGCCTCGAGCACAAACGATTCGGTCGCACCAGGCGTGAGGCCTGTCACTTGGACCGAGGTCGCCGACGCACCGACCGTTCCCAAGAGAACGTTTTGGCCGCCATTCACCAGATAGACGTTATAGCCTTGCGCGCCGTTCACCGCGGTCCAAGTAAGCTGAGCGACCGTCGACGACACCGCGCTGACCTGTAAGCTGGGGGCCGTCAAACTGGGGCTGGGCATCGTCACGCTGACCACCGACGAATCGGCGACCGGCGGGGTGTCGTTGTTGTTGTACGCCTCCACCACGAATGATTCGGTCGCGCCGGGCGTGAGGCCGGTGACTTGGACCGAGGTCCTCGACGAACCGACCGTTCCCAAGAGAACGTCTTGACCGCCATTGACCAGATAGACGTTATAACCTTGCGCTCCATTGACCGCGGTCCAAGAAAGCTGAGCGACCGTCGACGACACCGCGCTGACCTGTGCCGTGGGGGCCGTCAAACTGGGGCTGGGTGTCGGAGTCGGCGTGGGAGTCGGGGTTGGTGTCGGCGTGGGCGTTGGAGTCGGCGACGGTTGCGACGAGCTGGGACTGATCACCTGATCGTTCTGGTCGACGACATCCTGCACGACGTAATTCACGCCATTAGCGCCGCTGATCGTCGACGTTTGGCGCGTAAGATCGGCGATTTCACCGTTGAGTTGGAAATCGTACCAGCCAAGCGTCTTGTAATTGACGTTCGGGTCGGTGGCCGCTTCGGCCAATTCGTGCGAGCTTATCGACGTAAGTTCGTTGAAGACGGAGCCGAAGCCTTGCGATCCCGGGCTAGGATTCGGCGGGCCCGGGGCGGGCATCACGGCGTAGTGGATGTCGGCGCCGCCGTAACCAAAAGCGCCGTGATAGCCAAGAAACGAAGTCCTGCTGGTCGCCGAACCCATTTTGACGACAACGCCGGGCTCGACGTAAACCATGTACAAGCGGTTGGCATCCGGGGCCTGCACCTGGCCGCTGGTGATCATCGTTTCCAGATCGGACTGAATCTGTGCATCGGTTAGCGAGACACTCTTACTGATGCTGATATTGTCGACAACGCCCGCGTTGGCGGTGCCACGGCCGACGCCGTAGCCCGCATTGGCGAGCATGTCCATGTAAGGGCTGTTCACCAACGTCGACAAGAACTGGTCGGTCGCCTGGGCCTGGGTTTGCAACGCCGAAGTCGTGCCCCAGTCGGAGCCAAGATAGACGGCCTGGGCTTCGACATTGGTCAGCAAGGCGCCGCCGTTATAGGTCACGGTCAGCAAAGCGCGCGCCTCAAGCAATTCGACGCGGCCTCCCCCCGGCAGTCGCCTCTGCGCTCGGCGCCGACTCTTCGTTCGACGGCCCGCGATACCAAGTTTTGCCTGCCACCTCCGCCAGAATTCTAGAGCTTTCATAGTCACGGGAACTCCATCTTGGAAAAGCGAACGCGTGCGATGCGAGGTTCTTCGACGGCACGTAAAACTGCAAAGCTATTTTGGCAAGCGACAACAACGACGTCAAGGAAATTGATCGCCCCGCAGGCCAAGCTTGGGGTACAGGGCAAAGTCACGGCGGATGGAGCCAAGTGGACCATCGCCGCCACGGTGGTCCCCGGGTGGTTTGGCCTCGGGCGAGGACGCGACCGCGCGGACTGGGCCCACTGCACATAGACGTGTCCGATGGGCATCGACGTCGCCGATTTTGCACAACCCCCACAAGAAGCCGATCGAAATCG
>Ga0307374_10008734_pt1 | contig 15070 bp, 9 predicted proteins | sample OX3MG_FD_202532 | JGI IMG/M metagenome (GOLD analysis project Ga0307374, IMG submission 202532) | Soil microbial communities from Risofladan, Vaasa, Finland - OX-3 | ecosystem: Environmental > Terrestrial > Soil > Coastal area > Acid sulfate soil | place: Finland: Risofladan, Vaasa | collected... | reverse complement strand
AATGTAGACAGGAAGTCTGATATTTTTTGAGCCCGCTTTTAGTGGAGACATTTTTGAGCGAACAGGAATCAGAAACTGATGCAGTTGATGTTGAGTTGGCGAAACGCCAGCTGGATGCCTTTCTCGTCCAGAATCCTAAGCTTGAGCAGCTAAATGCCGAACTAGGACGGTTTAATATTTTTCGGACATTGAACATTGAGGTGCAAGAGATCCGGCACAGCAATACACTACGTTGGTTACTTGATCCCGCAGAAAGTCATGGTTTGGGCGATCGATTTCTTAGAAGATTCATATCTCGATTGCTCTTGGAAAATCGAGGCATCAAAACGAATCTTTCACCGGCCAAAATAGAGCTGATGGAATTTGGATATATTGACGTCCGACGTGAATGGAACAACATCGATATTTTTGCCCGTAACCCTGCTAATCACTGGATTCTTCTTATAGAAAACAAGATAAGAAGTAAGGAGTCAGCCGGACAATTGCTGAAATATGCAGATACAGTGCGAAAGGAATTTCCGAATGATGAACTGATCCCAGTCTTTCTAACTGTGGAGGGTGATGAACCCTCGGATGAAGGCAGTACAGTCGGTTATGTTGCCCTCAGTCATGACCATATTCTCGAAATTGCGAATTCCATATTCGAACAATATAGCGGTCGCATGGCTGATGACGCAAAAATCTTCTTGGATCATTACCTCCGGATACTCAGGAGAATCACGATGCAGGATGAAGTCTTAAAAAATTTATGCAAGGAAATATACAGTAAGCATAAAGAAGCAATCGAGCTAATTATTAAGTTTGGCTCCTCTTCTCAGGTACTTGATGCTCTAAATGAATATGTAGATTCACTGCCTGATATTTCTTATAAGAAAGTGACCTCGAATCGTATATGGTGGATTCCAAAATCAATGTCGACGTTGCTTGCCACTGAAGATATGAACGGATGGGGGTTTCTTGACAAACAATACCCACTTTATTGGTGGCTGTACCACCGTAAACGTGGAAATAGTATCCAACTATGCCTCGAAGTTGGGCCAATAACTAACCCAGCTAGACGTAAGCAATTGCTCGAGCTATTGCGTGGTGAGGGATTTACTTTTGGAGATTGGGCATACAAAGAAGATGCCAGATATACACGGGTATTTTCCGAAACTAAAGGTTTTCCGATGAGAGAGGATGGTGAACCGGATGATTCTATAGAGGCCGTAAAAGCTGTAGCAAAGACACTATGGGCTAAAGCGGATACTAAAATGCCACAGGTATTAAATGCGATAAAAAAATTGCAGGCAAAGACAAAATGACAGGAATTTGCTGAATGCTCACCGATCGTTTCAATGAAGCACTGGCTTATGCTGAGCACGCACATCGCAGCCAGAAACGTAAAGGCTCAGACATTCCCTATGTGGCGCATCTAATGTCCGTCAGCGCTTTGGTACTCGAGCATGGCGGCGACGAAGACCAGGCTATTGCCGCGCTGCTGCACGATGCAGTAGAAGATCAAGGTGGGCTTCCAAGACTCGTAGAGATCCGCAGGAAATTCGGAGAGCGAGTCGCGAATATAGTCGCCGCATGTTCCGACGCTCACACCATGCCCAAACCACCATGGAAAGAGCGCAAGGAACAATATATAAATAAGCTTTCGGAGCATGGACCGGAGGTTTGGCTAGTATCCTGCGCCGACAAACTACACAATGCGCGGGCAAGTCTGCAGGATTACGAATCACTGGGCGAGGAGCTCTGGCAACGCTTCAAGGGCAGCAAGGAGGGCACGCTCTGGTATTATCGTTCCATTGCCGATCGCTACCTGGCGCTGAATGTGGGGCCGTTGGCGGTGGAACTCAAGCGTGTAGTCTCACAGCTGGAGAAGAAAACGGGGAGTATGGGGATAAATCAGGTAAGTAGAAGCAAGCCGTAAGGCAGCTAACTTGATTTGGCTCTTATTAAGATGGGCTGCTATATTTCATGGCGTATCATGCCGCATATTCAGCAAGGGAACTGCTGACTTCTCCATAAAGGGAATGCCGTTTGACCGACCAATAACTCTCGGGCCTCAAACTAAGGCATGAATAACGAATTCTTCGAAAAACCTATTCTTAATTCCCCTTATGAGTATCCCAATCGACATTGGGAACTTGATCACGGTCAGCCTACGCAGAAAATCATTGAAAGTCGCCGCCACGCAGATTTCGTCACACCAATTCCTAAACCTAAGAAACACAAGAAATCTGCCCAGCAGGAGGAGATCTTATTTGCGGATGGTAAGGGGCTGTCAACTAAGCAGCAGCAATATGATCTTACTTCTATTATCAATGAAGTTCGCCAGTATGTTGACGAGTGGCATAAGTTAGCTCCTAGCCAGTGGCAGGTCACGCCCGAGACCGCGCGACTGCTTCAACATTGGCGAGGTTACCAGTTCAGTAACTATCGTCCTTTCTTTTGTCAGATTGAAGCGGCTGAAACCGCTATTTGGCTTACCGAAGTAGCGCCGCATAGTAAGCGCGGCAAAGTACTGCTCGAACATTTAGTCTCTGCAAATAAGGATGCAAACGCCGATCTAAATCGCGTAGCTCTCAAGTTAGCAACCGGTGCGGGCAAAACCACTGTGATGGCGATGCTAATTTCATGGCAAACGGTTAACGCCGTCCGCCGTCCTGGCAGCAAAACATTCACGCGCGGATTCCTAGTGTGCACTCCCGGGTTAACGATCAAGGACCGATTGCGCATCTTACAGCCACACGATCCGGAGAATTATTACGTCGAACGTGAGCTTGTACCGAACGATTTGCTTGAGGATATCCAACGGGCAAAAATTGTCATCACTAACTTTCATGCTCTAAAACGACGTGAGCGAATGGAGTTATCTGCCGGAGGTCGGGCGCTGCTTCAAGGGCGGACTGGCGATGAGATTAGTACAATTGAAACTGAAGGACAGATGATCCAGCGTGTCATGCCCGAACTTATGGGCATGAAGAATATTCTGATCTTCAATGACGAAGCTCACCACTGCTATCGGGAAAAGTTGCAACATGATGATGAAGAGTCGCTTAAAGGTGATGACAAGAAAGAGGCCACGAAAAATAACGATGATGCTCGCGTGTGGATTAACGGACTTGAATCTGTAAATCGAACTCTCGGCATTGCTCGCGTAGTCGATCTCTCCGCCACACCGTTTTTCTTAAGTGGTTCAGGTTACGCTGAAGGCACGCTATTCCCTTGGACCATGTGTGATTTTTCATTGATGGATGCTATTGAATGTGGAATCGTCAAACTACCGCGTGTTCCGGTGGCCGAGAACATCCCCGGCAGCGAGATGCCGATATATAGAAATCTGTGGGAAAACATCCGCAAGGACATGCCAAAGAAGGGGCGCAGCAAGGGCGATAAACTCGATCCACTCAAGCTCCCCACGCGGCTGCAAACGGCGCTACAGGCACTTTACGGTCATTACGAAAAGACCTTCAAGCTCTGGCAAGAATCGGGTCTTCAAGTACCTCCGTGTTTCATTATCGTCTGTCAGAACACTTCTATATCCAAGTTGGTGTATGACTATGTGTCGGGGTTTCAGCGCCAAAACGAAGATGGCACCTCTAAACTGGAAAACGGGCGTTTACCGTTGTTCCGCAATTATGACGAAACCACCGGTAATGCATTTCCCCGTCCCAACACCTTGCTGATTGATAGCAAGCAACTTGAAACGGGCGAAGCATTGGACGAGAACTTCCACGCCATGGCAGCCGATGAGATTGAGCGGTTCCGACGCGACATCATCGAGCGTAGCGGCGATCCCCGGTCCGCTGAGAATATTACCGACCAGACACTATTGCGGGAAGCCATGAATACAGTTGGCAAAGTAGGCCAACTCGGCGCAAATATCCGCTGCGTGGTATCAGTTTCGATGCTTACAGAAGGGTGGGATGCCAACAACGTCACTCACATCCTCGGTATCCGCGCATTCGGCACACAGCTTTTGTGCGAGCAAGTAATCGGCCGGGCCTTGCGCCGGGAATCCTACGATTTGAATGAAGATGGGCGTCTCAGCGTTCGATATGCAGATATCTTCGGCGTACCCTTTGACTTTACCGCCAAACCAGTTGTCGCACCTCCGCAACCCCCTCGGGATACCGTACAGGTGAAAGCTGTCCGCCCGGAGCGGGACCATCTTGAAATCCGTTTCCCCCGGGTTACGGGCTACCGCGCAGAACTTCCAGAAGAACGTCTAAGTGCAAGCTTCAACGAAGATTCCATTCTGGAACTGACACCCGATATGTTGGGGCCAACACATACACTCAACCAGGGCATCATTGGACAGGGTGAGGACATTAATGTCATGCACCTGAATAACGTCCGGCCATCAACACTTCTTTTTCATCTGACCCAGCGCTTGCTGTATGCGAAATTCCGTGATCCGGATGAAGAACCGAAACTCTATCTTTTTGGCCAATTAAAGCGCATCACGAAAGAATGGCTCGACAACTGCCTGGTTTGCAAGGGAGACACGTTTCCAGCGCAGCTCATGTACCAGGAATTTGCGGATATGGTATGTGAGAGGATTACTGCCGGAATCACTCGGGCGCTTGAAAACGCCAATCCCATCAAAGTGCTGCTCGACCCTTACAATCCTACTGGTTCAACAGCGCATGTGCGTTTTCCCACCTCCCGTCTTGACTGCTGGGATACCAGTGGTCCTCCTCCCAAGAACCACGTTAACTGGGTCATCCTCGAAAGCGACTGGGAGGCAGAATTATGCCGCGTAGTGGAAGCACATCCCAAAGTGATCGCCTACACCAAGAATTACAAGCTTGGCTTTGAAGTGCCCTACCGCTACGGTTCTGAGAGCCACCAGTATCGTCCGGATTTTATCGTCCTGGTGGATGACGGCCACGGTGCAGATGATCTATTACACCTTGTCATCGAGATCAAAGGTTATCGACGCGAAGATGCCAAGGAGAAAAAATCCACTATGGAAACTTACTGGATTCCAGGCGTAAACAATCTTAAATCATATGGTAGATGGGCTTTCGCAGAATTTCGTGAGATGTATACCATGGAATCAGACCTTGCCGAAAAAATTAGGTCGGAGTTTGCGGCGATCGTAGATAAGGCGATGAAATCATCAGTCCCAAAAGAGAACTGAATATGGCTAAAAAGAAATCTACACCAAAAACTATTGAGGCGCTTCTCCACACCGAGGCCAAGCGAAAGAACATACCAACCGCTGAGCATCAATCAGTACTCACAAAGATACAGGATGCACCTAAGATCGTTAAATACCCACGCAATATAGACTTGGATCCCCAATTGGTCTGGCGCGGTAAGGATGAAAAAGACTGGAGTGACCTGGTCGTCTATGCACCCCCGCTATATATTCAGGAGAAAGTGCACCCTAAGGCTTTGATTGACGACCTGCTGCGCACTTCAAAGCAAACAGAGCACGAAGCTGGGCAAATTACGCCAGATCTATTTGCTGACTTCAACGGAATCCCCAAAGGCGTCGATAAAACTGAGTTTTACCAGCATGAGCAGAACTGGACGAACCGCATGATCCTCGGCGACTCCCTCCAGGTCATGGCCAGCCTAGCCGAGCGTGAGGGCCTGCGCGGGCGCGTGCAGTGCATCTACTTCGACCCGCCCTACGGCATCAAGTTCAACAGCAACTTCCAGTGGTCCACCACCAGCCGCGACGTGAAGGACGGCAAGGCCGACCACATCACCCGCGAGCCCGAGCAGGTCAAAGCATTCCGCGACACCTGGCGCGACGGCATCCACAGCTACCTCACCTACCTGCGGGATCGGCTCACCGTCGCCCGCGATCTCCTCACCGATTCCGGCTCCATCTTCGTGCAGATCGGCGATGAAAATGTCCACCGCGTCCGGGCGCTGATGGATGAGGTGTTTGGGGAGCAAAACGCTGTAAGCACAATCGTTGTGCAGAAGACATCTGGGGCTCGAGCCGATGTCATTGACAACGTTGTCGATAACATTCTTTGGTTCGCCAAGAGCATCGAAGCAATCAAGTCACGCCCAGCGTTTTCTCAGAAGGGTTTCGACTCATTTATCCCGGCCAACTACAATCGCACTGAAACTGCCCTCTACGATCGACGTCCCGCATCAGTAGCCGAAAAATCCGGTGATCTGAATGCAGACCAGCGGCTATACTCGCTTGGCGACCTTACCCGAGGCGGCGAAGGTGCCGCGGGGGCAAAAAGTCACATTTTTAACGGGAAGGAATATGCGGTCCCAGGCGGGTCGTTTAAGACAAAGGCCACGGGAATGGAGCGTCTCCATAAGAGCAATCGTATAGAGTCTACGACTTCGAGATTAGGCTACGTTCGATATGTTGATGACTTCCCAGCATCACCCATTCCCAATTTGTGGACGGATGCGGTAAGTAGTTTCATGTCGGACAAGGTCTACATTGTCCAGACGAACACGAAGATAGTTCAGCGTTGCATTCTTTTGGTCACTGACCCCGGCGACCTCGTGCTCGACCCGACCTGTGGTTCCGGCACCACCGCCACCGTCGCCGAGCAATGGGGCCGCCGCTGGATCACGATTGACACCTCGCGCGTGGCGCTGGCGCTGGCCCGTGTCCGCATCATGGGCGCACGTTATCCCTTTTACCTGCTGGCCGATTCCCGCGATGGCCAGCAGAAGGAAGCCGAAGTCACCCGCACCGCGCCGAGTTCGCAGCCCGTTCAGGGGAACATCCGCCACGGCTTCGTCTATGAGCGCGTGCCGCACATCACCCTCAAGTCCATCGCCAACAACGCGGAGATCGATGTCATCTGGGACCAGTGGAAGGCGAAGCTGGAGCCGTTGCGCGAGAAGCTGAACACCGCGCTCAAGAAGACCTGGCAGGAGTGGATGATTCCACGCGAGGCCGATGCCAAGTGGCCGGACGCGGCGAAGAAGCTGCACGCCGACTGGTGGTCAGCCCGCATCGCTCGGCAGCAGGAGATCGATAAATCCATCGCTGACAAGGCTGAATTTGAATATCTCTACGACAAGCCCTACGACGACAAAAAGATCGTCCGCGTGGCGGGTCCCTTTACCGTCGAAAGTCTTTCACCACATCGCACATTGGGTGTTGACGAAAATGATGAGATGATTGACCCGACTAAAATTTCAGAAAGCGAAGCAGACTACAGCCCTGGGCTTCGTTTTGAGCAGATGATTCTTGAGAATCTGCGAATTGCCGGCGTACAGCAGGCCCACAAGACCGACAAGATCGCTTTCACTTCATTGACTGGTTGGCCGGGCAATTACATTTGCGCAGAAGGCCGCTACCAGGAAGGTGATACTGAACGCCGCGCCGGGATTTTTATTGGTCCTGAATTTGGCACAGTTGCGCGGCCTGATCTCGTCGAGGCAGCACGCGAAGCAGGCGATGCTGGCTTCGACGTGCTCATTGCCTGCGCCTTCAACTATGAAGCCCATGCCAGCGAATTTCACAAGCTTGGTCGTATTCCAATTCTCAATGCCCGCATGAATGCAGACTTACATATGGCTGGTGACCTCAAAGCGACTAGCAAGGGCAATCTATTCGTTATTTTTGGCGAGCCGGATATAGATCTACTGTCCGATAAGGACGGGACACTACGGGTGAAGGTAAAGGGTGTTGATGTCTTTGATCCGAGCACCGGCGAAGTACGTTCTGATGGTGCAGATGGGATCGCGTGCTGGTTCATTGACACCGATTACAACGGCGAAAGCTTTTTTGTACGACATGCCTACTTTCTGGGTCAGAATGACCCCTACAAAGCACTCAAAACGACACTCAAAGCTGAGATCAATGAAGATGCATGGGAGACATTGCACAGCGATACTTCGCGACCTTTCGATAAACCAAAATCAGGGCGGATTGCGGTTAAAGTCATTAACCACCTTGGTGATGAAGTTATGAAGGTCTTTCGCACAGAGCACGGAGTGTAACAGTGCCGAAACCAACTGTGTATATCGCTTCTCCTTACTCTAAGGGTGATGTGGCCATAAACACTCACTTCCAATGCAAGATATTCGACCAACTTCTTAGTGAAGGGAAAGTATTACCCGTGGCTCCTCTTTGGAGCCACTTCCAACATACATTATTTCCTCGGCCATACAAAGATTGGATCGCATATGATCAAGAAATGCTCAAATTATATGATTGTTGCTTAAGGCTCGAGACTACATGTCCCGAGCAAGGTTACAGTCAGTATGAATCTGATGGCGCAGACGCGGAAGTAGGGGCATTTAAGAGGCTAAATAAACCGGTTTTCTACTCGATAGAGGAGCTTTATGCTTGGGTCGATCACTTTGCGGAGGGTCGGTCTTGAAAAACAAACGTATGGAAAACTCGGTAAAGAGTCTTGTAAACCTTTATACAGTAGTGATTGGGGTAGCGCTATCATTAGCTGTAGTACAGTTAATCAACGTGAACGTAGGGTTAAAGGCAATTACGATTCCATTGTTATTGTTATTTGCGGCATTCGTAGCAACATTATTTCCCTTTTATCACGGCGCACTGCGTCACCTTGATGACGCATATATAGAAAATGACAACAACAACATTAAAGACGGCGCTCTCGTTATTGATTTCATTTTGCTATTTATTCACGGTCTTGCATTTGTAGTGTTATCGCTGTTGCTTGCAAAACCGTCAGAGTTTGCTTGGGTTCTCTTGGGCCTTCTTTCGATAGATGTCATCTGGGGGCTCTTTACGCATTTTGCGGCTACTACGATGCGAACACTTACAGCGGAACTTAAGTGGTCAATAATAAATTTCGCGTTCGTTGGTTTTTGGATCTGGTATTTGGTAGCAAATAACTTCTATTTTGGAGAGGTACAGAAACCTATATTGTTAGCCATTCCGATTGTACTAACATGTGTGCTCAGATCTATTGCAGATTATCTTTGGTGCAGAGAATTTTATTTTCCAAAGTAATGAATCGGTACTATTAACAGATGGACTTTCGGATTGCTGACACTTTTATTGATAGTCTTGCCCGACTGACGAGCGATGAGCAAAAGGCCGTCAAAACAACAGCTTTCGATCTCCAGATAAATCCTGTTAATCCGGGTATGAGCTGCCATAAGCTCGATGGTGCACGTGATAAGAATTTTTGGTCGGTGCGCGTGAGTGCAGATATACGGATCATCGCTCATCGAACCGCAGGCAGTATGATGCTTTGTTATGTTGACCATCACGATCGCGCCTACGATTGGGCATCGCGCCGGAAGCTGGAAACCCACCCGAAAACTGGAGCAGCACAGCTCGTGGAGATTCGTGAGACGGTGCGTGAAATTATCACGCCAACGTATGGAGTAAGGGAATCGCCGGCTCCAGCAAAGCCGGTGCTCTTTGCGGAGATTCCAGATGAACAACTCCTCAGCTATGGTGTCCCACCCGAATGGCTGGGTGACGTCAAAAAGGCGGACGAAGACAGCCTGCTGGTAATAGCTGGTCATCTTCCAGCTGAAGCGGCTGAGGCGTTGCTTGAGCTGGCTACAGGCGGCACGCCACGTGTAGCGCAAAAACCTCCTGTGATCATGCCACCGCCCGGTACCATGGGCTTCCTCCGGGTTCCTAACCCATTCGATCACCCCGATGCTCAGCGCCGCTTCCGTGTAATGGAAAGTGTTGAGGAGTTGGAACGTGCGCTTAATTTTCCCTGGGAAAAATGGACAGTATTCCTTCATCCCGAACAACGCCAATTGGTCGAACGCGATTATTCAGGGCCGGCGCGTGTTTCTGGCTCAGCTGGGACCGGTAAAACGATCGTTGCCCTACATCGGGCAGTGCATCTCGCAAAGACACATCCAGAGGCGCGCGTACTGCTCGCTACTTTCTCCGATACACTTGCGCATGCGCTCCACACCAAATTACGGCGTCTAATCGGTTCTGAGCCTCGTCTGGCTGAACGCATAGACGTTTATTCCTTGGACGCATTTGGCCTGCGTCTTTATAAAGCAAAAATAGGTCCGGTAAAGATTGCAAGTAGCGACGATATTCGAGACTTAATGCGTTCAGAATCCAATTCAGTTGGTCAACACAAGTTCACACTTCCTTTCTTATTAACAGAGTGGGAGCACGTGGTTGATGCTTGGCAACTTGAAAACTTGAACGCATACCGCAACGTGATACGGCTGGGACGGAGTACACGGCTGCCGGATGCAGCGCGCGAATCGTTGTGGAAGATTTATGAGGGTCTACGCGCTGCATTAAAAGACCGAGGGCTACTTACACAATCCAGTATGTATTCTAGTATGGCGAAAATCTACAGCGGTGGCGAACGGTCACCTTATGAGTATATGGTTGTGGATGAAGCCCAGGATATCAGCATTGCCCAACTCCGTTTCCTGGGTGCTTTGGGAAATGCCCGCCCCAACGCTCTGTTTTTTACTGGCGATTTAGGCCAGCGTATTTTCCAACAACCATTTTCGTGGAAAATGCTCGGTGTGGACGTTCAAGGTCGCTCTCGCGTATTACGCATTAACTATCGCACCTCACATCAGATCCGTCAGCAATCAGACCGTCTTTTGGGGGCAGAAATACTAGATATAGATGGAAATACCGAGATTCGCAGCGATACGATTTCCGTTTTTAATGGCCCGTCGCCAGAAATACACTCGTTATCAAACGAGACTGAGGAAATTCAATTCGTCAGTTCATGGCTGACTGATAAATTCAAAGATGGTGTATTACCGCATGAGATGGCTGTGTTTGTACGTTCTTCAAAGCAGCTAGAACGGGCCCGTGCTGCTGTTGTAAAGTCAGGGCTGATCGGCAAAGTATTAGATGAACATGTCGAAACAACAAGCGGGAACATTTCTATCTGTACGATGCCTCTTGCCAAGGGACTTGAATTTCGAGCTGTGGCTGTGATGGCTTGTGATGACGAAGTTATACCACTGCAGGAGCGGATTGAGGCCGTTGGAGACGTAGCGGATTTGGAAGAAATCTACAATACAGAACGACATCTTTTGTATGTTGCGTGCACGCGCGCTCGCGACCATTTACTGATTACAGGGATCGAACCCTGTTCTGAATTTGTAGACGATCTGAGAACAAGTAATATAGTTGCCTCAGAGTCTAAAGCAAACAATCGTGGGAGGGAGAGTTAAGTGCATGTTTCTCAGATATTCATCGAAAATCTCAGGTGCTATGGTGGCTAGGCTGCCAATAGACATCTTTTACTCGAATTGAACCGTGGCCTTAACGCCCCTGTAAGTGAAAATGACACTGGCTGTTGATTTCTATCGCCTTTTGACCCACCGCTTTCATTTGCGCTGAACCACGTAATATGCAGAAATTGCCATCATACTCGAAGAGTAAAATCGCATTTACGCGATTACCCTCTTACTGAGAAAGTCCCTTAAAACTAGTTAAAAGTTGATAAAGTGGCGTGCCGGTGCGTACTGACTCATGACAGGAGGCAAACCTTATGACTGAAACAGCCAAGGAAGTGCCGACAAAGTATCGGCTCATTGGCCCGTTCGACAGCGGGGACTTCAGCGATCTTCTGGCTGACCTGAGCAAGAAAGAAGCCACGCACCGTCTGCAAGCCCTGATTGCCGAGTGGCTCCGCATGGAGAACCTAGTCGTTCTCACCGGTTCGGGTACGTCCATTACAAGCGGCGGCAAGGTCATGGCCAACCTTGAACATGATGTGCTCGAAACTGTCAAGGCGACTAAAGCGTTTCCTGATCATGTCGGCGAGGACAATATCCTCAAGATTATCAAACTCCGGCAGAAGGAATCACCCAAGTACAGCTTTGAAGATTGGTTGTCCTTTCTGGTGAACGCCAGCCATTTAGGGGCGTCGCCTGCTTCCCCGTTCAGCGGTGTGAAATGGAAAGGCTCTACCGATCTGACACAAACCGATCTTTCGTGGCTTGTTGAACGGATCGGCAAAGCGATCTTCGCGGAGTGCGCGTTATCGCTTCCCGATACGTCATCCGACGCCTCCGGAACTTCAGATATTGCGCCTCATCTGGCGTTCCTCGCCAAACTGATAGCGCGTGACAGCAATCTTGGCCGAGCGCATCTCTTCACCCTCAACTACGACACATTGTTCGAACAGGCCCTTGAGTTGCTGGGCATACAGTATTTCGACGGATTTACTGGACGTGCCTACGCGCGTTTCGATCCCTCGGTGTACGGGCTGGATATCTACTACCCTGGAGAAGTCGCGGAGGGCCGCGTTCGGCGATTCGACAAGTTCATTCACTTATACAAGCTGCATGGATCAATACATTGGCAGGTACGTGGCGATGAGCTGCGTGCCCGTCATCCCGACCTAGGTCCCTTCATTGACTATCGCGGTCTTGATCACGCTGCCAAGGCGAAAAGGCTCGACGTGCTGGCTAAGGAGCTGCCATCGGTCGGGATCCTTCCGACGGCTAATAAATTTGCGCAGACGCTCTCAATGCCGTTTGCGCATCTCTTCCGCTCTTTTCAGATCAGGCTGAGCGCGCCGCAGACCTTCCTGTTGGTCCTCGGGTATGGGTTTGGTGACGATCATGTAACAAAAGTTATTGAAACGGCCCTAATGAACCCGTCGCTCATCATGCTCGTGGTCGAGCCTGGTCCCGAGAGCTCGACCATTGAACGCGTAAGACAGTACAAAGAGCTGGGTAAGCGCGCTTTCGTGTTGACGCCTACGGAAACGGCATTTGCAGCAGAAGAATTTAAATATGCCACATTCGACGATTTCGCGCGGTCGATCATGCCGGACGTTCAATGGCTCGACGATTTCCTGCGGCTGCGGCGCTTTGAAAAGCAGATTGCAGCCGGAAGGGCTGACGACAAAGGTGACGGGGCGTAATCATGGAAAATCCGCGCGTCGTCGGACATATTGTTGCCGTACAGGGGTTCCGGGTTAAGGTCGAAGTCCTGCCCGACACGAAATCACCCTCACGTGCCACCCTTGACGGCGTCCACAAGGCCATCGCCATCAACTCGTACCTAACTTTCTCGATCGGCGCCGGGCAACTCGTGATCGGGATCATCACAGATCTAGAATCCCGTGAAAGCTACGATCCCGGCGGCGGCGATGAGTTGACCCTTGAACTGATGAAGCCCCGTCGTGTTGCGCATGTGCAGTTGCTTGGGACCATTGAGATCGTGGACCGGCGTGGATTGTTCTCCCCCGGCATTACCGTTCTCCCTACACTCGATGCGCCTGCGGAAATCGGTGCGCCGGAAATCCTGAAAGCCGTCTTTGAGATACCACCCAGCAGGAACAAGCCGGACGAGTATGACGGCAACGATTTCGACTGTGAGCTAAGAATAGGCTATCCGACGGGGCAGCCCAACAACGTCGTTAAGGCTTCCTACAACGATCTGTTCTCCCGACCTCTGGCGATTGTCGGAAACACTGGTTCGGGAAAGTCGTTTTCAGTCTCGAGTCTTGTGCAAAATGCTATGGCCGCACTCGGGGAAGCGGGGAACGAGCCACACATCTTCATCCTCGACATTAACGGTGAGTATCGCAAGGCATTTCCCTCGAAGGAGCTTGCTCTCGACAGGACTCCTGATCGCATCTATCTCAATGGAAAGGAGTTTGGTGTCCCTATCTGGTTCATGAATGCGGAAGAGGTCTGTGCATGGCTAAGCGCCGCAGAGCAGACGCAGGAACCGGTGTTAAAGGACTGGTGGTCCATTGCCAAGGGTGGAGAGGTAGCTCAAACTTCAAGTGTAGGCAGGCTTCAGAACGCTCTAAGCTCCCTTGACGTGCTCGTAACCGAACTGTCTGGGCTAAAGCGGAAAAGCGCCGGATCGTACTGCGACGCGATCACAGGGCACTTGGATGGATCTGGTATAGATGTGGCGACCTTTGAGGGTTTGTTCTCGTCCCATAGAACCGTCAATAGTTTCAATACAGAAGTCGTCGTAAATCAGGCAGGGATTCTGGACGAAACCGAAATATTGCGAGCCACGATCAAGGCGATGCTTTTGGAGAGACAGAGTGTCGGAGAGCAAAGGGTTCGGACTGCGGATTCGCCGCTATTTATAGCGCGCCAAAAACTTCGCGAGCCGTCGTTAATTAATCGAACGGTATCAAGAGAGGATGCGTTTAAAGTTGAATCCCATCTGACGACGCTTAAGTTACGTTTGAATACACGGCTCGATGATCGTCGTTGGCATGCATTCTTTAACTATGAGACGCAAGGCAATGAGATTCGCAGTCTGAGGGATTGGATGGCTCGATTAGGCGTGGGCGGTATGGCCGGCCCGAGAATCTCAATTCTTGACCTTTCGATGTTAAGTAACGAAGTTCTTCCATATGCGTGTTCGATAATCGGCCGTATTCTTCTGGAAATTCGCGAACGACTTCCCGCGCAAAGCCGATACAAGCATCCGTGGGTTCTTGTGCTAGAGGAGGCACATAATTACGCAAGACCTGTGAGGACCGATGAGGACCGAGGGCATAAGCTTGCACGACTGGCTTATGAGCGCATCGCCAAGGAGGGCCGCAAGTTCGGTCTGTCGCTAATCATTGCAAGCCAGCGGCCAAGCGAGATTAGCCAGACGATCATTAGCCAGTGCGCAAATTTCATCTCGCACCGGCTGCAAAACCCCGACGATATTGATCACCTGAAGCGCATTATTCCTATGCAGGCCCGTCGCCTGTTGGACCAGGTCACGATATTGGCTTCTGGTGAAGCCGTCGTATTCGGGAGTGCCTTTCATGTCCCGGCGCGTGTGCAGTTCGATAGACCTAAGCCCGGTCCCTACAGTCAGACAGCGGCCCCTTACCATGAGTGGACTACGGAGAAACATCCTTTTCCGTTGGATGATGTCATTAACGCCTGGGGCCTCAACCCGTCGCCTCAACGGAAAGGGTGACGCGGGAAAGAAAGACCAACAGTTGGTTACATTTTAGGTTAGAGGTTGGTGACAATCGCAGATTTTGTAGCTGGCAACTGCTGGACTGCGAGAAACGAGCTGCATAGACATCAGTTTGCAGGCATCTCTGCTGGTCTCATATCAGTATCTGCTGACTGCGCCGAATTACCCAATCGTCGAGTTTTATGGCATCTGCTGTTCTTCGGGCATGGCCTGCGGGGCTAAGAACATCAACAA
>Ga0307374_10008733_pt1 | contig 15071 bp, 12 predicted proteins | sample OX3MG_FD_202532 | JGI IMG/M metagenome (GOLD analysis project Ga0307374, IMG submission 202532) | Soil microbial communities from Risofladan, Vaasa, Finland - OX-3 | ecosystem: Environmental > Terrestrial > Soil > Coastal area > Acid sulfate soil | place: Finland: Risofladan, Vaasa | collected... | reverse complement strand
GTCGCTGTTCAACATCGTCTATCACCTGCCGATCCAGACCTCGCTGACCTATGGCTTCGTCTTGAGCGGCATCGGGCTGGCGGGCGCGCTTTTGACCCTCTATCTGATCGAGGCGATCGGCCGGAAGCCGATGTTCGTCATCGGCCTCGGCGTCTGCTCCCTTCCGCTCTTGTCCTTCGCCTTCCTCGGCCCGCTCAGCGCGCTCTCGGTGCTGCTGGTGGTCTCGGGTGCGTTCTTTTTCTGCAGCTTCCTCGCGCTCGGTCTTGCGACCTATACCGCGGAAATCTATCCCACCCACCTGCGCGCGCTCGGCGGCGGCGTCGCCAGCGCCTGGCAGCGCCTTGCGTCCTATGCCGGGCCGGTGGTCGTCGGATTCATTCTTCCGCGCTACGGCATCAATTCCGTGTTCGTGGTGTTCGGCCTGTTCGCGCTGATGGGTTGCCTCGTCGCGCTGTTCTTCGCGATCGAGACCCGCTCGCAGGTGCTCGAAAAGCTCTCGCCCGCCGGAGCGACCGCGCCGTGAGAAACGTCGCGGCGGCGCTGCCGCCGCTGGCGCGGGCTGTCGCGCCGCAAGGAAGCGATAGCCGCGCCGGTTAGCATCGCGCGTCCCTCGACTTCGCTCGGGACAAGGGGGTTTTCTGAACGCCGCCACCCATGTTCCTCGTCCCGAGCGTCATCGAGAGACGCGCTACATCGAAGCGGCCGCTCACGCAAACAACCCCAGATCGATCGCATCGCCCATGCGGCGATAGCCATTATCGCTCGGATGCAGATGATCGCCGCAATCGTATTCGGCGCGCATGCTGGTGGGGTGCGCCGGATCGAGCACGGCTTTGTCGAAATCGATCAACGCGTCGAAATACGCGCTGCCCTGCTCGCGCATCCACTGGTTGATCGCCTGGCGCTTTTCCTCGCCCTGCGGGGTCCAGGCGCCGGGATGATAGGTCTCGTTCTCGTAAGGGATCATGGTCGCGCCATAGACCGTGAGCCCGCCCGCCTTTGCCCGCAGCGCCAATTGCGTCAGCCCGGCGATCATCTGCGCGGCCGTCACCACCTCCGCGGCGTTGCCGCGTTGGTTGCGCAGATCGTTGGTGCCGATATAGGCGATGACATGGCTGACGCCGGGCTGCGCCAGCACGTCGCGATCGAAGCGCCGCAGCGCGCTGTCGCCGCGCAGGTCATGCAGGATGCGGTTGCCGCCGATGCCCTGGTTCATCACGGCGAAAGCGCGGCCGCCGCGCGCCACCAGGCGGCGCGCAAGCTGATCGGGCCAGCGGCTGTTGGAATCGAGGCTCGAGAGATTGCCTTCGGTCAATGAGTCGCCGAAGCAGACGATGCCGCCGCTGCCCGCCGGCGTCAGCATCTCGACGGCGCTGAGGAAATACCAATTCTCGGTCTTCTTTTTGACCGGCAACGCGATGACGCTCGTGTGGTCACCCTCGGGCGAAAGATAATTGGTCTGGTGGCAATTGCCGTGGCCGGTGATCGGGAAGCTCTCGGGCACCTCGCCGGGGATGTAGAGGCTGATCGCGAGATCGGCGAGCGCGGCGACCTCGAGCTCGACCGGATCGCTGACGATCAGCGCGCCGGGGCCGATCGCGGCGGAAGCTTCGCCGCCGAAGGTCAGCGTCCGATCGCTACCGGGCACGATCCGCTCGCTCGCGCCGTCGCGCAAGGCAAGATGCGCCGCGCCGATCGTGAGCTTCTCTAAGCCATAGAGGTTGGAGAGCCGCACGCGCAGCCGCTTGCCGCCGAGCGTCGTGCGGATGACGAGCCGCAGCGTCTGGTTGCGGAACGCGCTCTGGTCGACGGTGACGAGGCCGGTCGCCCAGGCGCCGACCCATTTCTCGCTCGGCATGTCGCTCCCCATTTTGCTTTGGCCGCGATCATTAGGCGGCACGAACGCGCTTGTCGAGACGCGCCGGCTCGGCCTAACCTTCCGCCATGCGCACTCAGATCGGCATCGTCGGCGCCGGGCCCGCCGGATTGTTCCTCTCGCATTTCCTCCATCGGCTTGGGATCGAGTCTGTCATCCTCGAGCGGCACAGCCGCAGCGAGATCGAAAGCATGATCCGCGCCGGCGTGCTCGAGCAATGGCTCGTCGATCTGATGAATTCGCTGGGCCTCGGCGCGCGCATGATGCGCGAGGGCGCGTTCGACACCGGCATCACCTTCCAGTTCCAAGGCCGCCGCCACCACATCGATTTCGTCGAATTGACCGGCGGCAAAAAGGTCACGGTCTATGCCCAGCACGAGGTGATCAAGGACCTCGTCGCCACGCGGCTGCAGGATGGCGGCGACATCCGCTTCTCGGTCTCCGATGTCGCGCTCCACGATATCGCCGGCGACGCTCCGCGCATCACCTTCCGCGACCTGGACGGCAAGCCGGACGAGCTGCGCTGCGACTTCATCGCCGGCTGCGACGGGTTTCACGGCCCCAGTCGCTTGGCGATCCCCGATACCGCGCGCACCGAGCATCAGATCGTCTATCCCTGGGGCTGGCTCGGCATCCTCGCCGAGGCGCCGCGCTCGTCCGACGAGCTGATCTATTCGCGCCACGAGCACGGCTTTGCCTTGCTCAGCACGCGCTCGCCGAGCGTGCAACGCCTCTATCTGCAATGCGACCCGCATGACGACCTCGCCGCCTGGCCCGATCGGCGCATCTGGTCAGAAATGCAGGCGCGCTTTGCTTTTCCGGGTTGGACGCTCGCCGAAGGGCCGATTTTCCAGAAGGGCATCGTCGGCATGCGCAGCTTCGTCTGCGATCCGATGCAGCATGGCCGGCTGTTCATCGCCGGCGACGCGGCGCATATCGTGCCGCCGACCGGCGCCAAGGGCCTCAATCTCGCCGTCGCCGACGTGCTGGCGCTCTCGCGCGCGCTCGATGCCTGGTACAAGAAAGGCAGCCGCGATGCGCTCGACCGCTACAGCGAGACCGTCCTGCCGCGCGTGTGGAAATACGAGCGCTTCTCCTGGTACATGACGACGATGCTTCATCGCAACGACGCGGAAAGCAGCTTCGAGACCCGCATCCACTTGGCCGATCTCGACACCGTGGTCGGCTCGCGCGCGGCCGCGACCGCGCTCGCCGAAATCTATGTCGGGTTGCCGCTGGATTGAGTTACGGATTTCTGCTTAATCTTCCTCCGGCTCGTCCAAGAGCCACCGAATGCTTTTCAATACTGAACCCGAGTTGCACCGCCTGAACGCCTCTCAGTGCGGCAAGCGTTGGCGCATCCGCCGTCGGCCTGGGTAAGACGGCCATTGTGATGAAGCTCTCCGTCTTTGAGCGGATCGATCCCTAATTTGTCGAGTAATTCGCGGAATTTCGCCGGAAACACATGCGCGCGAGCCGGCCAAACCATTGGAAATACCAGGCGCTTTGGTGGTGGAAAACCGCGCCGGAAGCGGGCAGACTGCGTCGGGCGGGGGAGAAGCGACAGGATGGAGAACGCGCCATGATCAACCTGCACGATATCCGCTATCTGCGGCTCGGCACGGCCGATCTCGAAGCGTCGATCGCCTACCTGACCGACATCGTCGGCCTGCAGCTTGCGGCGCGCGAGGGCAAGACCGCCTATTTCCGCAGCGACAAGACCGGGCTGCGCGGCGACACGCGCGATTACACGCTGGCCCTGTTCGAAGGCGATCCGGCGGACCAGACCATCGGCCTCGATCTGCTCGATCCCGATGACCTCGATGCCGTCGGCGCGGCGCTGGAGAAGGCCGGCCGGCCGGTACATTTCGGCACGCGCGCAGAATGCGACGCGCGGCGCACCAAAGCCTTCATCGCCTCGACCGACCCAAGCGGCAACAAGCTCGAGATCGTGGCGCGGCCCTATCACACCGGCCAGCGCTATTTCCCCGGCCGCGACGCCGGCATCGAGGGCTTCAGCCATATCGGGCTCTTCACCACCGACGCCGCACGCGACACCAAATTCTGGACCGAGCTGTGCAATGCGCGGATTTCCGATTGGCTCGGCGATTCGCCGTTCCTGCGCATGCACACGGTGCATCATTCGATCGTGCTGTTCCCCTCGAATCGCACCGGCATCCATCACATCAACCACCAGGTCGAGGATCTCGACGACGTGATGAAGTCCTATTATTTCCTCAAGGCCAATAACGTGCGCATCGTGCATGGTCCCGGCCGGCATCCGATCTCGACCGCGGTGATGGTCTATTTCGAGGGGCCGGACAACGTGACCTACGAATATTCCTGCGGGGTAAAGCACGTCATGCCCGACGAGGAAGCGAGCTATCGCCCGCGGCAATTCTCGCTCGAGGCCTACAATGCCTGTATGTGGGGCTCGCGCGCGGCCGAGATCGCAGCGGCGGCGGCCAATGCCAAGCCCAACGAATGGCCGATGCGGGTCGTCGTCTAATCGATAATGGATCGCGGGTCGAACCGCGATCGTTGTGAAACGAACAGGGAAAAGGAGGGACGCATGGCGAGCGCCGGCGCTATCGAGACAAAGGGCCTATTGCAGAATCGTTGGTGGATCGTCGGGGCATCGCTGATCGGCATGATCGTCGGTCCGGGGACGGCGGTGATCTTCGTCACCAACGTCTTCATGGTACCGGTGACGACCGAGCTCGGCTGGTCGCGAGGATTATTCTCCTCGGGCTTGCTGGCGAGCGCAATCGCGTCGCCGATCATGACGCCGCTGTTCGGCCGGCTGATGGATCGCTACGGCATCCATAAAATCGCTCTGCCGGCCTCGGTACTCTACGGGCTCGCGCTCGCCAGCTTCTCGCTGCTGAACGCCAACCGCGTCTGGCAAATCTATCTGATGTTCTTCTGTGCCTCGGGCTTCGGCGCCGCGGTCGGTCCGCTCGTCTATTCCAAGGCGATCACGGCCTGGTTCGACAAGGAGCGCGGCCTCGCCCTCGGCATCGCCACCTGCGGCGTCGGCCTCGGCACCTTCGTGATGCCGGTGATGGCGCAGGTCTTCATCAGCACGTTCGGCTGGCGCATCGGCTATGTCGCGGTGGGCGCCACCACATGCCTGCTGTCGTTCTCGATGATCTCGATCTTCGTGCGCGAGCCGCCCGGCTATTTCGAGCGCATGCGTGCGGCACATGCCACGACGACCGCCGGCGGACCGCAGCCGCTCGGGATTTCCGCCCGGGCCGCCATCACCGGCACGCGGCAATTCCCCCTGCTGTTCCTCATCTTCCTGCTCGAGGGCACGGCGAATAACGGCATCTTGAGCGGACATTTCGTGCCGATGCTGCTCGACCGCGGCTACTCGGTGCCGCAGGCGGTCGCCCTGCTCGGCTCGTCCGGGCTTGCGGCGATGGTGGCCCGCGTCATCGTCGGTTTCTGCCTCGATTACGTCTCCGGCCCGATCTTCTGCTGCATCGTGATGTTCCTGCCGGTCCTCGGCGTCGGTCTGCTGGCGAGCCACGCCGGCGTTCCGGCGCCGTTTTTCGCCGCGATCTGCATCGGCCTCGCGATCGGCGCCGAGGTCGATATGCTCGGCTTCTTCGTCAGCCGCTATTTCGGTCGCCGCTCTTTCGGCACGCTCTACGGTCTGATCTTCGCAGCCTTTACGATCGGTATCGGCGTCGGGCCCGCCATCCTCGGCTTCGGTTACGATCATTTCCACAGCTACGACCAAGTGCTCCGGGTCTTCGTCGCGATGCTGGTCGTGGCCGCGTTGCTGTTCCTGCCGCTCGGCAAATACAACTACCCCAAGGGCACGACCTAAGCCGAAGTCCGCCACGCCCGGGGCGATCGTCATGCCGCCGCCGCGCCTCTGCGAGGCCGGTGGCGAGCGGTCTTCGCCTCGGGCGTCGGCTTGACGGCCGGCGCGTGGGGAGCCGTTATTTCTTCGACACGCCGAGTTGGACCGCCATCCAGTCGGCGCATTGCGTGCGCCATAGCTGGCCGCGATTGTGGCCGACATGCTGGCCGCCCTCGAGCGCGACGAAAACGCAGGGGCCTTTGACTTCCTTCGCCACGCGCTCGGCATCGGTCCAGCGCGTGATGTGGTCTTCCTTGCCGCAGATGATGAACATCGGGCAGGTGATACGCGAGGCGACGCCGCTCAAATCGAAAGGCCGCGTCTTCTCGCGCGCCTCTTCCATCGTCTTGGAGTGCGTGCGTAGCACATAGGCGTCCTTGAGCGTCTGCGGCCGCTGATCGAAATTGTCGATCACGCTATAGGCGCCGCTATTGGCGATCGCAGCCTTCACGCGCTTCTCGAACGCGGCGGCGCGCGGCGCGTAATAGCCGCCCATCGACGAGCCGGAAATGCCGACCCGGCCGCCGTCGAGATCGATGCGCTTTTCCACCCAGTCGATCACGGCCCCGACCGGCTCCTCGAAAGTATGCCGCACCGGCCAGTCATATTCGGCCTCGCCCTGTCCCGGCCCATCGAAGGACAGCGTCGCGATGCCGCGCTCGAGGAACAGCGCCTCGTAATAATGCTGCTCCTCCTTGGTCGAATCCATGCCCGAGATGATCAGGATGACGGGCCGCCGGCCGGTCGCGCCGCGGGGCTTGCGCAAATTGCCGTAGAGATGCTTGCCCTCGAACGGAATCGCGACGCGCTCGCCGGGCGGCGAGAGATGGGGCAGCGCCAAGCTGCGGCATTCGACCGCCTTCGCATGCGCCGCCTTCATCTGCTTCACGTCCTGGACGAAGTAGAATTTCGCGAAATGATATTCGACCGAGGCGGTGACGAGATGATCCGCGGCCGACGCATTCTGATTGTCGGCGAGGCAGGCACGCCCGATCTTCTCGTGCATCGCGGCGCGCTCGCACCACGCCTGGCACCAATCGTCCCAGCGGTCGATGGAATTGGTAACCTCGAGGAAATCGGTCACCGGCACGCCGCCCGAGGTCAGGCGGACCATCCAGCCCGCGCGCGCGGCTTTGATGTTGGCGTCGGGCGTGCGTGTCGCGGCTTCGGTCGTCATCGTGTCCTCCCTCAGCTTTCATGCGTTTGGCAAAGCCGATCCCTCGCACTATGCCATGCCCGGGATAAGGCCGAAAGAGCGACCCCGCGCCTCACCGCGGCCGCTCGGGCAGCAGCAGCCGCGACGGATGCGCGGCATCGTGGTGATAGGTGTCGGTGCCGACCTTCTGCCCGTACCAGTGCGTCATCGGCTGATCGACGATCTGCGAATCATTGTTGCTGATCTCGAGCCGTAACCGCTCGCCAGGCTTGACCAGGAACGACATCGGCAATAGCTCGAGCCGCAGCTCGTAGGGCTTGCCAGGCTCGACCGGATCGGCCTTTTGGTGGAGATGGAATGGCCGCAGCTCCTGCGTCATCGCGGGATCTTCGGCGCGGTGCGAGGCGCGAAGCCAGCCTTGCGTCACCTTGCGCGCGCGCAAGCCGTGTGGACCGGGCGATAATATCTGCAGCTTCGCCATCACGTCGAAATCGGTCTGGTCCGACGCGGCGTGCAGCACCAGCGCGCCGTGGCCGGTGAATTCGCGCTCCCGCTCGAACGGCGCGGTGGTATAGGTCACGACGCGCGCGACGTGATCGGGTACGCCGTTCTGGTCGAAGCTCGTCACCCCCGCGATCCATTGCGGGTCGGGATAGGACCACGCGGTCGCCGCGGCCGCGGCGGTAGGCTTGCTCTCGGTGAGCGAGCCGTCGTTGAGCGATGTGACCACGCCGCTGTTAACGCCGGAAAGATAGAGCGCGACGGGGTGCGCATCGGACGGCGGCCAGGATTCGGCGGTGCGGTACTGATCCTCGCCATTGACAAAGAAGCGCACCTTCGGCCGCTTCATCACGTCATTGGCAACGCCCTTCAGGTGATGGTCGTACCACGGGAGCAGCTCGCGCTGGTGGAATGCCGCGTCGGCGAATAGCGCCTGCGCCCCGTTCCAGGTCTGCGGATGGGCGATCAGAAGCTGCTTCGGCCCTTTGACGCGCTCGTAGCCGAGCACATTGCCGCGCAGATGGAGTGTCGCCTTGCCCCAGACGCCGATCGAGAACACCGGGATGTCGACCTGATCGAGCTCCCAGAACGGCGACCGCCGCCGCTGCCATTCGTCGTCGAACGGGTGATCGAGAATGTCGGCGATGGCGAGATGACGGTCGCCGCCGCGCAAATCATGGCCCTCGGCCTGGTGCTGCAGCATGACCGAGGAGATGAGCCACGCGCCGAGGAAACCGACGACCGGAATGCCGCCCTGATACATCCAGTCGCGATACATATCCGCGGCGCCGTCATAGGCGACGATGGTCGTCAGATGCGGCGGGCGCGTGCGCGCGGCGTTCCATTGGCTCCAGCACAGATAGGACTGGCCGATCATGCCGATCTTGCCGGTGCACCAGGATTGCAGGGCGACGAACTCGATCGCGTCGTGGATCGCCTCGCCTTCCTCGCGCGAGACGAGATCGAACTTGCCCTCGGAGCGGCCGCTGCCGGGGGTATCGACGATCACATAGGCATAGCCATTGTCGAGATAGAGCTGCATCGGCCCGTATTCGACGAACGCGAAGCTCCACACCGGAGGCAGCCGGCGCAGCGATTTCTGATAAGGCGCGGCGGCGAGCACGACCGGAAACGGCCCCTTGCCGCCGGCCGGCAGGTAAACATCGGCGCGCAGCTTTTCGCCGCGCCGCGTCACAAGCTCGATCTCGAAGGGTTGAACGTTGACGTCGACCACCGTTGCCTCCCGCTTATGATTTTTGCACACGAAGCCGAACGCGGAGCAGGAATAGGAGTATAGGTGGCGGCGGTTTTGCTGGCGAGCATGTCAACCGATCGCGCGGACCACAGCGGGGATCCTCATGGCAAAGGATAAATCTCAGTCGCCGCGCAACTTCTCGCTGCATTGGGGGAAGGGGATCATCGAGGAAGAGGTGCGCATCGCCTCGACTTATCACAGCCCGACGATCCAGCTCTTGAAATTCACCGAGGGCGCCGCGGCGGGATCGCGCGAGATCCGCTTCTGCTATTACGATCATCGCGGCCGCTTCCAGCGCTCGCCGCTGATCGTCGATGAAGCCGCTTTGCCCGAGCTGCGCAAGGCGCTGAAGGCAACGCCGCGCCTCGCAAAGCTGCTCAAGAAGCTGGTGGCCGGCTAAAGCCCGAGATACGCCTCCCGGATGCGCGATTGCGCGAGCAGCTCGGCGGGCAGGCCGGCGGCGACGATCCGGCCTTCTTCCAGCACATAGGCGCGGTCCGCGACCTCCATCGCCTGCGCGACGTTCTGTTCCACCAGCAGAATCGCGACGCCTTCGGACTGGATGGTGCGAATGACGCGAAACATCTCGCTCACCACCGCAGGGGCGAGACCGAGCGAGGGCTCGTCGAGCAGCAACAGCCGCGGCTGGGCCATCAGCGCGCGGCCGATCGCGACCATTTGCTGCTGCCCGCCCGACAGCGTGCCCGCCAGTTGCCGACATTTTTCGCGCAACACCGGGAACAGCTCGTAGACCCGCGCGAGGCTGCGGTCGCGCTCCTTGCGCGCGCCACCGCGATAGCAGCCGATCTCGAGATTTTCCTCGACGCTCATGCCGGCGAATAGTCGCCGCCCTTCCGGCACCAGCGCCACGCCGTAGTGACAGACCTGATGCGGCGCGACCCGCGAGAGCTCGGCGCCGCCGAGGCGCAGGGTTCCGCGCTCGGCGCGCAGCATCCCGGCGATCGTATTGATGAGCGTCGACTTGCCGGCGCCGTTCGGACCGATCACCGAGACGATCTCGCGCTCGCCGACTTGCAGCGCGATATCCCAGATCGCGGGCGCGCCGCCATAGCCGACGGTGAGGCCGCCAATCTCAAGAAGCATGGGCTTTGCCGAGATAGACGCTGATGACTTCGCTATCGCGCATGGTCTCTGCCGGCGTGCCGAGCGCGATCAGCGCGCCGCCGTTCAGCACCGCGACGCGGTCGGAGAGCGCGACCACCGCCCGCATCAGATGCTCGACGAAAATGATCGTGGTGCCGCGGGTGCGAATGTCGCGGATCAGGGTGAGCGCCTCGTCGATCTCGGTATTGTTGAGGCCCGACAGCACCTCGTCGAGCATCAGCACGCGCGGCCGCGCCGCGAGGCCGCGCGCCAGCTCGAGAAACTTGCGCTCGTGGAGATTGAGCTTCGGCGGATACTCGAATGCCTTGCGCGCGAGGCCGGTATAGCCGAGCCAATGCGCCGCCATGCGCCGCGCCTCGCCCTCCGTTCGCCCGTCGCCGAAGCTCGCCGCCAGCGCGACGTTGTCGAGCACGGTCAGCCGGTTGAATGGCCGCGGTATTTGGTAGGAGCGCGCGATGCCAAGCCGCGCGACGCGATGCGCGGGCAGATCGCCGATTGGCGCGCCGTCGAAGACGATGCTGCCGCGATCGAGCTTGAAATGGCCGGTGATGACGTTGATGAGGGTCGATTTGCCCGAGCCGTTCGGCCCGACCAGGCCGAGAATCTCGCCTTGGCGTACGTCGAGCGAGACGCCCTTCAGCGCCTGCACGCCGCCAAAGGTTTTCCACACCTCGCGGCATTCGAGCACCGGCACGCTTTGCCCCGCGAGCGCCGCACCGGTTTCGGCCTTGCGCGGCTCGGGTACGAGCGGTTGCGGCAGGACCGGCATCGGCACCAACCGCCGCGGCGCCAGCGCGCGCCACCAGCGCATCAGGCTCGGCATCACACCTTCCGGCAGCAGCAGCACCACGAGAATGAGGCCGAGAGCGATCCCGCCGCGCGCCAGCGCCGCTTCCGGCCCGGATGGAAAGCCGTAAAGCGCGATGGTGACGATGGTCGCGCCGAGCGCCGGCCCGAGCCAATGGCGCGAGCCGCCGAAGATGCTCATCACCACCGGATACATGATCACGGTGATCTCGAACGTCTCGCCGACCGTGACGTAGCTGACATAGATCGAATAGACGCCGCCCACCGCGCCGGCAATGCCCGAGGAGAGCGCGATGGCGCCCAGCTTGTAGCGGAAGGTCGGCACGCCCTTGACCTCAGCCACGTCTTCGTCGTCGTGGATCGCGAACAGGCCGAGCCCCATGCGCGAGCGATAAACCCACCAGGCGACGCCCAGCGAAAATGCGGCGAAGGCGAGGCCGAGCGTGTAGATCGTGCCGTCTTGCGAGCCGAAGAATTCGGGCATCGCCACGCTGATGAGATAGACGCCCGAGCCGCCGTCGATCGGCGTGTTCGAGATGATCGCCGCGACCACGAAGGTCACCGAGATCGTCATCAGCGCGAACAGCTCGCCGCGCAGCCGTTGGAGACGAAACACGATCCAGCCGATGCCGGTGCCGAGCGTTGCCGCAAGCGCCGCCGCCGCCGGCAGGGTCGCGAGAAACGGCCAGCCGAATTTGGTCGCGAGGGTCGCGGAGGTATAGACCCCGGTGCCGAAGAATGCGGCATGGCCGAAGCTCCAATAGCCGGCGAAGCCGCTGAGGATCGTCCAGCTCGTCGCCATCGCGATCCAAAAGAAGATCAGATAAAGGAACGCGATGTAATAGGGCGGAATGCTGGTCGCCGGCAGTACAATGAGGATCGCCGCCGCCGCAAGGGCGGCGACCAGCGCGGCGCGGTGGCGGCTCAGATCCATCGCGGCTTGAACAGCAATAGCGCGATCAGCACCGAGAACGACACGAGCGGCGCCCAGGACGGATCGACCACCGCCATCGTGACGGCCTCGCACACGCCGATCAGTATGCCGCCCATCAGCGCGCCCAGCGGATTGCCGAGCCGGCCGATGATCACCACGGCGAACACCACGCCGACCCAGGTCCAGATCTGCGACGGCGCCAAGGTCGCGATCAGCGCGATGAAGACCCCGGCCACGCCGGCATAGGCGGCGCAGAGGCCCGACAACAGGAACGACAGGCCGCGATGGTTGATGCCGAAGGCGGCGGCGATCGGCGCATCCTCGGCGCAAGCGCGCAGCGCACGCCCGACATAGGTATAGCGCAGCCACGCCCAGGTCCCGGTCGCCAGCGCGGCCGCCACCAGAAAGGCGATGAGGCTGAGCTTGGGAACATAGAGCGAGCCGACGATCCAGGATTGGCTGCCCCACGCCGTCTCATAGCGGCGGAAATCGGCGGTCCAGATGAATTGCAGAATCGATTCGATGATAACCGCGAGGGCAAAGGTGATCAGCATCGACGCCATTTCGGTGACGGCAAATCGCATGAATACCCAATGGAGGCCGACACCGTAGAGAAAGAAGGCGGCAACGATCACGATCCCCGCCCACCACGGCGCGATGCCGAGCGCGGTCCCCATCCACCAGGTAAGGTAGGCGCCCAAGAGCGCGATCGCGAAATGCCCGATATTGACGAGCCGCAACAAACCCCAACTGAGGCTGAGGCCCAGCGCAAGCAGGCCATAAAGCCCCCCGGTCAGGAGGCCGGTGACGAGCGACTGATCGAGGAGCTGGAATGAGGGCAAGGGCGACCGTTGTCCTTCGTCCTAAAATCCGCGCGCGTATGCCGGCCTTTGCCCGGGTTCAGGGGGCCAGAAGCTTGACGCCGGGCGTCGCGGTTTCTTTCGGATAAACCGACACCCAGCGCGCGTTCTGCACCTGGCGGATTTCCTGATTGTCGGTACTGCTCGTGTGGTTGAGGCCTTTGAAATCGCGCTTGCCCGCGAGGGTGTCGACCGAATTCTTGTCGAGCCAATCGGCGAGCTTCGCGTCGTCGAAACTCTTCGTGGCGTCGATGGCCGCCACCAAGATCTGCCAGCCGCAATATTCATTGCCGGCCTGGCTGTCGACATGCGGATAGGGAAGTTTCGCTTCCACGGCCTTGGCATCGAACGCCTTGGCGAATGCCGCGCCCTCGGGCGAGGAGGTGAAGGGTGCAACATCCTCGAAATTGGTCAGCGAGGTCGCGCCATTGGCGGGGCCGTAACTCGCGAGCAGCGGCGATGGGTAAAGATAGAAATGGCGCTTGGGCGCATGGCCGATCTTCGAAAGCGCCTCCAGGAGCTGGTTGCCTTCGACCCCGAGACAGCCGACGAACATATAGTCGGGATCGGCTTCCTTGATGCGGGCGGCGAGAGGACCGTAGTCGAGCGTGCCGGTTTGGTATTCGAGGAACGCGACCTCCTTGAGGCCGCGCTTGGCGGCGATGGTCCGCATGCCTTTCGCCATGTCTTCGGCCGAGGGGAACTTGCTCGTGACGGTCGCGATCGTCTTCGGCGGATTGCCGGTCGTCGCATAGCAATCGAGAATCTTGTTCGGCAGCGAAACGCTCGGCTCCGGACCCGAGACGAGCGCCGAAAAATGCATTTTATAGGGTGCGAGCGCCGGCACGCCCATCGTGTTCTGGATGAAGAGCTTGTTATAGCGCGCGGCGACGCCCATCGCGGCGAGGATCGACGCCGTGCCGTAGGGTGCGAGAATGAGGTCGACCTTGTCGGCGGTCAGAAGCTTTTCGTAAAGCGTGCGCGAGACGTCGGGTTTCGACTGATCGTCATAAAGGATGTACTGCACTTGCCGGCCCAACAGGCCGCCATTCTTATTGAGATGATCGACATAATATTCGCTGACGATTTTGTGCACGAGGCCGGTCTGGGCGAAGGGCCCGGTCAGCGCCAAGGCCTGGCCGATCTTGATCGGCGTGCCCGAGGGGGCTTGCGCCGCGGCAGGGCGCGCGGCGGCATAAAGAGCAAGGCCGCCGATGCCGGCAACGACTTGGCGGCGCGACACGCTAGGCGTCTTCGTGATCATCGCTTCCTCCCGAGTGAAGCCGGCGCCATCTATTTTATTTCGCGCCGGCCGATGTCTCAGCCGATCATCTTAGCCAGAAGATCGCCCCGCAACGCAAGAACTTCCCGTTCGGCGCCCGCGACGGCCGAAGCGAGGACGCCGCGCAAGGCGCGATTTCCTCGACCCCTAAATCCTCGGCCCAAATTCTCGATCGGCGTGCGAACTACTTCTTTTTCGCGACCATGCGCGTCACCAAGCTTCCGATCGCCGGCGATTTCATTTCGACCGTATCCCCGATCTTGAGGAAGCGTTCGGGCGCCGAGGTCTTGTCGGGCAGGAGCGCGCTCGAATCCGCCGCCGTGCCCGCCGCGGTGCCGCCGCTGATGATGTCGCCGGGGTAGAGCGTGAAGTCGCGCGACAGATATTCGAGATATTCGCCGAAGGTGAACACCATGTCTTTGGTATTGTAGCGCTGGCGGCGCTCGCCATTGACCAGGGTTTCCATGTCGGTGTTGGTGGGATCGGTCTCGCCGACCGCGATGCACGGGCCCATCGAGCAGGAATTATCGAAATTCTTGGCCAAGGCGAAGCTGAGGCCGCCGCCTGATAACTCGCGCGGCGCGCGGATGCTCCAATCGGCGAGGATGGTCACGCCCCAGACATAATCCTTGAGTTGCGTCGGCTTCAGGTCGGTCCCGCGCTTGCCAAGCAGGATCGCGATCTCGCCCTCATAGTCGAGGCGATTGCAGCGCTCGGGATAGGCAACCTCGCCGCCGGGGCCGGCGATCTCGCGGCCCAATTTCCAGAAGCCCCAAAAGCCGGTCTTGCGAATCTCCTCACGCGCATCGCCCTCGAACGGCTTGCCGCGCATCTTGATCGCCATCGCCGAGGCGTGATCGGCGAAATTACCGCCGGCGCAGGCGATACGCGCATTGTCCGGCCGCGGCGCATGCAGCGTCACATCCACGGCGGGACGGACGATCCGCTCGCCATTGGGGCCGAGCTTGTCATGGGCCTGGCCAAGGATGTGATCGAGCGACTTCTGCGCAATATCGAGCGCGCGCGAGCCGCCTTCGATCAGCCGGGCCAGATTGGACGGCGCGACCGCCTCGGCCATTTCGAGCGCGGCGGGCTCGCCTTGCTTCTCGTGCAGATATTTCGCGGCTGCGTAGGACAGATCGACCACGCTGCCGTCCTGCAGGATGCCGGTGCGCTTGGCGGGACCGAAGACGACGATTTTCATGGGATGGGTGCCTCTCGTGGAAGGGGGTCAATTCGAACGTGACGATCGAAGCCGCGTCGCAACCCAACGCCATGCCGTCACCGAGGGAGAATGGGTGTGCCGTCATGCGTCTCCTCCCTGCCGGACTCTGGCCGTGGCGCGCGATTTTGTTGCGCGAAGTCTCCCGCCGAAAAGCGGCCGAGTCAAGGAAAGGCGGC
>Ga0307374_10008732_pt1 | contig 15071 bp, 11 predicted proteins | sample OX3MG_FD_202532 | JGI IMG/M metagenome (GOLD analysis project Ga0307374, IMG submission 202532) | Soil microbial communities from Risofladan, Vaasa, Finland - OX-3 | ecosystem: Environmental > Terrestrial > Soil > Coastal area > Acid sulfate soil | place: Finland: Risofladan, Vaasa | collected... | reverse complement strand
AACGCTCCCCGAACATGGTCAGAGCCATGACGCCGAAGGAGAAAAAGAGGAACAACGCGAATACGTGCATATGCACCTCCCCGGGTTCCGAGAAACCCTAGTGGGGCGGGAAGGTCTTTTCCTTCCTTACCCACTTCCATGGTACGCCCATATTAGTAAAAAGTGGTTCATTCCTTTAAGCCCGGAGGGGACATAAACTTGGACAAAGAACGCCGGGCTCATTGAGGGTTATCGGCCTGGGCTGCGACGTGCCAGGAGCCCGACTGAGACCTCGCTGGGACCTTCAGTGCGCCGTGGCCAGCAAGTGCTCGACCTGTTGCGCCGGCACGGGGCGGCTGAAGAGATAGCCCTGGGCGTACCGGCAGCCGATCTCGCGGAGGCGGTCGGCCTGCTCGACGCGTTCCACCCCTTCGGCCACCACCGACAGGTCGAAGGCGGCGGCCACTTCCACGACGGCCCCGATCACCGAGTCATACCGAGTGCCCAGCCCGTCGATGAACGACTTGTCGATCTTCACCACGTCGATGGGGAGACGCGACAGCGAATTGAGCGACGAGAATCCCGTGCCGAAGTCGTCGATGGCGATGCGCACACCGAGCCGGCGCAGCGCGTGCAGACGGCGGACAGCGGCGTGCAGGTCTCGGATGAAAAAGCTCTCGGTGATCTCGAGGATGAGGCTCTCAGGAGGGACGCCGGTCTCCTCTAACACGGCGGCGACGTCGGCGATCATGTGGTCGTGCTCGAGCTGGCGGTTCGAGACGTTGACACTCACGCTGAAGCGCGAGCCCTCCGGTGCTCTGCGCGTCCACTCAGCTGCCTGCCGACAGGCCTGCAACAGCGCCCAACGTCCGATCTGCAAGATGAGCCCCGACTCCTCGGCGATGGGGATGAAGGCCAGGGGAGGCACCATGCCGCGTTCGGGGTGCTGCCAGCGCAACAGGGCTTCGACGCCCATGACCGATCCATCGTGGAGATCGATGTAGGGCTGGTAGAGCAGCGAGAACTCGCCGGCCAGCAGTGCGTGGTGGAGCGACGATTCGATATCCACCCTTTCGACGGCGCGGGTGGTGAGCGTCTCGTCGAACAGCTCCACCCGGGCCCGGCCCCGCTGCTTGGCGTGGTACATGGCGGCGTCGGCGTTGCGCAGCAGGTGGTGGGGGTCGTCGCCCTTGGCGCCGAAGGCGATGCCCACACTGGCCGACACGTAGCATTCGACCCCCTGGAGCACGAAGGGGCGGTCGAAGGCGGCTAGCAGGCGCCAGGCGTAGGCCACCGCACCCTGGCGGTCGGCCAACCCCTCCACCAGCACGGCGAACTCGTCGCCACCGAAGCGGGCCACCACGTCAGCACTGCGGGCTGTCAGGGAGATGCGACGAGCCACTTCGACCACCAGCTCGTCTCCCACCGTATGGCCGCGGCTGTCGTTCACGTACTTGAAGTGGTCGACATCGAGGAAGCAAACGGCCACCGACGGGCCGGCCGGTGAGGCCTGGTCGAGGGAGTCGGTGAGTCGGTCGAGGAAGAGGGTGCGGTTGGGTAGCCCGGTGAGGTCGTCGTGGGAGGCCTGATGGGCCAGGCGCCGCTCGAACTCCCGGCGCTCGGTAACGTCGCGTACGGTGGCCGTGACGACCAGACCCTCGGGGGTGTCGATGGGCCCGATGACGATCTCGATGGGGAACTCGGTGCCGTCGCGGTGCAGGCCACGAACCTCCTCGAGCTCGCCCACCACCACCGAGCGGGGATTGTGGACGAAGCGTTCCCGGTACGCCCGGGCGAAATGCCGGCTCTGCTCGGGCATGAGCAGCTCGACCGGCTTGCCGATGAGCTCAGCGGGGTCGTAGCCGAAGACCATGCGCACCTGGTGGTTGGCCTCGACGATGAAGCCCTCGGTGTCCATGACGATCATGGCGTCAGGGGCCGACTCCACCAGCGACCGGAAGTGGGCCGCATCGCGGCGCTGGTCCTCGAGCTTGCGCGCCGCTGTGATGCCGGTGCCGGCGTGGGCGGCCAGCAGTTCGAAGGCAGCCACCTCCTCGGCTGCCACCGGCCGCTCGTTTCGGCTACCACCGACCAACATGGCGGCCATCTCCCCCTCCACCCACATCGGGGTGGCCACGACAGTGCGGAACCCCTGGTCCTGGATCTCGGGTATGACGTCGGGCAGGAGCTGGTATTGGTCAACCACCACGGTGCCCCGCTTGCGGCGGATCATGGCGGACATGCCCCGGCCGGCCGGCATCACGTCGGCGTCGGCGAAGCCGGGCGGTAGCCCGCGAGGGTGCACGACCCGGTAGCGCTCGCCGCCGTCGACGAACATGCAGATGGCGCTGGCTTCCAAGCCCAGTTGACCCACGGCATCCACGGCCCAGGCCAAGATGGCGGGCTCGTCGAGGTCGCCTAATTGGTTCCCGAGGCCTGCCACCCGGCTCCACATGGAAGCTCGCTGCTCGAACTCGGACGTGGCCTGCTCGTGGAAGAGAAGCTCGCCGGTGAGACGGATCGACAGTATGTCGGCAGCGGCGGCGGTGGCGAAGATCATGCCCAGGCGAAGCACCAGAACCGCCGTACCGATCTTCCACCCGGTACCGGCCAAGGTGAGGAGGTATGCGCCGATGACCAGGACCGTCAGGGCGGTGCGGGCGCGTCGTGGGTAGGCCACGCCGGCCTGGAAGATGCAGAGGACCAGGTATACGAGATACAGCTCCGACCGGCTGCCGCCGCTCAGGGCCACCCCGGCCGACACCAGCCCGACGTCGATCGCCGACCAGACATACAGCGCCGGCAGCACAAGGCCGCGCTCGACGAAAGCGCGCCAGGGCAGCATGGCAACCCCGAGGGAGCAGAGCGTGGCGGCGCCGAAGATGATGAAGTAGGGGACCCGCTCAATGGGGCTGTCGCTTGGGATGAGGGCGTAGAGCAGCAACACCAACAGCACGGCGAAGCTGGCCATGACAGCGGCGCCCACCGATTGCAGGCGTACTTCGCTCAGGATGTCGATGCGGTCCTCGCCCGGATGTGGCGACAGGTCGGCGCGGGTGAGGGGGTTCCATCGACCGATGAAGCCAGAGCGCTTGTGGCCGTTCACGTGAGGTGGGGGTGGGCCGTCGTCGGCAGGGACAGAAGGCGCCGGCCGGTGGTCGACGACGGGCGGCCCGCTACCGGGCGCCGCCCGTTCCAGGCGGTGTGTGCCGCTTCCGACGATGGAGAGCCCCTCTTCTCCCGCCGGCGACGGCCTTGAACCTCGGCCCGGCCCCCTCATCGTGAGAAAAATGGTACCCACCAGGTGACCGCACTTGTCCATGCCATCCTGCACATTTTTCGGCGGTTGGGGGTATTTCTGGTTGGCGACCAGTCCTTCTCAGGGTGCCATCAGGCAGGGATGGCGATGTCTGGCTCTTCGGCTCTTGTCGTCGCTTCGCCGGCCGGGCTCAGCCGACGTCCTACACGCACACGCATGATGGGTGCGCCTGATGGGTGCGCCTGATGGGTGCGCCCCTCGGGATTCGAACCCGAAACCTGCGGATTAAGAGTCCGTTGCTCTGCCGTTGAGCTAGAGGCGCACCGGCGAGTGTACGCGACGTCACGGCGGCCCGGGGACGATGGCGGGTCCGCTCTTCGGGGTGACCGAGGGGACTTGAACCCCCGACCTCCAGGGCCACAACCTGGCGCTCTAACCAACTGAGCTACGGCCACCGTGCGGCCCAAAGCATGACACAGCCCGGATACCCCTTACGCCGGCTGCCACCCGCCCCCGAGTAGCCTGGGAGCAGCAGGTGCATCGGCGCCGGCACCAAAGCTTGCCTCCGTAGCTCAACTGGATAGAGCGGGTGGCTTCTACCCACCAGGTTGCGGGTTCGACTCCTGCCGGGGGCGCGGACGGCCAGGTCAACGGCTCTATGCCGGCGGACGCCCCTCGTCTTGGGCGCGCAATGGCGCGGAGTGGACGCGGAGTTCTCGTCCTGGGTGGGGGCGATAAAAGGCCGCCAATGCGTCAGCGAGCACTCGATAGCGGTCGCTCGTGGCGTGCTGATAGGTCAGTGGTCGACAGCGCGATGAGGCGCTTCCGGCGATGGCTCGTTGGTCCCGCCGATCCACTCCAGAAGGTCGAGTTCCTTCCTGTCCACCCTTGAGCGGCCATACTTCGGCTATGGGCTTCTACGGCGACCATGTCCTGCCCCGCTGCACGAACATGCTTCTCGGGGGGGCCCAGTTCACCAAGATCCGGCGGCGCGTGGTAGCAGGATTGGCCGGCGACGTCTTGGAGGTCGGGTTCGGCACCGGCCTCAATGTGCCGCACTACCCCGTCGAGGTTCGACGTGTCCTCGCCGTCGAGCCGGCCGATGTGGGCCGCCGGCTCGCGGATCGGCGCTTGGCAGCCAGTCCGGTCCCGGTGACCTTCGTGGGACTCGACGGAGCCAAGCTCCCCCTCGACAGTGCCAGTGTCGACCACGTGCTCATCACCTGGACCATGTGCACCATCCCCGATGTGGAGGCCGCCCTCGACGAGATGCACCGAGTCCTACGCCCCGGGGGGCGCGTGCACTTCGCCGAGCACGGCTTGTCACCCGACCCGAAGGTGGCTGCATGGCAGGACCGCCTCACCCCGCTCCAGCGGTGGTGGGGGGGAGGGTGTCACCTCAATCGGCCCATCGCTCGACTCATCGAAGGAGCGGGATTCGCCGTGGAGAGGATGGACAACTTCTACATTAAGGGCCCGAAGGCGATGGGTTACATGTTTGAAGGGATGGCCACCAAGGGGACGCCGCCCTAGGCTCGAATCGTGTCCGATACGTCACCGAGCCGCCAGCGTATGACGCAGTGGGACGCCGCCTACGAAGCCAAGGGACCCACTGGGGTGAGCTGGTTCCAGCCCACGGCCACCACGTCGATCGAGTTGATCGAGCGATTGGGAGTGGACAGGAGCGCGGGCATCATCGACATAGGCGGAGGCGCCTCGGTCCTGGCCGACGAGCTCCTCCTCCGAGGATGGACCGACGTGTCGGTGCTCGATGCTTCGGGCACCGCCCTGGCCGAGGTGCGACGCCGACTCGGTTCGTCGGCAACTCTCGTTCACGAGGACCTTCTGGACTGGCGACCTGATCGTTCCTACGACGTGTGGCACGACCGTGCCGTATTCCACTTCCTCGATGACCGACTCGCCCAGGACACCTACCTTCGGTTGCTGCGCTCGTCGTTGTCTGGCGGAGGCTTCGTCATCATGGCCACTTTCGCCCCGGACGGGCCCGAGTACTGCTCAGGGCTTCCTGTGCGCCGGTATGGGGGATCGGATCTGACTGTCCTGTTGGGCCGTGACTTCGTGTTCCTCGAGGAGTTCCGCCAGGAGCACGTGACCCCGGCCGGCGTGATGCAGCCCTTCACCTGGGTGGTAGCCGAGCGCCGTTAGTAGAACCGTGCTCCGGTGCCCATATAAGCGGCGCCAGGCGCAGGAGCAGCTTGGCCATCGTCGGTGACGCGGGCCCGTCCGTGCGCTATCAGGGACTGGGCGAGGCCCGGGGCTCATGGCGCCGTCTCGAGCGACATCGCTCCAGCCGGGCCGGCGCCGGGGACACCTATGCGTAGAATGCGAATCGTGGCACGGGTGGTGGCGGTAGCCAACCAGAAGGGAGGCGTCGCCAAGACCACCACGGTCCATGCCCTGGGCTTCGCCCTGGCCGAGCGGGGTCGCCGGGTCCTGCTGGTGGACCTTGACCCCCAAGCCTGCCTGTCGTACTCGGTGGGGGCCGACCCGGACTCCCTCGACCGCTCCCTCCACGACGTCTTCGTCCGCAAGATGAAGGCGGCGGACGCCCGGCGCCCAGTGGGCGGCGTTGAAGGGCTCGACATCCTCCCCGCCACCATCGACCTGGCCGGTTCCGAGGTCCACCTCCTCACGCGCACTGGCCGGGAGCACGTCCTCGAGCGTGCCCTGGCCCCGGTGATCGACGACTACGACGTGGTGCTCATCGACTGCCCCCCGTCGCTCGGCGTGCTCACCATCAACGGCCTCACGGCGGCCCAGGAGGTCGTCATCCCCCTGCAGTGCGAGGCCCTCAGCCACCGGGGGGTGGGACAGCTCCTCGAGACCATCGACGACGTGCGCATGTTCGCCAACGCCGACCTGCAGGTGCGCGGAGTGATCGCCACCATGTACGACGAGCGCACCCGTCACGGGCGTGCCGTGCTCGAAGACGTGCGCACCCGCTACGGGCTAACCGTGCTCGACCCCCCGGTGCGCAAGTCCATCCGCTTTGCCGAAGCGCCCGAGCGCGGTCTCTGCATCTTGCAGCACGCTTCGACCTCCCAGGGCGCCGAGGCGTATCGGGCCCTGGCCGCCGGTCTCGACGCCGCCTGGTGGACGTGAGCGACGCACCCGACCCCCTCGGCAAGCGCGCCCTGTTCTGGGCGCCCGCCGAGCGCACCGAGGAGCGTCCCCCACGGGGCTCTGACGTGGCGGTGACGGGCAAGCGCGCCCTGTACTCCGCCTACGGCCCGGTGGCCGCCGAGGTGCCCGAGCGGGGCAAGGTGCCGACCGCTCCCGGGGCACCGGCCGGCCTGGTCCCTCCGGTCAGCCTGAACTGCTCCTCGTGCGGGGTGCAGAGCGACGTGGACGTCGTCGGATTCCTGGCGCTGCACGTGCCGTTCTTCTTGTGGCGCCCGGGCCGGGGCTTCACCCGGTTCATGACGTGTCCTTCGTGCCACCGGCGTACGTGGATCAGCGCGTCGTGGACGCCCTGGTCGAGCCGCTGACGCTAGCCGCTCGCGTGGCGGAGCTCTCTGCCGTGATGGCGTCGATCTCGTCGTGGTTCCAGCATCACCTGCTGGCCCTTCATGGACCGGCGGTCTACGCGGTGATCGGCCTCCTGGTGTTCTTCGAGGTGGCCATCATCATCGGCTTCTTCTTCCCTGGCGAGATCGCCACCATCGTGGGCGGGGTGGTCGCCAGCCAGCACCACGCCAACCTCATCGTCATGATCGTGGTGGTGGTGGTGTCGGCCACCGCCGGCAACGTCTGCGGATATGAGCTCGGCAAGGTGATCGGGGACCGGGTCCTCGACACCGGTCGCCTGGCTCGCAACCGGGGCGTGGTGCGGGCCAAGGCACTCGTCGAGCGCGCCGGCGGCCCGGCGGTGCTGGTGGGCCGCTTCATCGCCCTGGTCAGGGTGGTCATCCCGGGGGTGGCGGGGATGACGGACATGGACCGCCGGGTCTTCATCCTCTTCAGCACGACGGGGGCGCTCTTGTGGGGCACCATGTGGACCCTTATCGGCTATGTGGCGGGTCTCTCCTACGTGAAGATTCTGAACGCGACGGGTAAATGGTCTGGCATCGCGCTTGTGGTGGTGGTCGTGGCGGCGGTGTCGTTGCTCGTGTGGAGGAGCATCCGAGAGCATCGGAGGGATCCGAGAACGTGACCTGCTCGGATCAGCTGCGAGTGACCACCCACCAGTTGAGCAAGCTCGGCTTGGTGGCGCCCTGGGCGTAACCCCAAAGGCCCTCGACCTGGAACGGTTGCCCGGCGCTGTAAGCGGTCGCCGTGAGCAGCACTTCGGGATTGCCGGTCCCGGCTTCGATGCTCAACGGAGGGCTACTTGACGACGCGTAGGTGAGTTCGATGCTGTTGGCATCGATGGGTCCCAGCGTCACGGCCTGGGTGTTGGTGAACTCCTCGAGGTTGTTGGTGGGCATGTAAAGACCGCCATGGATGAACACGTGGGGGAGGTGGTCGTTGGCGTCCACCTGGAAGAGCTGGTTCGGGGTGCTTGGGCTCCAGCCGGAAGTTTGTTGGGCGGCGGTCACGCACGACGGCCCAGGCCCGGGAGTGGTCAGTTGTGTGCCGCTGCAGGCCGGGGGCACCTCGCGGATGGAGATGCCCTGGGCGCCCTCGCTGGCCGGACCGCTGTCGTGGGTGAAGAGCTCGAGGTTGACCGTGTGCACGTCCATCCAGGTGCCCCCGCCGAGGATCCACTCGACGCCGGTCTCAGGTGCGTTGGCCGTGTAGTACGTGCTGGCTTGGATGGCGCTCCAGCAAGGTGAGCCCGAGGCAATGGCGACGGGGTCGCCGGTCGTGGGCTGGCCACCGATGACGTACAAGGTGTCGGGGGGATTGTTCCCGTTGTCGAATCCCCCGAAACCGTTTTTGAAGTAGTAGACGCCGCTTTCGAAAAAGTTGGTGCCACCTTTCACGAGGCTGGGACCGCTGCTGTACGTGCCCGGGAAGAACACGCGGTAGCTCGTGCAGCCGGACACCCCTGACACCGGGACGCTGATGGGGCTCGCCGCGGCGGCCGGCACGAGATTGGGCAGCGGCTCGTTCAGGCTCTGCAACGACGGCGGTACTGTTGTCGTGCAATTGTAGTTGTAGCCCGTGGATATGAGCAGGTTCGACGGTTGGGAGCAGCTCGGGCTCGAGGACATCTGGGTGAAGTTCGCCGCTACGTTCACACCGGTGGCGAAGTTGGCGGCTTGGGCGTTGAACACCGGTCCGCCGCTGATGTCCGCCAAGCAGCCGGTCTGGTCCCCCGACGAACACGTGGAGCTTGGGTTGGTGCCGGCATAGGACAGCACGGTGCCGTTGTTCCCGACCGCCCACACGTCGCCGCTCCATCCGCTTCCGGTCGGATTGGGTGGCGTGAAGCCGACGTCGTAGAGATCAGGGGTGCCGGTGGGCACGGTCTGCGTGACCCAGCTTGCGCCAGAGGTGTTGCAACTTGCGGTGCAGTAGATCACCACGCCGCTCTTCCCGGCGGCCCAGACGTCGGTGGTGTCGCCGGCGACGACCCCGGTGAGGTCGCCTGTGCCCCCCGGAACGGCCAGCTTGACCCAGGTCGCCGACGCACTCGTGCAGTTGGCCGTGCAGGTGAGCACCGTTCCGCCCTGACCTACCGCCCACAGATGGGAGCTGTCGGTGCCGCTGACGGCGAGGAGATCGCCAGTTCCCCCCGGCGTGGCCTGCGGGGCCCACGTCGATCCGTTCCAGTAGAGGATGGTGCCGGATTGCCCGACCGCCCACACGTCACTGGCGTCGGTGGCGTACACCCCGAGTAGGTTCTCTTTGACCGACGGCGCAGTGCCGAGGGCGGCCCAGCTCTGCGTGCCGGCGTTGTAGCTCAGGATGGTGGCTGCTGTCCCCACCGCGTTGCCCACCGCGAAGACCGAGGATGCGCTGGTCCCATACACGTCGTTGAGTGGCACGTTGAGCGTTGGCGCACTCTGCAGGGCCCAGCTCGACGACGACGTGGTGCAACTGCTCGAGCAGAACAGGATCGTCTCTCGGCTGAGGGTCGTCGCCTGTCCCACCGCCCACACGTGGCTGACATCGGCAGCCCACACGCCGTCGAGGTTCGAGTTGACCACGCCACCGGTGTTTAGTGCCGTGCTGACTTGGGTGAAGTTGTCGTCCTCGTCGAAGTACCAGATGTACTCCTGACCACCCGTCGCATTGCCCACGGCGAAGACGTCGCTGCTGTCGACTGGCGACACGGCGTTGAGAGACTTCGTCGGGGCCGAGGGGTTGCCGGCGACATCACTGGTCCACTGCGGAGGGACCGATCCGGAACTCGACGGGTAGGTCAGGCATAGGCGACCACCGTTCTGTTGCGAGAAGGTCGACTTCCCGCCGCCGATGGGGTCTGAGCTAAAGCTCTGGCACGTCGTCGAACCTTCGGACGTGCTGGTGCTGGGATATCCGACGCCGGACACCACTGCATAGCCGCCGAAAAGGTTCGTTCCCGGCCCGGTGGCCTGGGTGCAGGTTACCGTCACGTTCGTGACCCCGGGCAGGTTGATGGGCGAGTTGACCCCGGTGGTCGGGACGGTCGACGAGCCGCAGACGTTGGTGGACCCCATCTGCTTGATGCCCCATTGCAGACCGCCGTCGGCCGCGTAGAGCGCCTTGCTCTGTCCCTGGGTGGTCTCGTTGAGCACGAAGGTGGATTGGGACTGGGTGAGCAGTAAGCCGATAACCACCGAGAACAGGACCAGGAACACGAGCACCATGACGAGGGCTTGGCCGTCCTCGCTGCCCGGTCGGCGGACACGGATCGTTCTCATGCCCGCTCCCCGCTCGACACGGCAAAGGCGTTGCCGGCCGTGTCGGTCATATTGAGCGTGACCACGGTCATACCCGAGGTGACAATGAACGCCGAGGTGGCGGCGCTCAACTGGTGAGCCACGATCAAGGACGAGGTGGCGGTTCCGCCGCTAGGGCAGTAGTACCGCAGCAGCTGGTGGCTGCTCGGCACGAGCACGTAGTCGGCTTCGTATGGATAGGTGGCCACCTGGGCCGGGCCCTGGGCCGTGGTGGTCACGGTGACCCCGGAGCCGGTGAGCACCAGGACGACTTGTGATCCCGAGGGCAGGGCTTGTGCGCACGATGACGTGCCGTTCGAGGAGTTCTGCGCGCTCGTGGCGTCGCGTGGCAGCCAGATCTGTACCAACTGTCGGTCGTCGGATTGGGCCAACTGCTTGGCCGCCTGGCCGGTGTCGTCGACGCCCACGACGATGGCCGAGACGATGGCGGCCAGGAGAATGCCCGACAGGGTCATGGCCATGACCATCTCGACCAGCGTGAATCCCGACTCCTCGTGTCGGCGCCGGGTCACGATGGGTTTCGCTTGACGACCCACAGAGTCTCGCTGATCTTCTTGTCCGACGAAACAACCGTCACCTCGACGGCTTGGATTCCGGGGTCGCTCGTGCATCCCACCAGGGATGTCCCGCCGACTCCCGTCGCCGTCGCGGCAACGACCGTCGGTGCCGCTACATCAGGTGATCCGTCGTAACTCGTGAGCGTCGTGGAGTCCAGGTCGGTGGCGTAGCCGGACAGCATCGTCGGGTTCGTGCTCGTGCATGGCACGTACGGGCTCGATTCGAGGTTCTCGATCGCGCTGCGCAACGTGGTACCGACGTCGGCGCGCTGGTGTGCGGCGTACGAGCTGGCGGCGAGCACCGTCATGCCACCCACGACCGCCACCACTGCGAGCGAGAGGATCACCATGGCGATGACGACTTCGATCAGGGTCATCCCTTGCTGGCCCTCGCTCACACTTGCATTGTCGGTGTCCACGCTCAATAGGCTCCCACTCGCTCGTCAAATCCCGCTCAACCAGGCACGAATCAGGGAGCAAGCCAGTCGCCGATGCCGCGGAGGAGGCGTTCTTCCGTCCAATGTGGGCGTTGCACGGCTCCGGGCCAAGGGCCGAAGGTCCCGACGGTCGACCGGTCAGCCCGTTTCGCCCGTCATCAGGCCGTGCCCTGGGCCGGGAGTGGGGGCTGGGCCTGGGAGCGGACCCCCACGGGGTTAGCAGGTCTGGGGGGTCAGCCCGTCTGGGGATGGGTGGGCGATGAGCCGTTCGGGGCCAGCAGGTCGAACCCGTCAGGCGTGTTGAGCATTCCTGGAGCGGTGCCGGCCTGGTCGGTTATGCCGTACTGCCACACCAGGGCGCCGGTGGCGGGGTCGATGGCCACCATCCGGTTGGAGTAGTCGTCGTTGATCATGATGGCGCCGCTCGGAAGCAGCTCGGCCAGCGACGGGTGGTTGAGCTCCCCGGGGCCGGATGTGGCCTGATAGCGGAACGACACCTGGCCCTGGCGGTCGAACTCGAGGACACCGCCGGGTTTGGTGTAGTCGGCCAACAGGTACAGGTCGCTACCGATCTGCTGGGGGTCAGATGGGTAGCTGATGGGGAGATGCGTGGTCCATACCAGCTGGGCGCTCGGGGTGTACTCGCTGACCCATGAGCCGTTGATCTCCGAGATGAGCAGATTCCCGTCAGCCAGAGGGGTGTCGCCGTTGGGCGACCCCACTGAGGTCGGTGGGTGATGCAGACAGACGCCGTCGGTGCCGATCTGGTGCGCCACGGTGCCATCGTGGTTGAGGACTAGCACTCGGCAGTTCTGGGCGTCGGCCACCGAGACCTGCCCGTTCTTGAGCAGGTAGGCGTCGTCGGGCTCGTGGAGATAACCGACGGCGGTGCCGGTCTGCTTGGGATGCCCATAGGACCACAGGATCTTGCCCGACGGGTAGGCGATCTCGACGATGGTCTCGTTTTCCTCCTGGTTGGAGATGATGGCGGAACCGTGGTTGACGAAGAAGGCGTCGTCGGGGAAGTAGAAGCCGAGGGGATCCACCGGGGAGGTGGCCGACGGGTAGGTCCACACCAGGTGTAGTGCGTCGTCGAAGAGCAGCAGGCGATTGTTGCCGCGATCGGCGATCAGGAGCTTGTCGCCGAAGTAGGGCGACCCGGCACCGACCGCCCCTGACGTGCCGAAGGCCCGATTGGGAGTCAGCATCTGCACGGCCGACTGCACCTGGCCGCCAGTCTCGCCACCCACGATCCACGCCGTTGTTCCCACCACCGTTACCGCGGCGTGGGCCACCGGCACCTGGAGGCGTCCGGCCACTCGGAGCTTGCCGGTATTGGGGTCGTAGCTCCAGATCGACGACACCGTCGACACCGACCCGGAGCCGGCCGGGGGCGTGGTGGTGGTGGACGAAGCGCGCGCCGCCGTCAGCACCGCGTGGACGGAGCCGACCGGGGTCCGGTAGCCGGAGAGCACGGCTCCGGTGGCACCGGCTCCGGTGTTGGGGCCAGTCGGTGCTCCTATCTGGGTGGTGCCCTCGCCCGGGATACTGGGCTGCGCCTTGGTGCTTTCGCCGCCGGCCAGGTAGATGTGGCCGCCCACAGTGACTGCCGCCGCCCCGCTCAGCGGTTCGGGAAGATGCCCGATCACCTTGGCGCTGCGAGCGGCCGGGTCCACGAGCTGGATGTCATCGACCGGAGCAGCCGCCCCGTTCACGGCCTGGCCGCCGAAGACGTAGATCTTGCCGCCGGCCACGGCCAGCGCCGGGTAGCGCACCGGCACCGGCAGGGCGGCCACGTCGCGGAAATGGACCCCATCCGTGGTAGCCAGGACTTCGGGGTCAGCCGACGTGCCGTCGTACCCGCCCACCACGTACGCCGTGGTGCCGATGGTGAGGGCCCCGGCATCGGAACGGGGCTGGGGGAGGGTCCCCACAGCGCTGGCTACGGGGCGGGCCGAAGACCCGGCACCGGGGGGGGAGAAGGACAGCACGGTGCCCACCGTGGTGGGCGATCCGCCGCCAAAGAGCAGGTATTGGCCACCGAGCACGGTGCCCGCCGCATCGTGCAGCCCCACCGGCAGTGTCCCGATCTCGTTCAAGGTGCCGGTCGCGGTGTCGAGGCCGTAGATTCCGCTGGCCGAGGTGTTGGACGAGGTGAGGCCGCCGAGGATTACGATCTGCGAGCCGGTGCCCGCCACGGCCACGGCGCGGCTGAGCGGCGCCGCCAACGACCACGGGAGCAGGCCGGATTCAGCCGCCGGTGGCGTGCCCGAGGACGAGGTGGCGCCCGCGGATGAGGTGGCCGCGGTGGTGGTCGGCGAGGCGCCCGGGGCCGGCCCCTTGCCCGAGGATCCGCTGGCCCACACGATCAGTGCGATCAGCACCACCAGAGCCACCACGAGCACACTCAAGCGGGTCAGGGCCTGCGTGCGCCGGGCGCGGCGCGAGGCATGGCGGGCACTGTGGCCGGGCAGGCGACGGGCCAGGGGTTCGTTGGCGGGCACGGGCGCTGTCTACCTCCTGGGCGCGACCTGGCGCCCGTCAGCTCTCGTCCATGACATAGAAGCGGCTCGGAGTGGTCCCTTCGCGTCGTACCCTACGGTGGTTCTCGAGCAAGACGATGTGGGCCACCGTCTCTCCGACTGCGGCACGCTGCATGAAGTCGGGGATCTGGTCCCATGGGCGCGACCACTTGAGCTGCACCGAAAGCTCCCAGGCCGTGGCCCCCGGGTGGGCCCGCAGGAAAGATTCGATCTCGGCCAGGCGGTCGGCGTGGTGGATGATGATCTCGTCCAGCCGGCCCTTCAGCCCGGCGAATCGGTACTCGTGTGCCGGCAGCACCTCCTCCACGTCGAGGTTGTGCACCTTGAGAAGCGACTCGAGGTAGTTGCCCAAGGGGTTAGGGAACTGTTGCGTGTGTACGCCGATGTTGGGAGTGATCCTGGGCAGCACGTGGTCGCCCGACAGCAGGAGCCGGCGCTGCTCGCTGTAGAAGCAGACGTGACCGGGGGAGTGGCCCGGTGTCCACACCGTGGTGAGGTCCCAGCCCGGTACGTCCACCCGTAGGCCGTCCTCGAAGAGTACGTCGGGCTCGGCCATGGTCACCTGCGAGCGAATCATCATCGATGCCATGTTCAAGTCGGGCAGCTTGGTGGGAGGCACCCCGGCGTCCTCGAGGAACTCGCGCATGCGGGCCAGCAGGTCGTCGGTCTCGATATAACGGGCCTGGAGCATCTCGGCATCGTCGGGGTGCAGCCCTATCCATGCACCGGACTCCTCGCGCACCCGGCCGGCGAGGCCGTAATGGTCGGGGTGGATGTGGGTCACGAGCACCGCTCGCACATCGGCGATCGAGCCGCCCGCCGCCTGCAGGCCCAGGTTGAGCGCCGACCAGGCGTCCTCGGTGTTCCAGCCGGCGTCGACGATGGCCACGCCGGAGTCGAGCTCGAAGGCGTACACGAGCACGTAGCGCAGCGGGTTGTCGGGGATGGGGACCGGGATCGACCACAGCCCCGGCCGGACCTTCTCAACCGGCGGCAGGACGGCCCGATCCCATGCCGCTTTCTGGAGGACCCCTGTCACCTCGACCATCCGGGCACCGTAGGCGGGCCGGCCTCGGGGTCACCAATGGCCCCGGCCCCACGACCACGGGGAGCGCCCGCCCCCGGGCCTGTGCGCGCTCATCGTGAGATTGGCAACTCTTTTCACTCCTGAGCCATTGACCACAATAGTCACAGACCGTACGATCCTCCCGCTCACCTGGAGCGGCAGGGCCCGGGCGGATGGCGGTGAACGGAGTGCACGTGGGCGAGAGAGTCGTTCACATCTCGAGCGGAGTAAACCAACGGGTAGCGGGCCGCGACGACGCCGGGGTTCGGTGGCGGACCCGCTTTCGCACGTTGCTGGACCTGGCCCGTGACCCCTTCGTGGAGCTCGACGGCCAGGGCGTGGTCACCGAGTGGAACCGCCAGTCGGAACTGCTCTTCGG
>Ga0307374_10008730_pt1 | contig 15073 bp, 10 predicted proteins | sample OX3MG_FD_202532 | JGI IMG/M metagenome (GOLD analysis project Ga0307374, IMG submission 202532) | Soil microbial communities from Risofladan, Vaasa, Finland - OX-3 | ecosystem: Environmental > Terrestrial > Soil > Coastal area > Acid sulfate soil | place: Finland: Risofladan, Vaasa | collected... | reverse complement strand
GCTCCAGGCGCTCACCGATCGCCGTGAACTCTCGATACACCTCGGGCATGTCGCGTTCAAGCGCCGCGATGGGGGCCGGAGTGCGCGTACCGGCCACCACATCCTCGCCCTGGGCGTTGAGGAGGTACTCGCCGAACAGGCGCTTTTCGCCCGTGGAGGGGTTACGGGTAAAGGCGACGCCGGTCCCCGAGCTTGGTCCCATATTGCCGAAGACCATGGTCTGGACGTTTACCGCCGTGCCCAGATCGTGGGCTATCCGATTGAAGTTTCGGTAGTCGATCGCCCGTTTCCCGTTCCACGACAAGAACACCGCCATAATGGACTGTTCAAGCTGCTTGAGCGGGTCGGTGGGGAAGTCCTCGCCCGTTTCCTCCCGCACGATAGCCTTGAAGCGGGCCACCAACTCTTTCAGAGCCTCGGCTGAGAGATCGGCGTCGGTCGCGGCCCCCAGGCGCTCCTTGGTGGCCCCAAGTTCGTGCTCGAATGTGTCGCCCTTCACGCCGAGGACGATTTTTCCGAAGAGCTGGACGAAGCGCCGGTAGGCGTCAAAAGCGAAACGCTCGTTATTGGTCAAGGCGGCCAGCCCGGCGGTGACCTCGTCATTCAGGCCCAGATTGAGGACCGTGTCCATCATCCCAGGCATGGAGAACTTCGCGCCCGAACGTACGGAAACGAGAAGAGGATTGGCGGCGTCGCCGAACTGCTTCCCCGTACTTTCCTCCACGGTGCGCAGCGAACTCAACACCTGGTCCCACAAGCCGGCGGGCAGTTTTCGGTCTCCAGCGTAAAAGGCGTTGCATGCCTCGGTCGTGACGGTAAAGCCAGGGGGCACTGGAAGGCCGGCATTGGTCATTTCCGCGCAGCCCGCGCCCTTCCCGCCCAGGAGGTCTCGCATGGTTGCGTTTCCCTCGCTGAACAGATAGACCCATTTCTTATCCGTTGTGGCCGTGGCTGATTGCTCTTGCATCGTCTGAGCCATGTGTTCAGTCTCCTGTATCTCGTCCCCGGCGCTCACTCGGACACCAGGTTTCTCACCATAATTGATTCTCTATGTGCCGCCAACTTGCCTGACTAGGAGCTTGTCAGCCAGCAATGTTTACCGTGATCCTGACCCTAAACCTGCAACCAATGATCTGTGACACTGCACTAGGCAAGGTGGGTCAGGATATAGGGAACGAGGTCGCCGATGGCGATCCGTTCCTGGGACATGCTGTCACGCTCACGCACGGTGACGGCCTTGTCCTCCATGCTGTCAAAATCCACCGTCACGCAGAACGGCGTACCAACTTCATCCTGCCGCCGGTACCGCTTGCCGATTGATGCCGTTTCGTCGTACGCGGTCACCACATGGGGCCGCAAGGAGGCGGCAATTTCACGGGCCGTCGCGCAGAGCTGATCCTTCTTGGACAGCGGCAGCACGGCCACCTTGGTCGGCGCCAGGCTCTTATGCAGGCGAAGCACGGTGCGGGTGCCTTCCTTGTCCGGCTCCTCGTCGTAGGCGGCAAAGAGGAAGGCAAGCAGCGAGCGGTCAACTCCGGCCGCCGGTTCGATCGCGTAGGGAAGGAAGCGCTCGTTGGTTAAATCGTCCACGTAGGAAAGGTCTTTTCCGCTCGCCTGGGAATGCTGTCGGAGGTCGAAGTCGCCTCGTTGCGCCACGCCCTCCAGTTCTCCCCAGCCCCAGGGATAGAGAAACTCGATATCGGTCGTGCCGGTGCTATAGTGCGCCAATTCCTCCTTTGCGTGCTCGCGCAGCCGGAGAAGGCCGGTAGGGATGCCGAGGTTGAGGTACCACTGGAAGCGTTCGCGTTTCCAGTGCTCATACGCCTCGTCCGCCGCTTGGGGCCGCACGAAATACTCGCACTCCATCTGCTCGAACTCCCGCGAGCGGAAGATGAAGTTTCCTGGTGAGATTTCATTTCGGAAAGACTTGCCGATCTGGGCGATGCCCAGGGGGAGACGCCGGTTGGTGCTCTTTTGCACGTTCAGGAAGTTGACGAATATCCCCTGCGCGGTTTCCGGGCGGAGATAGACCACCGCCGCGTCTTCCTCCACCGGGCCGAGAAACGTCTTGAACATCAAGTTGAACTGCCGGGGTGGTCCCACCATACCTCCGCAGACCGGGCACAGGCCGTCCCCTGCCAACTCGTCCGCGCGGAAGCGGCGATGGCAGGCCGAGCACTCGACCAGCGGGTCGGTAAAGTTCTCCACATGGCCGGAGGCGCGCCACACATCGGGGGACATGATAATGCTGGCGTCCAGGCCCACCACATCGTCACGTCCCTGGACCATGGCCCGCCACCACGCGCGTTTGACGTTGTTTTTCAGCTCAACGCCCAGAGGACCGTAATCCCAGCAACTATTGATCCCGCCGTATATCTCACTGCTCTGGAAGATGAAGCCGCGCCGTTTACAAAGCGAGACCAACTTGTCCAGGGATACCGGTCTATCCAAATGCCGCACTCCCCTCCGGAACGGCAAGCAGCCGCCGGACAACCTCGATAAAACCTACTGATCGTAGACGGACGTCCAACAAATACTGAATGTACCCGATCAACACTCGCTCTGCCTGAGCCATGGTATGCGGCGACACCTTGACCTTGCCTATGACGTCCTCCTGACGGGTCTGGAGATTTCGCAAGATCCTGAGCGCCTCCACGCTAATAGGCGTCGCCGCCGGATACCGCTCGACGCAGGCGGGGCAAATGACCCCGCCGTCGGGCGCCGAGAAGCTGTTGGCCTCTGGTTGGATGATCGTTTCGCAGCCGACGCAGCGGTGAAACTGAGGGCGATACCCACTGAACGCGAGAAGATCGAGTTCATAGGCTCGAAGAGCAACCAGTGGGTCCACTCCCGCGTCACCCAGGCGTCCTAGAAGCGACACCAAGGCATCGAACAGCCCGGGGTTGGGGCCATGCTCCTCGGTAAACCGGTCGAGAAGCTCTCCCGCGTAGAAGGCGTAGGAAAGTCGGGTCAGGTCATTCCGCAAGAGGGGAAAGCGCTGGATAGTCTCGCCCTGGGTCACCAAGTCGAAGGACCGGCCATGGACGAGAAAGAGGGTCGCGTGCGTGAACAGATCGACATGGGCCGCCAGACGGCTTGTCGTCCTCCGAGCGCCCTTGGCCAGGGCATGGATCTTGCCATGGTTCCGCGTGTAGAGAACCAACATCCGATCGCGCTCGGAAAACGGGGTCGATTTGAGGGTTGCCGCCTCTACTCGATAGCTGCGCGGGGTACTCATGGCGCGCAAGTCCCAGAGGGATGTTCGAACATACCCCAGTGTACCACGCCGGCTGGAGTGGGCGCTCAAGGCAAAAAAGGCCGCGCCACTCAGGGCGCGGCCTTTTTTCATGAAGCTGCCGCGGCTTGGTGGAACCGGCGGCAGTGAGGAGAGAGAGGTTCCAGAGGCCGGCCTCCGGCGGGTGAAGCTCCGCGGTGGCGGGAACTGCAAGCCCATGCCGAGTGTAGGCCGTGGGCCGCGTCCTCACAACCACCAGTTGGCCCATTAATTGGTAGCCGATTGGCTACTCTTTGTGCTCCATCACGCTGGCGCCCGCCGTGCGCTAGGAGTAACATCGCATTGCGTAATGCTGGTTCCGGTGCTAGCCTTGGATAGGCGGCGAGCTCGCGCGAGGCGGCCAACTTGAGAGTATCGGCGGCCGGTCGAGGAATAAGTGATGGCCATACGGGCACGGATCCAACATGGCGTGAGTGACGCATCCCGGCCGCGGCGGCGGAGCGCCGAGACGGCGGCCCATCGAGCGCCGTGGCGGGCTCGGGACACGCTGTCCAGGCTGCACGCCAGGGTGGATGCGTCACGCCTCCGCGTGCTCCTCCAGGCGCGGTCGCGCATCGAGTGGCGTATTGTCGCCTTGCACTGGCTGGTGATGGCGCTGGTCGCCAGTGGGGCATTGTTGCCTGCTACCCTGGGACCCGGCCTGGGCCTCTCCAGTGGATTTCTGGTGCTCGCCATCCTGGTGCTTCATCCTCTGGGCTACCTGTTGCTGGCTCGCTATGCCTGTATCCCCCTGTCTCGCAACGGGGCCGCTCGTACCGCCTTACTGACCGCTCTGGACGTGAGTACGGCGGTTGGGGTGCTCTTCCTCACCGTGAACAAACCTGGCTACACCCAGGTGCTGCTCTTCAGCGTGGTGCTCCTGTCGGCAACCCGCTATAGCCTCAGCCGCGCCCTTGGCATTACGACCCTGGTCTCGATTTTGCAGTTCTTTTCCATCTTGGCCGCCAATCACCATTCGCTGCAAGTTACTAATCTGAGCAGCGCCGTGGTGGCGATGTTTGCCCTGACCTATGGGGTTAGCCAACTCAGCCAGGCGGAGCGAAAGATGACGGCGATCGCCGCTGACAACGCGCACCTCTACCGGGCGGTGCTCCTGCGAAACACGGAGTTGGCGACGATCTACGGCCTGAGCCAAACCGCCACCCAGGATACCGACCCGGATCGGCTGCTCGAATCGGGCCTCGAGCTCATCCTGTCCTCTATGACCCTCCTCGGGGGCCATGCCTTTCGGTACGATGCCGCCGCGGAGGTCTTGGAGCCCCTTTTCGTTCGCCAGGCCCACCTGACCAGGGGCGACCATGCCGAAGGGTCCGCCGCCGAGGCATGGCAGGCGGCAAGGTCCCGCGTCTTGGTGGTGGCGGACATCGCGTTCGACGCCAATGAAGCGGTCAGCCGGGTAAGCGTGCCCATTCTGGTCCAGGGACAACCATTGGGAGTTCTGCAGGCGCTGATCGCGACGGCGGATGCCCAGCAAGGAGATCTGCCGTCCACCCAGAGCCTGAACGTGGCCTGCCAGGAACTGGGCACCTGGGTGGAAAAGGCTCTGCTGCGGGTAGCGGCTCAGCGCAGTTTGGTTCTGGAGGAAAAGAACCGCATCGCCCGTGAACTGCACGATACCGTACTCCAAATGCTCTTTAGCGCCGGACTGAGCGTCGAATGGTGTTTGCAGCGGAGCCGGCAAGATCCGCGCCTGACCCACAAGTTGACTGATGTCCGCAGACTCACCGCCCAAGCCGGCAGCGAGTTGCGTGGCGCCATTTATACGCTTTCCTCCACTCTTGCCGACGTTGGCCTGATGCCGGCCCTGGAGACCATGGTGGGTTCCTTCGTCGAGCAGTACGGTCTACCGGTCTCCTTTAGCGCCGTGGGCCAGCCGCCCGATCTGGCGCTGCTCCGGCAAAACGCCTTGCATCGGGTGGTGCGAGAGAGTCTGATGAATGCCTACAAGCATGCGCGGGCCAGCCATGTGGCGGCGCGTGTCATCTTCGATGCGGATCATGTGACGGTCGTGGTGCAGGATGACGGCGTGGGACTGCCCCCTGGCCTGGTTGATCACTATACCGACGTGGAGGGGCACTTCGGCCTGCGTACCGTGGCGCGCCAAATTGAGGATCTGGCCGGCACGTTTGAGGTGATGAATGGTGAGGAGGGCGGGACCATCGTGCGAGCGATCCTCCCCGCTCGAACCCCGACCGGAGGAGGTTCATGATGGACACGACGCCGGCGATCCGTATTCTCGTGGTGGATGACCACGCGATCGTGCGCGAGGGCCTGATCACGATTCTTAGCCAGGAACCGGATTTCGAGATCGTTGGCGAGGCGACGGATGGTGTATCCGCCCTGGCCGCGGTGGAGAAGCTCAAACCCTCGATTGTGCTCCTCGATATGCGGATGCCGGGGCTTGACGGCATTGAGGTATGCCGGACCATCACCACTCGTTTCGCCGGTACGCGCGTGATCATCCTCACCGCCTTTCTGGATAGTGAGACCATTAACCGCTGCATCCAGGCCGGCGCCACCGGCTACGTGGTGAAGGACGTGGAGCGGACTGACTTGAAGGAGTCCATCCGCGGGGTTGCGCGGGGCGAGGCATTCCTGGACCGAAAGGCCCACACCGTGGTAGTGGAACGGCTCAAGCGTGATGGTGACCGCAATCGAGTGGTGCTGAACGAGCGGGAAGTGAGTATCCTGAAGTTGATGGCGGAAGGATGCACCAATCGCCAGATTGCCACTCAATTGTTTGTCAGCGAGGGCACGATTAAGGACCAGCTCCAAAAGATCATGGACAAGTTGGGGGCGACCAATCGCGTCTCCGCCCTGTACGTGGCGACCAAGGAGGGGCTGATCTAGCCACCGCGAGGTGGCCGTGGTTACCTGCGCGCGAGGAAGTATGATCGAGACGGATCCCACCCTGGAGACCCTCGCCGGCGCGCTGGCGGTGGCCGGCGACGACGCCGGCTACCTGGAAGCCCTCGGCGCCCACTACAACGCGGCCGGCATGCCGCTTCCCACTCTATTGGCGGCGCTTCCCAACGCGCCCGGCGCCGGTCCGGCAGCCTCGGCGCTCGCCACCGGCTATCTGCGGGCTCGCGAGCATCATGACCAACATGAATTGGCGCGCTTGCGTCTGGAATTGCACCGCAGACGGGCCGAGATAACCGCCTTGCAGCGCGTGAACACGGTCGCCACCAGCAGCCTGGATGAGCGGACGGTGCTGACCAAGGTCGTGGACGCGGTGGCCGACGTGATGGGAGTGGCCGTGTGCTCCATCTATCTTCTTCAGGGCTCAAATACCCTGCTCCTGGCCGCCACCTACGGTCTCAGTCCCTCGGCGGTGGGCGCGGCTCGCCTTTCCCTGGGCGAGGGCCTGATCGGATGGGCCGCTCAGCACTGCCAGACCACCAACGTGTCGGACATTTGGGGCGACGTACGGGCCAAGTATCTGCCGGAGACCAAGGAGGATCCCTACCATTCGATTCTGGCAGTGCCGATCATGGCGACCGGCGGCGAGGCGATCCTCGGGGTGATCACCGTGCAGACGCGCGAATGCCGCGAGTTTACCTCCGACGAAATCACCTTCCTCGAAATGGTGGCGGGGCAACTGGCGCTCTCAATCGAAAACGCGCGCTCCTACGGCCAGACCGACGCCCGCCTGCGCCAGAAAGTGGCGGCGCTGACCACCCTGCATCAAATCGTGGTGGCGGTGGCCGGCAGCCTCGAGTTGCGCCGCGTGCTGGATACGATCGCCGAGCAAGCCCTTACGCTCTGTCAGTGCGACGGAAGCGCCATTCTGGCCCGCAAGGGGCAGCAGCAGCTGAGAGTCGAGGCGACCCAAGGAGTCGATAATCCCGAGCACCGAGAGTTGATCCAGCGGGTCGCCTTTTCCGCCATGCAACAACGTTCGCAGCGTACCGACATCCTCCCTGGGTCCTCTCTCGATACGGCGCGCGCCCTCGTCTGCGTGCCCTTGCGTGGGCAGGGATCGACGCTTGGCGTGCTGGTCGTGGTGGGAAAGCCCGGCCAGAGCTTCGACGCCGAAACCTGCGACATTCTGAACGATTTTGCCAGCGTCGCCGGGCTGGCGATTGAAAACGCGCAATTACACCAAGCGACTCGGCGAAATTTGGAATCGAAGTCAGTATTACTGGCTGAACTGCACCATCGCGTGAAGAACAACTTGCAGACCGTGGCCTCGCTGCTTTCGCTGGCCCTCCGCCACACCAAGTCCGACGAGGCCAGTAATACCTTGCGGGAGAGCTATAACCGGGTGCGTAGTATCGCCGCTGCCCACGATCTCCTGTCTCGTCAGACGATTGGGGTCACCACTATCGAGGCGGTGGCGAGGAAGGTGATCGAACTACTTGAGCCTACCTTGCTGGGGAAGGCCGCCATTCGATTTCTCGCCGAGGGTGAGACGATAGAGCTGGAAACCAGGGAAGCGACGACCCTTGCGATCCTGCTCAATGAACTGCTGACCAATGCCGTACGTCACGGTCTCCGCGGACGGGACCAGGGGACGGTCCGGGTGCTCTTTGGCCGGCAGGCCTCGCAAGTATGGGTAACCGTGGCCGATGACGGGAATGGCCTGCCCGCGGACTTCTCGCTGGGCAAGAACAAAGGGCTGGGCCTCTCGATTGTCCGCACCCTGGTTGAGGCGGATTTGCGTGGGCAGGTGGATTGGGGTGGAGACGGCGGCGCCAGCTTTACTCTGCTCTTCACTCCGCCCGCGCCGAGCGCTGGCCGCGGTGACGGCGCGGCCCGAGCGTGATTGGACGATACAGAGCCCTGCAAGTGGGGACAAGCGGAGTGCTGTGGGTGTGGTCTGAGTCGCTTGCAGGGCTTGGCTCTAGTATAAGCACCAATCGCAAGTTGTACTAGGTGTCGCATCAAGCAAAATCACAAACGACTGAAAAAGGGCGCCTTGACCAGGTTTTGGTCGATCGGGGACTGGCGGGCGGGCGTGGCGAATCTCAACGCCTGATTGCCGCTGGTCTGGTGAGGGCCGGCGGCCGGGTCCTTGATCGTCCCGGCCAGGCGGTGCCTCTGGATATCCCGTTGATCGTGGAGCGCCCGGCGGTCAGCTATGCCAGCCGGGGCGGCCTGAAACTGGCGGCGGCCCTGGACCGATTTCCCGTACCCGTGGAGGGGGTGGTCGCGATCGACACCGGCGCCTCCACGGGCGGCTTCACCGACGTGCTGTTGCGACGCGGGGCGGCGCGGGTGTACGCGATCGATGTGGGGTATGGCCAACTCGCCTGGACTCTCCGCATCGATCCACGGGTGGTCGTAATGGAGAGAGTGAACATTCGCTACCTGCATGAGTTGCCGGAGCGGCCCGCGCTGGCTACAATCGACGTATCATTCATTTCCCTTGACCTGGTATTGCCGGCGGTTCGGCGATTGCTGACCAGCGACGGTCAAGCAATCTGCCTGATCAAGCCACAGTTCGAGGCCGGCAGACGCTATGTAGGCAAGGGCGGCGTGGTACGAGACCCCGAGGCGCACGCGATGGTGCTGCGCCGCGTGCTGCAACGCGCGCGAGACGATGGCTGGCGCGTGGGCGGCCTGCTCTGCTCCCCCATCACCGGCCCGGCTGGGAATCGCGAGTTTCTGGCCTGGCTACATCACGGCCCCGATCCGGATGACGCTGATCTTGAACGCACCATCGCGGGAGTGCTCCATGGCCCAGATGCCCCTTCTGCCGGCTCAGCCCTTTAGCAGCCCTCCCCTTCTCCGGGTCGCGGTGCTTTACCATCCGAAGGTGACGCCGGCGCGGGGCATGGCGGAACAGGTGCGCGGGTTGGTCCAGAACCTTGGTCTCCCGGTTTGGACGGGCTCCGTGTGGGACACCGAGGAGGTGGAGGCGCTGCTCCCTCAGGTCGATGTCTGCGTCATCCTAGGGGGTGATGGCAGTATGTTGCGGGTAGCCCGCCTTGCCGCTCCCTACGCGGTTCCCGTGCTGGGGATCAACCTAGGGAAACTGGGATTCCTCTCCGAGTTGGAACCCACCGAGATCGCCGATCGGCTGCCCACACTGCTCGGCGGGAACTACTGGATCGAGGAACGCATCATGATCGATGCCGAATTGCACCGCGATGACGCCTTAATCGGTCGATATGATTGTCTCAACGAAGTGGTGGTAGGCCGCAGGCATCTCTCACGGGTGGTGAGGATACACGCAAGTATCGACGGTCATGGGCTGACTACCTATACCGCCGATGGAGTGCTGGTAGCCACTCCCACCGGTTCCACGGCGTACGCGCTGGCCGCCGGGGGGCCAATTTTGCATCCGGAGGTGCATAATCTGGTTCTGGTGCCCATTAGCGCTCATCTGTCGCTTCGGGGACCTCTGGTGCTGCCCGAGACCACCGAGATTCGGCTGACCGTCCAGACCGACCATGAAGCGGGGGCCAGCTTCGATGGTCAGAGCGACGTTCACCTGCTGAGCAACGACCAGGTGGTGGTACGAGTGGGGCCAAGAATGGCCCGCTTCGTGCGAGGACAGGAGCGTTCGTACTTCTATCACACCCTGGTGCATAAGTTGGGGGTTCGGCATTAGTACGGCTTGGCATACGTTTCGCCGCGCTTGTAGGGGCATCCCTTGTGGGTGCCCTGGTCCGGACCGCCAAAGGCACCACAAGGGATGCCCCTACAGAACCGCCACCTGTACCGCCCGAGGCCGCGCGGCTAACTCTTCAACGGCGTAAAGGAAGCGGCGCGTACCCAGCCCTCCACTTCCGCCGCCGGCAAGGGGCGGCTCACGTGATAGCCCTGGACGACGTTGCAGCGCATGGCGCCGAGCAACTCATAGGTCTGCTGGCTCTCCACGCCCTCCGCGACCACGTCCAGCCCAAGCGCGTGCGCCAGGGCGGTGACCGAACGCACGATCATGCGGTCCGTGCGCATCCCGCCCGGGCCCTGCGCGCTTAGATTCAGCACGAATGCCTTGTCGATCTTGAGCTCGTTGACCGGCAATTGTTTGAGGTAGCCAAGGGCCGAATGACCGGTGCCGAAATCGTCGATGGCGAGCTTCAGCCCAAGGGCGCTCAGCCGGGTCAGCACCTCCAGCGCCGACGCGGGGTCCGCCATCAGCAGGCTCTCCGTGATCTCCAGGGTCAGCATGGCGGCCGGCGTCCCCGTCCGCACGAGGAGGCGGGACACTAACTCAGGGAGACTGGGGTCCTGCACGTTGCGCATGGACAGGTTCACGGCGATAGGCAGACGCAGCCCAGCCGTCATCCACTTCCGGCAATCGTGCAGGGCGCGGTCGAGCACCCACTGGGTCAGAGGACCAATCAGGCCGGTCTCCTCCGCCAGGGGGATGAATTGATCGGGAGTGAGCAGACCGTGCTCGGGATGACGCCAACGCACCAGCGCCTCGACGCCGCACACCTGTCCGGTTTCGAGACGTACCTTTGGTTGATAGTAGAGGCAGAGGCCGTCCCGCAGGATCGCCTCCTGCAATCCGCCCGCCAGTTGCAGGAGGCGGGGACTATGATGATCCTCGGCCGAAGTATAGAGCGCGTGCCCGCTGTGCCGGCGTTTGGCCACATACATGGCCACGTCCGCGCAACGCAGGAGCATGTTGGCATCCTGTCCATGGTCGGGCGCCAGGGCCACCCCGATGCTGCCTCCGACGCGCAGAGCATGACCATCGAGCAGATACGGCGCCGCGAAGATGCGCGAGCAGCGTTGCGCCAGGGACGCCGCGCCGTCCGCGTCAACGCCGGGCAGCACCACGGCGAATTCGTCCCCCCCGAGACGAATCAGACTGCCCGCCCCGGCCAACGCTTCCCGCAGGCGCGTGGTGACCTGCTGCAGGAGTAGGTCACCAGCATGATGGCCAAGCGTATCATTCACCTGCTTGAAGCCGTCCAGGTCGAGGAGGAGGAGAGCCAGGCGCGGCACGCCGCGCGACCCGGGGCGGAGCGCCTTGAGCAGGCTCTCGTGGAGGAGGGTGCGGTTCGGCAGGCCAGTGAGCGGATCGGTGGTGGCGACCAATTGTAGGTGCTCGTTCATCGAGGTCAATTGCTGATTGGCCAGAGAAAGCGCCGCGTTGCTGAGCCTCGTGCCGCCGAGATTGGTCATGGCCCCGGCGTGCCGCCACATGGCTAGGGCAAGCAACGTGGCGACGCCGAGCACGAGGCTGAGGCGCACCCACGGAGAATGGGGCTCCATCCAGAGCCCAACCAGGGCCAAGCCCGAACTGGCGCCGAGGACGTAGGGCAGGATCATCCACCAGCGGGTGGACGCGGCAGGCGACACGGTAGCGCGATCCGGCGTGCCCGCGCCGGATAACATTCGGCCACGCTCGGACCCCAGGGGGCTGAGGCGAAGGCCACGGCGTCCTGATCTCCCCAGCGGTAGGCGGGAATAGGGGGACGCGGACCGGACATCAGGCGTCGTAGCCGGAGCGTTCAGGGGAAGCAACGAGACCGCCGTGTCGGACACGGTCGACAGATGCGCCCTGGGCGTGCCCGCGTAGTCCGCGTCCCGGATTACGACGCGACGTAGTTCGTTTCGGTCGCGGTCAACTGCCACGCGAGCAGACCTCCAGCATGAGTGTGCATCAGCATCGCTACTCGCAGTTTACGCTCCGTAGGGCCAGAATCCACGTACCCATTCGGGTATATTAGCCAGCCTATTCGGGTTACATGCCACATCCTCCGATCAGCCCTTCAGGGCGCCTGCCGCCATGCCCTGGACGATGCGGTTCTGAAATACGGCGACGAGCACGATAACCGGGGCCACCACGACCACGCAGGCGGCGGAGGCGACGCCCCACGAGCCGTCGAGGCCCGCCACCGCGACCGGCGCCGTCTCAATGCTGGAATGCACATCCAAGATAAAAATCGCGGCGAACTCGAATTCATTCCAGGCGGTAAGGAAGATCACCACGCCAGCCGTCAGGATGGTGGGCGACGCCATGGGCGCCACCACCCGCCAGAGCACCTGCGGCGCGGAGCAGCCGTCCACCTCCGCCTGCTCGACCAGTTCACTGGGTATTTGCCGAAAGGCATTGGTGAGAATCCAGATGGCGAAGGGCAGAGACATCGCCACATACGGCGCGATCAGCGCTTTGCGGGTGTTGAGCCAGCCGAGATCACGGAGCAACAAGTAGAGGGTGGGCACCAGTGTGATCCCGGCAATCGACACGGTGAGCACGATCAGCACCAGCAGCGTCCTTTTGGCGGGGAGCGGCAGCTTCGCCAGGGCATACGCCGCGCCGATGCTGAGGAGGAGGGTCAGGATCGTGGTAGTGACGGCTACAACGCTGCTATTGAAGAGATAGTACTGTAGGTCGAAGAAGGAGAACAGCGCCCTGAAATTCCCCAAATACAAGCTGCTGGGCAGCCATTGGACGGGGTAGGCATCCACTTCACGCGGCGGTTTGACTGCGGTGACGGCGAGCCAGTAGAAGGGGAAGAGGAAGAAGATCAGAAAGCACAGATTTAGGGACCAGAGCATGCCCAGGCGAAGCGCCCGCCTCCCGTATCGATCCAGCCGGCGCCGCCCGCGTGACGAAAAGTCGGCGACCGCGACGCCAGTAGCCATGACGACCTCGGATCTTCAGACGAGTAGACCAAACGGGTCCTAGTTTAGCATAGGCGAGGTCAAGCGGAGGGACTTTTCAACCTGTGCCGGCTCAGCGTCGCCACTGCAGAATCGTACCGCCCTGGCCCACGGCCACGCAACGGCTCGCGCTGGGACAACTCACGCTACTCAGGCCGTTGTCCGTGCTGAAGGAGCGGTTGACCCACTTGACGCCCCCATCCGCGCTGACCAGGATGATGCCGGGGCCACCGACAGCCACACACATGCTCTCATTCGGGCAACTAATGCCATTCAAAGTATAGTCGCGGATTCCGGAAACGCGGCCGTGCCACCTGGCGCCGCCATCCGTGCTACCTAAGATCATGCCCTCAGCGCCGACCGTCACGCACAGACTCACGCTAGGGCAACTGACGTCCTGCAGGGAGTAGTGAGTGCCGGAGGTGCGTCCTGTCCAGTTGGCGCCGCCATCGGCGCTGGTCAGGAGCGTACCGTTCTCGCCTACGGCCACGCACCGGCTTGGACTGGGACAACTCACGCCGTACAGCCACCAACTGCTGCCGGAGGCGCGGAGGGTCCAATTGGCGCCGCCGTCAGTACTGCGCAGAATCACGCCGTAGATGCCTACGGCCACACATAGGCTCGCGCTGGGACAGCTGATGCTCGTCAGGTTCCGGCTGGTACCAGAGGCGTGGCTAATCCACGTAGCGCCATCATTCGTACTGGTCACGATCTTGCCGCCAAGGCCCACGCCCATGCACGTCTTCGCGCTGGGGCACGTGACGCCAGATAGAGAGAGGCCCCTGCCGAAAGAGCGGGTAGTCCAGCTTGCCCCGCCATCAGCGCTGGTCATGATGTCGCCGTACTCGCTTACGGCCATGCAGTGGCTCAGGCTGGGGCAGGTAACGCCCTGAAGCCGGTTGCGGATGCTGGAACCGCGGCTGGTCCAGCTTGCTCCGCCATTGACGCTGGTCAGGAGCGCGCCGTAGTAGCCTACGGCGACGCAGTGGCTTATGTTGGGACAACTGACACCATCGAGTTCCAAGCCGGCGCCGGAGGGGCGGCTCGTCCAGCTTGCGCCGCCATCACTGCTTGTCGCGATCTGTCCCGCAAGACCCACGCCCACGCATGTGCCCGCACTTGGGCACGTAACGCTCGACAGATCGGCGCTCGCGGCGGAGGCGCGGCTGATCCAGCGGAGGCCACCATCATTCGTACTCAGGATTGGTCCGTTTTCGACCACCGCCAGACAGCGGCTCACGCTGAGACAGCGGACGCTGATCAGGGCCTGGAAGGTACCGGAGGCGCGGCTGGTCCAGCTGATACCGCCATCGGCGCTGGTCAGGATCGTGCCATAGGCGCCCACGATTACGCATACGCGCGCGGTCGGGCAACTGACAGCCGCAGCGAATTGGTTGGGGCCAAGCGTGTGGCTGGTCCAGCTTGCGCCACCATCGGCGCTGGTCAGGATCACGCCAAGACTCACGATCACGCACATGGTTAGGGTGGGGCAACTCACGCTATACCCACCGGTGTTGAGGGCGGCGTTACGGCTGGTCCAAGTGACGCCGCCATCCGTGCTGGTCAGGATCACGCCATAGCCTACGGCCACGCACTGGCGCGCGCTCGGGCAACTGACGCCGAGCAGCGCTTGGAAGGTACCGGAGCGGCGAAGAGTCCAGTTGATGCCGCCGTCCGCACTGGTCAGGATCGTGCCTTGCCCTCCAACGGCCACGCACAGATTCAGGCTGGGACAATTGACGTTCCAGAGGCGGTTTCCCTGGGGCAGCGGATTGCGCGCCGTCCATCCCGAATTCGCGGCGGTTGGGGTCGGCGCGGCTGGAAGATTGCCGGCAGCTGGCGGCCGCGGCGTTGCCGTTGGTACAGCGCCCTGCTGAGGGGACCATGCATGGACAAAGGCGCTCTCACCGCCTGAGAGCGCCAAGGTAACGGCCATTGCCGCCAACAGCATCCGCAACGCCGGCTTCATTGGACACTCCTTTCACCTCCGACGGATCACGCCGCCACTGTAGGATCGTAGCACGCCATCCCACAACCACGCATCGGGATAACCGACCCCGCTTCTAGCGCCCTCAAAGGCTTGAGTTATTAGTACAAAAATGCTAATATTAAGGATAGAAGGGGGTGCATTATGGTTACAGTCTCAGAGGACTTGCTTGAGGATCAGCCGGCGCACATCCGCGCGCTCATAGCCGTGGACGGCAT
>Ga0307374_10008727_pt1 | contig 15075 bp, 10 predicted proteins | sample OX3MG_FD_202532 | JGI IMG/M metagenome (GOLD analysis project Ga0307374, IMG submission 202532) | Soil microbial communities from Risofladan, Vaasa, Finland - OX-3 | ecosystem: Environmental > Terrestrial > Soil > Coastal area > Acid sulfate soil | place: Finland: Risofladan, Vaasa | collected... | reverse complement strand
CCAGGCGATGAGGTTGGCTTGGAACGAGCCGGTGATGTGCACGATGCCTTGGATCGCGCCGATGATGGGGGCGATGAGGCCGCTGTAGTTGAGGCCGAGCGTGCCGCCGGGGGTGAGCGCGGTCGGGCTCGTCGTTGAGACGAGCTGGGGGAATTGCGTCTGCACTTGCTGGGCGATGAAGCCGAGCTGCTCTCCGCCGCCGAAGATGTTGTCTTGCCATTCGTAGGAGACGGGGTTGAGGGCCTCGATCTCCGCCAGACTGCTCGATGCGTCGAGCGTAGTGATGTCGGTCTTGAGGCGCTGGTCGGAGTTTTGCGTCAGGCCGCCTGCGAGGACGGCATTGCCGGTGTCGTACACCGCAAAAGCTGTTGTCGAGGCGCTGTTGACGACCGCGAAGGCGGAGGTGCTTGCCGTGTCGGGGCCGGTGACTTGCAAGTGGCTGTAGGGGTTCGTGGTGCCGATGCCGACGTTGCCGTTCTGTTGAATAACCAGCGCATTTATCCCACTATAATAATTATGGAAAAGGAAACTATCTACTGCTGTGCCAGAATCATTTCTTCCCGTGCCAATCACCCAGTGGGCGGCGTTCGCCTGAGCTGAGGCGTTAAAATCGATGACAGCCGCAGCGTTAGCAAAACCAGCCGTATTTACAATGTTGATTCCAGTGCTGTTTCCACCAGCACTAGAAAAAACGGTTAGCAGATTTGTTGGCGTCGTTGTCCCGATGCCGACGTTGCCGTTGTCCATGATGTTGAAAAGGGGTTTGTTGTTCGAGTCGGCTGCGACGAACGCGGGGGTGGTGGCGGAGGTGTCTGCGCCCGTGACAGAGAGTTTGGCCCATGGGCTGGTTGTGCCGATGCCGACATTCCCCGCGAGGTAGTTCGTGAGCGTGTTGCTCGATTGGTAGATGCCGTAGGCATGAGTAGTGTTGGTATTGTCGAAATCAATGAGAAGGCCGTACCGGGTGCCTACCGAGCCATTGAAAGAAATGCTGTTGATCGGAGAGGCATTAAAATCGGCGAACGTTGCGACCGACGTGTTCTGCGGCGTACCGGCGGGGAAGAATCCCGTGCTCTTGAAACCGGTGTACTTGGTGGTCGTTCCCGACTGCGTGATCATGTCCGATTGGTTGGCAATATATTCTCCGCTCGTGTTGTTGTTGCCAAGGTTGTAGAACTGCGAGTCTTGGTTCACGAGCGTGAGATTGTTGGCCAGTGGTTCCACAAAACTGACGAGGGAGCCCACTCCGTTGTCATAGGTATCGGAGTAGGAGTTCGCATTGACTTCTGAGTTGAGGGTGAGCGAGTGGGAGTTATAGCTGCCGCTCTTACCGAGGTAATTGGCGACGGCAAGCATCGCGCCGCCCGCTGACAAGGCCTGGTTATTGGAAACCATGAGGCCGCCATTGCCGGCCCCTTGGCCGGGCACGACGACCATCTGGTAGGAAAGGGCGTTGTCGGTGTTGCTCGTCGTGTTGACCAAGACCGAGCCGCTTCCCTGCTGCACCGCAAGTTTGCTGCCGGCAACGGTGAAGCCTTGACCCGCGGCGATGGTGGTGGTGCCGGTGGTGCCCGCGAGGTTGAGCGTTCCGGCTGTCGTGTTGAGTGCGCCGACGCCAAGGCCGCCGGTGAGGTATGTGTTGCCTGCTACGGAGAGCGTGGTCGCGGGGCTGGTGGTGCCGATGCCGACGTTGCCGGAATTTGTAATTGACATCGCGTTTGTATAGGTAATCAAGCTGCCAGCGGAACCGGAAGGCGCGACGGCGAAATTCCAGCCGCCCGCAACAGGAGAATTGAAACTAAGGTCCCCCGCATAATCGGCACCAATACGTTTGACACCGCCGTTGTAGTATTGGTTGTAGAAAAACTCTTGTCCTCCATTGGTAGTGAATTGCCCATCGAGCCCGCCCCATCCGGTATTGAGCCACTCTACTCCGCCAATATTCGGTATCGGCGTTGCCGGCCCGATATTCGCGATAGCCTCGCCGCTGCTGCCGATGGTTCTAACAGAGAACCAGTTGTTCTGTGTGCTGCTGCCGCCGACGGTGAACAGAGCGTAGGGAGTTGTGGTGCCGCCGATGCCGACGTTGCCGTTGTCCATGATGTTGAAAAGGGGTTTGTTGTTCGAGTCGGCTGCGACGAACGCGTGGGTGGTAGCGGAGGTGTCCGCGCCCGTGACAGAGAGTTTGGCCCATGGGCTGGTGGTGCCGATGCCGACGTTACCTGCGAAACTATAGGGTAGTAACGTCGGAGAGACTAGGTTGATTTGGTTTCCAATATTTGTCCACAATCCGTCGCCGGTGAATGGGTTGCTTAACGTCGTCTGGATTTCATTGCCGGTAGCGTTTGCATAAAAATTACCAGATGACTGATTGTTAATTTGGAGTGGCACTGTTGTCGTACCGTCCCCAAATATATTGCCAATCAAATTCAGAGGGCCGCGCTGCGTGTATATGATCATCTTCCCATCTTGCGCGACCTGGTCGCCCGCCCAGCGAACGTTTTCGATCGTGATGGGCCACGAGTTTGCAGAGGCACCGGCGGTTACGAGCATACGAGCGGAGCCTTCAAACTGACCGCCATCGATGGAGATCGAATCGTCCGGTGATCCGAGGTAGAAATCAGCGACCGTGTTGTCGCCGCCACCGCCGTTGGTCCAGGAAAAACTGCCACCATTACTGCCATTGAGCGCTGTGGTTATGCCATATTGGCCGTAGCCATCCGAGTTCATGGAGCAGTCGATGAACTGTTCGAGCTTCGCTTGGGCGTATTCGATGCTCCACGCGGCCACAGAGTAGTTATCGACTTCGACGTGAGTGAATTTCTGGAAGTCGACCTGGTTGTTCCCACTTCCCTCCCCGAGCCGGAAGCCATACTGGATGCCACCGTTGGTGCCGTTAATTACAATATCATCGAAATTATTGCTGGTCGTGATACCACCGCCGGAATACCGCGGGATGTCGATCGCGGTCGCGAGCGGCACAGCGGAGTTCGAATCAATGGTAAAATGACTAAATTCGGAACTTCGGACACCCTGAAGAGAAAACATCGGATCGCTGCTATTGCCGGTCCAATTGAATTGAGTCCCGCCTACCCCTGATGAAATCGGCGAACCGGCACCTTCAAATACCACGCCCGCAACATTTTGAAAGGTTATCGTGCCGGAAATCGAATATTGTCCTGGAGCAAATGAAAGATGTATCTCCTTGGTGATCGTAATGGCGGGGATCGTTTGAGCGGAAGCGACATAGATCGAACAGCCGGTCGCCGGGCACGCCGAGACAGCTGAGGCGAGCGTGGGGTATTTTATGGAGCCGACTACCAATACCCCATTTGTAGACCCGGCCGTCAAAGTATCAGTATACGTAGAGCCAGCGATTGTTAGTGCATATTGGGGGGTGGTGGTGCCGATGCCGAGCCGCCCGTCGGTGTTATCCCAAAAGAGATTGCTTGAGGTGGCGAGGGCAGAGGTGCCATTGCCGAAGAGGATCGATCCGCTGTTGATGTTGGCCCAGCCCGTGCCGCCGTTTGCGATGCCGAGCGTGCCGAGCGAAAGCGTCGAACCCGAGAGCGAAAAGAGGGATGGTAGCGTAAGCGTATTGACCACACTCGTCCCGCTGCCGACTAAGATACCGGAGAGTGTCGTCGAGCCGGTGCCGCCGCTGCCGACGCCGAGCGCCTTGGCGAGGGTGAGCGAACCGTCGGCGCCGAAGGTGGATGTTGCCGTACTGCCGAAGTAGGCCGGACCGGAGACGGAGAGGCGCGTCGTCGAGGCGTTGGCGAGCGAAAGCGCGCCGCCGGAGAAGGCGCCTGTGACGGTGAGGTTCCCCGACACCGTGCCGCCCGCGGTGGAGAGATAGGAGGCGGAGAGGTCGGGGATGTCGGCGGCGGCGAGGCCGGTGACGCCGTCTACCTTCAGGTTGCCGGTGAGCGTGCCGCCGCCGAGCGGGAGAAAGTAGCGGAGAGAATTGGAGACGCTGTTGTAGGTCGCATCCGTCTGCCTTGAGAGGAAGTCATGGGTGACGAAGTTGCCTGTTGCGGTCTGCGGCAGGAGAGAGACGACGCGGCCGAATTGGGTGAGGAGGCCGAAGAGGTCTTGTTTGGTGACGTATTGTTGGTTGGGGTTCTGGTTTGGGGGATTTGATAGGGGAGGGCTTTGGTTTTCATAGCTCAGGTTATTTCTGGGGATTATTCTGGCGCTTATGCTGGAACTTGTTTGGGAACTTGTTACAGTACTTGACAAATCTGGGAATTGTTGTGTGGTGCTATTTGAGTTTGAGGGCGCGACGGCGGGGGATTGCTGCGGCGCTGCGTCCGATACGGCGAGCGCGGCGCTCGCGGTTGGTGCGGCGGCGGACTCTGCCGCGGTCGCGTATATGTGGGCGTATTGCGCGGGCGACGTGGCGAGGCCGGGGAGCGAGAGGCGGCCTGTTGGCTGTTCACCGGGCGCGATGGGCGCGGCCGCGATCGTTATCGTGCCGTTCGTTTTGCCGTGCTTGCCGGGGACGGTGAAGCGCTCGTTGGCGCGGAAGAGATGGCCGTCCGCGGTCTCAAAGCGCGTGCCCGCGATGAGTGTGGTGGGCGCGGCGAAGTAGTCGTTGACGACGGTGAGCTCTACCGGCGCGGTTTGCGGCGGGGGTTGTTGCTGGGTGATGGTTGGCTGCGCCGTTGCGACTGGTTTGGCCGAGGGATTGGGGTGGAAGAGACCGAAGACGGACGCCAGCAGCGCGAGGATGCCAGCGGTGAGGGACTTGAGCATAGGGAATAGCGGGCTACGGTTCTTGTGCCGCGTACCTTCAGTATAGAACGGGATTCGGGGGTTACTGCCGCGGGGTGTTGATAACGCGGATGGGGGATTGGTGCGGGCGCACCGGTCGAGACGGCTACATGGTCCCGACGGAGCCGGGCAATAGTGATCAGCCACGCGATGTTGAAGCGCCCTGCCTTGGCTGACCGTTCTCCCTGATTTCCTAACCTATTGAGCGGACTCCCGTTTTAGAATCGATCTAAAAGGTGCTTGCGATGTGGAGTTCGCCTAACGTAGAAAGGTCATCGGCAGGGACAAACTTTGTTCATGGGAGTTGTCCCGATGACAACGAAGAACATCGTGTTGGCTGCGTTCGTGTGCGCGGTTTTTTGCATTTCGGTACCTTACGCGCCCGAGGGTTTTGGGCGCGAGGCGGCAATGGCTCGGCCGGCCGTCGAGACCCCGGTCAAGGCGGATATCGACGCGATCTTCGCCCGGCTGGTTGACGAACTGCGGCAGGCGAAAGCCCTGGCGCAACAGTTGCGGGCGACTGCGGCAAAGACGCCGCAGGACACCCAGCGCGAGGTGGACACCGCGGCGCGGACGATCAGCGGGCTCGCTGATGCGCTCGATCCGACCGGTCAGCTTGCGATGCGGCTCGCGGCGTTGCGGAAGGCCGCGCTCGCGCACCGCAAGCGGGTGCAGGATTATCCCAAGGGGATGATCGAGGAAACCGACCGCACGACCATCCTCGCGGCCTGGGACAAGGTGCTTCAGGAAGCTGACGCGGCCGGAACGACGATGAGCACCATGCGCGACAGGCTGCTGGCAACGCTGCAAAAGCTGCGCATGCGGCAGGTGGCGGTCTCCGAGTTGCTCCTTGCCGGGCAGTATCAGGCAGCGGCCGAGACTTTGATGAAGTGGCTGAACGACCTCCAGAGCACGGTCAACGGGCTGGATCGCGCGATCGAGGATACCGGCACGGTGATCAGCGGGCCGGCGGCGAAAACGTCGTAGAAAGAGTGTGAGCGGCAATGGTTGAGCATTGCCGCTCACTTTCGAACGGACGGGGTTCGGACCCACATCTCCCGCGCGGCAGGGTCGGCGCGAGCGCTTCGCGTTAAGCTACCGTTCGGGGGAGCCGCGGCAGCCCGCCAGGGTCGCCGAATGCTTGCGCGATCAGCATGACGGCCACCGCGAGCGCGGCCGAGCGGCAGTCGCCGCTGGTCTCTTTTGGCTGACTGCGGCTCAGTATCCCATGGCTGCCACGGCCTTATTCCGGAGCGGGAGGGGATAGCGGGGGGAGGCGGAGGTTGGGGGATGCGGCGTTCTGGTATGCGGTTTTATGCAAGCCCTGACGTTTAGGAAATTGTAGCGCGGTAGGGCGGCAAGAAATTGTTGGCGCCGCAGTGGAGATTGGGTGGCGGGGCAGCGCTGGCGACTCCAAATGAAAGAGCCGACGCGAGGTCGGCTCTTGAAAGAACGCGCTGGTCCTAGTTGACGCGCTCGCACACGCCATCGATCACCTTGTGCAGCTTCGGCGTCGCTTGCGGCTTCTCGACGACCCGGCCGGTGAGGGCGTAAGTGGCGGCGTTGAATAAGCGCCAGGCCGAGCGTTCGGTTTGGAACTCCTCGAATCTCGGTTCTTCCCATTCGTGCAACACGTCAGGAATGCGCTGCACGTTGATGATGCCCTCCCGAAACATCTGCATGATGGCGTGGTCGGCGCGTTCATCGGTGAGCAGGGTGCGCCGATAGCGGTCGAAGGTGCGGGCCTGGGCCTCGCGGTGGAGGGCGAGGGGCTCGATCAGCTCGCCGATAAGGCCGGGCAGATGAGCCTTGAGATTGGCCGTGTGCCGCCGCTTGATGCTCTGGTCGGCGATGAACGCGAGATTATCGCACACGAATACGCGCGAGCCGAAGCCGACCGAAATCGGGAAGCTCTTGTCGTGGCTGTTGCGCAGGCCGACCGTATCCTCGTAGCCCGTGTACGGGCTCTTGAGGGATAGTAGGCCGAAATAGCGCGCACCGTCTTCCGTGATGCCGTGGTGCTCGGCGATGACCTCGTGGCCGTACATACCGACCGTCGTCTTGACGAGATCGACGAGCCGAAAGTGCGGCAGCGGCACATGGGTCTGCGTGGCTGGCGGCGTTTCGAGCTGGCGAAGGTTATCGTAGTCAACGGCCTTCGCGTTGACGTGAAGCATGAGCGTCATTGGCTGAATCCTTAAAGAACAGGGAACAGTACAATTGTATCTTACTAATAGCTGGGCGGGTGGATGATGGTGACTTCTCTAATTTCATGTCGCGGGGACGATGCGGCAGGGGAGCGCGCGGAGGTAGCCTCAAAACGAGAGCCTGCCTTTGTCCCGCTTGGCATTCACGATATGCATGAACTCGACCTTCTCATCATCAAAATCGAAAAACAGCCAATTCTGCCCGGACACAAATCCCGCGAGCTTGGTGTCGTAGCCGTGGTGTGATTTGCCGATCTTGGGGACGTGCGCGATGAGCGTACATATCCGGGCAAGGTCAGCAACAAAATTGCGTCGAGATTCTTCGCCAAAGCGTTCTTCGATCGCTATGCCGATCGCCTCGGCTTCTCTGTCGAATGAAGGGGCGATGACAACCCGTCTCATGCCTCCTTGTTGGAGATAGCCCGCTTCGTACGTTGCGATATGCGTCGGTTCAAATCATCAAAATATTCGGCCGAGGGTGTGATGCCTTCGCCGTTCTGAAGCTCTCGACGCGCCTCGGCAAATCTTGATTGGGCTCCGGCGCTTTGGGCATAGTCGAGCATGGCGTGCGTCTCATTGTTGATCGGAACGATGGATGCGGGTGCATCATCTATTTGTGCTCGGGACGCCATGAGAAAAGTATAACATATTCCAGTAGGACGAACATACGACTGGCGCAGTATCTGGTGACGAGCGCTCATCGTGAACCCGCCGCCCGGTGGGGCGGCGGGATCGGAGTCAGTGCGGTGTGTCAGGCTTCGGCGGGTGGCGTTGGGGTATCCGCTATCTCCGGCTCTGGCGTGCGAAGCATGGCGGGCAACCATCCGCTTCCTGCGAGGCGCTGCTCGGCCTCGGCGACGAGCGCGTCCTTCTTGAGCTTCGCGAGGTTCTCCGCCGCCTCCGGTGAGACAGTCTCAGCAACCGCGTCGAGGATTTGCTTCTTGGAGACACGGCCGAGGTAGCTTTGGGCGGTCGGCTGCCACCACTGCGCCATGTCGAGCGAGAGCGCGGCTGCGAGTTGGCCGGCATGGCGCGACCGGGCGGGTCTCGCCGCCTCGTGGCGCCGTTGGACGGCATCGACCGAGTGGGCGGCGCAGTACGCGAGGAGAGAGAGCCGCGTCGCAACGTCTTGCTCGCTGCACCACGCCCAGAAATCAGCGGCATTTTCGGGGAGGCGGCCGGTCCATTGCGCGCGCTGTGTCGCGAACGCATGCATTGCCGGGCTGTCGTCGATCCCCTCGGCACTGGTGCGCAATTCGGCGCTTTGGAGGCGCAGCGACAAACAGCTTTCCGCATCGAAGGGGTCGTAGAACAGCGGCAGGGCGAGGGCATGCACCACCGCTGCAAGCGCGATGTCGGGACTGCCCGCCAGCGTCGGCCAGAGCGCAGCGGTGCGCTGCGCCGTCAGGTCTTCGACCAGCGCCGCCGAGAGATCGCCGCGATCGCGTTTGCCGGCTTTGCCGCCGGTGCCGGCGGGGATGCTCGTCGCCGTGCCGGCTTTTCGCGCCGCCGCGCTGTCCTCAGGGCGGATCAGGCCGCGCCTTATGTCGAGCGTGCCGTCATGGCCGATGCCGATCATCGCCCCGGCATTCGCCTTGGCGATGTCCGGCCATGTCGCCTCGCCCTCGGACAATTCGGCGATCCGCTCCTGAATTTCCCACAAGTGGTCGGCGATCTCCTCGTCGTCCGGCTCCTCGCCGTGTTCCGCCATGATCGCATCGCCCTCGGCAGTCAGCGCCTCGATCTCGCGCTGCTGCTGCGGTGTCGGCGGCGACCGCTCGGGTGTTGCCTTGCCGAAACCCTTGAGAGCTTCCCACGACAATTCGGGCATGATCTCGACCCATTTCCAGCCCTCGCCGCGTACCGCCTCGGCGGCCCGGTCGAGCTTCTCCGCTGCCAGCTTGTTGACCATCGCCGCATCGGTCAGCCAGCCGGTATTGTCATCGTCGAACAGGTCGCGCAACACCGCGCCGCCTGCTGCCGCGTAGGCCTCGATGCCGACGAATTGCGCGAGGCTGCTGTCGGCATCGATGTGCTTCTCGGTCAGCACGTCCCTGATCTGCGGCGGCCGGGTGCGCGCCCATTCCGGTAGCGCCTTCCATGCCTTTTCCTGCGTCCGGTGATCGGCGGCGACGGTGAACGCCATCAGGCAGTCGAGTGTCATCTCGCCCTTCTTGTAGAGCGCGATCAGCTTCGGGCTGACCCCGGCCAGCCTGAGGCGCTGCTCGACGATCCTGCCCGTGGTGCCGAACCGGGCGGCGATCTCCTCGGGGCCTTTGCCGTCGTCGGCCAATTTCTTGAACGCCTCGAACTGGTCGGCGGGGTGCATCGGCAAGCGCATCTCGTTTTCGGCGAGGCTGATCTCGGCGGCGTCCTCGCCGTCGAGCGCATGGCACGGCACCGGGTAGTCGGCGGCGATTTTCTTCTCTCTCGCCAGCCATTTGAGGGCGGCGAGGCGGCGGCCTCCGGCGACCACCTCGTAGCGGTCGCCCTCGACGAGCCGCACCGACAAGTTCTGCAACAAGCCATGCGCGGCGATGCTGGCGGCGAGTTCCGCGATGCCGTCCTTCGCGCCGGTCTTGCGCACATTGGTTACCGAGGGAACAAGCTGCGTCAGGGGGATGGTCTGCATGGTCGTCATGGTCGGCTCCTGTCGGTTGGGGGTTGGTCTTGGGTTTAGTTTTCGGTTTGGCTTTCGGTTGCCGGGGCGTCAGTGGGATTGGCTGAACAGCGACGGCTCGCGGTAGCGGCCCGATGCCGTGCGCTCGGCTTGCGGCCGGCTGTCGTCGCGCAACTCGAACAAGGGCGGTTGCTCGGCCCGCCGCGCGGCCTCGCGCTGCTCTCGCCGCAGCTTCACAAGCTCGCGCCACAAGTAGCGTTTGCCGTCGATCTCGATGAACGGCGGAGCGCGGGCGGTCATGGTTGTCTCCCATCGGTTTCCGGGTCGGCGGCGGTGAAAATCATGGTCTCCGCCTTTCCTTCGGGTAGGGGGTTCATCGGCTGATGAACCGTTGCCCGTCGGCGAGACCGGGGTGTGCAAGCGGAGGGCGGCTTCGCGGGGAACCGGCTGCACGGAGCCGGCGCGCAGCGGCGGCGCAGGAAGCTGGGCGGAAGCCGCTTGGAGCGCGCCGAGGGGCAGCGCCCCTAAGGACGGCGCGGGAGTTGCGGGTGGCGGAAACTGGATGGAGGCGGGTGCCGCACAAAATGCAGGTCGGCTTCAGCTGCTTCCGGGAGGGAAGCTGCTATAATCGCCCGCATGGTCAGGACACTTGAAATCGCTATCTCGAAGGCGGCCGAGCTTCCGGAGGCGGCGCAGGAGCCGCTCGGGCGCGAAATGCTCGAACGGATCGATGCGCTGGCTGAGTTGCGAGCGGCTATCGAAGTCGGCGTGCAACAGCTCGATGCTGGGGAAGGGACGGAACTCGAGATCGAAGAGATTATCGGGCGGGCGCGCCGGGAGCATGCCAAGGGCTGAGCGGGTCGTTTGGGCGCCTGCTGCCGAGCGAGACGTTCTCGATATCTGGGGTATTACGCGCGCGTCGCGTCGACGGAAATCGCGGACGATCTGCTACGCGAAATCGATCGCTCGGCACAGGCGATAGGGGAGCACCCGCTCCTGTCACGTGATCGCAGCGAGCTGACGGCGGGATTGCGGTCTGTGGTGGCGCGGCCGCACGTGATCTTTTTCCGGATCACCACCGGCGCCGTCGAAATTGTGCGCGTGCTGCATGGCCGGCGGGACTTTCCGGCGATCTTCTCGCCCGAAGAATAGGGGAGCGGCCTGACGGCGCTTCGCGTGCGGGATCGTCACCGAATGGCCGCGACGCAAAGCGGCGCGGGGAGCCGCGATGGCGCGGCGAGTAGAGCCCGGCCCGCAGGGCACGCCAAATCAGGGCTGCTCGTCGTGAAAGTCGTCGATACCGAGGTGCTGAAAATGCATCTTGACGAGCGATTGAACAAATGCGGCCTGGGCTTCGTCAGGCAACTCAGCGGCTTGTTCGATTAGAGATTCAACTTTTTCGTCCGTGGTCATATCGTGTGGCTGAGTTCGCGGATGCGATCCCCGAAGAAGGTTTGTACGTCGTCGACGGTGACAGGTGGTCGGATGAAGTGAACCTCGCCATCGTCGAGGTCCGCCAGATATACGAGCTGTTCCAGAAAAAGGCGGGAGTTAAAGTCGCTAACGAATTTCGCCTCGGCGTCTGCGATAATGTCGGCGAGTCCGGCGTGTTTCTCGGCGATGACAAAATACAAATCGACATAATCCTTGAATGAACCCCGGCGGCCGATTGTGTAGGCTTTGGTTGCGGCGATCTCACGGACCGATAGGAGGCGCACATCCTTATACACGACAAGCGGCTCTCGGGGAGGGAACGGGTAGCGGAGAAACGTGACCTTCACGCCGTTGAGCAGAAGCGTCAACTCGTCGGCGTTGTTGACGAGAACGGCAAGATCGTCGTTGACGAACACGCGCCGCACCTGCTGAAGCAAGGCGCGACCGACCTCATCATCGCAGAACAGATCGAAGTCGACGGAAACGCGATGCCCGAGTTGCAGTGCGAGAGCGGTGCCGCCGGCAAGATAGAAATCTGGGAACCGGCTGAGCGAAGGGAACAGCTGGGCTGCTTGCTCAGAGAGTACCTCGGGGTGCATAATTGAACTGGTCGACATCGAACATCAGCGAGGAAAGCGCGCGGGCCCGCGACCGGATCTCCGTCGCAGGCACGGTGCAGAGGACCTGGCGTACGGCATCGCGGCCGTAGGTCTCCCGAAGCCAACGCCACTGTGCGAGGGTGCCGTAATTGATAGCCTGGACGATGATCGTCTTTTTATGTTTGGCCGGGTCGATGCGGTCGAAATTATACGACCAAAGTATCGGCCGAAAGCTCTGCGGAAGTGTGGCTCCCATGAGTGTATTCTATCATATAACAGGTAAGGTGGCGCAGGGAGGTGCAGTCGCGCAAATGCCGCAAACGCGCAATACCACAATTAGGAATATGTCAAGTCATGCTTTTATGGCTTTGTTAGGCCGTGATATGACGCGCGCACAATATTTGTTTTGCGCGTTATTGCAATACACTTGAATTAGATTGTTGTGATGAATAAGTTGGCAGTAAAAAGTCGCAATATTTTTCGGGATCTGACCAGGTGCATTTAATGTCGATCGGTACTGCGAAATGCTAAAGCGCGGAGAAGGGCTTTGGCTTCATCGTGCGCTCAACAGCGGAGGGAAGGACATCTTCGTTACCTGCCACGGCACTGAAACGTGCCGGGGTTCATAGGCTTGGCCGAGGGTTAACGCGTATCCGGCGAGGTAATCGACGGCCGGAAGGGACCGAAGGTGATTAGATTGCGGTGATTGCCTAGTATTCCGGTACGCGGCAGCCCGCTTTCGGCACCGTCGGACAATTTCTCGTACTGAAGCGCGACATCCGGATGCTCTCGGATGGCCAACGCAGTCGGGTCGTGCGCCAAGCTGCGCAAGTGGGCCGCTTGGGGGCGATGATCTCGCCGGGCAGTGGTGGGAATTTGCGCGACGTGATCTCCATGGCGCCGCGCGGCATAGCATGTTTGCCACGCAATGTGGGGATATTGCGGTGGTGCGACGCTGGCGATGCAGCCGATGCCGCGGAGAGGAAGTTCGAATCAAAAAGATACCGCCGGTATGGCGGTATCAAGGTGGTCTCGCCTCCTCTGCCTTCCCGTGTTCACGTATCTTCACCGCGGGTGCATTCGCGCACCACTTGGCTAAGACTGACGCGAACCCTTACGACTCCGCAATCGCGGTGATCGCTGGGTAAAGCTTCTGGAGACGGATAGAGGTCCAGCGACAACCAATCATCGCTGTCCCACATTTGCTTACATACATAAGCAATTTTAGTCTTTCGCGGCATTGTTCTCCTCCATGCGGCGGCGATATCCGAACAATTTCAGATACAGCCGGACACGGCGGAACGATTATTGTTAGATATTCTTTTGTTATACTAACATCGAGTCCGCGATCTGTCAAATTGTGGTCCCCTGTCGGTGGCGATCAGATAGGTATCAGCACACCAGGTAATTGTGCTAAGACGAGCCTGATATGAGCAGCTCGAATAGACGAAACCCGGCGTCATCTCTGAGCCTGCTTCGCAAGCTGGCGAACTTGATCACCGGGCAGACTCCAAAATCACAGCCAAAACTAGCGAGCCGGCCAAGTCGAGCTCGGCCGGTGCAAGTAAAACGCGGCGATTCGGCGGTTCCCTTGAAGGCCAACGGTCCAGGCGAACTCCGCAAGCGAGGTCGAAGGGTCACGGCAGGAGACGCACCTGAGGGGACGGATACGGGAACCGTGCTGGCTCGTCGTCCGACACTGCGTTCGAACGGTCCCTCCGCCTTGCGCCGGCCGGTCGAGACCGGCCAGGTTCGGCAGAGCTTCTCGCACGGCCGGTCAAAGGCCGTGACCGTCGAAGTTCGCAAGAAGCGCGTCATTACGCGCGGCGCGCCCGCCGAGCCGAGCCGAGGTGAGCCGGCGCCGACGGTGCTGCGCGCGCCGCCGGCGGCCGGTGCGCCCCGCACGCTGACCGCCGAAGAGCACGTGATGCGCGTGTGCGTGCTGCAAGAGGCGCGCAAGGCCGACGAGGAAGCGCGGCGCCGTGCCGAGCTCGCCGAAGCCGACCACCGCCGCCGCGAGGAGGAGCGAGCCGCGGAGGAAGCGCTCCATGATGCCGAGGAAGCGGCGGTGAAGCGGCAGGCCGAGGAGGAAACGAAGAAGCGCGCCGAGGAAGAATCGAGAAAGCGCGTCGACGACGAGGACTCTCGTCGCCGCGCTGCTCTGGTGGAGGCGGACCGCCGGGGTGAGGAAGAGGAGCGCGCCCAGTCGGAGGCAGTAAGACATGTTGAGGAAGAGCAGGCCCTCTGCAAGGGCAGCGAAGCGGAGCGCAAACGAACGGAAGAGAGGTCGGGCCCCAGCTCCTCGGATACCCTCACAGCGCCTGAGTTGAAATCAAATGCAAATAAATCTGTGATGGCAAAAGGAGCCCCGCATCTGGCAAAGGCGCAGCCAAACAAGAATGACAGTCGCAATCGGCGTCCTAAGAAAAGAGCGGGCGCGACGCCCCAGATGCCAGAGGCTCATGACAGGGAGAAGCCAGCGAGGGACAGTCAGCAGAGAGAGAAGCCTAAGGACACCGGAAAAGCGACGCCGGATGCGCTGGCCGCGTCGATCGAGAATAGGACTCGGTTTGACACGGCATGTCAGGTGCTGTGCCTCGGCTTGGTACCCGTGGTTGAAGCGACTTTCGAAAAAGAATGGGGTAATAATTGGGTGAATGAATATGAAAAGATAAGAAGTTCGGCCCGCTCGAATCGGAATAGTGATTATAGACCACTGCCGAGGTTCGAAGATCGTATTGACTGGGATGCAGCAGACCTTTTGGAAGCACTTGACGTCTGTTGGTCTCAGTTTAAATCATCTTTTCCCATTGGACGGTCTTCAAAGTCACCAATATATCGATTGAGAGACGCCAGAAATATATGGGCTCATGCCCGCCAGAGTAATATAAAATGGTTTACTGAAAGAAATACGTCGTTATGTTTAGAGGCTATAATTGATATTTTATCGGCCTTCCACATAACGCGAGAGCTGAAAATCGTTCTGGGAAATCTCGATGATCTAGAAGATATTAGATACCAGAGGCGAGTTATCGAGCGTGGATCGAGCGTATAGAAGAGGAGCCGCCGTTCGCAGCGGCTCCGCTTTGTCTGGATCGGGTAGCCTCCGGATGGGGTCTTGCCGTTGCATTCGCTAGCGTTCTAAGCTTTCGTTTCGAGCGGTTCTCAGTAACGATACCCCATCTCTGCACGTTCCGCCGGTTTATCGTACTGAAGCGCGACATCTGCCAAGTGTTCGCGAATGGCGAGTGTCGCTGCGCCGCACGCGGGACGCTTGCCGACGATAGTACTTGCCGGGCAACCCCACGCGCTCACAGTGCCATCAACGCCGGTTGTGCCAATCGTTGATTTATCCGCTTCAACGGAAGTGCCCGCCGCATAAGGAGATAACCCGCTATCAGACAACCCACAATGCCAGCATAAGGACACCGCTGCGCCC
>Ga0307374_10008726_pt1 | contig 15076 bp, 10 predicted proteins | sample OX3MG_FD_202532 | JGI IMG/M metagenome (GOLD analysis project Ga0307374, IMG submission 202532) | Soil microbial communities from Risofladan, Vaasa, Finland - OX-3 | ecosystem: Environmental > Terrestrial > Soil > Coastal area > Acid sulfate soil | place: Finland: Risofladan, Vaasa | collected... | reverse complement strand
GGGGATCCGTACCAGACCCTCCAGGGCATCACCGGCTCGGGGAAGACGGCCACGATCGCCTGGATGATCGAGCAGGTCCAACGCCCCACGCTCATCATCGAGCCGAACAAGTCCCTGGCCGCCCAGCTCTCCTCCGAGCTCCGGGACCTCTTTCCCAAGAACCGGGTCGAGTTCTTCGTCTCGTACTACGACTACTACCAACCCGAGGCCTACCTGCCGACGACCGACACGTACATAGAGAAGGACTCGTCCATCAACGACGAGATCGACCGCCTGCGCCATGCCACCACGTCGTCGCTCCTCATGAGAAGGGACGTCATCGTGGTCGCCTCGGTCTCGTGCATCTACGGCCTGGGCTCGCCGGCCGAGTACCGGGACCGCATTCTCGGGCTCACCGTCGGCCAGCAGTACGACCAACGGGAGATCCTGCGCAAGCTGGTCGACCTGCAGTACGCCCGCAATGACGTCAACCTGGTCCGGGGCACGTTCCGTGCGCGCGGCGACACGGTCGAGATACACCCCGCCTACGAGAGCCAGGCGCTCCGGGTCGAGATGTTCGGCGACACGATCGATCGGATCGTGCCCTTCGATGTCATGACGGGCGAAATGGGCGACGAGCTCGAGGACATAGCGGTGTACGCCGCCACCCACTACGTCACGGGCGACGAGATCGTGCAACGGGCCGTGAAGTCGATCGAGACCGAGTTGCGGGAACGCCTGCAGTACTTCGAGAAGGAAGGAAAGCTCCTCGAGGCGCAACGCCTCCGGGTCCGCACGGAGCACGACCTCGAGATGCTGGCCGAGACCGGCGTCTGCTCCGGCATCGAGAACTACAGCCGCCACCTCGACGGCCGCGCCCCCGGGGAGACGCCGTTCACGCTCCTGGACTTCTTCCCCAAGGACTACCTGTGCGTGATCGACGAGAGTCATGTCGCCGTGCCCCAGCTGCACGGCCAGCACGCCGGGGACCGTTCCCGCAAGGACATGTTGGTCGAGCACGGGTTCCGCCTTCCCTCGGCGAGGGACAACCGCCCGCTGCGCTTCGACGAGTTCATCGAGCGGGTCCCCCAATGTGTGTTCGTGTCCGCCACGCCGGGCCCCTTCGAGAAGGAGCACTCGACCCAGATGGTGGAGCAGGTCATCCGTCCGACCGGCCTGGTCGACCCGGAGGTGACGATCCGGCCCACCAAGGGACAGGTGGACGACTTGCTGGCCCGCATCGAGAGCACGGTGGCCGCGGGCGGGAGAGTGCTCGTCACCACGCTCACCAAGAAGATGGCGGAGGACCTGACCGACTATCTGGCCGACGCCGGGGTGCGGGTGCAGTACCTGCACTCCGACATCGACACCATCACCCGCATCGAGATCTTGCGTGAGCTCAGACTCGGGTCGATCGACGTCCTGGTCGGCATCAACCTGCTCCGGGAAGGCCTGGATCTACCCGAAGTGTCGTTGGTCGCCATCCTCGACGCGGACAAGGAAGGGTTCTTGCGGTCGGCCTCGTCGCTCATCCAGACGATGGGGAGGGCGGCCCGCAACGTCGACGGCACCGTGGTGCTCTACGCCGACACGATCACCGACTCCATGCGTGAGGCCGTCTCGGTGACCCAGCGTCGCCGCGAGATACAGACCGCCTACAACCTCGAGCACGGGATCGATCCCCAGACCATCCGCAAGACGGTGACCGACATCCTCGAGCGCCTGCGCGGCAGTGGCGGAGGTGGCCCCGGGGGAGGCGGGCGCTCGACCACCGCCGGGCGCAGCCGGGCCGAGGTGCGGCGCAATGCCGCCGTGCGGGGGAACAAGCGGTCGTTGCTGACCGACGGGGACGCATCCACACCGGCCGAGGCGATCGAGCTCATGACCCAACTCGAAGCCGAGATGAAGTCCGCCGCCGCCGACCTCCGCTTCGAGGAGGCGGCACTCCTGCGGGACGAGATCGCGGAGTTGCGCGCCTCCGTTCCCAGTTGATCAGGCCGTCACACCCTCCCGGTATCCTCCTCTAATGGCCGATCGTCTCGTCGTTCGCGGTGCCCGCGAGCACAACCTCAGGGATGTCTCCCTTGACCTGCCCCGGGACAAGCTGATCGTCTTCACCGGCCTCTCGGGCTCGGGGAAGTCGTCGCTGGCCTTCGACACGATCTACGCCGAGGGCCAGCGCCGCTACGTCGAGTCGCTCTCGGCCTATGCCCGCCAGTTCCTCGGACAGATGGACAAGCCCGACGTCGATTTCATCGAGGGGCTGTCGCCGGCCATCTCCATCGATCAGAAGTCGGCCTCACGCAACCCGCGTTCGACGGTGGGCACCATCACCGAGGTCTACGACTATCTCCGGCTCCTCTACGCCCGCATCGGGCACCCGCACTGCCCGACCTGTGGGCGGCCCGTGGCCCGCCAGACCCCGCAGCAGATCGTCGACCGTGTGCTCGAGCTACCCGAAGGGACCAGGTTCCAGGTGTTGGCGCCGGTGGTCCGCGGTCGCAAGGGTGAATACAGCACGCTCCTCGACGACCTGGCCAAGCAGGGCTTCGCCCGGGTCAGGGTCGACGGCATCCCGGTCGAGCTCTCCGAGCGGTCCGAAGTCGCGCTCGCTCGCTATGAGACGCACACCATCGAGGTCGTCGTCGACCGGCTCGTTCGGCGCGACGGCATCCGGCAAAGGCTGACCGAGTCGATCGAGACGGCACTGGCCTTGACCGGGGGAACGGCCGAAGTGCTCGTGATGAGCACGTCGGGACGGACCGGGGGTGCCAAGTCGAAGAAGGACGCGGCGGCCGCAGCCGAGGGCGCCGACGAGACCGGGGCCGACGCCGAGGGGATCACCTTCTCCCAGCACCTGGCCTGCACCCACTGCGGCATCAGCTTCGACGAGCCCGCGCCCCGCAGCTTCTCCTTCAACTCCCCCTACGGCGCCTGCCCGACCTGCGTCGGCCTCGGGACCAAATTCGAAGTGGACCCCGAGCTGGTGGTGCCCGACGAGTCCCTCTCCCTGGCCGACGGAGCGCTGGCGCCGTGGGCCGGTGCACGGAGCGAGTACTTCTCCGGGCTGCAGGCCGGGGTGGCGGAGATGGCCGGGTTCTCGGTCACGGCGCCGTGGAAGTCGCTCAAGGCCAAGGACAAGAAGCTCGTCCTCTACGGCACGGGCACCAAGCCCGTCCACATCCGCTACAAGAACCGCTTCGGGCGCACGCGCTCCTACGAGGCGCTCTTCGAGGGGATCGTGCCGTGGCTGCAGCGTCGACACGGTGAGGCCGAGTCGGACTGGTCACGCGAGCAGATCGAGCAGTACATGCGCGAGGTGGACTGCCCCGATTGCCACGGAGCCCGGCTCAAGCCCGAGTCGTTGGCCGTCACCGTCGGTGGTCGCAACATCTACGAGCTCTGCAGCCTTTCCATCAGTGCCGCGGTGGAGGCAATGGGGACGCTCGAGCTCAGCGACCGCGAGCACATGATCGCCGACCGGGTGTTCAAGGAAGTGCGTGAGCGCATGCAGTTCCTGCTCGATGTGGGACTCGACTACCTGTCGCTCAGCCGCTCCGCCGGCACGCTCTCGGGCGGCGAGGCGCAGCGCATCCGCCTGGCCAGCCAGATCGGGAGCGGGTTGGTGGGCGTGCTCTACGTCCTCGACGAGCCCTCGATCGGCTTGCACCAGCGCGACAACCAACGGCTGATCGGCACGCTGGAGCGGCTGCGCAACCTCGGCAACACGGTGATCGTGGTGGAGCACGACGAAGAGACCATCCGCACCGCCGATTACGTGGTGGACATCGGGCCCGGGGCGGGGGAGCACGGCGGCACCGTCGTCCATGCCGGCCCGGTCACCGGCCGGGGCGGGTTGCTCTCGAACAAGGAGTCGATCACCGGCCAGTATCTCTCGGGCAAGCGTTCCATACCGGTCCCCGCGCGGCGCCGGCCCGGCACCGGCGAGGTCGTGACGGTGCGCGGGGCCCGGGAGCACAACCTGCACGAGATCGACGTGTCCTTCCCGCTGGGATGCCTGGTCGCGGTCACCGGGGTCTCGGGCTCGGGCAAGTCGACGCTGGTCAACGACATCTTGCTGCGCGTGCTGGCGCAGAAGCTGCACCGGGCCAAGACGCTGCCCGGTCGTCACCGCACGGTCGAGGGAGTGCAGTACCTGGACAAGGTGGTCGACGTGGACCAGGCTCCCATCGGCCGCACCCCCCGTTCGAACCCGGCCACCTACACCGGCGTGTTCGACCACATCCGCAAGCTCTTCGCCCAGACGGCGGAGGCGAAGGTGCGGGGGTACCTCCCCGGCCGCTTCTCGTTCAACGTGCGGGGCGGTCGCTGTGAGGCGTGCGCCGGCGACGGCACGATCAAGATCGAGATGCACTTCCTCCCCGACGTCTATGTCCCCTGTGAGATCTGCCACGGTGACCGCTACAACCGGGACACGCTCGAGATCACGTTCCGGGGCAAGACGATCGCCGACGTGCTCGACCTGTCGTGCGAGGAGGCGCTCGCCTTCTTCGCCAAGCAGCCCCCGATCGCCCGCCACATGCAGACGCTGGTCGACGTGGGTCTGGGATATGTCCGGCTGGGCCAGCCCGCGCCGACGCTCTCGGGCGGCGAGGCGCAACGGGTCAAGCTGGCCAGCGAGCTCAGCCGGCGCCCGACCGGCCACACGTTCTACGTGCTCGACGAGCCGACCACGGGCCTGCACTTCGAGGACACCCGCCGCCTCCTCGAGGTGCTGGGCCGGCTGGTGGAGCAGGGCAACACGGTCGTGGTGATCGAGCACAACCTCGACGTCGTCAAGACGGCGGACTGGATCATCGACCTCGGGCCCGAGGGAGGCAACCGGGGCGGCACGGTGGTGGCGGAGGGGACACCCGAGCAGGTGGCCAAGACGGCCGGGAGCTACACGGGCGAGGTGCTCAAGCCCGTGCTGGCCCGGTCGGGTCACGTAATGGCCAGCATCCGCTCCAAGGCGACCCGGGCCCAGGCGGCGACATCGCCGTCGACCTGAATCCGGTTGCGCACCTCGCCGGAGACCAGGCCCTCGAGGATCCAGGCCAGATGGGGCGGATCGATGCGGGACATGGTCGAGCACGGGCAGATGAGCGGGTCCAGGCAGACGACGGTCTTGTCCGGCGTCTCGTCGTCCAGCCGCTTGACCAGGTGGATCTCCGTGGCCACCCCGATCACGGAGCCCGAGGGGGCCGCCGCCACCCCACGGATCAGGTTGTCGGTCGAGCCGACGAGGTCGGCCATCTCCACCACGTCGTGGGCGCACTCGGGATGCACCATCACGATCCCGTCCGGGTGCTCGGCCCGGAAGGCCGTCACGTGCTCGGGCCGGAAGCGCTGATGGACCGAGCAGTGGCCCTTCCACAGCAGCAACGTCGACGTCTTGACCTCGAAATCGCTCAGCCCGCCCAGGGCCAGCCTCGGGTTCCAGACCAACATGGCGTCGGCGCCGTACCCGAGCTCGTACCCGGTGTTGCGACCAAGATGCTGGTCGGGGAAGAACAGCACCATGTCGCCCCGCCCGGCCTCGAGGGCCCAGGTCAGCACGGCCCGGGCATTCGACGAGGTGCACACCGCACCCCCGTGGCGGCCCACGAACGCCTTCAGGGCCGCCGAGGAGTTCATGTAGGTGATGGGGATGAGGCGACTCACGTCGGTGACCTGGGCCAGCTCGTCCCAGGCTTCTTCCACCTGCTCTATGTCGGCCATGTCGGCCATGGAGCAGCCCGCGTTGAGGTCGGGCAGGAGGACCTGCTGGTGGGCACCCGTCAGGACGTCGGCCGATTCGGCCATGAAGTGCACCCCGCAGAAGACGATGAACTCGGCCTCCGTCACTTCGGCGGCCATGCGGGACAGCCCGAAGGAGTCGCCCCGGGCGTCGGCCCAGCGCATCACGTCGTCGCGCTGGTAGTGGTGCCCGAGCACGAACAGTCTCGACCCCAACTCGGCCTTGGCCGCACCGATCATCTGGGCCAGTTCGTCGGCGGTCGCGGTGGTATAGCGCTCGGGGAGCGGGGATTGAAGCCTGAGCATTCTGTATGCCCCCTTTGAGGGAGTGCACCGATTGGCCGGCGGGGACAGCCTGGTCGCCCATCCGCGGGTATGTCGGCCTCGGTGCGAGGTGTAGTGCCGGAAACCAGGCCGGCACCGCCAGTGTATCTGGATCCAGTGCGCGAGAGTTGACCTGATGCAGTACAAGCCCCCCACAGGATCCATTCCCGATGCCCCCGGGTCGTACCAGTTCTACGACGCCGAGGGCCGGGTGCTGTACGTGGGCAAGGCGAAATCCCTGCGCCACCGCCTGCCCAACTACTGGCAGGACTCGGCCAAATTGCAGCCCCGCACGGCCCAGATGGTGGCCCAGGCCGACCACGTGGAGTGGGTGGTGGTGGAGAGCGAGGTGGATGCGCTGATCCTGGAGCACTCGCTCATTCAGGCGCACCTGCCCCGGTACAACGTCCGGCTCAAGGACGACAAGAGCTATCCGTGGCTGGCGGTGACGCTGGACGACGAGTGGCCCCGGCCGGTGGTGATCCGGGGCCGCAAGCGCAAGGGGGTGCGCTACTTCGGCCCCTACGGCCATGCCGGGGCGATCCGTTCCACCCTCGACCTGCTGGTGCGCAGCTTCCCGGTCCGCACGTGCTCGGACACCAAGTTCGTGCGCCACGAGCGCCTCGGCCGGCCGTGCCTGCTCTACGACATCGAGCGTTGCTCGGGCCCCTGCGTCAAGGCGGTCGACCACCCCACCTACGACGCCTACGTCTCGGATCTGATGGGATTCCTCTCCGGGGACACCGAGCCCGTGCTGGACCGGCTCGAAGCCGAGATGCAGGAGGCCTCCGACGCCCTCCAGTTCGAGCGGGCCGCACGCCTGCGCGACCGGATCGCCGTGGCCCGCAAGGCGGCCGAGGCGCAGCAGATGGTGTCGGAGCGGGCCGAGGATTTCGACGTGATCGGCATCGCCGAAGACCCGCTCGAGGCGTCCGTGCAGATCTTCCACGTGCGCCGGGGCCGGGTCGTCGGCCACCGCGGCTTCGTGGCCGAGAAGGTGGAGGACCTCAGTGCCCCCGAATTCATGGGGCTCGTGCTGGGCCAGGTCTACGGGGCGGTGGGGACGGAGATCCCCCGCCGGGTGCTGGTCCCCGAGGAGCCGGCCGACCTCGACCTCCTCTGCCGCTGGCTGCGCACCGTGCGGGAGGGCCCGGTCGACATCGTGGTGCCCCGACGCGGCGCCAAACGGGCCCTCCAAGAGACCGTCACCCGTTCCGCCTCCGAGGACCTCGCCCGCCACCGGCTGCGGCGGGCGGCCGATCACAACGCCCGCTCCAAGGCTCTGACCGAGCTGCAGTCCGCCCTCGGCCTGCGCGAGGCGCCGTTGCGCATCGAGTGCTTCGACATGAGCCACCTGCAGGGGACCGACTACGTGGGCTCGATGGTCGTGCTCGAGGACGGCCTGGTCAAGCGCTCCGACTATCGCCGCTTCAAGGTCAAGACGGTCAGGGGCAACGACGACTACGCCGCCATGGAGGAGGTCCTGACGCGCCGCCTCAGCGCGCTCGGCCGGGCCGAACGCCCCCGCCGGTTCGCCTACCGCCCCAACCTGTTGCTGGTCGACGGCGGCAAGGGCCAACTCGGCGTGGCCGAGAAAGTGGTCAACGAGCTCGGCCTGGGCGATGAGATCGAGCTGGCGTCGCTGGCCAAGCAATTCGAGGAGGTCTACCGCCCCGGTTCGCCCGAACCCGTTCGCCTGCGGCGTGGGTCTGATGCCCTCTACCTCCTCCAGCGGGTGCGCGACGAGGCCCACCGCTTCGCCATCACCTTCCACCGCGAGAAGCGGGGCAAGCGCATGACCAGCAGCGTGCTGGACGGGATCCGGGGGCTCGGGCCGTCGCGCAAGGCACGCTTGATCAAGGAATTCGGGGGCGTGAACGCGGTGCGGGCGGCGTCCCTGGAGGAATTGCTGGCGCCATCGTGGCTGCCCGACGAGGTTGGGCTCGCGGTGTACGAAGGCGTGCGCAAGACTGGGCGCCAATGAGCGAGTTCCTCGTAGTGACGGGGATGTCCGGGGCGGGACGTTCGACGGCCGCCGCGTCGTTGGAGGACCTGGGCTGGTTCGTCATCGACAACCTGCCGGCGGCGCTCATCGTCAACATGGCCGACATGGTCAACCTGCCCGGCGCCGAGATCGAACGCGTGGCCCTGGTCATCGGGCGCGGGAGCGGGAGCACGGGGTCGGACTACCTCGACGACCTGCCCGGCCTGCTCGACGCGCTGGCGGCCAACAGCAACCGGGTGCGCGTCCTCTTCCTCGACGCCAGCGACGACGTGCTCATCCGGCGCTACGAGGGCACGCGCCGCCGCCACCCGCTGGCCGCCCGGGGGGTCGAGGAATCGATCGCCGACGAACGGAGGCTCCTGGGGCCCGTGCGCGAGCGCGCCGACCTGTTGATCGACACCGGGGAGCTCAACACCAACCAGTTGCGCACGCGCGTGCTCGAGGCCTTCGGCGACGAGGGTGGGGCGTCGTCCATGCGCACGTCCGTGGTGTCGTTCGGCTACAAGTTCGGCCTGCCGCTCGACGTGGACGTCGTGTTCGACTGCCGCTTCCTCCCCAACCCGTTCTGGCTCGAAGAGTTGCGGCCGTTCAGCGGCCTCGATGCACCCGTGCGCGAGTACGTCCTGGCCCAACCCGAGACCAAGGAGTTCCTCGACAAGGTGGACGGGTTGCTGACCGGGATCATCCCGTCGTTCGAGCGCGAGGGGAAGTCGTACCTGACGATCGCCCTGGGGTGCACGGGCGGCCGCCACCGTTCCGTGGCGCTGGCCGAGGCGCTGGGCGAGCGGTTCCGCGGCCACGGCACCGCGGTGTCGGTCTTCCATCGGGACGTGGAGCGTTGACGCCGCCGGCCGTGGTGGCGCTCGGCGGGGGGCACGGGACGGCCGTGACGTTGCGGGCGGCCCGGCGCTACGCCGGCTCGTTGACGGCGGTGGTCTCGGTGGCCGACGACGGCGGCTCGAGCGGGCGTCTGCGCGAGATCCTCAACGTGGTCGCCCTGGGCGACCTGCGCAAGTGCCTCGTGGCGCTGGCCGCCGAGGACTCGGCCCTGGCGCTGGCCTTCGAGCACCGCTTCGACGAAGGGGAATTGGCGGGCCACGCCCTGGGCAATCTCATTCTGGCCGGCCTGGTCGAGGCCACCGGTGACCTTGTGTCCGGCGTGCGGGCCGCGGCCGAGCTCCTGGGCGCCGCGGGCGACGTCCTGCCGGCCACCGTCGAGCGGGTGGTGCTCAAGGCCGAGTCGGAGAGCGGTCAGGTGGCCGGCCAGGTCGCCGTGTCGCGGGCCGACAACATCGAGACGGTGTCGCTCGTGCCGGGGGATGCGGGGGCGCCGCAGCTGGCCATCGAGCGGATACTGGCGGCCGACCAGATCGTCATCGGCCCCGGGTCGCTCTTCACCAGCGTGCTGGCGGCGGTGGCGGTGGAGGGCATCGCCGATGCCGTGACCCGCTCGCGGGGCCAGCGCGTCTACGTGTGCAACCTGCGCCCCCAGCGGCCCGAGACCGCCGGATTCGACGTCGCGGCCCACTTGGACGCTCTGAGCAGGCATAATGTAACTGTGGACGTGGTCCTTTGTGACACCAGTCAGGGCATGGCCCTGGGCGATTTGGGTATTTCAGCCCTGGATATCCCCCTTACCGGGGGGAATGCTCTGGTACACAGTCCAGTCAGACTGGCGCACGCGCTCGCAAGTCTGCTGGCATAGACACCTCGAGGGAAGAAGGTCCAGATGTCGGTGAGGGTCGGTATCAATGGATTCGGGCGGATCGGGCGCAACTTCCTCCGGGCCGCTTTGGCGAGCGGGGCCGATGTCGAGGTGGTGGGCGTCAATGATCTGACGTCGCCCGAGACCCTCGCCCATCTCCTTCGGTACGACTCGACGCAGGGCCGCATGCCGGTCCGGGTCGATGTCGAGGGCAGCGACCTCTTGGTCGGCGAGCACCACATCAGGGTGATGGCCGAGCGCGAGCCCGAGCAACTGCCCTGGGGCGCCCTCGGGGTCGACGTGGTGATCGAGTCGACGGGGCGCTTCACGTCGCGCGCCGACGCGGCGGGGCACCTCCACGGGACGGTCAAGCGGGTCATCATCTCGGCGCCCTCGTCGGACGCGGACCACACCTTCGTGATCGGCGTGAACGACGACGAGTTCGACCCCGAGAAGCACATCGTCGTGTCCAACGCCTCGTGCACCACCAACTGCTTCGTCCCGATGGTCAAGGTGATCGACGACAACTTCAAGATCGTCAGCGGCCTCATGACCACCGTGCACGCGTATACGAACGATCAGAACCTGCTCGACCTGACGCACACCGACCTGCGGCGGGCCCGGGCCGGTGCGGTCAACATCGTGCCCAGCAGCACCGGGGCCGCCCGAGCGACGAGCCTGGTGCTCGAGTCCATGAAGGGGCGGCTCGACGGCATGTCCCTGCGCGTGCCGCTCCCGGTCGGATCCATCACCGACTTCACCGCCGTGGTGAACGGGAATCCCTCGGTGGCCGAGGTCAATGCCGCCTTCGCCGAGGCCGCAGCCAAGCCGCCGCTCGACCACGTGCTCGACTACACCGAAGACCTGCTGGTCTCGAGCGACATCGTCGGCAGCCCCGCCTCGTGCACCTTCGACGCCGGGCTGACGATGGTGCAGACCATCAACGACGACATGTCGCTCGTCAAGACCGAGGGTTGGTACGACAACGAATGGGGCTACTCCAACCGCCTGGTCGATCTCACCGTGCTGGTAGGGGAGTGACACGGTGAATCCACTGCACGGTCTGCCGCTCCTCGAGGACCTTCCCGACATAGAGGGGCGACGCGTGCTGGTGCGGGTCGACTTCAACGTCCCCCTCCACATCGGCATCGACGGACGGGCCACCGTGGCCGACGGCTTCCGCATCACCGCCGCGCTGCCCACGTTGCACTGGCTCTTGGACCGTGGCGCCGAGGTCGTGGCCTGCTCGCACCTCGGCCGGCCGGCCGCCGCCCGGGACCCGCGTTGGGAGATGGACCCGGTGCGCGAGCGTCTCAACGCCCTCTGCCCCGGCATCGAGCTGGGCGAGAACCTGCGCTTCTTCGCCGGGGAGAAGGCCAACGACCCCGAGTTCGTGACCACCTTGATCGAGGGCTTCGATGCCTATGTGAACGAGGCCTTCGGCGTGGCCCACCGCAGCCATGCGTCGATCGTCGGCCCCCCGCAGTTCCTGCCGAGCGCGGCGGGCTTGCGCCTGGCCCGGGAGGTCGAGGTGCTGGGCGGCATCCTCGCCTGCCCGGCCCGCCCCTTCGTGGCCGTCGTGGGCGGGGCGAAGGTGGCCGACAAGATCGAGGTGCTCAAGGCGCTCGCCCCCAAGGTCGACACGCTCATCGTGGGTGGCGGCATGGCGTTCACGTTCCTGGCCGCCCAGGGACACCATGTCGGGAGCTCCCTGCTGGACCCCGACCACATCGCCGACTGCCGGGCCCTGCTCGAATCCGGTCTCGATATCCGGCTGCCGACCGACATCCGGGCCCTCGAGCCCGGCGGGACATTCGGGCCGCTGTCCGATCGGGGCGGGGTCAAGGTGATCGAGAAGGATCTCCCCGACGGGTGGACCGGGCTCGATATCGGTCCCGAGTCAGCCGCCGCCTTCGCCGCCGCCGTCCGGCCCGCCGGAACGGTCCTGTGGAACGGGCCGATGGGTGCCTTCGAGGACCAGCGGTTCGCGGCCGGCACCGCCGAGGTGGCAGAGGCGGTCGCCCAGTGCGAGGGGTTCTCCGTCGTCGGGGGTGGCGACAGCGCGAGCGCCCTCGACGAGCTCCACTTGTGCGAGAAGGTCGACTTCCTCTCGACGGGTGGCGGGGCCTCACTGGCCTTCATCGAGCGCGGTGGTGACCTGCCGGCCCTCGAGGCCTTACGTCACGCGCCGAACGCACCGGCCTAGTGGCAGCGTCACCCCGTCGCCCGCTCATCAGCGGGAACTGGAAGATGCACCACGACCACATCGAGGCGCTCCATATGGTCCGCGACCTCGGCCTGCGGATCAAGCCCGAGGACGTGGCCGCCGTCGACGTCTCCGTGCACCCGCCCTTCACCGACCTGCGTACGGTCCAGACCCTGGTCGAGAAGGAAGGGATCCCGGTGACCCTGGGGGCCCAGCACTGCTCCGACGAGGACGTGGGACCCCGTACGGGCGAGATCAGCCCCCACATGCTGGCCCGTCTGGGCACCCGCTACGTCATCGTCGGCCACTCCGAGCGCCGCACCCTCTTCGGCATGACGGACGCCACGGTGGCGTCCACCCTCAGGGCGGCGCTCCGCCACGACATGACCCCCATCGTGTGCGTGGGCGAGACCGAGGAGGAGCGGGCGCTGGGCCAGACCGAATCCAGGCTCGAGGAACAGGTCCTGGCCGCTCTCGAGGGGTTGTCGGCCGAGCTGACCGGCGGCCTCGTCGTGGCCTACGAGCCACTGTGGGCCATCGGCACGGGTCAGGCCGCCTCGGCCATGGATGCGGAGGACGCCTGCCTCTTCATCCGGAGCCTGGTGGCGAAACTGGCCGGCGAGCCGGCCGCCGGGACGATCCGCCTCCAGTACGGGGGCTCGGTCCACGGTGACAACGCGGCCGAATTCATGGCGGAGCCCAACGTCGACGGCCTGCTGGTGGGGGGAGCGAGCCTCCAGGCGGCCAGCTTCCTTGACATCATTCGTGCCTGCGGCGCCTGCTACCGTTCCTAAGCCGTTCCGGCCGCACCGCACCGCGTTGGAGGAAGTGTCTCAGTGTCCGTAGCAACCTGGATCTATATCGTCATTGAAGTCACCTCGGCGCTCGGCCTGATCTTTCTCATCCTGATGCACAGCGGCAAGGGCGGGGGCCTGTCCGACATGTTCGGGGGCTCGGTCGGAGCCGCCGCACAGGGCTCCACGGTGGTCGAGCGCAACCTTGACCGCATCACCGTCACGGTCGCCATCATCTTCGCCTTCGCCACCCTCACCTTGGATCTTCGGTTGCAGTGACCTACCCGGGTCATCGGCCCGGGTGGCGGCGAAGTCTGACCCTGTGCAGCGCGACCCTGGCCTTCCTCGTGGCCGGATCGGGGATGGTCGCGGCGACCACACCTAAGACGACGGTGACCTACGTCAGCGTGGCCGGGGGTTCTCTCTCCTTCGGGGTGATGCAGAGTCCGACCGGGTGCAACGCGCACACGCCGACGGGGGACTCCCCGGCCACCTTGATGGTCTTGGGCGCCGTGCTCCCCAGCCCCTTCGTGGTCAGCCCGGAAGGGTCCCCGACATCGAACTCGAATGATCTCATCGTGCAGTCCGAGCTCATCAGCACGAAGCCCGAGACGATCGTCTACACCTTGAACGCCAAAGCCGTGTGGTCCGACGGCGTACCGATCACGGCCAAGGACTTCACGTACGCCTGGGAGCAGCAACGCGGCGACCCGACGTCGAACCCGGCGACGGTCGCCAGCACGGCCGGCTACCGGGACATCAAATCGGTGAAGGGGAGCGACAACGGGCGGACGGTCACGGTGATCTTCCGCCAGCCGTTCGCCGACTGGCAGATGCTGTTCTCCAACCTGCTGCCGGCCCACATCATGAAAAAGGTGGGATGGAACCCGAAGTGCAGCACCGTCAACCCCGCCATCGACCTGTCGGGAGGCCCCTTCCGCCTCGCCAAGGTGTCCGCCCGAACCATCGTGTTGCGCGCCAACCCGAAGTGGTGGGGAACGCCTCCGAACGCGCGGAGCATCACGGTGCACATCGCCTCGAGCACCACGCAGCTGGCCCGGTGGGTGGGCTCCGGCTTTGTGCAGGTGGCGTTGCCCGACGCGCTCTCGCCTTCGTTCCTGGACGAAGTGACGTCCCTGCCCCATGTCCAGAGCAGCATCGGCCTCTCCGACACCGTGCTGCAAATGGAGATGGCCAGCGGCCCGGGCAGCCAATTGACGCCCGACATGCGCTTGGCGCTGGCGCTTTCGCTCGACCGGCAAGCCCTGGTCAACAGGCAGGCGAACTGGGTGCTCTCGAGCGTGCAGGTGGCGACGAGCCACATCTACGCGCAGGGGCAGACCGGGTATCACTCGTCACCCACCACGACGCCGACCACCACCGCCAACGGGGTGCCGACCACGTCGACGTCCACCTCGACCACCATGATCGGCCAGGGCGGCAGCATCAATTTCCCGGTCGTCCCCAGCCCGCAGGAGGCCGCGACCCTGATGACCGCTTCGGGGTACACCCGCACGGCCCCCGGCGTGTGGCAGAACGGGTTCGCGGTGGCGCTCTCGCTCCGCCTCGTCGTCGACGAGGGCGATCCGTGGGCCGCCTCCGCCGCCCCGCAGCTCGAGTCCCAGCTCACGAGTGCCGGGTTCGCCGTCTCGATCATTCCGGCGGCGAGCGCCACCGCCGCCGGCGAGGCGCTGTCCGATGGCTCGGCGGACATGGCACTCATGCCCCGCGCCACGTCGCCCTTCCTGAGCCAGTCCATGGCCTGGTACTCGGACCTGCTCGGGCCCCCCGGTCAGGACGGCTCACAGGACTGGAGCAACTATCAGAGCACCACGTTCGAGAACCTGGTCACCAAGGCCTCGCAGCAACTGAACCCCACCACCGCCGCGACGGACTACACCGCGGCCGACCTGCAGCTGTGGGACGACGTCGTGGCCGTCCCCCTGTTCACCGAGCCGAGTGTGCTGGTGTGGAGCCGCAAGTCCGGGGGCGTGACGCCGACGCTGACGAGCGACAGCCTCCTCTGGTACGCCCAATACTGGGCCGTCCGGGTGCCCGAGGCCACGAACAACACCACCCCGGCGCTGCCGACCCCCCCCTGACACACCCCTACCCGGAGGTCTCACGCGATCTGCTCCCTCAAGGGGTCCATTGGGCACGCGCTACGCTCTCGGGGCGCTCCTCGGAGTGGCATGCCGGTCGGAGTGGCGGAATAGGCAGACGCGCCAGCTTGAGGGGCTGGTGCCCGCAAGGGCGTGGGGGTTCAAGTCCCCCCTCCGACACCATTCAGTGGGTTCCAACCCAACAATCGGTGTCTCAAGTGA
>Ga0307374_10008723_pt1 | contig 15079 bp, 17 predicted proteins | sample OX3MG_FD_202532 | JGI IMG/M metagenome (GOLD analysis project Ga0307374, IMG submission 202532) | Soil microbial communities from Risofladan, Vaasa, Finland - OX-3 | ecosystem: Environmental > Terrestrial > Soil > Coastal area > Acid sulfate soil | place: Finland: Risofladan, Vaasa | collected... | reverse complement strand
GCTGCGGCCCCTCGCCCACGACCAGCTTCGAGCCCGGCAGATCGAGATCGAGAAACGCCGGCAGATTCTTCTCCATTGCGACACGTCCGACCGAAAGGAATATCGGCCGCTTGAAGCCGATATCCTCCTGCCGATGACCGGGGTCGAATTTCGCCGGATCGACACCGCGGCTCCACGGCCGCAGATTGCGAAACCCCTTCGCCGACAACGCCGCGCGCATCGATTCCGTCGCGACCATGATGCCGCGTGCCGGCGCATGGAAGCGCCGCAGGACGCCGTAGGTGACGCGCGACGGGATGGCACAGCGCGCCGCGAGGTATTCGGGAAAGCGGGTGTGATACGCAGTGGTGAAGCCGAAAGCGCTATCGAGGCACCAACGCCGCACGGCAAAGCCGAGCGGGCCTTCGGTGACGATGTGGATCGCGTCGGGCCGTGCCCGTTCGATCAACGTGGCGGCCGGTCGCGCGGCGCCGAACGCGAGACGGATCTCGGGATAGAACGGACACGGCACGGTCGAAAACATGTCGGGCGTTAGCGTCGTCACCGCGTGGCCCATGGTGCCGAGCTCGGGCAGCATCGATTTGAGGGTGCGCACCACGCCGTTGACCTGGGGCGGCCAGGCGTCGCTGGCGATGAGGATGTTCACGCGGCGGGTTCGAACGCCTTCTCTGCCCGCGCAACGGGGCGCAGCGGATCGAGGGCGTTGAGTTCGACCCAGCGGACGATTTCGAGCTGGCCATCGAAATGCTCGACCAGGGCGGTGCAACTTTCGACCCAGTCGCCGTCGTTGCAATAGAGAACGCCTTCGATCGTGCGGATCTCGGCCTGATGGATATGGCCGCAGACGACGCCGTCGACCTGCCGGCGGCGCGCCTCGCCGACGATCGCGTCGGCGTAATCGCTGACGAACTGGACCGCGTTCTTGACCTTGCCTTTGAGATAGGCCGAGAGCGACCAATAAGGGTAGCCGAAGCGGCGGCGCACGACGTTGTAGTAGTGGTTGAGTTTGAGCGACAGCTCGTAAGCGCCGTCGCCGAGAAGCGCGAGCCACTTGGCATAACGCACGATGCCGTCGAAATCGTCGCCGTGCAGGACCAGGAGCCGCCGCCCGTCGGCGGTGACGTGCACCGCGTCTTGCACCAGCTCGACACCGCCGAGCTGCAGATCGACCCAGTTGCGCAGCCACTCGTCGTGGTTGCCGGGAATGTAGAAGACCTTGGTGCCCTTGCGCGCCTTGCGCAGGACCTTCTGGATTACGTCGTTGTGGCTTTGCACCCAGTACCAACTCTTACGCAGGCGCCAGCCGTCGACGATGTCGCCGACGAGATAGAGGAAATCCGAATCGGTATGCCGCAGGAAATCGAGCAGGAACTCGGCCTTGCAGCCGCGCGTGCCCAAATGAATGTCGGAGATCCAAATCGATCGGTAGCGATGGATGCCGTCGATATGGTCCATCGCGCGGCTTATTCCCCCGAGGCGGGTACGAATCTCACCATGCCGCTTTGCTAACACGGGGCGATGACCGATTTGTTCTGGTTTCGAGTCGGTTTGGTGACGGGCTCAGCCCGAGGCGGCCGGCGCCGGCGGGCCGATGGCGCTCTAGATTTGTCGATTATGGAGCGGAGCGGATCATTCGACCACCGTTGCCGCCGGTGCGCGCGGATGACAATGTCGGCACCCGACAGACACCGCCGCTTGCAGGCCGCTCTTATGAAACCATCTCAGCCCCCGCGCCCCCCTCAAACCACGCCAGCCGCCGGCAATCGCGCCATCGTCACCATCGTCGGACCCGATCGCGTCGGCATCATTGCCGGCATCGCCAATGTGCTGGCCGACGCGAACGCCAACATCATCGATATCAGCCAGTCCGTCCTCCGCGAGTTCTTCGCAATGATCATGATGGTGGACCTCGAGCAGTCGACGATTCCCTTCGACAGCTTACGCGAGCGGCTGCAAGGGAAAGGCAAAGACCTGGCGGTTGAGGTGTCGATCCAGCGCGAGGACATCTTCAAGGTGATGCACCGCATCTAGCCCCGGACAGCCCATGAAATACACGAACTTCTCGGCCGAGGAGATTCTCGAGACCGTCAACATGGTCCGGCTCGAGCGACTCGACATCCGCACCATCACGGTCGGAATCAGTCTGCTCGACTGCACGGGCGAAACCGCCGCGCAGGTCTCCGGCAAGGTCTATGACAAGGTCACCGCCGTCGCGGGCAAGCTTCGGCAGGTGAGCGCGGCGATCGCCAGCGAATTCGGCGTCCCGATCGTCAATAACCGGGTCGCGGTGACGCCGGTCGCGCTTATCGCCGGCAACCTGACCGAGGACGGCATCGTGCAGGTCGCGCAGGCGCTCGATCGCGCTGCCGACAGCATCGGCATCGACTTCATCGGCGGCCTGTCGGCCCACGTCGAAAAGGGCATCGGCGACTCCGACGGCCGGCTGATCGCGGCCATCCCGCAAGCCTTGGCGGAGACCAAGCGGGTCTGCGCCTCGGTCAACGTCGCGTCGACGCGCGCCGGCATCAATATGGACGCCGTCGCGCTCATGGGCCGGACGATCAAGCGGCTTGCCGAGCGGACGGCAAATGCGGATTCGATCGGCTGCGCCAAGCTGGTGACCTTCTGCAATGCCGTCGACGACAATCCCTTCATGGCCGGCGCCTATCACGGCATCGGCGAGCCGGAATGCGTCGTGAACGTCGGCATCAGCGGCCCCGGCGTGGTGCTGCGCGCGCTCGCGGATGCGGGCGACGTCGATTTCGGCACGCTGGCGAGCATCATTCGCGGCGCGGCGTTCAAGATCGCCCGCGCCGGCGAGCTGATCGGGCGCACCGCGGCGCAGCGGCTGGGCCTTCCGTTCGGCATCATCGACCTGTCGCTGGCGCCGACGCCCGCGGAAGGCGACAGCGTCGCGCGCGTGCTCGAAGCCATGGGCTTGGCGCAGGTCGGAACCCATGGATCGACGGCCGCGCTCGCGCTCTTGAACGACGCGGTGAAAAAGGGCGGCGCGATGGCGTCGAGCCATGTCGGCGGCCTCTCCGGTGCATTCATTCCGCTGTCGGAGGACGAAGGCATGATCGCCGCCGCCGCGCGCGGCGAGATCACGCTCGACAAGCTCGAGGCGATGACCGCCGTGTGCTCGGTCGGCCTCGACATGATCCCGGTCCCCGGCGACACGCCGGAGGAAACCTTGGCGGCGATCATCGCCGACGAGGCGGCGATCGGCGCCATCAACAAGAAGACGACGGCGGTCCGCCTGATTCCGGCCGTGGGGAAAAAGGTGGGCGATTGGGTCGATTTCGGCGGCCTGCTCGGACGGGCACCCGTCCTTCCCATCAATCGCAATTCGAGCGAGCGGTTCATCCGACGCGGCGGACGGATTCCGGCGCCGCTGCAAGCGCTGACGAACTAGCCGGGCCTTCGACCGATCGACCGAAAGGTATTGGCTGACCCAATATTTACGGTGCTATCGCGTACGGTCCAATTGGGCGCGTCAGGAACAAAAAAATGGTGGGCGTGGCAGGGATTGAACCGACGACCCCTTCCCGCTCGCGATCGACATAGGGCTCCCGCGTTGGCGGTCTCATACCAATGTCATTCCTTCGCGAACGAAGAGTTTGGTGGCGAGTCTTGTTCACTACTCAACAGATTTTGAGACACCCGCGTAGGCATTATACGTCAAGGACTTAGATCAACTAGGTGCAAATTAGGTGTACAGAGCCAAGAGAGCCAAAAATCTTTTTGTCGGTTTGAACCAAGACCGGATAGAAATCCGAACGCGTGATATGTGACCCGTTGCGGGCTGCACGACAACCCCATTCGTGCTATCATGCATACATGAAAACGCTAACGGCTAAATCGGGAAATCGCGGCGGTAAAGGCTACACGATTGGCCGCCAGGGCTTCGCAAAAATCAGCGCCATCGAGGGCATCCGAATCACTGCGGCGATGGATGCGGACTTTCATGAGTTCGAGCGCAACGGCCTTTCCGCCGCAGAACGACGCAAGGTGATTGCCAAGAAATACGGGAAAGTCCGCTAGCGACCCGGTATGTATGACGCCGTAGAAGACCCATATTGCTGTACGGGTACAACGGTCCTTAAGAATATTGCTGGCATCCGCGATCAAGCAGCGCTTGATAGGTTTGAGGCGGTAAGCACGGCTCAGCGGTCCGACGAACCGCTCCCGCAGGGGCGGCTGAATGTCATCCACTACTGCGCAATCCACCATCACCTGTTTCAGGATGTGTATGCCTGGGCGGGGAAGTTCCGTACCGTGCGCATCAGCAAGGACGGCAGTGCGTTCTGTTATCCCGAGAACATCACCCGAGAGATGAAGGCCCTCTTTGCCGACCTCAAGCGCCGCCGTCATTTACAGGGCTTATCTCGCGACGAATTCGCGACCCAGGCGGCTCACTTCCTCGCGACCCTCAATGCCATTCATCCATTTCGCGAAGGCAACGGCCGTACCCAGACGAGCTTTCTAGCGCTCCTGGCCGATCGGGCCGGGCACCCTATCGCGCTCCAAAGGATCAATCCCGAAGCCTTTCTGGCCGTGGTCATCGCGAGCTTTCAGGGAAATGAAGGACCGCTCACTGAAGAGCTTCGGCGACTCGTTGCGCCGTGACCTAACTATTTGCGCAGAAACCGGCGGGCTCGATCATCGTGGCCAAGCGTTCGCCGCGACGAACTGCGTAGGTTACGGTGCGGGTTACGGTGACAGGGTTACGGTGACAGTTTACTGAACATGTCGTCTTGCGGCGTCTTCGCTGGCTGGCGCGGGGCAAGGGGGCGGGCGACCTCGCGCTCCAGGCGCTGGATCCAACCTGCCGATCCGACCGGCCGCCCGGTAGTCTCCAAGCGGCGTAGCGGTGTGAAGGCGGCGTCCTCGTCGAAAGCCTCGACGAGAAAATCGGCGAACCGTCCCACCCGCTCCAACACCGGAGCTGTCGTCACCACGCCATCGTCCCGGCCGCCGAGATGGGCCTGCACGCTCGACCAGGGCCAATCTTCCGCGCGCTCGACCAAGCGGGCTCGCACCGGATTGAGCGAGACATAGCGGATGGCGGCGATCAGATGATCCTCGTCCATCGCCACCGAGCCGAACCGCGCCTGCCACAGATGCCCGGTCCATCGGTGGCGCGCGTTGACGTGAGCCGTGTAGCGCCGGTGGAGCTCGCCGAAGGTGCGCCTCAGCCCGTCCTCGTCCTGCGGCGTCACGATGACATGGACATGGTTGGGCATCAGGCAATAGGCCCAGATCGCGGCCCCCGCCTTGGCCGCCGCCGCGCCGAGGAGATCGCGGTAGAGACGGTAATCCCCATCGCCGAAGAATGTCGTCTCCCGGCGATTTCCACGCTGAGTCACATGGTGCGGAATGCCGGGAACCACCAAGCGGGCGATGCGAGCCATCATCCAGCATCGCGGCGATCGGGAGAAAAGTAAACTGTCACCGTAATGCGTTGGGCGAGAAGTAGCCGGCGGGAAGCTGGCGAGGCGCTCCGGGACTTTCAAGAGACGGTGTCGCCCGCCCCAGGTGCCATAGGCATCACGCTCAAATCGGCGGCGCTGTGCGCACTCGGTAATCGTATGCGATTTAGACGAAATCAACTCTGACCCCGTTTACTTTCACCTGTCACCAAGGAAAATAGGATTTCGGTGCCTTGAGCATCCGGGAACTCCTTCACATATTTTTCTGTCATTTCCCAACTTCTATGTAGGTACGTATCTCGATCCTCGGTGGACTTCGCATCCGCATGCCAGTTGGCATAAGCGTACTCGATTCGGTTTGCGCGGCGAAAATACACATCACCCCCGAGTATTGGGACTCTGGCTGTTCGCAAAAGCGTTGCGGCGCGCAACGTGTCGTCTCGCCGTAGAGCAACGTCATGAATGCCGAGCGCGGCAAGTGACACGCCGTTTGACGCTAAGAAACGCATGTATTCTACCAAACTTATATCGCTCATGGTCCTGCTGGCGGGTTCGGTAAAAATACCCGATGATTGATCATGCCTTGCGAGGCTCTCATAAATTGAAACTCTCCCTCGTACCAATTGCCATTACCGCTCATGTACGAGCCTGGAATTCGTAACATTTCATATTGCTCTCCATCTCCCCCCGTAACTGTACTGACTGTCCCAGAGCTTTCAAACGCACCAACGGATTCAGGGAAAGAATGAAATTCTCCAGCGTCGCCCATTTGTTGCAAGACCTTGTCCGAATATTGTGTTCCTGTAAAAAAGCTCGGGGTATCAGTCGCAAGGATGCCTGCTTCATCAGTTACACCGCCGAAGAGCAAGCTCCCGAGGTCCTTTAACACCCCCCCCGACTCTACCGGCGATAAAATCAAACGGGCTTATTGGGTGTCCAAGAGCTTCGTCCTTGGCTGTGCACTGACCTGGGTTCGGAGCGGCACCACATGTATTAAACAGGTATCCAAACGCTCCTGTAATTGCGCCGTTTTGGAATTTCCCGCCGCCGGCGACAGAGCCGATGCCACCCGCGACGGATTCAGCGATGAGGCCCTCGGTGTAATTGAGTTGACCGATTTGAGTGACAGCCGGTGCCGCCGCAGCGCCGAATCCGGCACTGAGCGCGCCGGAGCCGCAGTCGCTGCCCGATGCCGCCGCCGCCGCACAGCCGACAAGGGCGTGGCCCGCAACGTTTTCAACGAACGAGGGGTTGAGGTCGCCATTGGCGGTCAGATAGGAGGGGTTGTGTCCAGTGATGTCACCGACCTCATCGAACGCGGCGGCTTCGGCGCCGGCGATGGCGCCGGCTTCGAGGGCGACGCCGAGCTTGCCGCTGGTGACGCCGGCCTGGAGTGCAGCTGTCCCGGCGGCGACGCCGATGGCGCACTCTTGGCAGGCGACGGCAGATGCCGCGATGGTCGCGATGTTGATGGCCTCGCCCAGATAGGGCACCGAATAGACGGCGCGGGTGATCGCAAACACGTCCTCGAAGTGCTGCACCGGGTTGAAGATGTGGCTGATGAAGCAGAAGAAGCCGCAGAGCCCGCTGGGGTCGGTGTAGCGGAGCGGGTTGTTGCCGACGTAAGAGTAGCGGTTCCAGCCCTGGCTGCTGTATTCCGCCCCCACCAGCGGGTCGGCGCTTGTGAAGCGGCCGATGTAAGGGTCGTAGACCCGGCCGTTGAGGTGGAGGAGCGCGACGTCCTGCAGCTCCTCCTGGTCGGTGAAGCCGCGGGTGGTCTGGCTCGCGAGGCTGTTGTTGGTGTCGTCGCTGCCGTTGGGTGAGGAGCGGTCGGCCGGAGGCCGGACGAAACGCTCCGGGGGAGCGTTTCGAGCGACGGAACCGCTTGCCCCAGGCGTTCCTCCGGTCCGGCGTTGCCGGCCGGAGGACAGGCTCCGCTGTCCTGCTCGACCACCGCGCCGCTGTCGTCGGTCAGGGCCGCGACCGAGCCCAGGTGGTCCTTGTGGAAGTAGCGGTTCTTCTTGGTGCCGTCGCTGAATTCATAGTGGGCGCCGATCATCTCGCCGCCGGCGAAGAGATAGTCGTTCCACTGCCAGGTGCCGCCCGAGCCGAGGAATTTCTCAGCCAGGATGCCGCCGCCGTTGACATAGACGGTGGTGCCTTCGGGCGCCACCTGCTGGAAGCGCTGGTGCTCAGGCCATCCTTGACACCTATACGACATTGTCGTATAAACCCGGTATGCGAGCCAAGAGGAAAGCGGCGCGCACGGCGCTGGGCCGGCGGATCGAGAGCGCGGCACTCGACGTCGCGGCCCATCTGCGCGGCGCGCGGCCCGGTCTTTTGTCCTACGAGGCGGTCGTTCCTGAGACGGTCGATGTGGCGGCGTTGCGCATCCGGCTGGGGCTGTCGCAGGCCGCGTTTGCCCGGACGTTCGGGCTCGATCTCACGGCTGTCCAGGCCTGGGAACAAAGCCGCCGCCGCCCGGATCGGGCCGCGCGTATCCTGCTTGCCGTGATCGCGCACGAGCCGAAGGCCGTGTTGCGCACGCTGGCGGCGGAAGCCGCCGAGTAACAGCAAGACCTGCCGCGGCAACGGCCTGATGAAAGTCGTTGCCAGTCAAAACTACGCACGCCGCGCGACACGGCTGCTGTCAGCGGAAGAGCGCGCCATCGCCGAGGCCGAGATCATCGCGCGGCCCGATGCCTGGCCGGTCATTCAAGGCACCGGCGGTGCGCGCAAGGCGCGGATCGCCCTGTCGGGCCGCGGCAAGCGCGGTGGTGCGCGGCTGATCTATTTCTACGCGCCGACGGACTCGTTGCTGGCGCTGCTCGACCTATACGCCAAGGGCGACAAAGAGGATTTGACTGCCGCCGACAAGAGCGCCATCCGTGCCGCGATCCATGCGATTCGCATCGCGCTGCGCGCCGCGCCCTGAGCGCGCATTCCTCAGCGGAGCGCCGCGCCCACTATCGCCTACGGTCCGGCTGGGTGCGTCAGGAACAAAGAAAATGGTGGGCGTGGCAGGGATTGAACCTACGACCCCTTCCATGTCAAGGAAGTGCTCTCCCACTGAGCTACACGCCCGCGCGACTGGCGGATTTAGACCAATTCCCGGCTCGTTGGCAAGGATACAGCCGGCGTTCTCAGGCGGCGAGGAAGCGCTCGATCTCGCCGACGAGTTGGCGCAGATGGAATGGCTTAGCGAGCACCGCCGGATCGCGCGGCAGGGTCTCGGCTTCGCCCAGCGCCACGGCGGCAAAGCCGGTGATGAAGATGACGCGCAACAGCGGATGCATGTCGCTGGCCCGGCGCGCCAGCTCGATGCCGTCGATCCCGGGCATGACAACGTCGGCCAGCAGCAAGTCGACCGGATGTTGGGTCGCCCACGACAGGGCGGTCTCGCCGTCACCCAGCGCGCAGACGTCATGCCCCGCGCGGCGCAAGGCGCGGGCCAGGAAGACGCGAATGCTGTCGTCGTCTTCGGCGAGTAGAATGCGAGCCATGGTGTCTCCTCGCCGCGAGCATAGGGCGGAGACTTAAACGAAGGGTTTACCGCCGGCTATGTGGCACGCCGGGCATTTTTCCTTGGAAAAGTGCCGCTTCCCGCGTGACAGCATTGCCTGTTCCTCGTTAAGCTTGACGACATGCACGGCCCGTTGACGGCGACTGAACCAATCGACGTTCTCGCCAATGGCGGACAAGAGGTGCCGCTGGTCCTCGCGTCGCCGCACTCTGGCGCGGAGTATCCTGCGGAGTTTCTGGCCGCCTCGCGCCTCGACGCGTTGACCCTGCGGCGGTCTGAAGACAGCTATGTCGACGAGATCTTCGCGACGGCGCCGGCCATCGGCGCACCGCTGCTGCGCGCCCGATTCCCGCGCGCTTACGTCGATGCCAATCGCGAGCCGTTCGAGCTCGACCCGACGATGTTCGAAGACCTGCTGCCGAACTTCGTCAACTGCCATTCGCCGCGCGTGCGCGTCGGCCTCGGCACGATCGCCCGCGTCGTCGCCTCGGGCGAGGAGATTTATTCCCGCAAGCTGAGGTTCAGCGAAGCGGCGCATCGCATCGAGACCCTCTATCGCCCGTATCATCGGATGCTGAAGGGGCTGCTCGACGCGACGCAACAGCGCTATGGCTTCTGGATCTTGCTGGATTGCCACTCGATGCCCTCGGCGAGCGCGGACCGTGACCGGCGCGACCGTACGTCGCGCGCCGACATGGTGCTCGGCGATTGCCACGGCACCTCGTGTCATCCGACGATCACCGAAACCGCGCATCGCATTCTCAATGCCAAGGGCTACGCGGCGGCGCTCAACACGCCGTATGCTGGCGGCTTCACGACCACGCATTACGGCCGTCCCGCGGCGGGTAATCATTGCCTTCAAATCGAGATCAACCGGGCGCTTTACATGGACGAGCGCAGCTTCGAGCGAAAGCCGTTTCTTGCCCGGTTGGGCGAGGACATGCGCGATCTCGCCGAAGCATTGTCGGCCATCGATCCGGAGCTGCTGCGACCGGCATGAGCGGCGGCGCCGAGATCCGTTTCACGCTGCGCGACTCGGCGCCCGGCGACGAGGAGGGCATTGCCGCGATCTATGCCTACCATGTGCGCGTCGGGCTCGGTTCATTCGAGGAGACTCCGCCAGCGGTCGAAGAGATCGGCCGCCGGCGCGAAGCCATCTTGGCGATGGGCCTGCCGTATCTCGCCGCCGTCGCGGACGGGCGCGTCATGGGCTACGCCTATGCGGCGCTTTACCGGACACGCTCGGCCTATCGCTTCACGCTCGAGGATTCGATCTATGTCGCGCCTGATGCCACGCGACGCGGCATCGGCCGCACATTGCTCGCGCGGCTCATCGAACGCTGCACCGCGCTAGGCTACCGCCAGATGGTGGCGGTGATCGGCGACAGCGCGAACGTCGGTTCGGTTCGTTTGCACGAAGTGCTCGGCTTCACGCGGATCGGCGTGCAGCCGGCGGTCGGCTTCAAGCACGGGCGCTGGGTCGACAGCGTGCTGATGCAGCGGGCACTCGGCGCCGGTGCGGCGACTCTGCCCAAGACGGCAGAATCGGCGTAATCCGCACGCCGTGCTGAAGAAGATTGCGAAGGCGAAGCCGAAGAATGACCGGAAGCCATAGTTCGTTGAAGCAGATACGCCAGATTCTCGCGGCCTGTGTCGTTACCGTGATGATGGCGACGTTTGTCTACGGACTGGTGCTCTTCCCAGATGCTCCGGTCAAAAAATGCATTAACGGACAGCCGGGTGATTATTGCGGAAGGCACGGTCTACACTACACGGCCACCGATTACGCCACGTTCGAGACCTGGCAAACGACGCTTTTCGTAGTCTGGCCGGTTGGCTTGCTAGCCCTCGTGATTCTGCTGCGACCTAAGGTGCGAGGCACTTAGGCGACAAGTCTGGTTTGCGAAGTATAATATCGCCAAAAGAAAAGGCGATATTATACTTTACAAACCACCGGCCAAACCTAGTACCCGAACTTTGCGGGGTTAACGAGGATCGCGTCCGCTATCGGCTCGGCGTCCTCGCGTAACTCGACTGATTTTAGGATCGATACCATCTGTGTCCGATCGCGCGCCAGGGCAGCACGGTCAAACGCAGAGGTTAGACCGGCCGCATAAAGACGCTCGTTGACGGTCATCCCTCCATACCGCGCCTTATTCGGCGGAATGTGAGGGAGATCGATCACTTCTTCGGCTCGTCTTTCGGCTTAGCCTTGGCGATCTTCTTCAGCCGCTTTTCAAACTCGGCCTCGTCCTTGTCCGCCTCGACCATGTGGGCGGCCTCGATGAATTTCTGTCGCTGACTTTTCGATGCTGATTTCGGCTTTGGCATAGGATAACCCCGATTTCCTGGCAGGATTGTCCCTGGCTGGGTTTCATGCAAGCCTCGCGCGAATGGCCGATCAGCCGATTCGCGATTTGATTGATCAATTACTCGGCGCCCGAAAGACGATCAGCGGCGTCCCGGATTGGCAGCCGGCCCCATATGAGGGCGAGGAACGGCTGATCATGCCGTTGCGAATCGACGGCGTGAGCTGTGGGGCTGATTTGTTAATAACAGCTTACCCACTTATCGGACAAAGTAAATATAGAATCATGCTATGTGCGCCGAAATGCATATGGCGCATAGATCATGTAAATGATGAGCCGCATGTCAATTCTTTGAATCGGCCGCTAGACTTGACAGAGTATTGGTTTAACGAGCCGCATTACCATTCGTGGCAAGATAATCGCAGATTCTGTACTTATTTTTCCTTGCCAGATAATCTAGAGAACGCTAGGATAATTCCGCTGGAAATTAGGTCATTCGATAGTTCGTTGCGCTGGTTCTGTGGGCAAACGAACATCGACCAGCCGCCAGCGGGATTGATCTCGCTTCCGCCTAGGAGAAAGTTGCTGTGATCACGCCGGAGACCATCAGCGAAATGCTTGGCCGGGTCGTTGTCGCGACTCAGGTTGAAGATGGCGTGCGTATTTCGACGCATGTTCTGTATCCGTCGAACGGAACGGTCAATGTGGTCGTTCGTGGCGGAACCGATTCGTTTGTCATCTCTGATGAAGGCGGCGCGATCAGTGAAATGATCAGCACCGGCATCCGCACATTCGTTGCTGATCGGGCATTGAGGGTGCACGTAAAAAATCACGGCCTTCTCGTGCAGGATGGCGTGATTTTCTCGCCCAAAGTTCCTCTCGATGCGATCCCGGCTGCAATTTTATTGGTCGCAAACGCCTCACGCGACGTGGCGAGTTGGGCCATCGGGCATTTGCGAGCGTTTCCGCCAAGAAATTTCCGCAACGACCTGGCGATGCTCTTAAGTCGCCATTTCCACGACAATCTCAAGCATGACACACCGATCATCGGCGCGAGCAATAAGCCACATAAATTTACGTACGTGGTTTATCTGCACGGAGATCGAAAGCTTTTGATTGATCCAGTTGTTCCAGATGCATCGTCAATTAATGCTCGCGTCGTTGCTAATCTTGATGTGCGCATGGCGAACGATCCGCTTATTAGCCAAATCATCATTTACGATGATGCTTTCAAGTGGAGAGCTTCCGATCTCAAATTGCTTGAGATCGGAGCGCCGACAGTTCCATTTTCCTATGCGGAAGCGGAGATTACTAAGCGCGCGGCTTAGGCTTGCGCGATATTAGTCCGCCGATAGGTCAGCCTTTTCCCGCGCGCACCAAACAGGATTTTCGCGGCGCGCTCCGGATCATCGACACCGAGCGCCACGCGATTGCTGTAGCGAAAGTCGAACTCAGCCAGATAGCGGTGAATGTGCTGTGGCCCACAATGCTGGTACGTGCCCCTCATCCCGCGTTTGAAGATGCTGAAAAAGCCCTCGATGGTGTTCGTATGGACTGTCTCATCGTCGGCGCGGACGTACTCATCGGCGCTGTGGCGCACGACGCCATGACCAGCCTTGAAGTGACGGCCTAGCTTCTTGTAGTAGCCAGCATCGTCCGTCATGACGCGAGACTCGCGCGCGACGTTCTCGCGGACAATCGGCAGCAGCGTCTTGGCGTTCACGTCGGCCACCACCATGCTACGGGCTTTGCCGGTCGCGCGGTCAACCAAGCCGAGAACCTTGTATTTGTGCTGATAGCCCCGCCGCTTCGGTTTGGACTTGTCGTTCCCAATGTAGGTTTCGTCCACTTCGACGATGTTGCCTTCGCCACCAATCGGGGCGACGCCGCTATCGCGCATGGCTTCGCGGATACGGTGGCTCAGGAACCACGCGGACTTGACCGTGATTTCGAGCGTGCGTGCGAGCTGGTTGCTGCTAATGCCCTTCTTGCTGGACGCCAGCAGGTAGGTCGCCTGCAAGCACTTGTGCAGCGGGATATGTGCGCCCTCGAACACGGTCGCGACTTTGATGGTGAATTGCTTGCGGCAATGGGCGCACTTCCACAGGCCGACGCGGACCTTCTTCGCCACGTTGGCCTTGATCTTGTAAGCCTTATCGAAGCCGCCGCAGTTCGGGCAGATCGGCTTGCTCAGAGGCCAAAGGATGCCCTCTAGGAACGTATGGGCCGCTTCTTCGTCGTGGAAGTAAGGCTTGGAAAGGATGCTCATGGCCGGGACCCCCGATCTATGAGCGAATCCTACCTAATGCGGTTGGGTTTGCGAAGTATAATATCGCAAAAGAAAAGGGCCGCACCGAAGTGCGGCCCAAGTTTAGGGAGGAAACGCCTAGAAGACGTACGACACGCCGTCGGGCGACGGCCATGTCGCGTTGCAATATATGTCCTATTGCGGCGCACAATGCAATGCGAAAAATTGGTGATCGCCGTCATATACCCTGGTTTTCCTGCGTTATTTCGCCACAGTCCGGCTCGATAACGGACGCAATTCGGCCAACATTTTTGCAATGCACAAATGCGGGAACTGCAGATCAGGCGAACTCGCAACGAAGCGCCGCGCCGTGCTGATCGAGGCGCGGCACGGCTCGGTCGGCAACCGCGGTCGCAGCGCGGCCCGGCGGCAGCGGCACCTCGACCGGTCCACCTGCTGTCGGCGTGGCGACGCGGTGCAGCGCCGGATGATGCGCAAAATCCGCCACCGCATTCAGGTTGCCGAACGCGATATCGGCGGCTTTGAGCCGATGGCTGAGCGCGTCGCGTGGTTCGCGCCCGAATGCTGCGGCCACCATGGCATCAAGCGCCAGCCGATTGGCGACGCGATTCGTGTTGTCAGCAAAGCGCGGGTCGCGCGCGAGCGCGGCATCGCCGAGGATCGTTTCGCAGAACCGCACCCATTCGCGCTCGTTCTGGATCGCGATCACGATCGCCTTGCCGTCCGCGGTGGCGAAAGCGCCATAAGGCGCAATCGAGGGATGGCGTAATCCTTCTCGCTGCGGCGCGCTGCCCGCATCGTGATGAATCAGCGGCACGGCCATCCACTCGGCGGTCGCCCCAAACAGCGAAATCTCGAGCGCGGCGCCGCGGCCGGTGCGCTCCCGTGCATAGAGCGCCTCGAGAATGGCGGCATGAGCGGCAAGGCCGGCGGCGATGTCTGAAACTGACACGCCGACGCGGCCCGGCGCCTCCGGTGGCCCGGTGATCGACGCAAGCCCGGTCTCGGCCTGGATCAGCAGGTCGTAAGCCTTCATGTCGCGATAGGGACCGGTCTCCCCATAGCCCGAGATCGAACAGACGACGAGGCGCGGCTGCCGCTCGTGCAACGTCACGGGATCGAAGCCGGCGCGCGCGGCCGCGCCCGGTGCCAGATTTTGGATGAACACGTCCGCGCGCTCGATCATCCGGTCGAGCAGCGCCTTGTCGCCGGCGCTCTTGATGTCGAGCACGATCGATTCCTTGCCGCGATTGAGCCAGGTGAAGTAGCTCGACCCGCCTTTAGCCGCGCGATCGTAGAAACGCGCGAAGTCGCCCTCCGGCCGTTCGATCTTGATGACGCGCGCGCCGGCGTCTGCCAGCCGACAGCTGCACAGCGGTGCCGCCACCGCCTGCTCCAGCGCCACGACCAGGATTCCGTCGAGCGGCCCCGCCATCTCCCGCCTCCCCGCTAGCTTTGGCCGCCGTCGCCATTCCCTGTCAATCGCCGGAATGCTAAACGAAGGCCGGGAGACAGCTTATGATGCAAGTCGCGGTACTCGATGATT
>Ga0307374_10008721_pt1 | contig 15082 bp, 15 predicted proteins | sample OX3MG_FD_202532 | JGI IMG/M metagenome (GOLD analysis project Ga0307374, IMG submission 202532) | Soil microbial communities from Risofladan, Vaasa, Finland - OX-3 | ecosystem: Environmental > Terrestrial > Soil > Coastal area > Acid sulfate soil | place: Finland: Risofladan, Vaasa | collected... | reverse complement strand
GCTGACCCCGACACCCACGCTGACACGGCCGGAGTCCAGATCGACCCCGTGGACGGCGTCCAACCAGGTGGCGTCGAGTACGGCGCCTCCCGCGTTCTGGGCGGCGTCGCCGTAGCTCCGGCCGAGGCCTCTGGCGACGATGCCCCGTCGACCCGTGGCCGGTGCCGCGGCGTCGGCCACGGCCTGGCCGACGAGGTCGGGATGGACGGCGTGCACCACCTCCGACGACGTCGGCGAGGTGCGCCCCCAACCGGTGAGAAGGGCCCGGCGGCCCCGGGGGACACTCACGTGGCGTAGACCCCGACGGCGAACAGGGCGACCCAGCACACCCCGTAGACCTGCAGCCGGTGGTCGTGGAGGGCCAGCTCCTCGGGGGCCGCCCCCTGGCCCGAGTCCAGGAGCCGCATGATGTGAAGCAGCGCCACGGTGAAGGGGATCACCGTGAGTTGGAACCAGATGGGATCGGATCCCCGGTGCAGCTGGGCGGCCCGGTCGAAGGCCCACAGGCAGTACGCGGTCACGGTCACCGCGGCGGACAGGGTGCGGACCGAGCGGAGGAACGAGGGGGTGTACAGGCCGAGGGTCTGGCGGATCGACCCGTCGTCGGCCCGCCGTTCAGCCAGCAGCTTCTTCTCCCCCGACCGCTTGCCGGTCACGATGAGCAGGGAGCCGAAGGAGGCCACGATGAGGAACCAGTTGGTCAGGGCCACACCGGTGGCCACGCCGCCGGCCACCGCCCGCAGGACGAATCCGGCACTCACTGCGGCCAGGTCGAGGACGGGCTCGTTCTTCAGCCCCAGGGAGTAGGCCACGTTGACCGAGGCGTAGACCGCCATGACCAGGGTCAGGTGCCACCCGGCCAGCAGCTGGCCCAGGCCGATCGACACGGCCAGCATGGCCAGCCCGACCGCCACGGCCACCGGCACCGGCACAACGCCGGCGGCCACCGGCCGGAGGCGCTTGGTCGGGTGGACGCGGTCCGCCGGCGCGTCGATGGCGTCGTTCAAGTAGTAGGTACCCGAGGCGGCCAGGCAGAAGATGCCGAAGGCGGCGACCCCGTGCCAGAGCACCGTGCGGTGGAAGAGCACCCCGGCGGCAGCCGGCGCCACGAAGACCAGCAGGTTCTTGATCCACTGCCGCGGCCGGCACAGCCTCACCAGGCCCAGTGGGAACGACGCCGAGGACGGGGTGGGCTCCGCGGGGTGTTCGTCGGGTCGGTCCACAGCTTCAGCCGAAGTGGTCAAGGCGTCCTCAGGGGGTCGGGTCGTGCCGCCTGCGCCTGAGCGAAGGTAGCACGGACGCCTCAAGGCTAGGGCCTGGTCGAGGGCGGGCGGGGTACGGGTGCGGGGGAGCCCGCTTCACGGGCCCGAATGGGCTTTCCGGCATGGGCAGCGCTTAGTATCTGCCTCCGTGAAGCGCCCGTATCGAGTCGTGGTGGCCAAGCCCGGGCTGGACGGGCACGATCGAGGCGCCAAGGTCATCGCCCGTGCGCTCCGCGACGCCGGCTTCGAGGTCATCTACACCGGGCTGCACCAGACGGCCGAGCAGGTGGTCCAGGCGGTGATCCAGGAGGACGCCGACGCCGTGGGCCTGTCCCTCCTGTCCGGTGCCCACCTCACCCTGGTTCCGAGGGTCATCGACGGGCTGCGGGACCAGGGCCGGGGCGACGTCCTGGTCCTGGTGGGCGGGATCATCCCCGCCGCCGACATCCCGGTCCTGAAGGAGTTGGGGGTGGCCGAGGTGTTCACCCCCGGAGCCCCGCTTCCGGCCATCGGCGCCTGGCTCGGCGAGGCGCTCGACGAACGGGAGAGTGGTCAGTCGGGCTGACATCGACCCTGTCGGGGACGCGGGTGCGCCCGGCACCGCACACAACACCGCAAGTCTCACCAGTCGCCACAACCAGTCGGCGGCGCCACGACCAGACGGCGTCGCCCCCGCACACAGAGAGGAACGGATCCTGTGGATCTCTTCGAATATCAGGGCAAGCAGTACTTCGCCCGCTATGGCATCCCCATCTCCAAAGGAGGGGTGGCCGACACCGTCGACGAGGCCGTCGCCCAGGCCGAGGCCGCAGGCTACCCGGTGGTGGTCAAGGCCCAGGTGAAGGTGGGCGGACGGGGCAAGGCCGGCGGGGTGAAGCTGGCCGACGATGTCGATGAGGTGCGCAGGCATGCCGGCAACATCCTCGGGCTCGACATCAAAGGACACGTGGTCAAGCGGCTGTGGATCGAACACGCCTCCGAAATCGCCAGGGAGTACTACGCCAGCTTCACCCTGGACCGCAGCGCCAAGAAGCACCTCGGCATGCTGTCGGCCGAGGGCGGCGTGGAGATCGAGGAGGTGGCCGTCACCGATCCCGATGCCATCGCCATCCTTCACATCGACCCGGTCGACGGGCTCGACCTCGAGGTGGCCCGCCGGTGGGTCGAACGGGCCAACCTGGACGAGGTGGCCCGGGACCAGGCTGCCGAGCTGCTGGTCAGGCTGTACACCTGCTACACAGAGGGGGACTGCGACCTGGCCGAGATCAACCCGTTGATCCTCACGCCCGACGACAAGGTCCACGCTCTGGACGCCAAGGTGACGCTCGATGCCAACGCCGCCTTCCGACACCCCGAGTGGGAGGAGTTCGAAGGGAGCGACGTGGAGGACGAGCGGGAGACCCGGGCCAAGGAGCGGGGACTCAACTACATCGGGCTCGACGGCTCGGTCGGGATCATCGCCAACGGGGCCGGGCTGGCCATGAGCACACTCGATGTGGTCAACCAGTGCGGCGGGTCGGCGGCCAACTTCCTCGACATCGGAGGTGGTGCCAATGCCGACGTGATGGCGGCAGCCCTCGAGGTGATCAACTCGGACCCCGCCGTCCGCTCCATCCTCGTCAACATCTTCGGAGGCATCACCCGGGTGGACGAGGTGGCCAAGGGTGTCCTCGAGGCATTGGACCGGGTGGAGATCAGCTCTCCCATCGTGCTGCGGCTCGACGGAACCAACGCCGTGGCCGGACGCGAGATCCTGGCCGACCATCTGTCCGATCGCCTGGTCGCCGAGCCGACCATGCTCGATGCCGCACGCCGTGCGGTCGCACTCGCTGGAGGCAAGTCATGAGCATCTTCGTCGACGAGCACACCACCGTCGTGGTCCAGGGCATCAGCCCAACCAGCCAGGGCCTCTACCACGGGCTCCGCAACCGGGCCTACGGCACCCGGGTGGTGGCCGGCACCAATCCCAACCGGGGGGGCGAGGAGATCGAGGGCATCCCGGTCTTCGCCACGGTGGCCGAGGCGGTGGCCACCACCGGGGCCAACGCCTCGTTCATCTCGGTGCCACCCAAATTCGCCGCCGACGCCATCATCGAGGCCGCCGCCGCGGGCGTGCCCTTCGTGGTGTGCATCACCGAGGGCATCCCGGCCAGCGACGAGGCCCTGGCCTACAACCGCCTGGTCCGCGAGCACCCCGGCACCCGCCTGCTCGGCCCCAATTGCCCCGGCATCATCTCGCCGGGAAAATGCAACATCGGGATCACCTCGGGTGACATCGCCCTGCCCGGCGGGCCGGTCGGCATCGTGAGCCGTTCGGGGACCCTGACCTACCAGGCGCTGCACGAGCTCTCCCAGCAGGGTGTCGGCCAGACCACCTGTGTAGGCATCGGTGGGGACCCTGTTCCCGGCACCAGCTTCATCGACTGCCTGGCCGCCTTCGAGGCCGACCCTGCCACCCGGGCCATCATGATGATCGGCGAGATCGGTGGCTCCGCCGAGGAGGAGGCAGCCGAGTTCATCGCCTCGTCGGTGACGAAGCCGGTGGTCTCCTATGTGGCCGGTGTCACCGCCCCGCCGGGTCGGAAGATGGGCCACGCCGGCGCCATCATCTCGGGATCCAAGGGAACCGCCCAGGCCAAAATGGACGCGCTCTCCTCGGCCGGTGTCACCGTGGCCCTCAACCCGACCGAGGCCGGCGAGGCCATGGTCGACGTCGTCCGGAAGCTCGACTGATCATCGGACTCCCGTCGGCCGACGCCCTCGGGGGCCGGCCCGTCGAGGCGGTCATCTTCGACCTCGACGGGCTGCTCATCGACTCGGAGCCGTGCTGGCGCCGGGCCGAGATCGAGATCTTCTCCTCCCTCGGCCTCGAGCTGACCGAGTCCGACGTGCGCCAGACCATGGGTCTGCGCATCGACGATGCGGTGGGCCACTGGTGGGTCCGCGCCCGGTGGGACGGGATGAGCCCGGTCGAGGTGGAGCGGGCCATCACCTCCCGCGTGGCCGAACTGGTCCGTGCCACCGCCGAGCCGATGCCCGGGGCCCTCGACGCCGTCGACCTGTGCCGGCGCCTCGGACTCCCGGTCGGGGTGTGCTCGGGGTCGTACGCCGTGGTGATCGAAGCGGCCCTCCGGCGTCTCGGGATCGAGACCGGTGTGGCCGCATGGCACTCGGCCGAGTGGGAGCCGCTGGGCAAGCCCCACCCCGGTGCCTTCCTGTCGACGGCGGCCAAGCTGGGCGTGGGCCCGACCGGCTGCGTGGCCGTCGAGGACTCCTTCAACGGCGCGGTCTCGGCCAAGGCGGCCCGCATGCGGGTGGTGGCGGTCCCGGAGCCGGACGCCTACGGCTCCCCCCGGTGGGGGCTGTGTGACGCCGTCCTGCGGACCCTGGTCGACTTCGACGAGCGGTTGCTCAGATCCCTCGAGCGGTAGGTCGCCGCCGCCGCCGGACGGCCCACGTCCGCACTCCTAGAAATTTTCGCTTCGGAAATGCCGGCCCGGTGCCGATACCTCAGACACGAGGGGCACTCCCTGGGCAGGGGGGACCGAGCGACGTGGGCCCGTTACCGGAGGCAGGCCGGTCGGGCCACGTCGCCCCGGTCCCTTTGCCGGGGACAGTAGCACCGGCGCTCCGGATCGCACCCGGGGTGTCGCGTGCGGCGCGAACGCCGGCACTCTGCGGCGCTGATATCGTGCGCCGGTGGGACCCGGCGCATCTCGAACGTCCGCTTCGGACCCGGTTGTGCAGCGTGTCACGGACCACGTGCGCATCGGGGTACTGGCATCCGGAAGCGGGACCATCCTGGAGGCCATCATCTCCGCCGGACTGCCGGTGCGCACCGTGGTCGCCGACCGTCCCTGCCGTGCCCTCGAGGTCGCCGAGGCCGCGGCCATCCGGCGTGTCCTGATCGACCGACGGGAGTACGGCGGCTTCGGGCCGGACTTCGACCGTGAGGGCTACACCCGAGCGGTGACCGCCGCGCTGCGGGCGGACGCCGCCGACGTGGTGGTCATGGCCGGCTTCGGCACCGTGCTCGGGCCACCGATCCACGCCGCGTACCCCGGTCGCATCCTCAATACCCACCCGGCCCTCCTGCCGGCGTTCCCCGGGTGGCACGCGGTGGCCGACGCCCTGGCCGCGGGGGTGGGCGAGACCGGCACCACGGTCCACATCGCCACCGAAGAGATGGACGCCGGACCGGTCCTGGCCCGGGCCTCGGTGCCCGTGCTCCCCGGAGACACCGAGGAGACGCTGCACGAGCGCATCAAGAAGGTGGAGCGGACCCTCTACCCCGACACCATCCGTGCCTTCGTCGACCGGTTGGCGGCGACAGCCGGGGATGGGTCAGGATCATCCCCGGAGGTTGCACCATGAGGGCACTGCTGTCCGTCTACGACAAGACCGGGGCCGTCGAACTGGCTCAGGGGCTCGCCGGGCTGGGCTGGGAGCTGATCTCGAGCGGGGGGACCTCGACGGCCCTGGCCGATGCCGGCATCGACCACATCGAGGTGGCCGACCTCACCGGTGCTCCCGAGATGCTGGGAGGCCGGGTCAAGACCCTCCATCCGACCATCCACGGCGGCATCCTGGCCGATCGTGCGAGACCGGAGCACCTGGCCGACCTGGAGCGCCAGGGCATCGGGCTCATCGACCTCGTGGTGTGCAACCTCTACCCCTTCGCCTCGGATCCGTCCATCGAGCTCATCGACATCGGCGGTCCGACCATGGTCCGTGCCGCGGCCAAGAACCACGCCCACGTCGGCGTGGTGGTCTCGCCCGGAGCGTACGACGGTGTGCTGGACGAACTGCGCCGGAGCGGAGCACTGTCGCACGCCACCCGCCTCCGGCTGGCCCGGGACGCCTTCGCCCACACCGCCGCCTACGACGAGTCCATCGTGGACTGGTTCGACGACGTCGGCCCGGCCGGGGCCCAGGACGGAGATGCGTCCGTCCTGCCCCCCACCATCCACGTGACCCTCGAGCGGGCCGGCTCACTGCGATACGGCGAGAATCCCCACCAGCACGGCGCCCGCTACCGGATCGTCGGGCAACACTCGTGGTGGGACGACGTGGTCCAGCACGGGGGCAAGGAGCTCTCCTACCTCAACATCTTCGACGCCGACGCGGCCTGGCGTCTGGTCCACGAGGTGACAGAGCCCGGCTCCGACGAAGGGGCCGTAGCCATCATCAAGCACGCCAACCCCTGCGGGCTCGCCGTCCACCCCGACCCGGTGACAGCCTATGTACGGGCGCTGGAGTGCGATCCCCAGTCGGCCTTCGGGGGCATCGTGGCCATCGGGGGACCGGTCACCGCCCTCCTGTCCGAGGCCATCGCCGCCGGCCCCCAGGCCGATCTGATCATCGCTCCGTGCTTCGACGAGGCGGCCCTCGTGCAGCTGACCTCGAAGCGCAAGGCCACCCGGCTGCTGTCCGCACCGGCCCCGGAGCCCCTGGGGCGGCAGTTCCGCGGGCTCGGGGCGAGCATGTTGGTCCAGGACGCCGACCGGTTCCTCGTCGCCCCGCCGTCGTGGGAAGTGGCCTCCGAGGCCCGACCCACCGACGCCCAGTGGAAGGACCTGGCCCTGGCCTGGACGGTCTGCGCCCGTACCACCTCGAACGCCATCGCCATCGTCACCGATGGCCAGGCCGTGGGTGTCGGTGCGGGTCAGCAGTCGCGGGTGGTGGCTGCCGAGATCGCCGTGTCCAAGGCCGGCGCTCGTGCCGCCGGCGGCGCGGCGGCCAGCGACGCCTTCTTCCCCTTCCCCGACGGGCTGCTGGTGTTGGCCGAGGCCGGCTTGTCCGCGGTGGTGCAGCCCGGCGGATCGATCCGGGACGACGAGGTCGTGGCCGCCGCCGACGAGGCCGGGATCGCCTTGGTCATGGCCGGTGGCGAGCGCCACTTCCGCCATTGACCCCCGGGGAGCGGCATCGAGTCCCGTGGGGTGGGACCGTGCCCGGCCATACTGAGCCCATGGGGGAATCTCCATGACCGCGGTGCTGCTCGACGGCGAGCTGTTGGCCGCGAAGGTGCGCGCCGAGGTGACCGACCGGGTGGCCCGCCTGCGCAGCGCCGGTATCACCCCCGGCCTGGGCACCGTCCTGGTCGGTGACGACGCCCCGAGCGCCCGCTATGTGGCCATGAAGCACGAGGACTGCGCCGAGGTGGGGATCCATTCCGCGCACGAGCGCCTGCCCGCTGACGTCTCGCAGCGTGAGCTCGAGTCCGTGGTGGCCCGATTCAACGCCGATCCCGCCATCCACGCCTACCTGGTCCAGCTGCCCCTGCCGGAGGGTCTGGACGAGGAACGGATCCTGATGGCGGTCGATCCGGACAAGGACGTCGACGGGCTGCACCCGGTCAACCTGGGCCGGCTGGTGATGGGGGCCAACGGCCCCCTGCCGTGCACCCCGGCCGGCATCGTGGAGCTCTTGGCGGCCAACGATGTTCCGGTCGAGGGGAAGCACGTCGTCATCATCGGACGCGGGCTCACCATCGGCCGTCCGCTGGCCCTGTTGCTGGCCATGCGACGCCCGGGATGCAACGCCGCAGTGACGGTCGTGCACACCGGGGTGGAGGACCTGGCAGGCTTGGTCCGTCAGGGTGACGTGGTGATCGCCGCCGCCGGCCGGGCCGGCCTGGTGACCCCGGACATGATCAAGCCCGGGGCCGCAGTGGTCGGCGCCGGCACCTCGTGGGAAGGGAAGAAACTGTTGTCAGATGTGGATGCCGACGTGGCCGACGTGGCCGGATGGATCACCCCCCGGATCGGCGGGGTCGGACCGATGACCCGCGCCATGCTCCTGCGAAACGCCGTTCGAGCCGCCGAGCGTGCATCGTGAGCGCCGAGGGACTCGAGACGGACCACCGCCCCTGGGGGTCCTACACCGTGCTGGACGACGACGGAACCCACAAGGTGAAGCGCATCGTGGTGCTTCCGGGCAAGCGCCTCAGCTATCAACGTCACTCCCGCCGCTCGGAGCATTGGTTCATCGTCCGGGGGGAGGCCCGGGTCACCTTGGACGGCGTGGTCACCGAGGTGGTCGCAGGGGACTCCGTGGACATCCCAGTGGGTACCGATCACCGGATCGCCAACGCCACGGACGCCGAGGTGGTGTTCGTCGAGGTGCAGCACGGGGAGTACTTCGGAGAGGACGACATCGTCCGGCTCGAGGACGACTTCGGCCGGAGCGACGCCTGATGGGCGCGGCGCCGAGTCCCAGGCCGGGCCGCGGCACGTGGACCGGGCCGCGGGCGTGGCCTCACCGGTCCGTCGGGATGCCCCGGTGGTTGCTCGTGACGGCCCTCCTCGTGACGACCTGTGGCGGCGCGCTCGCCGGGACGGGGACCGCCGAGGCCGTGGCTCCCGGGGTGCCCGCCGAGCTGGTGGCGGTCACCACGACCACGGCGGTGACGCCGACCACGGACACCTCGCCGACTACCTCGACCCCGGCACCCACCACCACCGTTCCCCCCACCACCACCACGTCCCGACCCGAGCCGACCACCACGACGTCCTCGTCCACCACCACGACCACGCTGGCGCCGACCCTCACCACCACCTCGTCCAAGACGCCGTGGGCCCTGATCGTCGTCATCGTGGTGCTGGTCCTGGCCATCGCGCTGGTCGTCCTCCTGCTGGCGGCGCGCAAGCGGCGGGGGGTCGAGGCGGCCTGGCGCAAGGCGGTGGTTCCGGCCCTGTCCGACGCCCAGCTGGCGCGGGCCTCGCTCCTGTCGGGCAACGCCGTGTCCGACGACGCCGAGGTGCGCGGGGCCGTGGCCGTCCAGGCCGAGCGGGCTGCGGTGGCCCTTGAGCACACCGTGGCGACGGCACCGGACGCCGAGGCCGGCGGGATGGCCACCACGGCGGCGGGGGCGCTGCGGGGATTGGCCTTCGCCATCGAGGCGGACCGCCTGCTCCGACACGGGACGGCGGCACCCTCGGGAATGCAGCTGGCCGAGGCCGATGAGGCCCGGAGGGCTCGCAGCAGCGAGCTGACCTCCGCCCTGGTCCGGCTGTCCGCCCGGATCGGCTCGGCCCCCGGGTGACACGACGTCCGGCCGCCCCGTCGTCAGGACCCGCCCCACCGTCAGGATTTCCCTTCCGGCGGTAGGATGTCCCGGCCATGACCCGCATCGCCGACCTCCTGGCCAAGGGGAGGACCTACTCGTTCGAGTTCTTCCCCCCCAAGTCCGACGCGGAGCAGGCCACCTTGGTCCGGACCCTCCGGGACCTCGAGCAGTTGGCCCCCTCGTTCGTCTCGGTGACCTACCGGGGAGGGGCCGAGTCGCGGAAGCGGACCTTCGATCTGGTCACCGGCATGCTCCGCACCACCACGCTGGTGCCGATGGCCCACCTCATCTGCGTGGCCCACACCCGACTGGAACTGGCCGACATCCTGGTGTCGTACCGGATGGCCGGCGTCGAGAACCTGATGGCCCTGGGAGGTGATCCCCCGGCCGACCCGGGCGACGGACCCGGCGAGCTCAGCCACGCGTCGGAGCTGGTGGAGCTGGCCCACGCCATCGGCGGCTTCTCCGTGGGCGTGGCCGCCCAGCCCGGAGGGCACCCCCTCTCGCCCGACCCGGTCTCTGACCGCGACCACCTGGCGGCCAAGCTCTCCGAGGGCGACTTCGCCATCACCCAGTTCTTCTTCGAGGCCTCCGAGTACACCGGCCTGGTCGCCGATCTGGCGGCCCGGGGGGTGGACAAGCCGGTGCTCCCCGGGATCATGCCGGTGACGAGTCTGTCGTCGGTCCCGAGGATGGCGACCATGGGGGCGGCGGTGCCGGACTGGATGGTCCACCGCCTCGAGGAGGCCGATCGTCGCGGCGGCAACGAGGGGGTCCGGCGCGAGGGCGTAGCCGTGGCCACCGAGCTCTGTGAGCAGCTGCTGGACAAAGGTGTGCCCGGGCTGCACTTCTACACCCTCAACCGCTCCAGTGCCACGAGGGAGATCTACGCCGCACTGGGTCTGACCGCGAACTGAGTGCCGTCCGGTACCGGGCAGCGCCGGCACCCCAGCGGCGCCGAGCGACCGGGACATCGGGCATCGTCGAGCCCGGTCGATCCCGGTCGAGTGCTGTCGGCCCCAGTCGAGTGCTGTCGGCCCCGACGCCGGCCGCCGGCCATCCCAGCGGGGTCGCCGGGGACCACCGCAGTTGGCGGGGGTGGTCGGGGGTGCCGATAGGCTGCCGGGCATGCCCGATCTCATCACGCAGGGACCCGACGGGGCCCTCAATGTCACCGACGCACCGGTCATCCCCTTCATCGAGGGCGACGGCACCGGGGTGGACATCTGGCCCGCGGCCAAGCTGGTCCTCGACGCTGCCGCGGCCAAGTACGACCGGACGGTCTCGTGGAAGGAGGTGCTGGCCGGTCAGAAGGCCTTCGACGAGACGGGCGAGTGGCTGCCCGAGGAGACAGTCGAGACGTTCCGGACCCATCTCATCGGGATCAAGGGGCCCCTCACCACGCCGATAGGCGGCGGGATCCGCTCCCTCAACGTGGCCCTCCGCCAGATCCTCGACCTCTACGTGTGCCTGCGGCCGGTGCGGTGGTTCACCGGGGTGCCGTCCCCGGTGCTCCACCCCGAGCTGGTCGACATGGTCATCTTCCGCGAGAACACCGAGGACATCTACGCGGGCCTCGAGGCGGAGGCCTTCACCCCGGAGGCCGACAAGCTCTCGGCGTTCCTCCGTGACGAGATGGGATGGGAGATCCGCGAGGGATCCGGAATCGGCATCAAGCCCATCTCGGAGTTCGGGTCCAAGCGGTTGATCCGGGCGTCCATCAACTACGCACTGGCCCACGGCCGTCCCAGCGTGAACATGGTCCACAAGGGAAACATCCAGAAGTTCACCGAAGGGGCCTTCCGGAACTGGGGATACGAGCTGGTCCGCGAGGAGTTCGCCGACGTGGCGGTGGGGTGGGACGACTGCGGCGGCCAGCCCGGGGACAAACTGCTGGTCAAGGACAGCATCGCCGACATCACCCTCCAGCAGGTCCTGACCCGCCCGGCCGAGTTCGACGTCATCGCCACCACCAACCTCAACGGCGACTACCTGTCCGACGCGCTGGCCGCCCAGGTCGGCGGCATCGGCATCGCTCCGGGCGGCAACATCAACTACACCACCGGACACGGTATCTTCGAGGCCACCCACGGGACAGCACCCAAGTACGCCGGGATGGACAAGGTCAACCCAGGCTCGCTGCTGCTGTCCGGCGTGATGATGTACGAGCACCTCGGCTGGTCAGATGCGGCCGCCGACATCGTGACCGCCCTCGAGGCCACGATCGCCGACAAGGTGGTCACCTACGATTTCGCCCGGCTGATGGACGGGGCCACCGAGGTCAAGTGCTCCGAGTTCGCCTCGGCCGTGGTGGACCGCCTGTAGGAGCGCGGCCGGGTTCCCCGACGCGATCCCCGCCGTCGGGTGGCGTCGCCACTCGCCCCGCCGAACCGGTCCGATTAGCCTCGGCCCCATGCCAGCCAAACCTCCCGTTCACGTCACCGTCACCGGGGCCGCAGGCCAGATCGGCTATGCCCTCCTGTTCCGTGTCGCCTCGGGCCAGCTGCTCGGCCCGGATCAGCCGGTGGTGCTCCGCCTCCTCGAGATCGAGCCGGGCATGAAGGCGCTCGAGGGCGTGGTCATGGAGGTCGATGACTGCGCATTTCCCCTGGTCAGTGACATCGTGACCACCACCGATCTGGACACCGCCTTCGACCGCACCTCCTGGGCCCTGCTGGTCGGATCGGTTCCCCGCAAGGCCGGCATGGAACGGGGTGACCTGCTCACCATCAACGGCGGGATCTTCGGCCCTCAGGGCCGGGCCATCGCCGGCAACGCCGCTTCCGACGTGCGTGTGCTGGTGGTGGGCAATCCCTGCAACACCAACTGCCTGATCGCCCGCTCCAACGCCCCCGAGGTGCCCGGCGACCGGTGGTTCGCCATGACCCGTCTCGATGAGAACCGGGCCAAGAGCCAGCTGGCCCGCAAGGCCGGGGTGGCGGTGTCCTCGGTCACCAATCTGGCCATCTGGGGCAACCACTCAGCCACCCAGTTCCCCGACTACGCCCACGCTCTCATCGACGGAAAGCCGGCCGTCGAGGTAGTCGGCGACACGCCCTGGCTCCAAGGGGACTTCCTCACCACGGTGCAGAAGCGGGGCGCGGCCGTCATCGACGCCCGGGGCCTCTCGTCGGCGGCGTCGGCGGCCAACGCCGCCATCGACTCGGTCAACAGCATCCGCCATGCCACACCGGGAGACGACTTCACGTCGCTGGCCGTCGTGTCCAGTGGCGAGTACGGCGTGCCCCGGGGTCTGCAGTACGGGTTCCCGGTCCGGACCAACGGCTCGGGGGGGTGGACCGTCGTCGAGGGGTTGGCCCACGACGAGTTCGCCGCCGAGCGGATCCGCGTCACCACCGAGGAGCTCGAGGCCGAGCGGTCGGACGTGGAGGAGCTGCTGCCCTGACCAGTGGTCCCACCGGTACCGCCCCCCGGGGTCGCCCGCCCGTCGGGCCCGACGTGCGACCGGCCTCCGGCCACCGGCCTAGCCTGTTGGGCATGTGCCGGAACATCACCACACTCCGCGGCCTGGACCCACCTCCCACCGACGAGGAGATCCAGGCCGCCGCCCGCCAGTACGTGCGCAAGGTCAGCGGCGTCCAGTCGACCTCAGCCCTCACCGAGGAGGCCTTCGAGCGGGCCGTGGGGCAGGTGGCCGACGCCACATCGCGGCTCCTGGACGAGCTTCCGGCCCGCCGGCAACCCCCGCCCAGCCTTCCGCCCCTGCGCCGGAGGGCGACCGCTACCGGCTGAGCGCGGCCCGCTCCCTGCCCTGGCCTTCGGGGGCCCCGGGCCCCACCGGCCAGCGGACCCTGGTGGCCCATCCGAATTGCTCGAACCGGCGGATGAGCCACGCCGACGGGTCCACCATGCCCGGCCGGGCCCCGTGGCGAGCCCAGGCGGGGTGGGCGTGGTGCACGTTGTGCCAGCTGTCACCGAGGGACACCACGGCCAGGGCCCACAGGTTGGTGCTCCGGTCCTTTGTCCGGTCGGGCCGTCGACCGAAGGTGTGGCAGAGGGAGTTGACCGACCAGGTCACGTGGTGGAGGAACGCCATCCGCACGAGGCCGGCCCACAGCAGCGCGCTCAGTGCTCCGCCCAGGGTGCCGGACAGCGCGTAGCCGATCCCGAGCGGGATGGCCAGGGACGCCGCGGCCAGCAGCGGGAAGAGGCGATCGATCCGTCGGATGTCGCGGTCACGCAGCATGTCGGGCGCGTAGCGCGACGCGCTGGAGGCGTCGGAGACGAAGAGCCAGCCGACGTGGGAGAACGCCAGACCCCTCAGGAGGGCGACGCCGTGGTCGCCGTACCGGTGAGGAGAGTGGGGGTCCCCGGCGTGGTCGCTGTACATGTGGTGGCGCCGGTGGGTGGCCACCCAGCTGGTCAACGATCCCTCCACGGCCATGGAGCCCATCACGGCCAACGTGATCTTGAGTGCCCGCCGCGGCCCGAAGCTGCCGTGGGTGAACAGTCGGTGGAACCCGACGGTGATCCCGAAGCCGGTGAGGAGATAGAGGACGAGACCGATGACGAGGTCCGAGAGGTGGACGGCATGTCCCCACAGCAGGGGGACGAGCACAGCCAGTGCCACCACCGGCCCGGCCACGATGGCCACCGTCATCAGCTTTTGGGCAGCATGGACCGCGACCGGCTCCTGCTCCGCCGGGAGGCACGGGTCGAGCGCCGCCATCGGTTCCGACGAGACCAGCAGTGACATCACATGACCTCCGAGGCCGACACCGAGGCGCCGGGGCACTTGATGCACCGCCTTGCCCGACGTCCTCAGGGGGTCATGTGATCACCGGCGATCCTACCCGCTGGCCGCGCTGGAGATAGATCGTCCCGGCCAGGGGGCGGCCGTCCGGCGGGCGGGCGCGGCCCGGCGGATCCGCCGCACGCCGTCGACGGCTCCCCCGGTCGTGCCAAGTTCCCCGGTGCTGACCGACCGCGTGACCGAGCTGCTGGGTGCCAGGATTCCCATCCTGCAGGCCCCGCTGGTGGATCGCCCGCTCCACGCTGGCGGCCCCGCGCCGGACCGGGTCGTGTGGCACGGTACAGCGGTGCCCGACTACGAGCGCTTCGCCCGCTTCTACGACGCCTCCATGGACGACCCTCGTCCGAGGGGTGCCCGGGTGCTCCGGAGCATCGAGCGGTACCTGCCCCGGGCGGCATCGGTCCTGGAGCTGGGCTGCGGCACCGGGTCCATCTTGGCCCAGTTCACCGCGTTCCCGTTCCTGACCGGCCTGGACCGGTCGCCGGAGATGCTGGCCGTGGCCAGCGAGAAGGTGCCCACCGCCCGCCTCCTCGAGGGTGACATCGGGGAGTTCTGGCTCGGCGAGCGCTTCGACGTGGTCGTCTGTGTCTTCGACACCCTGAACCATCTGCTCACCTTCGATGCCTGGCAGACGATGTTCGAGGCGGTCTACGACCACCTGGCCGACGACGGACTCTTCATCTTCGACGTGAACACGCTCGGAGAGCTGCGGAGGCTGGGTGCGGAGCCACCCTGGGTCTACGAATTCGACGACCACCTCCTGATCATGGACGTCACCTCCGCAGCGGACGACCTCTCACTGTGGGACATCAGGGTCTTCGAGCACCTGGGCGGGTCGCGATTCGAACTCCACCACGAGCAGATCGGCGAGCTGGGGGTCGGCCTCCGCCGCATCAGGACCGCCCTCGAGCCGCGCTTCACCCTTCTGGAGGAGACCAGTGACAGCGGGGAGGCGCCCACCGACGGCTCGGTCAA
>Ga0307374_10008720_pt1 | contig 15082 bp, 14 predicted proteins | sample OX3MG_FD_202532 | JGI IMG/M metagenome (GOLD analysis project Ga0307374, IMG submission 202532) | Soil microbial communities from Risofladan, Vaasa, Finland - OX-3 | ecosystem: Environmental > Terrestrial > Soil > Coastal area > Acid sulfate soil | place: Finland: Risofladan, Vaasa | collected... | reverse complement strand
CAACGGCGTAAGCAACACTGCTACAGTTCAGCGATATCATGTGAGAGCGCACGATCAGAAGTCCTTGAAAATATGGTGTTTATGGTCGCCAATGCACGTAGATGAAGGGTCCATTAATGGATGACACGCAAGGGGTCGCGGATTTCATTCCAGAACAGTTCGTTCCTCATGTTCTTAGTCGCTAAGTCGGAAGTACGCGACTGCGACGCTACATGTCCAGTCCGCCGTTGACCGGGATCACCGCGCCCGTGATGTAGGCCGCCCGGTCACTCAGGAGATTGGTCACGGCGAACGCTACTTCGTCGGGATGGCCCAAACGGCCGACTGGAATCCGAGCCACGATCCCCTCGAGAATGTTCTCAGGCACCGATGCCAACATGTCGGTGCCAATGAACCCCGGGGCGACGGCGTTGACCGTGATGCCCTTGCCAGCGAGCTCTTGGGCGAGGGACATTGTGAGGCCGAAGAGTCCGGACTTGGAGGTCGCGTAATTCGCCTGGCCCACGTTGCCGGTCTGGCCGATGATCGAGCTGATGTTGACAATCCGCCCCGACTTTCGCTCGACCATGTGCTCAATGACGGCCTTGATCATGTAAAAGCACCCCGAGATGTTGACCCTCAACACCTGGTGCCACTCTTCGACGGTCATTCGTCTCACGGAGCGGTCCACGTTGATGCCGGCATTGTTGATTAAGTAGTCGACCCGGCCGTAGGCGGCGATCACCTCGTTGGCGTAGCGCACGCAGTCCTCGGGATCAGAGACGTCCATCTGGTGGACGCTGACCGACCAGCCCTTGGAGCGCGCCTCGTCGGAGAGAGACTGGGCGGCCTCCCCGTTGGACAGATACCCCGCCGCGACGTGAACGCCGTTCTCGGCTAAGTCCAGCGTGATCGCGCGCCCGATGCCGCGTGTCCCGCCGGTTACCAGCGCTACCCTTGACTCGCCCATATGGTCACCTCAGCATCACCCTAGCGAGGTACCGCCCGACGGACCGGGGGATGTTTATCCACCGGCCGATCGAGAAAAGCACTGCGGACGTCTCACGAACCGTGGGCTTTTAGGACGCTTCGGTGAGCGCCTTGGCGATGATCGTGGTCTCCGCGTCGAGGGACGCCGGCTCGTGAAAGTCGGTCCGGTCGACCTCGTCAATCGAGCCCAATTGGGCCCTGATGGCCTCGGCGGTGTTCTCCGCGAGAACCAGACCCTCGGTCTCACCGACGAAGATCCGCGCGATGCGACCTCCGGCGACCGAGTAGACGTGACCGTTGACCGAGCACTCCTCGCTGGCGAGGTAGGCAACGAGTGGGCTCACCGAGGCGGGCGAGACCTTGAGCGACAGGTCGCCCAAGATGCCCTCAGTCATGCGGGTGAGCGCGATCGGGGCGATGGCGTTGGCCGCGATGCCGTGCTCGGCCCCCTCGATGGCCAGCACCCGGGTCAGGCCGGCCAGGCCCGCCTTGGCCGCCGCGTAGTTCGCCTGCCCGAAATTGCCGAACAGCCCCGACGCGGAGCTGGTGCTGACGATGCGCCCGTAGCGTTGCTCGCGCATGCGCCGAAAGGCCGGTTGGGTGACGAAAAACGCGCCCTTGAGGTGCACGTCGATCACCTCATTGATCAGCTCGGCGTCCATCTTGTGGAACGACCTGTCGCGCAGGATGCCCGCGTTGTTGACCAGCACGTCCACGCGTCCGAAGGCGTCGATGGCCGTCTGGATGATGGCCTCGCCACCCTCGGGGGTCGCCACGCTGTCGTGGTTGGCCACCGCGACGCCGCCGCGCGCCGAGATCTCGTCGGCCACGAGCTGGGCCGGCGAGTCTGACGAGCCTCGTCCGTCCAGCGCGCCGCCCAGGTCGTTGACCACCACGAAGGCTCCACGGCCGGCCAGTTCGAGGGCGTGCGAGCGTCCCAGTCCGCCGCCCGCCCCGGTGATGACGGCGACGCGTCCATCGAGACGTATTGCATCCACGGTGTTCTCCTCCTAGGCGTTGGTGAACGATGAAGCGAGCGCGGGCCGTTGGGCGGACGTGGGCCCAACTTCGGGGTCGGCGTCGGTGACGCCCAGGAATCTCTCGACCACGTGCGCCAGCTCGGTGGCCGGTCCGGGTTTGAGCATCGCGTGATCGGTGCAGAGGGTGACCAACTCGGCGCGCGCGATGCGCGAGGCCAGCACCCGGCCGTTGGCCGGGGGGGCGACCACGTCGTCGCGTCCGCACACGACCAGGGTCGGCTGTGTGAGATGTGCGAGAAACGGAATGCTCGACCACGAGGCGATCGCCAGGGCGTGCCACACCAGCCCCAAAACGTCGGTGGGGTCCGCGACCGACGAGGCGTTCAGGGCGTCGGTCACGTCCCATCGCCCGGGGGTCGAGCCGAGCCCGCACGACGTCGCGACCAGCACCAGGCGGCGAACCCTCGCGGGGAAGGAGTAGGCGAGTTGCTGGGCGACCGCGCCGCCGAGGGAAAAGCCGACTACGTCGGCGCGGTCGATGCCAACGACGTCCAGCACGGCGACGGCGAGGCTGGCCAGCGACGCCATCGAGGCCGGAAGCATTGCCGAGGCACTGCGACCCACGCCCGGGGCGTCAAAGCGCACGACGCGTCGCTCGCCTAGGGACGCGACGAAAGGGTCCCAGCTTTCGAGGGGCTGGCCAAGCCCGCTCAACAAGAGGACGGGTTCGCCCTCACCCTCGACGCGCACGTGGACGCGAAATCCCCCGACGTCGAGGATTCGTGACTCGGGCGAGCCCAAGGCGCGTCTCACGCGCGTACGCGCACGTAGCTGCCGGGGGCTGGCTCTAAGGGCGGGTAGCCAGCCGAGCCCAGGTCCGCGTGGGGCGCAACGAGGCGCCCCGCCCGCGCTGCAATCCACTGCGTCCAGTCGATCCACCACGTGGCGTCGACCAGTTGGGCCTCGGCCTTCCACTGCTCGGGGTCGGCTGGGCGCTCGTCGTTGGTCCAGTGCTGAGCCTTGGGACTCGGCGGATTGACGACGCCGGCGATGTGGCCCTGGGTCGACAGGACGAACCGGTTGGGACCCGAGAAGATCTGCGCGGTCTTGTACCCCGAGACCCACGGGACGATGTGGTCGTTGATCGCCGCGACGACGTAGGTGTCGACGTCCACGGCGGTGGGGTCCAGGACGAAGCCGTCGATCTCGAAGGTGCCGCGCGCGAACTCGTTGTTGAGGTAGCACGAGCGCAGGTACTCCGAGTGCATCTTGGCGGGCATGCGCGTGCTGTCGTTGTTCCACACCAGCAGGTCGAAGGCCGCAGGCTGCTTGCCGAGCAGCCAGTTGTTGGCGACGTACTGGAAGACCAGGTCGTTGGCGCGCAGCAGGTCGAATACGTGGGCCATGGACTCGGCCTCGAGGTAGCCGTCGCGGGCCATCTGCTGCTCGAGTCCGGCGATGGTGGACTCGTCGGTGAAGAGACCCAGCACGCCCGGCACGCTGAAGTCCGTGTTGGTGTTGAGGAACGTGGCCGAGCCCATCGTGCGCTCGCCGGCTGCGACCTCTCGCGCCAGGGCGATCGCGCTGAGCGTGCCGCCCAAGCACAGCGAGACCGTGTTGACCTGGTTCGCGCCGGTGATCTCGAGGATGACGCGAACGGCCTCGCGCTGTCCCAGGTGCAGGTAGTCGCTCAGGCTCAGGTCGCGCATGGTCTCGTCGGGGTTGCGGTAGCTGATGGCGAAGCAGTGGTGACCGTGGCCGACCGCCCACTCGATCAGGCTCTTGCCTGGCGCGAGATCCATGATGTAGTACTTGTTGATCCACGGTGGGCAGAAGAGCAGCGGTATCTCGTAGACCTGCTCGGTCTGGGGCTGGTACTCGATGAGCTCGATGAGGTCGTTGCGAAAGATAACGGCGCCGGGCGTCGCGGCGAGGTTGACGCCGACCTCGAAACCGGAGGCGTCGACCTGGCTCGGCCAGCCGGCGTTGTTGTTGAGGTCCTCGAGCATGTTCTGGGCCCCGCGCACCAGGCTCTCGCCGCCGGTGTCGATCGCCTCACGCAGCGCGGCCGGGTTGCCGTAGAGGGTGTTGGTTGGGGCCAGGGCGTCCAGGACGAACTGGGTGGCGAATCGGGCCTTGGCGTCCTCGATCCCCTCGAGCCCGGCGGCGTCGAGGAGCTCGGAAAAGTACTGGCACCCGAGCAGGTACTGCTGTTCGAGCAGGGCGAACATGGGGTTCTCGGTGAAGGCGGGGTCGCTGAAGCGCTTGTCGCCCTTGGACGGGTGCACGGGCAGCGCGGCGTCGTGGCCCTGCGCTCGCGCGATGATGGCCCGCACCGCGGCGTCCAGGCCGATGGCCAGGCGGCTCGCCGCCGCGGCGACCTCGTCGGGCTTGGCGAGCGCCGCGGCCTGGGCGGCCTTGAGCGATCCGAGGAACGACACCGGATCGGCCTTGTCGACCTGTTCGGTGATGAACTCCTGCTGGGAGGAGAACAGCTCGTTCATGAACGCCAGCATCTGGGTGGGATCGAGGTCGACGTCGGGGGTGGGTGTGGCGAGTCCCGCGAACGCCGTGGCGACCTGGGTCGCGCCCTCGAACCACGCGTTCACGAACGACGAGGTGGCCGCCTGCGTCGCCTGGATCGCGTCGAGCAACTGGCGTTGAAACTGCGACGCCGCGTCGTTCGGGGGCACGCTTTCGTCGTTCGACATTTCGTGGTCCTTTACCTCGACTCGCCCGCAGACGCTGGCGCCGACTTTACACACCAATCGCTTGGTATGGACAGCATTGGGGGCTAACTACTCCCACACGGCGCTGGCGGTGAGGTCGCCAGTCCTCGGACCTAGGAGGACGTGGCGTCGCTCGTGCCGAGGAAGCTCCGGTAGACGCCGAGCAGGGCGTGGCGCTGGGCTTCGCTAAGGCGACGGTCCGTGCGGATCGCAGCCTCGGTCGCCTCGTCGCCCGGCTCCTCGGTGTTCGTGATGAGTCCGGCCTGCTCGAACAGGATCTCCGAGGACACGTTGAGCGCGTTGGCGATCGATTTCAGAACGCGGATCGACGGCTCGTGCAGCCCTCGCTCGACCTGGCTCAGATACGGATTGGAGATCTCGGTCAGGGCTGAGAGCTGGCGCAACGAGAGGTTGGCCATCTGGCGCTGCATGCGGATGAACTCTCCGAGGACCTGTCGGGGACTCTCCTGCGCGCCGGACTCGCTCTCGTCAGTGCTGGCCACGGCTCTCCTCGGGTATCTCTTCGCGCTCTCGTGGGCGAGAGCACTCTATACAACCCACGCGCTCACGATGTGCAGCGTGGGAAAAAAATCGCCCTCCCCGGTCCCGGGGGGTGGGACCGGGGAGGGCGAAACCTCGTTACTTCGCGGCGACGTCCTGGCTGGGCAGGACGGCGATGAGCTTCTTGACGAACTCCTGCTGAGCGGTCATGAGCTTCTGAGCGAAGCCGAAGAACTGGTCCGACAGCTCGTCGGGCTTTGGCAGGGCGGCAACGGCCGGCAGCGTGGGCAGTTCCGGAAGGCTCGACGTCAACTTGGTGACGCCCTCGGACCACGCCTGAACGAACTGCAGGGTGGCGTCCTGGGACTGCTTGATCGCGTCGAGGACTTGCTCTTGCGCCTTGGCGCTCTCGGTGTCGAACTTCTTGTCGGACTGCTTCTTGGTACTCGTGGTGGTGTCCATTCTGGACTCCTCGGGCTAGGGGTACGTGCACGGCTTTTCCGGCACTAGATCAGTATACCCTCCAAGTGCTAAGTATGTCAAGCAAGGGCATCCTTCCTGTCTGTGTCAATTGACTTGACAGGATGGCTCAGTCTCACTATGTTCTGTAAGCGGTTACGAATGTAAGCGGTTCCAAAGTTCGTACCGTAGGGGAAGTGGGGGCAAAGGCTTGCGCTACGGCACCATCGCCACGAGTATCGAGTCCGGGCACGGGCGCTTCGATGGCTGAGCCGCAGCCCACGATCTACGACGTCGCCCAGGCCGCGGGAGTCTCCATCGCGACCGTCAGCCGGGCTCTCAACTCCCTCGACTCGGTGCGCCCGTCGACGCGAGCGAAGGTCCTGCGCGCGATGCAGAAGCTCAACTTCGTGCCCAACGCGAACGCCCAGGGCCTCTCCAAGGGCAAGACCTGGATCATCGGCCTCGTCTTCGTGCACGCGCCGGTGACCGGTGACGTGCTCGAGGTGGAGGGGGCGAGCCTGCTCTACTCCGACCACGTCATCCGGGGCGCCGAGGCCGGGGCGGCGGCGAACGGATACTCGCTGCTATTGCGTGGCGGAGGAGAGAGCCGTCCGGCCGGGCTGGCGTCACTTCATAGCCTGACCGGCACGGTTGACGGCCTCGTCCTCCTGGACCAGGTGATGCCCGAAGCCGACGCCAGTGAGCTGGCCAAGCGGATTCCCGTGGTGCTGCTCGCCGGCAGCGGCAACGCCGAGGGGATCACGACGATCCGCGTTGACAACGACTGCTCGATGCGCCAGCTGGCCGACCACTTCTTCGACGTCCACTCGATGAACCGCGCGGGGTTCATCGCAGGTCTTGACGTGAGCCCCGACTCGGTCGCGCGCGAGCAAGCGTTTCGGTCAAGGTTCACCGAGCGAGGTGGCGAGGTGTGTGACGTGGACGTCCTGCGCTCGGACTGGACCTCGGCGGGTGCCGAGCACGCGATGGAGGCCCGTCTCGCGCTCGATGAGCCACTTCCCCAGGTCTTTGCGTGCGCCAACGATCAGATGGCCGTTGGTGCGATCCACGTGCTCCAGTTCCACGGGGTACGCGTGCCCGAGGATGTAGCCGTCAGCGGTTTCGATGACATCTCCCTCACTCGGTACGTGAAGCCATCGTTGACGACGATCCGCCAGTCCGGCGCGATACTGGGTGCGGCGGCGGTCGACGCGTTGCTGGCCCAGTTGAGCGACGACGCCCCGGCCCAGGGCGACGTCGTGCTGCCCACGACGCTCGTCGTGCGCGACAGCTGCGGGTGCGCGGCCGGCGACGACGACGGGCGCGAGCTGTGGACACGGGTCGACGCGGCTGCGGAGGTCGCGTCGTGAGGGTGATCGGTCGTCGCCTGGCGCTGTACGTAGTCACCGCGTGGGTCGCCATCACGGTGAACTTCGTGATTCCTCGCCTCATGCCGGGCAACCCGATCCAGACGATGATCGGCAAGCTGACGAACCAGGTGACGCCCCAGGAGATCCAGGCCATCCGGTCGGCCTTCGGCGTGGGGCTCAGCCAGAACTGGTTCACGCAGTACTGGCACTACCTGGGCCAACTGGTCCACGGCAACCTGGGCGTGTCGATCACACTCTCGACGCCGGTGACGACGGTGCTGGGCAACGCGATCCCCTGGACGGTCGGCCTCATCGGCGTCGCCACCGTGGTCAGTTTCGTCCTGGGCACCGTGTCGGGGGCGCTGCTCGGCTGGACGCGAGGTTCGTCCCTCGACAACCTGATCCCCGTCGCGACCTTCTTCCAGGCGGTGCCCTATTTCTTCCTCGGCACGGTGGCTTTTCTCATCTTCTCTAACCACCTCGGCTGGTTCCCGGGCCAGGGAGCGTACAACCTCTCGCTGACCCCGGGCTTTCACTGGTCGTACATCGCGAGCGTTTTGCGTTACGGCGAGCTCCCGGCGTTCACCATCATCCTCAGCTCGATCGCCGGCTGGATGCTCGGGATGCGCAACATGATGATCACGACGGTGGGCGAGGACTACGTCCTCATGGCGGTCGCCAAGGGCCTGCCGCGGCGCCGGGTCATCTGGCACGCGGCGCGCAACGCGGTGCTGCCCTCGATCGCGAACCTGTCACTGGCGATCGGCCTGGTGGTCTCCGGGGCGCTGCTCGTCGAATTGGTCTTCAACTACCCGGGCGTCGGCGACCTGCTCTTCCACGCGGTCTCCAACGAGGACTACCCGCTCATCCAGGGGATCTTCCTCGTCATCACGTTGTGCGTCCTGGCGGCCAACTTCCTGGCCGACCTCGTCTACTTCTCCCTCGATCCTCGAACCCGCACGGCGGCGGTCGTGTGAAACGTCTGCGCCTGCCGCGCTCGCCCAAAGTTCTGGTCGGCGTCGGGATCGAGCTCTTCTTCCTCGTGCTCACCGTCATCGGGCCGTGGATCGCCCCGTACAACCCGAGCTACAACGGATTCGCCCAGAACCTCGCGCCGTCGGCCAAACACTGGCTGGGCACGACGGCCCTCGGTGAGGACATCTTCTCTCAGCTGCTCAATGGCGCGCGCGCGACGATCTTGGTCGCCGTGGTGGCCGGCCTCGTCGCGACGCTCATCGCCATGATCGTCGGCATCTCGGCCGGGTACCTCGGGGGAAAGGCCGACGATGGTCTCTCGATGCTCTCCAACGTCTTCCTCGCGATTCCGGGACTGCCACTCCTGATCGTCCTCGACAGTTACCTGCCCCAGGCGGACCGATCCAACTCGCTCATCCTCGGGCTCGTGATCGCGCTCACGGGGTGGGCGTGGGGGGCGCGCGTCCTGCGCGCCCAGACGATGTCACTGCGCAACCGCGACTTCGTCGAGGCGTCGCGCATCATCGGGGAAAGCCGGTGGCGGATCATGACGGTCGAGATCGCGCCGAACCTGCTGCCGATCCTCGCGTCGTCGCTGCTCTTCACGATCCTCTACTCCATCGGCGCCTACGTGACGCTCGCCTACATCGGTCTCACCAGCACTTCGGTGTGGAACTGGGGGACCATGATGTTCTGGGCCCAGGCCAACAACGCGCCGTTGGTGAACCAGTGGTACTGGTTCGTGCCGCCCGGGGTGTGCATTGCCCTGGTGGGTGCGGGTCTGGCGCTCATCAACTTCGGCATCGACGAGTTCATCAACCCGCGCCTTCGTGAGGCGGGTCTGACGTCCAAGGTCCTGCGCCGTGCGGGACTGTCGCGTCGGGTGCGGCTCGGGGTGACGCCAGTGTTGAGGGAGACGTCCTCACCGCGCCGGATTCATCGCAGCCTTCAAGCGGGGGTGCAACGGTGAACGTCCTCGAGGTCCGCGACTTCTCGATCGAGTACGGCCTAGAGGAGGCGGCGGTGCACGCTGTGCGTCACGTGGACCTCGACGTGGTGCGCTCGAGCGTGCTGGGCATCGCCGGGGAGTCGGGTTCGGGCAAGTCGACCCTCGTCTACGGCTTTACCCGGCTCCTGCGCTGGCCCGGTGTCGTCGCGGGCGGCAGCGCCGTCTTGCGCGTGCTGGAAGACGACGGCACGGAGAGGGACGTGGACCTGCTGGCGGCCACGGAGCGCGAGCTGCGCGAGATCCGCTGGTCGCAGATCTCGATCGTCCTCCAAAGCGCTCTCAGCGCCCTCAACCCGGTGCGGCGCATCGCCAAGGAGTTCGACGAGGTGCTGCGGGTGCACCGCTCGGGGCTCGACCGCCACGCCCGGCGCGCGCGGGCGGTTGAGTTGCTCGACATGGTGGGCCTCGATGAGGACCGACTCGACCGGTTCCCTCACGAGCTCTCCGGCGGTCAGCGCCAACGCATCATGATCGCCCTCGCGCTGGCCCTTGACCCGCAGCTCGTCATCATGGACGAGCCCACGACGGCGCTCGACGTCGTCACCCAGCGCGAAATCGTTGACCAACTCTTCGAGCTACGCCAGCGCCTGGGCTTCGCGATGATCTTCATCACCCACGACCTGTCGCTCCTGGTGGAGCTGGCCGACGAGATCGTGGTCATGTACGCCGGCGAGATCGTCGAGCGCGCGTCGGCCTTAGAGCTCTACTCCGCACCGCGCCACCCCTACACCCTGGGACTGATCAACTCCTTCCCCCCGATGCACGGGGAGCGTCGCGAGTTGGTCGGCCTGCCCGGTTCCCCCGCCGACCTCGCCCTCCTGCCCACCGGCTGCAGCTTTCACCCGCGCTGCGCCTGGGCCATGGAGGTCTGCAAGACCGCGTCGCCGAAGGCCCAACCCGTCGGCGACACGGGCCGCCTAGTGGCCTGCTGGCTCCACGACGGGATCCGTGAGGTCCCCGTGGAGCTACGCCGGTCCGTACCGCAAAGGCAGCCGCTGTGAGCGAGAGCCCCATTCTCGAGGCCCGCTCGCTTACACGGTACTTCGCGGTGCGGGCCGGCGGTGGCGGGCGGCGCCACAAGCGACTCGTGCGGGCCGTCGAGGACGTCAGCCTCTCGCTGCGTCCGAGCCGCGTGACGGCGGTGGTGGGAGAGTCCGGATCGGGCAAGTCGGTGCTCGCGCGAATGCTTGCGCGCATCGTGACGCCAACGTCGGGCGAACTGATGTTGGGCGGTGAGGCAGTCGCGCTAGGCACCAAGCGCCCCCTGGAGTACGCGCGCCAGGTCCAGCTCGTCCTACAGGACCCCTTCGCCTCGATGAATCCCGTCCACCTGGTGCGACACAATCTCGAGCGCGCCCTCCTGATCCACGGGACGCGTCGTGACGAGCTGCCGACGCGACTGGAGGGTGCCATGTCACGCGTTGCGCTGACGCCACCGGACGGATTCCTGGACCGCTTCCCTCATGAGCTCTCCGGTGGACAGCTCCAGCGCGTCTCCATCGCGAGGGCGCTGTGCGTTGAGCCGAAGGTGCTGTTGGCCGACGAGCCGGTCTCGATGCTCGACGTGTCGGTGCGCCTGGGCGTGCTCAACCTCGTGCGAAGTCTCGCCGTCGATGAGCGCATGGCCACCCTTTACATCACCCACGACATCGCCTCGGCGCGCTACATCGCCGACGAGACGATGGTGATGTACGCCGGACAGGTCGTTGAGCGTTCCAACGGCGTCACCCTGATCGACGAACCGGCCCACCCCTACACCCAACTGCTCATCGCGTCGGTGCCCGACCCTATGGACCCGACCAGCGTGTCGGCGCGGGTAGCGGCCGACGAGGGCGCGCGCCAGGGCGTGGCCGACGTCGGCTGCCGATTCGCTCCGAGGTGCCCGTCCGTCATGGAGATATGTCGCTCGCAAGAGCCTCCCGCCTTCGCGGTCGCAGCGGACCACGAGTCGAAGTGCTGGCGACATCGCGACGGCAACGTCGCGATGGCCGTGAGTGTCGCCGCGCACGAGGGCAGTCCCCGTGCGTGAGCTGAGAGATCTTTTGGCCCCACGGATCCGGGTAACCGGTTCGCGAGGTTGGAAGGGCGGGGCCGTGGGCCCCAAAAGAAGCGCCGGGGTTGGGTCCGGCATGTGCAGTACCTAGATAAGGAGCAGCATGTTACGGAAGTCACTCATCGCCCTCATGGCGGTCAGTTGCCTGTCCCTGGGCATCGTCGTCGAGGTCTCCTCGACCTCGGGCGCCGCAGGACCGGTACTGACCGAGGAATCCAACACGGGGGTCACCTTCACCAACAACTTCAACCCGTTCAACGGCCAATCATTTGCGACGGAGATGAACGCCCGCTCGCTGATCTTTGAGCCGTTGTACATCGTTGACACCATCAAGGCCAACACGTACTACCCGTGGCTGGCGACGGGATATAGCTGGGGGGCCGGTGGCAAGTCCATCACCTTCACGCTGCGTTCCGGCGTGCAGTTCAGCGACGGCTCGAGCTTCGGCCCGGCTGACGTGGCGTACACGTTCAACATCTTCCGGCAGTTCTCGGACACCAACTACGCGGGCATCCCCGCGCAGTCCCAGGCCCCGACAACGACCTCGAACACCGTGACGCTGTACTTCACCGCGGCCGCCTACCAGAGCTTCAGCTCGATCGCGGGCACCGCGTTGATGGTGAAATCTGGCGAGTTCGGCACGACCGATCCGGGGACAACGACCCTGTCGGGAGCCAACGCCGTCGGGACCGGACCGTACACCGGGGTCACCTTCAGCACCCAGATCGTCAAGTTCGCTCAGAACTCGCACTACTGGGACCTGAGCAAGCTGGCCGCCAGTGAGGTGGACATTCCCAGCGAGGCGTCCAACACCAACGCGGCGACGGACCTGGCCAACGGGACCCTGGACTGGGCGGGCAACGACATCGCCAACGTCAACCAGGTCTTCGTCTCTAAGAACCCTGCGACCAACCACACCTTCTTCGCCGCGGGCAACACCGTCACCTTGACCTTCAACGTCAAGCACGGGTTCCTCGGCGACGCCAAGGTGCGCGCGGCGATCTCGGCCGGCATCAACCGTTCCGCGCTCGCCGTCAAGGGCGAGAGTGGCTACGAGAAGCCGGCGACCTCCTCGAGCGGGCTGATCCTGCCGAACCAGAAGTCCTACCTGACCAAGGCCAACACCAACGACCTGAAGTCAACCGCGCAGCCGGCCAAGGTCAAGCGGATCCTGATGTCCGACGGTTTCAAGAAGGTCGGCAAGTGGTGGGAGAAGCACGGCAAGAAGATCCAGTTCCAGGTCGAAGACCCGAGCAACTACACGGACTACTACGCCGACGCCCAGCTCATCCAGTCCGAACTGCAGTCAGTGGGCATCGACGCGACGGCCGACGGCGTCCAGGACACCAAGTGGTACTCCGACCTCGCCGCCGGGACGTTCCAGTCGGCGATCCACTGGGGTAACGGTGGGGCCAGTCCCTACGTCCAGTACTCGGCGTGGTTCGACTACAACCAGTTCGTCAAGAAGACGCCGACCAACGCCGGCAACGACTTCGGACGGTTCTACAGCGCCACCGCGGAGAAGGACCTCGCGACACTGGTGTCGACGTCCAAGGCCGCGTCGGTCACCAAGGCCATTCAGGCCCTGGGCTCGATCATGACCAAGCAGGTGCCGTACGCGCCGCTGCTCTATGGAGCGGACTGGGATGTGTACTCGACCGCCCGGTTCACCGGATGGCCGACGCCCGCCAACCCGTACGTCGACCCGGCGCCGAATGACCCCGAGTTGCCGTACATCCTGACCCACATCACGGCGGTCGGTTAGACGCCTCGCGATTCGTTCCCGGCCCGCCCACGTGGGCGGGCCGGGAACGACGTGGCCATAAGTTTCGCCCGGACCTGTTACCTAAGGAGCTGACGTCTCATGACGACCCGCCGTTTTCCGAATGACTTCCTCTGGGGCACCGCGACTGCCTCGTTCCAGGTCGAGGGAGCCTCCGACGCCGACGGGCGCGGACCATCCATCTGGGACACCTTCTGCCGCAAGCCGGGCGCCGTGCGCAACGGCGACAACGGCGACGTCGCCTGCGACCACTACCACCGCGTCGACGAGGACCTCGACTTGGTCAAGCGACTAGGTGTGGGTAGTTACCGCTTCTCCGTCGCCTGGCCGCGCATCCAGCCGACCGGCAAGGGTCCGGCCAACCAGCCGGGCCTCGACTTCTACCGACGACTCGTCGACGGGATTGTCGCCCGCGACCTCGAGGCGACGATCACCCTCTATCACTGGGACCTGCCCCAGGCGCTCCAGGACGACGGCGGGTGGGTGGTGCGCGACACCGCTGAACGCTTCGCCGAGTACACGGACATCGTGGCGCGCGCCATCGGCGACGGCGTCGACCGCTGGATCACGCTGAACGAGCCCTGGTGCTCGGCGTGGCGCGGCTACGAGATGGGTGACCACGCGCCGGGGATCACCAACGTGGCCCAGGCGGCCGCGGCCCACCACCACCTCTTGCTCGCGCACGGCCTCGCCACCGAGGTGCTGCGCGAGGTGACATCCGACGTCCCGGTCGGGATTGCGCTCAACCTGGCCGCGCTGCGCGCGGGCACTGACGACCCCGCCGACGTCGCCGCGACGCGCCGAATGGATGGTAACCGGAACCGGATCTTCCTCGACCCGCTCTTCAAGGCGGAGTACCCGGCGGACATGCTCGAGCATTACGCCGGGCGCGAGCCGGGATTCTCGGTCATTCGCGACGGGGACCTCGAGGTCATCAGCCGTCCGATCGACTTCCTGGGCGTCAACTACTACTCACCGGAGATCATCGTGGACGCCTCGCGCGCCCAGGCGGCTCGCGAGTTCGGCTACACCGTCCCGACCCGGCACGACAGCCACGACCTTGACGCCATCGGCGTGCAATCACCGGGGGCCAGCCTCACCCTCATGAACTGGGAGATCGACGCGACGGGTCTACGCGACCTATTGGTGCGACTGAGCCGCGAGTTCACCGACATACCCCTCTACGTCACGGAGAACGGTGCGGCCTTTGATGACTACCTGGGCCCCACCGGCGAGGTCCGCGACGGCGATCGGATCGAGTACGTGGGCGCGCACCTGGGGGCGGTTCTCGACGCCATCGAGGACGGCGCGGACGTGAAGGGCTACTTCCAGTGGAGCGTCCTGGACAACTTCGAGTGGGCCTTCGGGTACTCGCGTCGTTTCGGCTTGGTCTGGGTTGACTTTCCGACCGGCACCCGACTACCCAAGGCCAGCTACCACTGGTACGCCACGACGATCGCAGCCAACGCAATATAGGAAACATTGCGTATCAGACGGTTCGAGCGTGTTGACCGAGGAGCGAGTCGGGACGCCCGCACTGCCTCCTCTGGCGTAGTCGCTCGATCGCCCTTTCGGAAGTAGTTAAATTGTGTATCGACGACGTCAACGGTGGCGTCGCGCATCCGAGGGATCGCTATGGCTGACAAGTCGCCGAAGAAGACCAACACGAAGAAGCCGGGAAAGTCGCTGAAGGAAAAGCGAAACGAGAAGCACGCAAAACGCGATTCAAAGAAGGGCTTCAGCGCGTAGCTGACCTGACGGTCTCATCAACCCCTGCCCTTCGAGCTGGGGTTCACCCGCGTCCCATCGGTTTCTGACGCGCAGTTGCTCTCGCCACGACCACACGTAGCGGAGATCTTCACGCCGTCCATCGGTGTTTCAGCCCTCATAAAGGCCAACGTTCGTATGGGTCCACTGAAGGTAAAGGCGTGAACGCCGTCGTTTTCGCCACCCGAAACTTGTGTTTCACGGTGGCGAGTAGGCTCTCACGTAGCGTTCAAGTCAAATTGGTTGGCTTTCGCTTTGAGAATTGAGTATTCGTGGCAACAGGAACAGTGAAGTTTTTCAATGCAGAAAAGGGATTCGGATTCATCTCGCGTGAGCAGGGTGATGACGTCTTCGTACATTTCTCCAACATCCAGGGCGACGGTTACAAGAGCCTCGAAGAGGGTCAACGTGTCGAATTTGACGCCGCACCCGGCAAAAAGGGTGAGGAAGCGCAGAACGTCCGCGTCATCTGACGTAACTCGCG